>Ga0209212_1000677_pt1 | contig 63345 bp, 57 predicted proteins | sample RifGroC2_FD_183996 | JGI IMG/M metagenome (GOLD analysis project Ga0209212, IMG submission 183996) | Groundwater microbial communities from Rifle, Colorado, USA - Groundwater C2 (SPAdes) (version 2) | ecosystem: Environmental > Aquatic > Deep subsurface > Groundwater | place: Rifle, Colorado...
AGCGTCTCGGCTTCTCCGACGACGCCATCTACACGACCCTTGAGAACAGGATGAAGTGCGGCGTCGGCAAGTGCGGCCGCTGCAACGTCGGCAACGTCTACGTCTGCAAGGACGGCCCGGTCTTTACGGCGGGCGAAGTTAAGGCCATGTCGCAGGAATTTTAACGGCTGGATGGGGCAACGCAGCTGCTTGCATCTCTATGTAAGGGAGGTTCTGCATGAGAAAAGGCAATACGAAACGGCACATCATATCCTTGAGGGTCAGCACGGAAGAGTGGGACGCCCTCCAGGAGATGATGAAGGGGTTGCAGTTGAAGCGCGTTTCTGATCTGATGCGGGAAGGCTTCAAAGAGTTAATGGCTCCTTCGGGCTCGATGCAGAGCGCAACTGCCGAAGGACAAAAAAGGACCTGATGATATGGACAAGCAATTGGCTCAACTGCGGTCTCCGTCCAAGCTATTCGTCGAAACCACCACCCGCTGCAACCTCGGCTGCTTCATGTGCGTCAAGCAGACCTGCGATCATGCCATCGTTGAAGGGGACATGTCGCTGACGACCTTCGCCGCGCTGCAGCCCGCCTTTAGCGGACTCGAAGCGCTGGTGCTGAACGGGGTCGGCGAGCCCCTGCTGAACCAGAACCTCGAGGCGTTTATCCGGCAGGCAAGATCATCCATGCCCAAGGATAGCTGGATCGGTTTCCAGTCCAACGGGAAGCTTCTCGACGAGTCGCGCGCGGTCTCCCTGCTGGAGGCCGGCCTGGACCGCATCTGCATCTCCATCGATTCCATTTCCGAAGAGACCTTCAGGAAGGTGCGGGACGGCGGAGAACTCGACGACATAAGCGATGCCTTCTCCGCTCTCGCCTCGGCCAAGAGGCGCACCGGCCGAGACGATTTCAGGATCGGCGTCGAGTTCGTCGCCATGCAGGGAAACCTGCACGAGCTTCCCGAGGCGATCGCATGGTCGGCGCGGCGCGGGGCGAGCTTCGCGCTGGTGACCCACGTCCTCCCGTACGATTCCCAGCATGCGGACGAATCCGTCTACGGCAGATGCAGCGACGAAGCGCTGGCCCTGTTCCAGAAGTGGCAATCAGAGGCGGAGCGCGAGGGACTCGATATTTACGCGTACTTCGAGATCTCCATGAAGTACTCCAAAACACCCGTGGAGCAGCGGCTTATGGGCATGGTCGACGCCATGAAGGCTGAAGCGGAGGCGAACAACGTATCGCTCAACCTGAAAAAGCTCCTGAGCCACGACCATGGCCGGAGCGCGGAGGTATCCGCCGTTTTCGACACGGCCCGCGCGGTTGCCGAGGAAGTGGGGCTGGAGTTGAGACTTCCCGAGGTCATGCTGAAGGAAAAAAGGAGCTGCACCTTCGTAGAGGAAGGAGGGGCTTTCGTGGCCTGGGACGGTTCGATCTCGCCCTGCTACTTCCTCTGGCACCGTTATTCCTGCTTTGCCAGCGGCTGGAGCCAACAGGTCCAGCAAAAGGTCTTCGGCAACGTCAACGAGCAGGGGGTCCTCGATATCTGGAACGGTGCGCCCTTTCGCTCCTTCCGGACCGGGGTCACCGCCTACGACTACGCACACTGCGCCAGCTGCAGCCTGGCCCCCTGCGATTACGTCCAGACCGACAGCTTCGAGCAGGACTGCCACATCAGGGACGTTCCCTGCGGGGCCTGCCTCTGGTGCGCCGGCATCTTCCAGTGCCTATGACACACGACGACGAACGGGGAAAGGTATCCCTTTCCCCGTTTGCCATACCCCCTCCTCCCGAGCCTCCCTTGAAGGAGTCATGACGGAAGGTCGTCGCGCTCTGTAACCCCTACGACAGCTTGAACTGCCCCACCATGCCCTGAAGTTCGTCGGCGATCCGGTTCAATTCGCGGGCGGCCTGTGCCGACTCGTGAGCGCCGCGCGCCGTCCCCTGGACCACCTCGTTTATCTGCATCATGTTGCTGCTGATCTCGCTGGTGGTAGCCGTCTGCTCCTCCGCCGCGGTGGCGATCTGGTTGATCTGGGTCGCCACCTCGTCTATCTGCTGCAGGATCCCCCTTATCGAGGCACCGGAGCGAGAAGACTCCTTTCTCCCCTCCTCCACGTTCTGCACGCTTTCCTCCATGGTGAGTACCGCGGCCCTGGTCTCGCTCTGGATCGTCTTGATCATGTTGCCGATCTCGTGCGTCGCCTTCGTGGTTCGCTCCGCCAGCGCACGCACCTCGTCGGCGACGACGGCAAACCCCCGCCCCTGTTCGCCGGCCCTCGCCGCCTCGATGGCCGCGTTGAGCGCCAGCAGATTGGTCTGGTCCGCTATGTCCTCGATGGTGCCGATGATTTCCCCGATCTGGTCCGAACGCTCACCCAGCGTCTCGATGGTGGTGGAGGTTGCCTTTACCCTTTCCGCGATGCGGTTCATTATGGCGGCCGTCCCTTCCACGACGGTCGCACCGTTCATGGCCTGGCTGCTGGCCTGGCGCGAAGCCTCGGCGGCCATGCCGCAATTGGCGGCGATGTCACTTGAGGTGGCCGACATCTCCTCCCCTGCCGTCGCCACCGTGGTTGCCTGCGACGCCACCTGCTCTGCGCCGGTCGCCATCGCTTCGGAACTGTTGTACACCTGCGACGCCGCGGTGGCGATACGCCCGGAGGTAGCGGCTACCCGGCTGATCATCCTGGCGACCTCCTCCGACATGGTGTTGAAAGCGGCCCCGACCCGCCCCATCTCGTCGTTGCCTATTCCTTCTATGCGCGCGGTGAGATCTCCCTTGGCCATGCGGCCGGCCGCCTCCTCAAGCCTGCCACTGGAACGGGTGATGCTGCGGATGACGAAGAAGGCTACCAGCGCCGCAAACCCAACCGTCGCCACCAGCAACAGCGTGGCTACCACGACGGAGCGTATGTAGGCTGACTCCGCCTTCTTGAAGTTGGCGCTCGCCTGTGAGAACTCCTTGTCTGTCAGTTGGTCCGACAGCCCTATCGCCTCCTTTGCCAGAGGGTTGATCCTGGTCAGCGTTATTTCAGCCGCCTTCTGGTACTCCTTTGCCTCGATGGCAGCAATGCATGGCTTGAGCCCCTGGTTCACGAACTCACCCCGCTTCGCCGTGTAGGCCTCGGCAAGCTTCACCTGCTCGGCGTCTTCCCTGTCGATCGTTTTCATGTAGGCGTTCCAAACGGTGGAGATTTCCTCGATGTTCTTATAGACCTGATCAAGATGCTGGGTCACCGGATGGTCGTGCAGCTTGCTCGTCTCGAGTGCCGGGTCGTGCTGCACGGCGAGCAGGAGCTGGATCCTGTTGTCGCGCATCAGCATGCCTATCCTGGACAGGGTGTTGATTCCCACCATGTCACCTTCGTACATCCCTTTCATTCTCTGGTTGCCCCCTCGCAGTTCGAGGAGGCCGTTTGCTGCGATGATGGAGATGAAGACGGCTGTCAGGGCCACCAGCGCTACCAACCTGGTTTTGATAGTCAGGAACATATTTTTGATCCTCCTTGCAACCATGGATATTCGTTTTCTTTCCTAATCGACAGAGCCCGCACCTTCTTTAGAAGAATAGTCAGCTTACGAAAAGCCTGAGGCCCACCGGCGCCACTTTCGGCGGGGCGCGCCCGAATCGTGAGGTGGCCGCTAAGGGCAATGGTGATGCGGGTTTGGGAGCTATTTATAGCTTGCATATTGATCCCCCCTCCCATATAATTCAGTGATTTTATGAAGATCATGAGACTCTAGCTATGGGCTTTTTCATTACATTTGAAGGCGTTGAAGGGTGCGGCAAGACCACCCAGCTGAGGCTCCTCAAGGAGCGCCTGGAGTCGTGCGGCGAAAAGGTGATCGCGACCAGGGAGCCGGGAGGCTGCCCCATCGCGGACCAGATGCGCGCCATCCTGCTGGACGCGAAGAACAGCGCCATCACGCCCCTGGCAGAACTCCTGCTTTACGCGGCGGCGCGCGCCCAGCACGTGAACGAGGTGATCGTACCCGCGCTTCAGCGGGGCGAGACGGTTCTTTGCGACCGTTTCACCGACGCGACGGTCGCCTACCAGGGGCACGGCCGGGGGCTCGACCTCACGGTCATAGGAGAGCTGAACCGGCTCGCGACCGGCGCCCTGGCCCCTTCCCTGACGGTGCTGATCGACTGCCCGGTCGAGATCGGGCTCTCGCGGGCGCTTGCCCGGATCGAGGCGACCAGCGGGGCTCGCGAGGAGCGCTTCGAACTTGAATCGGTACGCTTCCACGAGCGGGTGCGCGAGGGGTACCTTGCCCTGGCAGCCGCCTTCCCGGAACGCTTCGTCATCGTGGACGGCTCCGGCGACGTGCCAAGGACGGAAAAGCTGGTCACGCAAGCCCTCTCCACCAGGATCGACGCGCTCAAAAGGGGCGGTTCTCCCGCGTCGCAGGCCGGGTCCTAGGATGCCTTTTTCCGACGTCATCGGCCAGGATCGGGCCGTATCGGTACTGAAGCGCTCGATCGCCATGGAGCGCGTCTCGCACGCCTACCTCTTCTCCGGAATCGAGGGATGCGGCAAGAAAAAGACCGCGCTTGCCTTCGTGCAGGCCGTCTTTTGCGGTAGCGAGGACGCCTGCGGCGTCTGCCCCTCCTGCAGAAAGGTGGCGAACGGGCAGCACCCGGACCTCCACATCCTGGAGCCCGACGGCGCGTTCATCAAGATCGACCAGGTGAGGGACCTGCAGAAGGAACTCGCCTACCGCCCCTTCGAGGCGCCGAAGAAGGCGTGCATCATCGACGGTGCGGACAAGCTGAACCTCTCCTCCGGCAACGCGCTCTTGAAGACCCTGGAAGAGCCGCCGGGAAACGCTCTCATGATACTGATCGCCCCCGAGCGCTCCGCCGTGCTGCAGACCATCCTGTCGCGCTGCCAGTCGCTGGCGTTCCAGCCGCTCCCGGCCCAGATGATCGAGGAGCGCCTGGTGCGGGACCAGTTTCCGGCCGAGGCGGCGCGGGTTGCGGCCACCCTCTCCGGCGGGAGCCTGAGAAGAGGGATCGAGATAGCGACCGACGGCGTGCTGGAGGGGCGTGGAACCTTTCTTGAGCGGGTCACCGCCCTCACCCTCAAGGACGTCAACAGGCTCTTTGCCGCGGCGGAGGAGTTCGCCGCAGACAAGGAGGGGCTCCCCGGGCTTTTGGAGCTCCTGGTGTCGTTTCTGAGGGACGTCCTGATCTACCGTTGCGGGGAGGGCGCGCTGGCGAACGCGGACCTGGAGCAGCTGATCGCCCGCGAGGCGGCGCGCTGCTCCGAGGAACGGATCATGGTACTGATCGAGCACCTGATGACCATGCGCCGGATGCTGGCCCGCAACGTGAACGCAAGGCTCGCGCTGGAAGTGTTTTTCATGAAGTTCGCGGTCAGATAAAGCAGATTGATCTTAACCTCACTCCGTTGTTGAGGCGTAGCACTTGGACCACGGTAACCGCTGGCGCAGGGTTACTTCAGATAATGCAAGACCAGGCAGATTGGATTCGATAAGGCCTCCACCTTAATCTTGATCTTAATCTTAGTCTGTTTGCGGGAGGCTTTTTTTGGCAAGAATCGTAAGGATACAGTTTTCGACCGCGGGGAAGCTCTACGACTTCGCCGCCGGCAAGACGGCATTGAAACCGGGCGACCGTGTCATCGTCGAGACGGAGCGGGGTAAAAGCATCGGTCAGGTGGTGGCAGGTCCGCTCGAAGTGGACGACTCCCTGATCCCGGAGGGGACCAAGACGGTGCAGCGCCTGGCCGAGGCGCCGGACCTGGCGACCCTTGCCGCCAACCAGGCCAAGGAAAAGGAGGCGCACAAGTTCTGCCTGACCCGGATCAAGGAGCGGGGCATGGACATGAAGCTCGTCAAGGTCGAATACCTCTTCGACGGGAGCAAGGCGATCTTCTACTTCACGGCCGACGGCCGCGTCGACTTCCGCGAACTGGTGAAGGACCTGGCGCACGCCTTCCACACCAGGATCGAGATGCGCCAGATAGGTGTCAGGGACGAGTCGAAGATGGTCGGCGGCATCGGGATCTGCGGCAGGGAGCTTTGCTGCTCCTCGTACCTGCGGGAATTCGAGCCGGTCTCCGTCAAGATGGCCAAGGAGCAGAACCTGGCCCTCAACCCGAGCAAGATATCCGGGCAGTGCGGCAGGCTCCTTTGCTGCCTCTCCTACGAGTTCGAGACCTACTGCAGCCTGAGAAAGGGGCTCCCCAAGTGCGGCAAGCGGGTCCAGTGCGGCTGCGTCGACGGCGAGGTGGTCAAGCTCAACGTGCTCCAGGGGACGGTCACCATCAAGAACTCGGACGACTCCCTGGTCACCCTGAACGGCGACGAAATCTCCCCCGACCAGGTCAGCGACCGGATCAAGAAGCCGCAGGGCAAGGGAGAGCAGCAGCAAGCCGACAAGGGTAAGCCCCAGGGGGCCGGCAAGCAGCGCCGCAACAGGCCCGTGGACGTCAAGGAAAGGAAAAAGGAGAAACCACAATGAAACCGGCTTATTACGTCACCACCCCCATCTACTACGTAAATGACGTCCCGCACATCGGCCACGCATACACCACCCTCGCGGCGGACGTGCTGGCCCGGTACAAGCGGCTCATGGGTTTCGATGTCTTCTTTCTTACCGGCACCGACGAGCACGGGCAGAAGGTCGAGAAGGCCGCCATCGCCGCCGGTGAGACGCCGCAGGAACTCGCCGACCGCGTCATGAAGCGGTTCCAGGCGCTCTGGGAAAAGCTGGAGATCTCCCACACCGACTTCATCAGGACCACGCAGGAGCGGCACAAGAAAGGGGTCTCCGCCCTCTTCGAAAGGGTGATGGAGAAAGGCGACATCTACCTCGGCGAGTACGAGGACTGGTACTGCACCCCGTGCGAGACCTTCTGGCCCGAGACGCAGCTGATCGACTTCAAGTGCCCGGACTGCAACAGGCCGACCGAGAAGCTGAAGGAGGAGTCGTACTTCTTCAGGATGAGCAAGTACCAGGACCAGCTTTTGGCCCACATCGAGGCGAACCCCGATTTCATCCAGCCCAAAAGCCGCAGGAACGAGGTCATCTCATTCGTGAAGGAGGGGCTCCGTGACCTCTCCGTTTCCCGCACCACCTTCCAGTGGGGGATTCCGGTCCCGGGGAACGACAAGCACGTCGTCTACGTATGGTTCGACGCCCTGACCAACTACATCACCGCCTTAGGCTACCCCGACGAGAGTGGCGACTTCGGTAAATACTGGCCGTGCGACGCGCACCTGATCGGCAAGGACATCCTCCGGTTCCACACCGTCTACTGGCCCACCTTCCTGATGGCGGCGGGGCTCCCGATACCGAAGAAGGTCTTCGCCCACGGCTGGTGGACCGTCGAGGGGCAGAAGATGAGCAAGAGCCTGCAGAACGTGGTCGAGCCGAACATGCTGGTCGACAAGTACGGCGTCGACGCGGTGCGCTACTTCCTGCTGCGCGAGGTCCCGTTCGGCCTCGACGGCGACTTCTCGCACCAGGCGCTCATCCACCGCATCAACTCCGACCTGGCCAACGACCTGGGGAACCTCCTGAACCGCTCCACCGCCATGTTAGGGAAGTACTTCGGCGGCGAGCTGCAGGCCCCCACTGCGGAGACCGAGCTGGACGCGGCGTACCGCGAAAAGACCGTGGCGATGATCGGGCAGGTAGACGGCTTCCTCGATGACCTCGCCTTCAGCCGCGCCCTGCAGGCGATCTGGGAAGTCATCTCCGCCGGGAACAAGTACATCGACGAGACCGCACCGTGGACCCTCGCCAAGGATCCGGCGCAGAAGGAGCGCCTGGCCACCGTGATGTACTACATGCTGGAATCGCAGCGGATCGTCTATACCCTCCTCTCCGCGTTCATGCCGAAGACCGCGCAGAAGGGCCTGTGCTACCTGGGTTGGCCGGAGGCGGCGAGCGCCGAAGGGCTCGCCTGGGGCGGCCTCAAGCCCGGCACCGCCATAGCCAAGGCCGAGGCCCTCTTCCCCAGGATCGAGGAAAAAGGGGAGTAAAACCGGCTCACCGCAAAGACGCCAAGACGCAAAGAAAAGCAAAAGGCTGTTAACAGGGATTTCATCCTCGTTAGCAGCCTTTGTTGTTTAAGGTTCTCTTTGCGCCTTTGCGGCTTTGCGGGAGTCGCCCGGGGTTTACCCTCCTCCCGGCAGCGGCCGCAATTCGCCCGGCGCGAACATGAAGAAGAACCTGAGGATGCAGTACTTGTAGAACTCGGAGAAGAGGAGCTTGAAGGAGCCTTTGTGGTTCCACCACTCCTCCTTGAGGTTGCTGGAATCGATCGGGTGCGGGTAGATGGCGACGTCCTTGGGCAACGCGTTCCTGAACAGGATGGTGGAGCGCTTCATGTGGTAACGGGACGTGATCAGCTGTATGGAGCCGACCTTGTGCCTGGTGATCAGGTCGCGGGCGTAGACGGCGTTCTCCAGCGTGTTGCGGGAGACGTTCTCGAGGTAGACCTGCTCCGCCCCATCCCCCCTGAACAGTTCCTTCTTCTTCACCAGCGGATCGACCCCGATCAGGAACAGCATGCGCCCCTTCCCGGCCCGGTACAGCTTCACCCCCTCCTCGACCCTGCCGCGACCGCCCGTCAGCACCACGATGGCGTCCGTCTGCACCTCGCGCTTCGACAGGGAGAAGGTCTTGTAGACGAAATCGACGAAAAGGATGCTCACCACGATCAGCATCAGTACCAGCAGGGAGAACAATCCCTTTATAAAGCCCATGTTTCACACCTAAAAAAAGCTGATGCAGGCCACTTTTTGCTTGCATCGGCAACGCTCATCTGCTATTAATTACGACTTCAGTAATCACCGGAGGGTAGAAGAAATGTCCAGAATATGCGAGATATGCGGTAAAGGCCCTAGCTTCGGGAACAACGTCAGCCACGCCAACAACAAGACCAGCAAAATCTGGCGCCCGAACCTGCAGAAGATCAAGGCCGTGAAAAACGGTACCGTCAGGAGCATCAAGGTCTGCACCCGCTGCATCCGCTCCGGTCACGTAACCAAGGCCCTCTAAAAGAACGATCTCTGCGAAGTTTCTAAAGCCGCTGCGCTTCATGCGCCAGCGGCTTTTATTTTGCCTCTACCGGCAAAGGGCGGCGATCTCTATCTCCACCAGCGCCCCGCGCGGCAATCCCTTCACCTCGACGGTGCTCCGCGCCGGCGGCTCTTCGGCGAAAAAGCGCCCGTAGATGCCGTTCACGGTGGCGAAGTCCCCCATGTTGGCAAGATAGATGGTGGTCTTGACCACGTCCCCGTAGCCGAGCCCGGCGGCAGCCAGAAGCCCTCCGATGTTCTTCATGACCAGTTCCGTCTCGGCGGCGATCCCGCCCCCGCACATCTCGCCGGTGGCAGGGTCGAGCGCTATGGCGCCGGAGAGGAACAGGAATCCTCCCGCCTTCACTCCCTGGGAATAAGGACCGATCGCCTTGGGCGCCTGGTCCGTGCTGATGATCTCTTTCTGCATAACCGCCCTCCTTGATTGTTAACGGGCATCACTCGCTTTTCACCACCCCTCCCTCGCCCCTTGGGAGAGGGCCGGGGTGAGGGCGTTTGCCTCGTGCAACATCCTGCCCCTCGCCGCCACCCTCACCCCTTCCCCTCTCCCGGAGGGCGAGGGGTAACAGCAAGAGCAGCCCCTCAGCTCTTCAGCCTTTCCACCTTGATGACGCCCTTCACCTTCATGATCGAGGCGAACACCTTCTTCAGGTGGTCGAGGTCCGTTACGTCCACCTCGAAGAGGTTCTCACCCCGCTTGTCGAGCGTGCTCTGGATGGAGGCGCTGGAGATGTTCGCCTCGCAGTTGGTTATGGCGGTGGCGATGTTGGCGAGGATCCCCTTCTCGTCGTTGCAGACGACCCGGATCTTGACCGGCAGGGCGCTCTTCTTCCCCCGGTTCCAGGCGACTTCGATGCGGCGCTCCGGCTCCAGCGCCGCGGCGAAGGGGCAGTCCGCCGTGTGGACGGTGACGCCGCGCCCCCGCGTGATGAAGCCGGTGACCTCATCGCCGGGGAGGGGGTTGCAGCACTTGCCGAAGCGGACCAGCACGTCCTCGACCCCGTTGATCTGGATGGCGCTGGAGGACTTCCCCTTCAGCTTCTCGATCACCTTGCCGATCCGGGTTTCCTTCTGCTCCTTGGCAGCCTCGATCTTTTCGGCCGGGATCAGCTTGGAGAGGACCTGGTTCACCGAGAGCTTGCCGTAGCCTACCGACGCCATCAGGTCGTCCTCGTTGACGAAACCGAACTCCTGGGCCACCCTCTTGATCTCGCCGGTCTTTTGCAGCTTGCCGAAGTTGAGCGAGTAGCGGCGGAAATCCTTCTCGCAGATCTCGCGCCCGAGGGTGATGCTCCTCATCCGCTCCTCGGTCTTCACCCAGGCGCGTATCTTGTTGCGCGCGCGCGAACTCTTGACGATCTTCAGCCAGTCCTTGCTCGGGGTGTGGTGCGGAGAGGTGATGACCTCGACTATGTCGCCGGTCTTCAGTTCGTACTTGAGCGGCACCAGCTTCCCGTTCACCTTGGCGCCGACGCAGCGGTGGCCTACGTCGGTGTGCACCGAGTAGGCGAAATCGATCGGGGTCGACCCCTTGGGGAACCCCTTCACGTCGCCCTTGGGCGTGAAGATGAAGACGTCCTCCGGGAAGAGCTCGACCTTGACGGTGTCCATGAACTCCTTGGAGTCGTCCAGCTCCTGCTGCCACTCCAGAAGCTGACGGATCCAGGTGAAGCGTTTGACCTCCCTGTCGTCGTACCCCTTCCCTTCCTTGTACTTCCAGTGCGCGGCGATGCCGGACTCGGCGACGCGGTGCATGTCGGCGGTCCGTATCTGCACTTCCATCCGCTCTCCGAAGGGACCGATGACCGTCGTGTGCAGCGACTGGTACATGTTCCCCTTCGGCATGGCGATGTAATCCTTGAAGCGTCCCGGGATCGGCTTCCAGGTGGAGTGGATGATCCCCAGCACCTCGTAGCACTCCCTCACGTCGTCAACCGAGACCCTGATCGCGATCAGGTCGTAGATCTGGTCGATGTCGACGTTTCTGCTCTGCATCTTGCGGTAGATGGAATAGAGGTGCTTGGAGCGGCCGGAGACCTCCCCCTTGATGCCGTGGTCCTCGAGCTGCTTCTTGATGATGTCCTTGACCCGGGTGACGTAGGATTCGCGCTCCTGCTTCTTCTTGGCGACCTTGTTGGCGAGATCGTAGTAGAGCTGCGGCTCGAGGTAGCGGAAGGAGAGGTCCTCCAGCTCGCCCTTGACCCAGGAGATACCGAGGCGGTTCGCGATCGGCGCGTAGATGTCCAGCGTCTCCTTGGCGATGGCGCGCTGTTTCGGCTCGGGCTGGTACTGCAGGGTGCGCATGTTGTGCAGACGGTCGGCGAGTTTCACCAGGATGACCCTGATGTCGTTGGCCATGGCGAGGAGCATCTTGCGGAAATTTTCCGCCTGGCTCTCCTCCTTGGTCTTGAAGTAGATCTTGCCGATCTTGGTCACGCCGTCGACAAGACTGGCCACCTCGGCGCCGAAGAGCGACTCCAGCTCCTCGTGGGTGGTGAGCGTGTCCTCGACGGTGTCGTGCAAAAGCCCGGTGACCACGGAGGGGAGGTCGAGGCGCAGGTCCGCCAGGATACCCGCCACCTCCATCGGGTGGATCAGGTACGGCTCCCCGGAGAGACGGGTCTGCCCCTGGTGCACCTTGGCGCAGAAGACGTACGCCTTGCGCAAAAGGTCAAGGTCGCACCCCGGGTTGTAGGCGGAGACCTTCTCGAGTATGTCGTTCAGTCTGATCATCGCGTCTGTCTTTCCGGAAAAAGAAGGGGCTAGCAGCGCCGGGGCTCTTCCCCATTAGCCGTTAGCCCCAGCCGAGCGTAAAAAGGGGGACGTTAGCTTTCGTCCCCCTCGCGATCTGTTTTTAACGACCCTTCTTGCTGATCTCGCAGCCGATCTTACCCGCGGCGATTTCCCTCAGCGAAACGACGACGTTCTTGTTGCCTGCCCTGTTGTCGATGAGCGGTTTCGCTCCCTTGAAAAGCTGCTTCACCCTCTTGGAGGCGAGCATGACCAGGAGGAAGCGGTTGTCCACCTTCTCGAGACAATCTTCTACGGTTACCCTTGCCATAAGTAAAATCCCCTTTGTGTTTAAACTGCGTAACGCTAGATCTCGAAGGTCTTCGCCAGCCCCTGGATCAATCTGTCGGTCCTGCACTGCTCGGCGATGAGCACGCTCTTCAACTGCTCCAGCGCCTCGTTGAATTTGTCGTTCACGATGATGTAGTCGTACCAGCGCGCTTCTTTTATCTCGCCGGAGGCGTTGCTGATGCGCCGCTCGATGACCTCTTCGCTATCGGAGGAGCGGCCGTTCAGCCTGCGCCGCAGCTCCTCGATGCTCGGGGGGAGAATGAAGATGTAAACCCCGCCTCGGAAGCATCCCTTCAGCTGGCGCGCGCCCTGGCAGTCTATGTCAAGGATCAGGTCGATCCCCTTGGTGCGGTTCTCTTGCAGGGTGGCGAGGGACGTGCCGTAGAGGTTGCCGTGGACCTCGGCCCACTCCGCGAACTCTCCCGCCTCGACCATGCGGTCGAACTCGTCCTTCCCCACAAAAAAATAATCACGCCCGTGCACCTCTCCGGTACGGGGAGGGCGCGTCGTGTAGCTGACAGAATGCCGTAAGTTCGGAAAGATGTCAATTATTTCCTTACAGAGCGTGGTCTTGCCTGTGCCCGAAGGTGCCGATATCACGTACAGTACGCCTTCACGTTTCATTTGCTGTCACCTGTCAGTGTTAACTTTACCGACGCCCGCGCCGGTTCTGCCGGGCCAATCGACCCAAACAGCCTACTCGATGTTCTGCACCTGCTCGCGGATCTTCTCCAGTTCGGCCTTCAGTTCCACGACGGCGCCGGCGATCTGGGCGTCGTTCGCCTTGGAGCCGATGGTGTTCACCTCGCGGTTGATCTCCTGGAGCAGGAAGTCGAGCTTGCGACCCACCGGCTCGCCCTTCGCCAGGGTCTCGTCGAACTGGCGCAGGTGGCTCTCCAGCCGCACCAGCTCCTCCGTGATGTCGCACTTGTCGGCGAGAAGGGCGACCTCGAGCGCGAGCCGCTCCTCGGAGACCGCGTTCTCGCAGAGCTGCCCGACCCTCTCCTTCAGGCGCGCGGCGTATTCGGCCACCACGGCCGGCGAGCGCTCCGCCACCCTCGCGATCAACAGGGCGAGCATCTCGCGCCGCTTCTGGAAATCGACGAAGAGCGATTCCCCCTCGAAGAGCCGCATCTCGTCGACCCGGCGCAGCGCCTCTTCCAGCGCCGCGAGGAGTTCGGCGGGCATCTCCTCGAGGGACGCCTCCGCCTCGGCCGCGACGCTGATGACGTCGCGCTGCGAGGCGATGAAGGCGAGGTCAGGCTCGCCCTGGAGCCCCAGCGCCTCCCGGATGGTGTTGAAGGCCTTCAGGTAGCCGCGGGCCAGCGGCAGGTTCGGGGTCGGCACGCCGAGCGCGAGCGCGTTCTCCACCTGGATGAAGACGTCGATCTTGCCGCGAACGAGCCTCTCGGCCACCTTTTTCTTGATCTCGTTCTCGAACTGCATCAGCGCGCGGGGGAGTTTCACCGTCACCTCGCCGTAGCGGTGGTTCACGCAGCGCACTTCCACGGTGAACCTGCCGGCCTGGTGGACGGATTCACCCTTGCCGTAGCCAGTCATGCTCTTTATCATGCCCTCTCCTTATACTGGAGGCGCCGGGGCGCCTATCGGTTCTCCAGAAGTTTCTTCTCCCAGCGCCATGCGTCGGCCACGATGGTGTGCAGGTCCGCGTACCGGGGGGACCAGCCGAGCACGTTGCGAATCCGGTCCGCAACGGCGACGAGATTGGCGGGATCGCCGGGACGGCGCGGTCCCTCGATCACCCTGAAATCGACCCCGCTCACCTCCTTGACCACCTGGATCACCTCGCGCACGCTCTCGCCCTGGCCGTAGCCGACGTTGATCGTGGTCGAAGCGCCACCTCCTTCCAGGTACTTCAGGGCGTACAGGTGGGCGGCGGCCAGGTCCTCGATATGGATGTAGTCGCGGATGCCGGTGCCGTCGGGGGTGTCGTAGTCGGTGCCGAAGATGGAGACCCCGTCGCGCGTCCCCAGGGCAGCCTGGCAGGAGACCTTGATCAGGTGCGTCGCCTCGGGGGTCCGCTGCCCCATCCTCGCCTGCGGGTCGGCCCCCGCCACGTTGAAGTAGCGAAGGGCGACATAGGAAAGACCGTGCGCGAAGGCGGTGTCGCGCAGCATCCACTCGCTCATCAGCTTCGAGGTGCCGTAGGGGTTGATCGGGACCGTCGGGCTCTCCTCCGAGGCGAGTCCCCCTTCCGGGATGCCATAGACCGCCGCGGTGCTGGAGAAGATGAACCGCTCCACCCCGTGCTCGACGCACGCCTGCAGGAGGTTCAGCGTGTTTTTGGTGTTGTTGGAATAGTACTTGAGCGGGAGCTGGACGGATTCGGGGGCGATGATGGCCGCGGCGAAATGAAGCACGTCCTTGCAGCCGGTCTCCCGCAACACCTCCGCCAGCTTCTGCCGGTCGGCCAGATCGCCCACTATCAGCCGCTCGCCGTGTATCAGGGCATCGGCCGAGCCGGTGGAGAGGTTGTCATAGACCACCACCTCGCGACCAGCCTCCGACAACTGCCTCACCACGTGGCTCCCTATGTAACCCGCCCCGCCGGTAACGAGAATTGCACCCATGAAGACCCCTCCGAAAAACATAATGAAAGAGGGCCTAGCCTTTGGACTAAACCCTCTACACGTCGCAGCCGTACAGGCCAACATTTATAGCACTTAGGATGGCCCCATGCAACAAAGATGTTCAATGTGCAATGTTCAAGGTTCAATGTTCAATGTTGAGTGACCGGTGCTACGTTTTAACTTTGAACCCTGAACGTTGAACCTTGAACGGGTTACTTTGAACCCTGAACGTTGAACCTTGAACGGGTTACTCGCCGCCGGTTCCCGCGCCGCCAGTTCCCATCGTGCCGCTGGGACCGCCGGTGGCCGGGGTGCCGTAGTTAGGCTCGGTACCCATCGTAGCGGCGCCGGTACTCTTCTTGTGCTTTCTCGTCTTTTTGCTCTTCTTCTTTTTTTTCTTCTTCGTCGTCTTACCTTCCGTCATCGGGGCCACCGTGGACTCGGTAGATTCCCCCTTGGGCATGTTGGCCCCGGGATCCGCTGTCGAAGTACCCATCTGCGAGGTGCCGGGGGTGTCGACAGCCCAGACCATCCCGGCAAAGGAAACGGCAACAAGGGCACTGACGATAGTGGACAACACTCTCTTCATGGTTAAGCCTCCTGTGGGTTATTGGGCAACGCACACCACTATAGCAGAGAATTAAAACTTACCAATTCTTATTCAGGAAAATTGCTCCGTTTCCGGTGGACGCACCCTTGACAGGCGCGCGGGCGTGGTTATATTTTTCTAATTCAAATTCAAGGGAGATTACAGAAGTGAAGAAGACGATGAAGCCTTTCGATCTCGTTCAGGAACAATACCAGTTCCTTATGGCGAAGTTCACAACGACCAGAGACGTCCAGGAAAAGAACGTACTCTTCAAAAGACTGACCAACCTGCTCGCAGTCATGGAGTTCCTCCTGTCACTGAACAAAACCCAGTGAGACGTTCCGCTGAAGAAGAACCCCTCCACTACAGACACATCCCGAGGCTCCCCTGCCAGTAATCGCTCCCCGGCCGAACCGGCACGGTGATATAATCACCCTATTGCCGGTAAGCTGATACATCCCCTCAGTCGCTAGTCAGCCGCTGGGGATCGCCATAAGGGGCAAAGCGATGAAACCGACTGTTCCTGACAGAGTCGAGTTAAGGTCAAGGCGCCTTTGGTTTGCCGCCCTCACCCTTCTCTCACAGGCTGAAAAGGAATTTATTTCCCAATGGGGGAAGGCGGCGCGGAGCTTCGGGGAGGAGGAGGTGCACGACCTGCGCGTGGCATCGCGGCGACTGCGCGAAGGACTCGCGCTCTTTGCCCCCTGCTTCCCCCCCAAAAGTGTGGCCCGGGTATCGAAGCTGGTAAGGAGGGTCACGAGGAGCATGGGAGCCCTGCGCAACATCGATGAGGCGCTTCTCTTTCTCTCGGCCCTGGAGCCCGAGGAAAGGTCCGGATGTGCCATAGAGTTGGAGAAGCTCAAACAGGCCCTGGCGCATGAGCGGGAAGATGCCCGCCGGACGCTGGCAAAAGAGCTGGCCGGACCGGACCGATCCCGCCTGCGCCGCCGGTTTCGTCTCCTCGTGAGCCGGACCAACCCCTTCGTCGACAAAGGAGTAGACCCCTTCGCCCGCCTCTCCCCTTTCGCGGCCGACGCCCTGACCGAACGCGCCGATACGGTGCGCCGGCTCCTCCCCGACGCGATGAACGAGGCGGAGTTCGCCGCCCAGCACCGGCTCCGGATAGCGGTCAAGAAGATGCGTTACCGGGCGGAACTCATCGGTCCGCTGTTTCCGGACCAGGGCGAGGAACTGCGCGGGGCGCTGAAGACCTACCAGGAGGTGCTGGGGAAACTGCATGACATCGACGTCTTTGCGGAGATGGTGCGGGAGCGGCTTGAAGACGGCATCGAAAGGGAGGTGCTGCTGCAGGTGATGGACAAGCGGAGAAAGGAACTCTTTGCGCGGTTCATCGAAACGCTCCAGGATGTTTCCCTGGAGGAGCTTACCGAGCGGGCCCTGGCTACCCTGTGACGGCGCAGGGAAGCGCCAGGTCGGCCACGAGCCCCGCCGCCGCCTTGCAGACGTTCCCTGCGAAGGGGATGTTCAGTGTGTCGAGGGTGTCGGTCGGCTGGTGGTAGTGGCGGTTCCTGAAGTTGGTGGTATCCGTCAGCATGACGGCCGGGAAGCCGTGGTCCCAGAAGGGGGCATGGTCGGATCTCCTGGTATCGGGGATGAGTTCGCCGTTGCCGGGGACCACCAGCGGGACGCAGGGGAGGTCGACGCGGTAACTCTCGATGGCCCGACGGAAACCCTCTACCAGGCGAGGCGAGGCCTCGTTTCCTATCACCGCGATGAAATCCCCCTCTTTGGGGACCTCCAGCGGAAGCCCCGCCGGGGTCGTCTGCAGCACCGTGTTCCCCGCGAAGGCGACCGATTCCAGCACCACCACCCCTTCGATATCCCACCCCTGTTCCTTCGCCAGCCTGGCGAGCGCCCGGCTCCCCCTGGTCCCCGTGCCGGAGATCGACTCGTCCGCATTCTCCTCCAGGTTGACCCCGACAAAGAGGATGCTCTTTTCGAACCGCACATTTTTGAGGAGGGTCGCCATCTCGAGCAGGACCGCCACGCCGCTTGCGTTGTCGTCCGCGCCCGGGGAGTCGGCCACGGTATCGAAGTGCGCCACCACGAGGACCCGCCGCAGCGGCGAGGTCGTTCCCATTTTGGTTGCCACGACGTTGTTGAAGGTGCAGCCGCTGTCCTGGAACGGCTCAAGGTTTACGGCATAACCGAGATCCCCGAGGGTTGCGGCGATGTAACCTTCCGCCTTCACCAGGGCTGCCGGAGCCGTCACCGGATGCCGGACCCCTTCCAGCGACCGGATGTGTCCCCTGATCCTGTCGAGTGAAACGGCAGCCAGTGCCGCGTCGACGCTCACCATGGTCGTCACCTGTTCAGGGCCTGCAGGCTCTGTTCGATCTGACGCGCCCGCTCCTCGTCCTTTTGGACCTCCTGGAGCTTCTTGAAATACGCGGCCCGGGCAGGTGCGGGCGAGGAGAGGGGATTCTTGTTCACGTACGGGTTGTCCTTGGAGGTCGCCTCACCCTTGTCCCGTTTCTTCTCGAACTTCTTCACCTCATCCTCTGTAGGCGTCCGTCCCTTCACCACGGACCACTTATGATGCAGCCTGGCGAGTTCCTTCTTCTTGACGACAAGAGCTTCCTGGAGGGACTTCAACTCGGCGGCGAGCCGCGCGCGCTCCGAGGCGGCTGCGGCGGCAGCGGGTTTGGCCGTACCGGAGACCTGCCCGGGGCTCGCCGCGGAGGCGGGAGCCTTGGGAGCCGGGTTCGGCTTCACCTCCGGCTTGACCGATTCGATCTCCCTGGCGCGCTCCAGGTACGCGGCGGGGATCCGGTCGGGGTCGTCGGTGAAATGGAGCGAGCCGTTGGCGTCGCGCCACTGGTAGGTGGATCCCAGGACCAAGGGGGGTACGCAGAGAGCCAGCAGCATGGTTGCCATCAGGATGTTTCGCATCAATCCCCCAGAAGCCATGTTTTGAGATTTCCAGATAATATGCTTATCGCGACAATTGTCAATTTTCTTTACTTTTCAAATTAAAAAAGGCCGGGGCGTCCCCCGGCCTCTCGAAAGAGCACACCATGGCAGTGCCCTGTCTCCCTACTTGTCGTCCCCACCGTACGTGAGGGCTGCGAGCTTCTGATAGTACTCGAACCTCCCGGCAGTCCAGTCGGTTGCCTTCTGCATCAGCTTTTCGGCCGCCTCCGGGTTGATCTTCCTGAGCACCTTGTAGCGGTTCTCCCCGTTGGCGTAATCCGCGAAGGAGCTGCTCGGCGCCTTGCTGTCCAGCTGGAGCGGGTTCTTCGCCTGCGCCGCCAATGCCGGGTTGTAACGGTAAAGCGGCCAGTACCCGGAAGAGACGGCCTTTTTCTGCTCGTCCACGCCGCAGGTCATGTTGATGCCGTGGGCGATGCAGTGGGCGTAGGCCACGATGATGGAGGGGCCGTCGTGGGCCTCCGCCTCCATGAATGCCTTGACCACCTGCCCCGGGTTGGCGAGCGAGACGCTGGCCACGTAGACGTGGCCGTAGGCCATGGCCATCATGCCGAGGTCCTTCTTGGCCATGGTCTTGCCGCCGGCGGCGAACTGGGCGACGGCGCCGATCGGCGTCGACTTGGAGGCCTGCCCGCCGGTGTTGGAATAAACCTCGGTGTCGAGCACCAGGATGTTGACGTTCTTCCCGGAGGCGATCACATGGTCCAGGCCGCCGTAGCCGATGTCGTAGGCCCAGCCGTCCCCGCCGATGCACCAGACGGACTTCTTGACCAGGTAGTCGGCCAGCGGGAGGAGTTCCGCAGCCGCAGCCTCGCTCGACTCCTTCAGCAGCTCCTTCAGCTTGCCGACCCGCACGCGCTGCGCCTCGATCTCGACCTGGTCCTGCTGGCCGGAGGCGAGGATCACCTCGATGAGCGGCAGAAGCGGGGCCGAAGAGCCGCACCCCTGCAGCTGGACCAGCAGTTCCCTCGCCGTCGTGGTGAAGTTGTCCACCGCGAGCCGCATGCCGAAGCCGAACTCGGCGTTGTCCTCGAAGAGCGAGTTGGACCAGGCGGGGCCCCGTCCGTCGGCGCGTTTGGCCCACGGCGTGGTGGGGAGGTTGCCGCCGTAGATCGAGGTGCAGCCGGTCGCGTTGGCGATCAGGGCACGGTCGCCGAAGAGCTGGGACAACAGCTTCAGGTAAGGCGTTTCGCCGCAGCCGGCGCAGGCGCCGGAGTACTCGAAGAGCGGCCTTACCAGCTGGCTGCCGCGCAGCGTGTCGAGTTTGACGAGCGACGGGTCCAGGTCCGGCAGCGCCAGGAAGAAGTCGTAGTTGGCCGCCTCTGAGGCGCGCAAGGGGGGCTGGAACTGCATGCCGAGGGCCTTGCGGGAGGGATCCGCCTTGTCCTTGGCGGGGCAGTTGTGGGCGCAGGCGCCGCAGCCGGTGCAGTCCTCCGGCGCCACCTGGAAGGTGACCTTCAGATCCTTCACCTCGGCGATCTTCGAGTCGGCGCATTTGAAGCTCTCAGGCGCGCCGGCAAGCGCCTCGGCCGGGTACGCCTTCACCCTGATCGCCGCGTGCGGGCAGACGAAGGAGCAGATGGCGCACTGGATGCAGAGCTTTTCGTCCCAGACCGGGATCTCCACCGCGATGTTGCGCTTCTCGTACTGCGAGGTCGCGGTCGGGAAGGTGCCGTCAATCGGCATGGCTGAGACCGGAAGGTCGTCCCCGAAGCCGGCGATGATGCGCCCGGTGACCTTCTGGACGAATTCCGGGGCGTGCGCCCCTACCGCGGGCGGCATGTGGATGGTGCTTGAGGCGTCGGAAGGAACCCGGACCTCGTGGATGCTCTCCAGCGCCTTGTCCACGGCGGCGTTGTTCATTGCGACCACCTTCTCGCCCGCCTTGCCGTAGCTCTTCTTGATCGCCCCCTTGATCTCGGCGATGGCCTGCTCCAGCGGGATGATGCCGGAGATCTTGAAGAAGGCGGTCTGCATGATGACGTTGATGCGGGCCCCCAGTCCCAGGTCCTCGGCGAGCTTGATGGCGTTGATGGTGTAGACCTTGAGCTTCCTGGTGATGATCTGGCGCTGGACCTCGATCGGCAGCTGGTTCCACACCTCGCCCTGCTCGAAGGGGGAGCAGAGGAGGAAGGTCCCGCCCGGCTTCGCCTTGGAGAGCATGTCGTACTTCTCCAGGAAGGTGAAGTTGTGGCAGGCGACGAAGTCGGCGTTGTCGATCAGGTACGGCGCGTTGATCCGCTTTTTCCCGAAGCGAAGGTGCGAGGTGGTGATGCTGCCGGCCTTCTTCGAGTCGTAGACGAAGTACGCCTGCGCGAAGTTGTCGGTCGCCTCGCCGATGATCTTGATGGAGTTCTTGTTGGCGCCCACGGTGCCGTCGGAGCCGAGGCCGAAGAACATCGCCTCGTAGGTCCCCTCCAGCTCGGTCCTGAAGGAGCTGTCGCAGGCGAGGCTCGAGCCGGTCACGTCCTCGCTGATGCCTACCACGAAGTTCCTCTTCGGCACGGCTTCCGCCAGGTTGTCGAGGACCGCCTTGGCCATGGCCGGGGTGAACTCCTTGGAGCCGAGGCCGTAACGGCCGCCCACGATGACCGGGGTGTCGGCGAAGCTGCAGATTCCAGCGGCCATCGCCTCGCCGATGGCGGCGCGGACGTCCAGGTAGAGGGGCTCGCCCAGGGAGCCCGGCTCCTTGGTGCGGTCCAGCACGGCGATCTTCTTCACCGTGGCGGGAAGCGCCTCGATGAACGCTTGAAGCGGGAAGGGGCGGTACAGGTGCAGCTTCACCACGCCGACCTTTTCACCCCGGGCGGCGAGCGTCTGCACGGTGTCCTGCACCGTGTCCGCGCCGGAGCCCATGATGACGACGACCCGCTCGGCGTCGGCCGCGCCCGCGTACTCGACCAGCGAGTACTTGCGGCCGCTGATCCCGGCGAACTTCTCCATCTCCTGCTCGACTATCTCGATGCAGGCGGGGTAGAAGCCGTTCACCGTCTCGCGCCCCTGGAAGTAGACGTCGGGGTTCTGGGCGGTGCCGCGCATCACCGGCCGGTCGGGGGTGAGGCAGCGGGCGCGGTGCGCGTTGACCAGGTCGTTGTCGATCATGGCGCGCATGTCGTCGAAGGTCAGTTCCTCCACCTTCTGCACCTCGTGGGAGGTCCTGAAGCCGTCGAAGAAGTGCAGGAACGGGATGCGCGAGCGGAGCGTCGCCGCCTGGGCGATGAGGGCGAAGTCCATCACCTCCTGCACGTTGTTGGAGCAGAGCATGGCCCAACCGGTGGAACGGCAGGACATGACGTCGGAATGGTCGCCGAAGATGGAGAGGGCCTGGGTGGCCAGGGCGCGGGCGGAGACATGGAAGACGGTCGAGGTGAGTTCCCCGGCTATCTTGTACATGTTCGGGATCATCAGCAAAAGCCCCTGGCTTGCCGTGAAGGTGGTGGTCAGGGCGCCTGCCTGCAGCGAGCCGTGGACGGCGCCGGCGGCGCCACCCTCGGACTGCAGCTCCGACACCAGCGGGACATGGCCCCAGATGTTCTTCTCCCCCGCCGCGCTCTTCTCGTCGGAGATCTCCCCCATCACCGACGACGGGGTGATCGGGTAGATCGCTATGACTTCGTTGGTGGCGTGCGCCACGTGCGCGGCGGCCGTGTTGCCGTCGATCGTTACCATTCTTCTGCTCATGCAATTAGCTCCTTCGAAATATTAAATGCCGAGTTGTCATAACCAAAGTGCGGTCTTCCCCCGGAAGGTCCCTCCCCTGGGGCGCCCTTCAGGACGCCTTGGGCCAGGGAACCACCACCTGCAGCGCCTCCCGCATCAGGTCAGAGACCTTCATGTTGGCCTCTTTGGAGAGTTTCTCGATTATCTCGCGCTCTTCCTCGCTTACCCTCACGGACACCACGTGGTAGCGGGGACTTTCCTTGTACTTTGCCATGATTTCTTCTCCGCCCACCTCAATGTGGGACTTACCCTATCTGGGTTTGTAGACCTGCAGCAGCGCCTGCGCCATCTCGGCCGGGCTGTCGGCAACGCTTATGCCGCATTCCCTCAATACCGCGACCTTCTCGGTGGCGGTCCCCTTGCCGCCGGAGATGATCGCCCCGGCATGTCCCATACGCTTCCCCGGAGGGGCGGTGACCCCTGCGATGTAGGCCGCGACCGGCTTGGTCATCTGCTCCTTGACGAAGCGTGCGGCCTCCTCCTCGGCGCTGCCGCCGATCTCGCCGATCATGATGACCGCCTCGGTGTCCGGGTCCTCCTCGAAGAGCCGCAGGCAGTCGATGTGGCTCGTGCCGTTGACCGGGTCCCCGCCTATCCCGACGCAGGTGGACTGCCCGAGGCCTATGCAGGTCAGCTGCCAGACCGCCTCGTAGGTGAGCGTGCCGGAGCGCGACACCACCCCGATTTTCCCGGGCTTGTGGATATAGCCGGGCATGATGCCGATCTTGCACTGGCCGGGGGTGATGACGCCGGGGCAGTTGGGACCTACCAGGCGGGTCTTCTTCCCGGCCATGTACTGCTTCACCTTGACCATGTCGAGGACCGGGATCCCTTCCGTGATGCAGCAGACGAGCTCAAGCCCCGCCTCGACGGCCTCCATGATGGAGTCGGCGGCGAACGGCGGCGGGACGTAGATGACGGACGCGGTGGCGCCGGTCTCACGGACCGCATCTGCGACCGTGTCGTAGACCGGGAAGCCGTCGATGACGGTCCCCCCCTTGCCGGGAGTGACCCCGCCGACCATCTGCGTGCCGTACTCGCGGGCCCCCTGCGCATGGAAGAGGCCGGTGGCACCGGTGATCCCCTGGGTGATGACCTTGGTATCCTTGTTGATCAATATGCTCATTGGTATCCCTCCTTAGGCGGCGGCCGCGACGGCCTTGACAATTTTCTGCGCTCCGTCAGCCATGCCGTCGGCGGCAACGATGTTCAGCCCGCTCTCCGCGAGAAGCCTCTTGCCGAGTTCGACGTTGGTCCCTTCCAGCCGGACCACGAGCGGGACCTGGATCCCTACCTGGCGGGCCGCCTCGATGACGCCGGTGGCGATGACGTCGCACTTCATGATGCCGCCGAAGATGTTGACCAGGATCCCCTTCACGTTCCTGTCGGAGAGGATGATCTTGAACGCCTCGGTGACGCGCTCGATGGTCGCCCCGCCCCCTACGTCCAGGAAGTTGGCGGGATCGCCGCCGTAGTGCTTGATGATGTCCATGGTCGCCATGGCGAGACCGGCGCCGTTAACCAGGCAGCCGATGTTGCCGGTAAGCGAGATGTAGGAGAGGTCGTGCTGGGACGCCTCCACCTCGTTCGGGTCTTCCTCGTCGAAGTCGCGCATGTCACCGATCTGGAGGTGCCGGAACAGGGCGTTGTCGTCGAAGCCGAACTTCGCGTCCAGTGCCAGCAGGTCGCCTTCCGCGGTCACCACCAGGGGGTTCACCTCCAAGAGGGCGCAGTCGCAGGCGACGAAGGTCGTGTAGAGACCGATGAGCACCTTGGTTGCCTTGGCGGTCAGCTTGCCGGTGAGGCCGAGGCTGAAGGCGATCTTGCGGCACTGGAACGGGGTGAGCCCGACCAGCGGGTCGATCGCCTCGGTGAAGATCTTCTCCGGGGTCTTGGCGGCGACCTCCTCGATGTCCATCCCCCCCTCGGTGGAGGCCATGATGGTCACCCGCGAGGTGCCGCGGTCGACCAGGAGGCTCACGTAGAGCTCGCGGGCGATGTTGCAGCCGTTCTCGACCAGGACGCGGTGCACCACCTTCCCCTCCGGGCCGGTCTGGTGGGTGCGCAGCGTCATGCCGAGCATGTCGCGCGCGATCATCTGCACCTCGGTCGAGGTGCGCGCCAGCTTCACGCCTCCCCCCTTGCCGCGGCCGCCTGCGTGGATCTGGGCCTTCACCACCCACGGCCCCTCGCCGAGCCGCTTGGCCCACTCCCTCGCGCTGGCTCCGTTGTAGCAGACGTGGCCGTCGGGAACGGGGACGCCGAACTTACGAAGAATCGCTTTTGCCTGGTACTCGTGGACGTTCATACTTCCTCCTTTGAATTCATGTGCGATCCGTGTGACACCCGGCGATTGCCGGCCGCTGCAGCGGATTAAATCCCTCTTGTTTTATTTTGGCCCGATTTTGGGGTCCAAACGGGGTGATCTGGACCCCCAATAAGGCCCTATATTGACAAACAGTTTTATAATATATCAAGAAATAAATTGGTAATACCAGATTACTTCTCCGGCCATTTGACGACGGAGGCAGAGGGAGAAATAACACAAAGCAAAAATAAATGCTATAGAATCATCGCTTACAGGAAATATTTTTTCACATTTACGTCCGGAGCGAAACGGGAGCGCCGCAAAAAAAAATTTCAACAGCCTTTTGGTTACCTTGTATGACAGAAAATCGCCGCGAACCCGTTTTTTGCAAAAACGCCCCAAAATAAAACAAACCGTAAACATTTTAAGACCCTAAAAAACCCCCACCCCGCTCTGGTGAGGGGATGGGGGAGCGGGACCAGGAAACCCATAGATAACTACAGGTTCTGCACGTCCACGACCGCTATGGCGGCCATGTTGACGATGTCGCTCACGTCGTCGCCGCGCTGCAGCACGTGCACCGGCTTGTTCATCCCCATGAGGATGGGGCCGATCGCCTCGGCGCCTCCCAGGCGGCGCAGCAGCTTGTAGCAGATGTTGCCGGAGTTGAGGTCCGGGAAGATCAGGATGTTCGCCGGCGTCTTCAGCTTGGAGAAGGTGATCCCCTCGAGAAGCTCGGGGACGACCGCGGTGTCGGCCTGCATCTCGCCTTCCACGATCAGCTCCGGTGCGCGCTCCTTGACGATCTCCACGGCGCGCTGCACTTTCCTCGCCTGCGGGTGGTTGACCGAGCCGAAGTTGGAGAAGGAGAGCATGGCGACGCGCGGCTCCAGGTCGAGCATCCTTACTTTTTCGGCGGCCAGGATGGCCGTCTCGGCCAGCTCCTCCGGCGTCGGATCGATGGTGACCGTGGTGTCGGCCAGGAAGTAGACCCCCTTCTTGAACACCATCATGTAGAGGCCGTGCACGCTGGAGAGCCCCTCTTTCTTGCCGAGCACCTGCAGCGCCGGACGGATCGTCTCAGGGTAATGGGTGTCGATGCCGCCCAGGAGCGCGTCCGCCTGCCCCATCTGCACCATCATGGTGGCGAAGTGGGCCCGCGACTTGCGCCGCATGATGCGCCGGCACTCGGACATGGTGAGGCCCTTGCGCTGCCGCAGGCGGTACAGTTCCTCGGCGTATCCCTCGGTCAGCTCGGAGTCGGACGGATCCTCTATCTGCACCTCCAGGTCGAGGTTGAGATCCTCCATCTTCTGCTCGATCTTCTTCCGATCGCCGACGAGGATCGGCCGGCAGATCCCCTCCTCCACCAGGGTCTGGGCGGCGCGCAGGATCTTGTCGTCCTCGCCCTCGGAGAAGACCACCTTCTTCGGGTCGCTCTTCGCCTTGTTGATGATGATGCGCATGATCTCCTTGGATTTGCCCTGGGACGACTCCAGCTGCTCGATGTACTTCGCCATGTCCGTGATCGGCTGGCGGGCCACACCGGTGTCCATCGCCGCCTGCGCGATGGCGGGGGCGACGTGCAGGAGGACGCGCGGGTCGAACGGCTTCGGGATGATGTAGTTCGGGCCGAAGCTGAACTTCTCGTTGCCGTAGGCCTTGCTGACGGAGTCGGGCACCTCCTCGCGCGCGAGGCTCGCCAGCGCCTTGACGGCGGCGAGCTTCATGTCCTCGTTGATGGCCCTGGCCCTGACGTCGAGCGCGCCGCGGAAGATGAAGGGGAAGCCGAGCACGTTGTTCACCTGGTTGGGATAGTCGGAGCGGCCGGTCGCCATGATGACGTCGCTGCGGACCGCGTGGGCCTCTTCCGGGGTGATCTCCGGGTCGGGGTTGGCCATGGCGAAGATGATGGGGTTGGGGGCCATGGAGCGGATCATCTCGGCGGTGAAGGCCCCCTTCACGGAGAGCCCGAACAGCACGTCGGCCCCTACGGCCGCCTCCTCCAGGGTGCGCAGGTGGGTTTCGGCGGCGAAGAGCGCCTTGTACGGGTTCATCCCCTCGACGCGCCCCTTATAGATGACCCCCTTGGTGTCGCACATGATCACGTTTTCGGGCTTCACCCCGAGGCCGATCGCCAGCTTGGTGCAGGAGTTGGCGGCTGCGCCGGCGCCGTTGATGACGATGCGGATCTCCTCGATCTTCTTCTCGACCAGCATCAGCGCGTTCAGGAGGGCCGCGGAACAGATGATGGCCGTTCCGTGCTGGTCGTCGTGGAACACCGGGATGTTCATGGTCTTCTTGAGTGTTTCCTCGATGTAGAAGCACTCCGGGGCCTTGATGTCCTCCAGGTTGATGCCGCCGAAGGTCGGCTCCAGGAGCTGGCACGCCTTGATGATCTCGTCCGGGTTCTCCGTGTCTAGTTCTATGTCGAAGACGTCGATGTCGGCGAAGCGCTTGAAGAGCACCCCTTTCCCCTCCATGACCGGCTTGCCGGCCAGCGCCCCCAGGTTCCCCAGGCCGAGGACGGCGGTGCCGTTGGAAACGACGGCGACCAGGTTCCCCTTGGCGGTGTACTTGTAGGCGTCTTCGGGGTTCAGCTGGATCGCCAGGCACGGCTCGGCGACTCCGGGAGAGTAGGCGAGCGACAGGTCTGCCGCCGTCTGGCACGGCTTGGTTGCGACGACTTCGATCTTCCCTTTTCTGCCGCTTGAGTGGTAATCAAGCGCGTTGATCTTCTTGCTCATGTTTACGTTTCTCCTGTAAAAGTGCCGCCTCCTCCCCGTAGAAGGGGACTAGGCGGCTAGATACTGCTTCTCTCACTCTCCCCCGTTCTAGGCTTCTTCCAGCTCCGGGTTCAGCATCAGCACGGGTTCCCCCGCCTCCTCCTGGTACTCGTTGTTCAGCACCAGCTCCATCCTTTCCAGGTCGAGTTCGTTCTCCCAGCGCGAGACCACCACGGTGGCGACACCGTTGCCGACCAGGTTGGTGAGTGCGCGCGCCTCGGACATGAAGCGGTCGATGCCGAGGATGAGGGCGAGCCCGGCGACCGGGATGGTGGGGATGGCCGCGAAGGTGGCGGCGAGGGTGACGAAGCCGCTCCCGGTGACGCCGGCCGCACCCTTGGAGGTGAGCATCAGCACGCCGAGGATGGTGAGCGTCTGGGTCATGGTGAGCGGGGTGTTGGTCGCCTGCGCCACGAAGATGGCGGCCATGGTCAGGTAGATCGAGGTGCCGTCCAGGTTGAAGGAGTAGCCGGTCGGGATGACCATGCCTACCACCGACTTGGTGCAGCCGAGCTTCTCCATTTTCGCCATCATGCGGGGGAGGACCGATTCGGAAGAGGAGGTCCCGAGCACGATCAGAAGCTCTTCCTTGATGTAGGAGATGAACTTGAAGATGCTGAAGCCGCAGAGCTTGCAGATGGAGCCGAGCACCACGAAGACGAAGAGGAGGCAGGTGAGGTAGAAGCTCCCCATCAGCATGCCGAGCTTGGTGAGCGACCCCAGGCCGAATTTACCGATGGTGAAGGCCATGGCGCCGAAGGCGCCGATCGGGGCGAACTTCATGATGATGCCGACCACGCCGAAGAGCCCGTGGGAGACGTTGTCGATCAGCTTGTAGACCGGTTTCCCCTTCTCCCCCATGGCGGAAAGGGCGAGGCCGAACAGGATGGCGAAGAAGAGGACCTGGAGGATGTCACCCTTGGCGAAGGCGTCGACCACGCTGGTCGGGATGATGCCGAGGAGGAAATCGACGAAGCTGTGCCCCTTGGCGGCGGTTGCCGTGTAGGTGGCGAGCCCCTTGGTGTCCAGCTTGGTGACGTCGGCGTTCATGCCGACCCCCGGCTGGATGACGTTGATGACCAGCAGGCCGATGCCAAGGGCCAGGGTGGAGACCACCTCGAAGTAGAGGAGCGCCTTGCCGCCTACGCGTCCGACCTTTTTCATGTCCTCCATGCCGGCGATGCCGGTCACGACCGTGCAGAAGATCACCGGGGTGATGATCATCTTGATCATCTTGATGAAGCCGTCGCCTAACGGCTTCATGGCGGTGCCCGTGTCGGGCAGGTAGTAACCGAGCGCTACGCCGATGGAGATGGCAAGCAATACCTGGAAGTACAGATGCTGGTAAAACTTCTTCGTTTTCATGGTGGTCTCCTTTTCCTGGGCAATTTCAACTTCCGCAAAAGCGGGCATGTAATCGGAGTTGCTGCGGCCTTTCACACCGCATATCAGCAAGACGAATACCAACGTTGTGTTTACATTTGCAAGCTGCCGGAATCAGAGAGAAAAATAGTGTTTTATAAAAAAACGGGTCCGGGAATGGTATTAACTTTAGGAAACACCTTTTGAGGATACAGCGGGTAAGTGGCGGGAATATTAGGAGATAGGGGGACTTAACCATGGTTAAGGAGTTAACCCAGGTTAAGCCCATTCGCCAACCTGCCGAAGTTGTGGAGGTTATTGGGGCTGAAGGAAGAAAAGGGGGCAAAACTTCACTGCTGCTTGGGGAAGATCATCGCTAAATCATCGTTCCCACGCTGGAGCGTAGGAACAATAAAACAAAGCGGTCCCCGCCCCCGGAGGGGGAGGGTAGGGGCGAATAATCATTCGCCCCTACTCCGGTTCTTCGCTGAAGCCGCTAGTCTTCCCCCCTCCCAACCTCCCCCCGCTGGGGGGAGGAGTTAGTGTTGTTAGAGGGTGAAGCTCTTAACTTAACGGCAGTGAGGGCCGGGGTGGGGATGGGTTCTGCAGGGATCGGGGAGATTACTTGCGGGACATCTTGAGCCGCTTGTTCAGGGCCGGAGGGGAGATCCCCAAAAGGCGTGCGGCGATGGCCTGCACCCCGTTGGCCCTGGCGACCGCTTCCTCCACCAGGAGCTCGGCCGCCTCGGTAAAGGTGGGGAGGCGCTCGAAGGAACTGAAGGGGTTCTGCGGCTGCGTCGGCAACGCCTGCCCGCCCCTGGCCTGACCGATAGCCTTGAGAAAGCTGTCCATGGAGAGTATCCGCTCCTTGTGCAGGCTGACCGCGTTGTAGACCATGCCGCGCAGTTCGCGGACGTTTCCGGGGAAGCTGTAGGTGGCCAGGACCTGGGGGAGTTCCTTCGGGGGGGTCGGTTTCCGCTTCCCGAGCGACTTCGCGGCCTGCTCCAGGAAGTAGTCGAGCAGAAGCGCTATGTCCCCCGGGCGCTCCCTGAGGGAAGGGATGTGGATGCGGTGGGTGCAGAGGCGGTAATAGAGGTCGCGGCGAAAACTCCCGGCGGCCTCCTTGGCGGCCAGGTCGCAGTGGGTCGCCACCACGATGCGCGCGTTCATCCGTTTGGGGCGGTCGCTTCCCAGCGGGAAGAACTCCCCCTCCTGGAGCAGGCGCAGCAGCTTCACCTGGGAGGCGATGCTGAGGTCGCCGATCTCGTCCAGAAAGAGCGTTCCGTCCCCCGCCTGTTCGATCATCCCCGGGCGCGCCTGGTCGGCGCCGGTATAGGCGCCGCGTACGTGGCCGAAAAGGGTGTCGGCGAAGACGGTGTCGTCGAGGCCTGCGACGTTGACGGCGACCATCGGGCCGTGGCAGCCGCTCAGGCGGTGCACCGCGCGGGCGATCAGCTCCTTCCCCACGCCGCTCTCGCCGGTGATGAGGAGCGGCTGATGACTCGGGGAGACCGCCTCGACGTAGTTGAACAGGTCGTGCATGCCGCGGTCGTTGGTGACCATCTCGGTGAAGGCTTCCGGGTGCTTCAGTTCGCGCGAGAGCATCCGGTCCGACATGGTGCGGAATTCGTGCTGCAGCTCCTGGATGCGGATCGCCCGCTGCACCCCGCCCACCAGGCGGTCCTCCTCGTCCGTCTTCACGATGTAGTCGAAGGCCCCGAGCTTCATGCAGGCAACCGCCGTTTCCAGCTGGTTCATGCCGCTGACGATGATGGTCATGATCTCGGGGTGCGTCTCCCCGATCTGCTGCAGGAGCTGTTCGCCGGAGAGCTGCGGCATGGTCAGGTCGAGCAGGACCAGCCCGATGTTTCCCTGGTCGAGGAGTTCCATCACCTCGCGGCCGTCCTGGCACATGATGATGTTGTTGATCCCGGCGCAGCTTTTCAGCGTCAGCGAGAAGGATCTGAGCCAGGCGGGCTCGTCGTCGACAAGGAGGATGCCAAAGCCCGGGTACGTCGTCTTCATGTTAGTGATCTCCCGATGGAACCGGCAGGGCGAGGGTTACCGTGGTCCCGCACCCGGGTGAAGATTCGAAGAGCAGGGTTCCGCCATGCTCCTTTACTATCCCGGCCGAGACCGAAAGTCCCAGCCCGGTCCCTCCCGTCTCCCTTTTGGTGGTGAAGAAAGGGTCCATGAGATAAGGTAGGTGCTCTTCGGCGACCCCCACCCCCTCGTCCCGGACCCGGACCAGCACCATGTTGCGCTCCCTGTCGAAGCTCGTCACGAGCGACACCCCCCTTTCCCGGTCCGGCAGGGCCTGGCAGGCGTTCAGCACGAGGTTCACGATCACCTGTTCGATCCGCTGAGCGTTGCCGAGGATCATGGGCAGCGCCCCCTGGTAGACGGTCTCGAAGCGGCCGGTGCTGGATCGAATGGTCGGCTCGACCAGGCGCAGCGCCGTCTGCACCGCGGCCTCCACGTCGATCAGCTCCTTTTCCCCCGCGTCGTCGCGCCTCGCAAAATCCTTCAGATCGTTGACGATCCTCTTGATGCGCTGGGCGCCGTCCTGCATCTCGTAGAGGATGCGCGGGATCTCGTCGCGCATCTCAGAGTAGGGGACTCCCCCCAGCATGAAATCGCCGTGCTCCCGGTAATACCCCTCCAGGATCTCCTCCGCATCGTCGTGCACCCGCTTCAATACCGGGATGTCCAAAAGGAGCAGGCCGTTTGGGTTGTTTATCTCGTGCGCCACCCCGGAGACCAGCGTTCCCAGCGACGCCATCTTGTCCGTCTGGATCAGCTTGTCCTGGTGCCGCCGCAGCTCCTCCAGCGCCTTGTTCCGCTCCGCCACCTGCTCCGCCAGTTCGGTGGTCCGCTCCGTCACCCTCTTGTGCAGCGTCTTGGACCAGAGCATGACGACCGCCAGGACCACGAGCAGGGGGAGAAGGATGATCGCGCCGTACTTGATGGCCAGCGCGATGGTGACCCGCGGGGGGTCGTTCACGCCGAGCCAGCGGTTGTAGATCTCCTTGTACTGCCCGGTCTTCACCAGGATGGCGAGCCCCTCGTTGAAGCGGGAGAGGAGTTCGTCGTTTCCCTTCGCCACCCCGTAGCAGTACTGCTGGCTGACCACCGCCTTCGCCACCGGGACCACGTTGGAGAGGCGCAGCTCGCGGATCAGGTACATCCCCGGAAGCATGGCGACCACCGCGTAGTCCCCCTTGCCCGAGGCGAGAAGCCGCATCGCCTCCGCTGGAGTCGGGGTGAGGATGAGGTCCTTGCTGAAGCCGAGCTGCTTCAGGCGCTCGTGCATGATGCCGTCCTGGAAGACGATCACCTTCTTATCCCGCAGCTCCGCCATGGTCCTGACCGGCTTCGACTCCTTTCGGGCGAAGATGGCATGGTGCACGATGGTGTGCGGCGGGGAAAAATCGATAGACCGGGCGCGCTGCTCCGAGAAGGAGAGCCCCTGCAGGATGTCTATCTCCCCGTTCAGAAGGCCGTTGCGCATGTCGGACCAGTTCCCGAAGCGGAACGTCACCTTCATCCCCATCACTTCGGCGATGGCCCTGGTCAGGTCGACATTATAGCCGGCGGGTTTGCCGTCCTTGTCGATGAACTCGTAGGGGGGGTATGCCCGGTCCCCGCCCACCACGATAGCGGCGGGTGGTGGAGAGGCCAGCTCCGGGAGGGTTCCAGCGCGGGAGGTGAGAAGCAGCGGACCAACCAGGATGAGAGCGGCAAGAAGCAAGACCGCCACCGGCGTTGGCCGCGGTCCCTTATTCATCCGCCATATCTTGCCCGACAGGGCGCGGTCAGACACCATCCAATCCTTGAACTGCCATGCTTGGTGCGGCGGCCGCAGAGAAATTTCCGCCGCCGGGTTGAGACCGGTAGACAATAGCCTATGAATGTTTACAAGTCAATGAAGCTCATTAGAGTCACGGACCAAGCAGTTTTCCCATCACTCCCATGATTCCCATCATTCCCATCATTCCCACGAGAGTTCAAACCAGCCGCTCGACCACCATCTCCGCCAGGTCCCGCACCCTGATCTCTCCCTCCACCCCGCCGGTCTTGATGCCGTCCTCGAACATGGTGAGGCAGAACGGGCAGTTGGAGACCAGAAGCGGCGAGCCGGTATCCTTCGCCATCCGGACCCGGGTCACGTTGATGCGGCTCCCCACCTTCTCCTCGGCCAGGATGCGTCCTCCCCCCCCGCCGCAGCAGAAGGTCTCGAGCCTCCCCTGCTTCATCTCCACGATGGAGCCCCCCGCCTCCTTCAGGATCGCGCGCGGCTCCTCGAAGATGTCCATGTAGCGCCCGATATAGCAGGAATCGTGGTAGGTGCAGTCAAACGGCGCCGGCGTGAGCTTCACCTTTTTTTCCTCCATGAGGCGGGCGAGGAAGGTGGTGTAGTGCTCGACCGGCGTTTCGAACCCGAGGTCCCGGTAATCCCTGGCGAGGGTGTTGAAGCAGTGGGGGCAGGTGGTCACCACCTTCTTCACCCCGTACCCCTTCATCTTCTCGATGTTCTCGTTCGCCAGGGTCTGGTACAGGTACTCGTTGCCGAGTTTCCTCGGGGGCTCGCCGCAGCACTTCTCCTCCTTGCCGAGTATCCCTACCCTCACCCCCGCGGCGTTGCAGATCTTCACGAACGCCTTGGCGACCTCCTGGTTCCTGCGGTCGAAGGAGGCATAGCAGCCGACGAAATAGAGGACGTCCACCTCGGCCCCGCTCTCCATGACGGCGACGTCGAGCCCTTCGGCCCAGGCGCCGCGCCCGGCGTAGCCGATCCCGAAGGGGTTGCCGTTCACCTCCAGGTGCCCGATGGCGCTCCGCACCTCGTCGCCCGGGAAGGCGCCCTCCATGAGGGCCAGGTTTCTGCGCATCTCCAGGATCTTGTTCACGTGCTCGATGTCGGCCGGGCAGATCTCCTGGCAGGCCCGGCAGGTGGTGCAGTCCCACAGCACCTGCTCGGTGACGACCCGGCAGAGATCGGCCTCCGGCGTGGTCTGGGACACCTCGCCTATCTGCAGCACCACCTGCATCGGGGTGAGCGGCTTCTGCGTCGCGTAGGCCGGGCAGCGGTCCTGGCAGCGTTTGCAGACGGTGCAGGCATCGGCGTCGAAGAGGTCCTTCCAGGAGAGATCCTTTACCGTGGCCGCACCGAACTGCTCCGCGCTCTCGTCCTCCAGGTTTATCGTCTCGATGGAACCCTTGGGCCTCAAGTCGGTGAAGAGGTAATTGGTCGAGGTGGTGAAGATGTGCCTGAGCTTGGTGAACGGAATGGCGGCTATGAAGCCGATGGCGAGGAAGAAATGGAACCACCAGAGGGATTTGTGGGCAAGCGACAGGGTGGAAGGGCTCGCCCCGGAGAAGAGGGAGGCGACCAGCAACCCGCCCGGAGACCAGCGTGCCAGCGCCGGGTTGACGCCGACCTCCGTGGCCGCCATCCGGAGCCCCTCGACCACGAACCCGGTCGCGATGATGGAGAAGAGGAAGGCGTGCGCCAGGTAATCGTCCTTTATGGTGGGGAGGCCCGGCGGCTTGATGAAGAAGCGGCGCATCAGGAGCCCCCCCAGCATGAAAAGGGCCACGATACCGGCGATGTCGAGGGTGAGCGAGTAGATCTTGTAGAAGGTCCCCCTGAGGAAGACGACGTCGAAGATGGGCGCGGTGAAATCCACCTGCAGCATGATCAGGAGCGTGCCGATGAACAGCAGGCCGAAGCCCCAGAAGAACAGGGCGTGCATGGAGCCGGGGCGGACGACCCGCAGCACCTGGACCTGGGTCAGCGTATTGGTAACCCAGTGCGAAACCCGTTCAGCGAGGCGGTCCAGTCGGTCGAGAGGCTTCCCCTGCCGGTAAAAAGCGAGCCGGCGCCAGAACCCCCAGGCCAGCAGAGCAAGGGCGAGGAAGGCAAACAAGTACATCGGCGCGATCACCCCATGGCCGACGTTCCAATAAATCTCGCGGGTAGCTTCCATAGTAACCTCGTCCCCGTCATCATTCCCATCATTCCCATCATTCCCATCAAGCAGCCACAAACGCTCCTCCCCCCGGAGGGGGGAGGTCGGGAGGGGGGGCAGTTGGCAGGAGCTGGTGAGCCCCCTCCCTGGCCCTCCCCCTCCGGGGGAGGGGACAAGGGCTTGCGTTCGCGCCTAGGCGTGGTTTCGCAGCATCAACTCCGCCGGGCGCGCAGAGAGGTAGGACTGCTGTTCGAGGTACTGCTGGCGGGACCTGCGGACGTAGTGCTTGAGAAGGGTCATCGGCACGACCAGCGGGACCAGCCCGTCGTGGTACTCCCCGATGACGGCAAGGAGTTCCTGTTTCTCCTCCGGGCTCAGCTCCTTCTTGAAATACCCCATGATGTGCATCAGCACGTTGGTCTGCTTCTTCACCGTTGCCTGCAGCTGCAAGGCCCGCATGAACAGCTCCTCGTAGCGCTGCGCCAGCTCGGGCCACGGCAACTCCTTCCCCCGCGCCACCAGCGCCCCCATCTCGCGGTAGAGCTGCACGCTGTGCGACATGACAAGGAGTTTCTCCCGGGTGTGGAACTGCACCAGTCCCCCAAGGTCGGGCGCCTGTCCCAGGAAGTCCTTCCAGCGCCGACAGCTGAAGACCCGCTCGATGAAGTTCTCCCGCAGCACCGAGTCGTTCAGCCTCCCCTCCTCTTCCATCGGCAGCAGCGGGAAGCGGGCGGCGACTGCCGCTGCGAAGAGCCCCCTGCCGCTTTTGGACGCCATCCCGTCCCGGTACACCTTGACCCGGAACAGCCCCGAAGAGGGTGACCCCTTCTTGAAGATGAAACCGCAGAGATCCTCTCCCGCCAGCTCCTCCACTTTCTCCCTGCAGTACCGGAGCATCTGCTCCGTCTTGTCGATCCGGCTGCTGCGGGTCATGAGCCTCGGGTTCTCCGGATCCCCCTCCAGTCGCATCGCCTCGCGCGGCACCGGCATGCCGCACCCCGCCTCCGGGCATACCGGGAGGAAGGTGAAAAACCTGCCGAGCAGGTCGGTGATGTAACTGTCGTGCTTATGGCCACCGTCATAACGGACCTTCTCCCCCAAAAGGCAGGAGCTTACGCCTATCTTTATCGGTGCAGCTGTCATGGGCTCCTCTCCGGCTGAGGCAGGCTGTCAGGTCATCCCCTGCATCCCCGTTAAACGCCTTTCAGTCCGTACTGTTCCTGCACCTGGGCCGGCGCCTCCTCGAACCCCTGGAACTCCATGGTGTAGCTTCCGCGCCCCTTGGTGGCGCTGCGAAGCTCCGTCATGTAGCCGAACATCTCCGCGAGCGGCACGGTCGCCCGCACCAGTTCCAGATCGTTGCGCCGGTCGAGCCCTTCCACCCTCCCCCGCTTTTGCTGCAGGCTTCCCAGCACCTTCCCCAGATGCTCCGCAGGGAGTTCCAGTTGCAGGAGCATGATCGGCTCGAGGAGCATCGGCGCCCCCTCCCTTGCCGCGAGGACCACGCCGCGCTGCGCCGCACCCCTTAGCGCCTGCTCCGACGGGACCGGTGTCCCCGGCTCCACGGGGATCTCCAGCACCTTCACCTCCAGGTCGGTGAGCGGGTAGCCGGTGAGAGCCCCCCCGAGGCAGGCCTCCCGCACCCCCTGCTCCACGGCGGCGACCAGTTCCTTGGTGATCGGCGGCGCAGGTGCAGGGACCACGACCCGCACCCCCTCTCCGCGCGGCAGCGGCGTCAGGCGCAGCAACAGCTCCGCCGACTCAGGGCGGCGATCCCCCATTGCCACGAAAAGCTCCCGCCGTTCCACCCGGCGCCGCAGGGTCTCGCGGTACACCACCCTCGGACGCCCCGTCTTCACCTGCACCCCGTACTCCCGGCGCAGGCGGTCGATGATGATCTCCAGGTGCAGTTCCCCCATCCCGGTCAGGATGGTCTGCCCGGTCTCCTGGTCCTCGTGAACCTTGAAGGTCGGATCCTCCCACTGGAAATATTCCAGCGTGCTCAAGAGGTGAGCCCGATCCTCGGCCCCCTTCGCCTCCACCGCCAGCGACACCACCGGCTCCGGCACGGTCACCCCTTCCAGCAGCAGCGGGCTCTCCGGATCGCAGAGGGTGTCGCCGGTCAGGGTCGTCTGGCACCCGGAAACGGCCACGATATCCCCCGCCGCCGCCTCCTGCACCTCTTCCCTTCGATGGGCGTGCATCCGGAACAGGTGCCGGACCCGCTCGTTCGCCCCGCGGCTCGCGTTCAGAAGAAGCGCTCCCCCCCTCACCTTGCCGCTGTAGATGCGGAGGTAGGTAAGCCGCCTTCCCTCCTCGGCCATCACCTTGAAGGCGAGCGCCCGCAGCGGCCGGGCCGGGTCGCAGGCGAGAGTTTCGCACTCCCCCGTCGCCGGGTGCCGCCCGACCAGCGCCGGGACGTCCAGGGGGGATGGGAGGAAGTTGCAGACGGCGTCCAACACCGGCTGCACCCCCTTGTTTCGGAGCGCCGAACCAAGGAGCACGGGAAAGATGCGGCAGGCGATGGTTCCGCGCCGCAGCGCCTCGTTCAGCCGGGACGCCTCCACCTTGTTACCCTCCAGGAAATCCGCCATGACCGCGTCGTCGAAATCCGCCGCGGCCTCGGTCAACTGCAGCCGCGCCTGACTCATCTGCTCCTCGAACTCCGGCGGCACCGGCCCGATCTGTACCGTCCTCCCCAGGTCTTTCTCGGCGAAGAAGAGCGCCTGTTCGGACACGACGTCGATCACGCCGGAAAAGGCAGCCTCCTCGCCCATCGGGAGTTGGAGCAGCACCGGGCGCGCGCCGAGCCTCTCCTCGACATGGCGCAGCACCCGCTGGTAGTCGGAGCCGAGCCGGTCCATCTTGTTGATCAGGCAGACCCTCGGCACCCCGTAGCGGTCCGCCTGGCGCCAGACCAGCTCGCTTTGCGGCTGCACCCCCTCCACCGCGCTGAAGATCGCCACGGCGCCGTCCAAGACCCGCACGCTCCGCTCCACCTCGATGGTGAAGTCGATATGTCCCGGGGTGTCGATCAGGTTCAGCCGGTAATCGCCCCAGCGACATGAGGTGGCGCTCGCCGTGATGGTGATGCCCCGCTCCTGCTCCTGCGGCATCCAGTCCATGACCGCCTGGCCGTCGTGCACCTCCCCCATCTTGTAGGTCTCGCCGCTGTAGAAGAGGATCCGCTCCGTCACGGTGGTCTTCCCCGCGTCGATGTGGGAGATGATCCCAATGTTGCGGGTTCGGGAGATCTCGGCGAGCGTTCTGCCCGCCGCGGGGTTGTTTGAGTTCTTGTTGCCGCCGTTCATCGGCTACTCTCCGGGAAGCATCTGTCGATAAAGTCTTTCCGCGTCGTCACGGCGGCAGAGCTCCGTGCCGGGTGTCATCACCGCTGCGGTCCCCGCGGCTACGCCGAAACGGACCGCCTCGCGCAAGGGATTGCCGCGGGCAAGGCTCAGCACCGTACCTGCCACCATCGAATCCCCCGCCCCGACCTTGCTGATGATCGGCACCGTCGGCGGGTGCAGCCGTTCCACTCCCGAATCGGAGACCATGAGCACCCCGGCGGCGCCGAGCGATATCACCACGACCTCGCTTTGCCCCTCCAGGACGATTCTTTTCGCCAGGCCGACCACTTTCGCCTCATCGTCGCCGCCCGCGCCGACCATCTCCCTGAACTCCCGTATGTTCGGCTTGACCAGGAAGACCCCCTCGGCCAGGGCCAGTCGGAGCGGCTCTCCCGCCGCGTCGATCACCACCCGTGCGCCGTGCTCACGGCCTAACCGGGCCACGCGGGCGTAGAAATCGTCGGGGACCCCGGGGGGAAGACTCCCGCTGGCCACGAGGTAATCCGGCCTGACCTCGCCGGAAAAAAGCTTTTCGAGGCACCCCTGCCATTCCCCGGCCGACAACTCTGGCCCGGGCATGCCGAAGCGATACTGCTGCCCGGTCGCCGTCTCCAGGACGATCCAGTTTTCCCTGGACCACCCCCTGACCTGGACCGGATGGTGCCTCAACCCCTCCTCCTTGAGGAGCAGTTGCAGCGTATCCCCGGTCGCCCCGCCGCAGGGGTAGATCGCCAGCGAATCCCCCCCGAGCTTCCTGACCGCCCGGGAGACGTTAATGCCTCCGCCTCCCGGTTCAAGGCGAGGCGTTTCGCAGTAAAGTTTCCGTTCGGCCACCACGTGATCTACGGCAGAACTCTTGTCAATGGCCGGGTTCATGGTCAAGGTGGCAATGGACTTCATCTCGATCTCCTTGTTTGATCGGTGCAAAGGAACGGACGGCAGACGAAAAGTTCAATGATATCCGACATGCAGCAGAAGTCAAAAAATGGCTGATTCAGATCCGCCGTGTGCTTTGCCAGTTGACAAAAAAGAAATGTATATTAGTTTTTCCTTATCTTTTTTCCACCGCTATCTTCTGCCATACCTGCCCATCGGCAGTGAAATCCCAAACCAAATGTAGAGAAGGAGGCGAGTACACATGCGAAAGGTAACTCTGTGCGTTGCAACCGCATTGACGGCAGCTGTCGCGTTCAGTGCCCCGACCACTGTCACTGCCAAGGAAGATCAAGGCACCAAGGCAGACAACGCGAAGATGAACAAGGAACAAAAAACGGAAGAAACCGCAGAACAGCAGAAGGAAACCAAGTCCGACCGGGAGATAACCCGGAAGATCAGGCGGATGGTCGTGAAGGACAAGTCCCTTTCCATGAAGGCGCACAACGTCAAGATCATCACCAAGGACGGAAAGGTAACCCTGAAGGGACCGGTCAAGACGGATAAGGAAAAAGAGGCCGTTCAGAAGGCTGCCAGGAAGGTGGCGGGGAAGGATAACGTCACCAACGAATTGGAGGTTGCGCCGCCGAAGTAGCTTGCCAGGCGGCAGCAGATGTATAAGAGAGAAAGGCTAGGCACGCTTCAAAGGCGGCCTAGCCTTTCTTGTCCCGGTCCCTCCCCCTTCAAGGGGGAGGTCCGCCCTAGCCTTTGTTGTCGGAAGAGTCCGCCTTTGGCGGTTTTTCCTTGCGCCGGAGGTACTCCGCCCATTGTTCCCGGATCTCGTCGGGGGCGTACTTCATGAAAAACCGAGGGAAGCAGCGGGCGATCACCTTGTCCTGCCAGGAGAAAGTCGTCAGCCACTGCTCCGCGCTTTTCCGTTTGCCGTTATTTTCCATGCCTGCTCTCCGCCGCTTCCACGCAACCCGCCCGGGCCTCTCGAGTGAGCCATGAACGATCACCAGTGACCGATCAGGCGTACCTGCCGGCCAGACGCGGAGAGCCAGAACTGCCCATTGATCACCTCGCCGGAGACAGCACCGGTGATCGCGCCCAGACCGTCGGCAAGAAGGTCGTACCAGTTGAAGTATTTCCGCCTACTTCATCAGTTTAACCGATTAGCGCTAGCCCACCAATTACACAATATGCGTGTGGCAGAACTTGGCTATTGCAGCACTCTACTTCTGGCAGATGAAGCGGCGGCAGACCTGGGGGCGGTCATCGTAGATGCCGCACCTGTTGCCATTGAGAAACTCGCAGCCGTTTTCGATGATCAACTTGTGGGGGCCGTGCAGGGAAAAATGGAGGCGGGATGCGCCCAGCTCTTCGAGTCTCAGGTACTCGTCCCAGCTGAGGTCGACGTTGGGAAAGGATCGGCAGCAAAGGGCAGCGCACTCGCTGCAGCAGGAAGGATCGTCCAGGGGGTGGTCCAGCAACAGACCGTGCCTTTTGTCTTTGTCACGCCTGGGAAATAGCATCGTCACACACCTCTGTGCGCAAAGAACTACCAGACCGGAGGTGAAAGAAGAGGAAGTAGGCGAATCCTAACGCCGAAAGCCCAGCATTGTCAAGAAGTTAAAGCCCTCCTTCGCGCCCTTAAGCGAAACCTCCGCGTACTTCGCGCTAAGGCTTTAAGCCTGAAAGCTGTTACGCAGAGCACGCGGAGAACTGCCGCAGAGTACGCAGGGAAATCAGAGACTGGTAAGACTTTGAGGCTCTGCGCCCGCCGCGAAACCTCCGCGTCCCCTGCGATACGGCTTTTGGGTTTTAAAAAAAGTGCGCTATAATGGCTGACGCCGTTTGTGCATCGTGCTATAACTCGACAAGGAGGAAGACATGAACAAGAAAGAGATCATGGAATTCATCAATGTAAATCCCATCTTCCATCTAGCGACCGTCGATGGCGAAACGCCCCACGTGCGTGGAATGCTTTTATACCGTGCCGATGAGAATGGGATCGTTTTCAACACCGGGAAGATCAAGGATCTGTACCACCAGCTCATCGAGAACCCGAACGTGGAGATGTGCTTCACCAACGGCATTTTCGAGAACCTGATCCAGGTGAGGGTGTCGGGCAAAGTCGAACCGGTGGAAGACCTTGAGTTGAAGAAAGAGATTGTGAAGAAGCGGGAGTTCCTGAAGCCTTGGGTAGACAAAGTCGGCTACGACCAACTGGCGGTCTACGTGATGAAAAAAGGGGAAGCCACCGTCTGGACCATGTCGACCAACACCGAGCCGAAGGAGTTTGTCGAGCTGTAGACCGCACGGAAATTCCCCGACAAAAAGTGCAATTCGGAGGGCTGCCTTGAGCAGCCCTTGCCATTTGACGCCCCAGCACCGATTAGCGTCTCAAAAACCCAAGGTTCCCCGCCCCCAATTGTCGGTTGTCTTCTTACTCATGGATTAGTCCAGGTGTAAGCCCACCATAGATACGCTTCATCATCCGAACGACCTTTGCTCCTGCCATCGTAGCGGTGTTATAATGAGAACACGACGCTGCCTTCGATAAATGGTCCTCCTGTCATGCAGAGGAAACAGGACATGACTTGCCACAGGGAAGCTCTCCTATTGATTTACACTGCGCTGTTGATTCTCGTGGCGGTTACCCCCACGGCATCAGCGTATTCGCTGCTGCCATCAGACCATGCCCCCTCTCTCTTCACCCTCGACGGTTTGCCCGCACCAACTTCCACCCCTGCAGGGAGTCCGGCGGCTGGAGCAGTTCCCGGGAGACCAGCTTCGGACCCAGTGATCGAAGGGAGGGGTACTGACTGGACCGGGGTCTGGATCGACACGGGAATCCTGCTGGGGGGGCAGGTCGCGGCTGTAGGCATCATTTACCTGATGCCTGAGAGCGTTTCTGGCTGGAGCAACGAGCAGAAAAACGAGAGCTTCAAGAAGTACGGTAACAACGTCGGGCACCCGCACACGGATAGCGACAAGTTCTACATCAACTACATCCTTCACCCGTACTGGGGAGCGGCGTACTACACGCGAGCCAGGGAACGCGGCATGGACGAGGGGCCATCCTTCATATACTCGGCCGTGATATCTGCCATCTATGAGTTCGGGGTGGAGTGTTTTTTCGAGAAGCCCTCGATACAGGACCTGATCGTCACCCCCGTGGCGGGCTCACTCTTGGGAGCGTACGTGTTCGAGCCCCTGCGAGCGACCATAAGGGCCAAACAGGAATTGGCCTGGTACGATGAAGCCATGCTTGTAGCCACCGATCCCGTAGGAGTTCTCAGTTCCGGCGTAGAGAAGCTGACCGGCAGGAAAGCGACCCTCAAAGTTGATTACACACCACAGCAGTTGCAGAAGTATTACGCCAACTCGGATATGTCTCGAAGAGGCCAGACCTTCGGCATCACCTTGCAGTTTCCGATGAACTAGATTCCGCTTTATCTGTCTCAGGAGACCTGCAAGTATCTGTGATGCAAACGAAACGGATTCAGTATACACTAAAGAGGAATCCACCCTCCTTCTCTGACAATGCCCGCAGATCGACAATAGCCGGTGAGTTCTCAGGGGTTCTCTTATGAATAGGCTGGTGCTGTTCGCCATCTGGATTTTTTCTCTTGCTGCCTGCGCTCCAACGTTGAAGATGGAGCAGCATAGCGGTGAAATCGACATTCATGACGAAGAATTGCCTCGCCAGGTGGTGATCCTTCCCTTCGCTAACGAGACGGAGGAACCGGGGCTGGACACGGTGGTTCGACGCAACTTCGCCAACCATTTCTCTTCCAAGGCCTACCTCGACACCAAAATTCCGGTTGTAGATGAAAAATTGATTCACTGGGAAAAGTCCTCAGGCAAGGCCATGCAGCAGGCAACCCCCCAGGAGATTTCTGCAGCCCTCGGAGCCGACGGGCTTCTCTATGGCAAGGTGACCGACTATAAGAGGGTATATGCGGGTCTCTACTCCCAGTTCGGGATCGAGGCAGAGGTCTGGATGGTCAACGCCCGTACGGGTAAAGAGGTCTTCCGCCACCGGGAGGCAGTCCGCTACCATGAAGGCGGCATTCCCACCTCGCCTCTCTCCATCGTGGTGACAGCCGTCTCGACCGGCATGAACCTGCGGGAGATACAGAAAGTGCGGATGGTGAACGAGCTTTGTTACAAGTTCATGGAGAAGATACCTTCCCCGAAAACGTTGTCTTCCAATGCCCGTCCGGTCATAAAGGAGGCTCTCACCAACGCTGCAGAAGGGCCTTTCGGCCTCAAGAGCGTCATCAAGGCCGGGCTTGAAGGGGAGCCGGGGCTGGTGGCCACCTTCGACATCGGCAATTTCAAAAAGGGCATCCCGATGAAGGAGGACAAGCCGGGTATCTACACCGGTGAATATGCCGTGATGCCAGGGGACGCCACCCGCGACATGCCGGTATCCGTGACCCTGAGCAGGCCGGGAGGGTACGAGACCCAGTGGGGCGATGTGCTGGGATACATCACGGTGGACACCACGCCACCGCCGCCTGCCACAGGGCTGCGGGCCAAGGGTTATCCCGACCGCGTGGAACTCTCCTGGGAAGGGGCGAAGAGCACCCCCGATCTGAAGGGGTACCGGGTACTGCGCAGCGACTCGCCCCTTTCCGGATACGGCGAACTGGCGCTGGTCGAGGTCGAATCCTTCGCCGACCGCGGCGCCTCTGCCGGGAAAAGCTATTACTACCGGGTTGTCTCGGTGGACAAGGTCGGCAACGAGGCGGAACCAAGCGGCGCGATGCGCGGTGCTATCGTGACGGGCGAGCCGCAAAAACTTTCCGGCGAACTGAAGGAAGACGCCGTCCTCGAGGGGACATATCTCATAACAGCCCCCCTCACCGTTCCCAAGGGCACGAACCTGACCATATCCGGCGGCAGTGTACTTCTTTTCCTGCCTCAATCCGGGTTACACGTCAGGGGCCGGCTGACCGTTACCGGTGGTGAGACGCCGGTCGAGTTCGCCCCTTCTGGGGAAGAGAAGTGGGGAGGCATCACCCTGGAGGGCGCCCGGGCAACCCTGACACGTTTCACGCTGCGTGGAGCGGTGGTCGGAATCTCCAGCAAGGATAGCGAAACCGTCGTGGAGGGGGGGCTTGTGAGCGGGTGTGAAACCGGCCTTGCCATAAGCGGCATGTCTCCTGTCGAGTTGAAGGCGATGACGGTTTCAGAAAACCTGGTCGGATTGAAGCTTGCCGGCACCGCAGCTAAAGTCTCCAGTTCCCATATCCTGCAGAACAAGGAAGGGATCGTTGCGGAGGGCTTTTCCGGTGAGATACGGGACAACAACATCCTCGACAACGGGAGCAACATCCGTGCGGAAAAGCCCCTGGCGGTCGCTGCGAACTGGTTCGGGACGGTCCAGGCCGACGGCATGAAACTGGGTAATGTCACCGCGTACAAGGTGTATGACGCCCGTGTGCCGGGAGGGGCCGTGGTCCTGGCGGTCGCCGATCCCTATGCGCAGTTGAGTTCCGAGGAGCGCCAAAAGAAGAGCGCGGAGCTTGTCATCGAGGCGGGGAGCTATTTCCGCCAAAGGAACTACGGCAAAGCCACAACACTCTTTGCAGAGAACCTGAAGGTTCTGCCTGGTCCGGAGACCTACTACTATATCAGCCTCTGTTACAGTGCGATGAATGAGCCAGAAAAGTCGCTGGCCTACCTCCAGGAGGGGACGGCCAAATACCCCCAGGAGTCAGTTCTTTGGAAGGCACTCGGTATGCTGTCGTATGAAAGAGGGGATGAGAGCACAGCCAAGAGAGCCCTGGAGGAATGCCTTCGTCTCTCCCCGGACGACCGGCAGGCGCGGTTCGTACTGGACAGGCTTAAGGGGGGGAGCAGACCGTGATGGTGAGGGGCAAAGAAGCTTTTAGGAGAGGAAGGGGATTGGAAGTTCGGACTTGGAAGGCAAGGGGACGCCCCTTCCATCCTGAGCAACTTCCGAAAAAGTAGAGTTAGGCAGATTGAAAGGAGGCGTCCCCTCACTGCCCATCTATTGAGAAACGCTGTCAGAGGCCCCCTCTTACCCCTCTTCGACATCCCCGAGATATCAATCTATCAATGCCTGGCCCCATCGCCTCCTTATCAATGCCTGGCCCCATCGCCTCCTGGCCCCATCGCCTCCCAGTGGGAAGAGGGCTCCAGCCTCACTCAAAACACCCCATGCTGCGCTGCTTGTTTATCTCTACGTGTCTCTTTTCACACCAAACGTTTCCAAGCTGGGGAGTCGCACCACAATTTGTCAGCATCTTCGCCCTCTTGCAATCAAGGCAGTGGGTAGCCTTGATGCCGCCGATAGCAATGAAGCAGGGCATCTGTCTGCTCTTTCCCATTTGGAGATTGCGCTGGGCGCACCAGACCGTCCCCGGTGAAGGTTTCTCTCCGCCGGTTTTCTTATCGTGCCCGTGTTTACATGCCCCGCAGATGTTATTCATAATGGTATCCCCCGGGTGATCAAGAGCTGCGCGATGAGAAGAAATGTTGCCCGTTCCTCTCTGTAATATCAAGATAAAAAAGGGCTCCGTCTCAGCCCCTTTCAACTGGCAACCGCTCACCACGCCGTACTGCACGACCGGCTGTGGGTTTACCAAACCCTTCATTCCCACTGATAGCCAGGGGGACGTCCCAGAATCCAAGAATAATGTGCAACGAACTCAAGAAACCCGTACTACGCCCTCCATGCTGCTCAGCTTAAATCAGCAGGCTTAGACTCCACCATATTGAGTTGCCACCCCCGCCACCAGTGGTGCCGCATGTCAACGTTGCACTGATTCTTGGGTTCTTGGGGCGTTCCCCCCGGTTTATATACTGTCAGCTGCCGTTTCATGCAGTTGTAATGCGTGCTGAGAAACAAACGGACATGTTTGCGATGTGTTGTGTTGGAGCGAGGCTGGGAGGGCGGAGCGGGGAAGGACCTTCTGGGCAGTCTAGCACAGAGGGTGTGTTGCTGAATTGCCCGGGAGAGGCTCCCTCACCCCAACCCTCTCCCGGAGGGCGAGGGAGAGATCGTGCAAGTTCGCATAGCGGGTAAAAAGGCTTTGTAGCCGGTTGACTGCTGTCGATAGACACCGCTTCGGTTCCACACCCTCCTGTTATTCGCTTTCAACGATGACACTCTTCCGGGCGACTGCGCCGGCTATACCCAATGAACTCGCGGCTGCGGTTTTAATTGCCCGCCGGCAATTCGAATCCGCCGGCCGCGGTTTTAATTGCTCGTCGGCAATTCGAATCGGTCGGTCGCGGTTTTAATTGCTCCCCGGCAATTCGAATCCGTCGGCCGCGGTTTTAATTGCTCGCCAGCGATTCGAATCAGTCGGCCGCGGTTTTAATTGCTCGCCGGCGATTCGAATCCGTCGGCCGCGGTTTTAATTGCTCGCCGGCGATTCGAATCCGTCGGCCGCAGTTTTAATTGCTACCCGGCAATTCGAATCCGTCGGCCACGGTTTTAATTGATCGCCGGCAATTCGAATCCGTTGGCCGCGGTTTTAATTGCTCACCGGCAATTCGAATCCGCAGGCCGCAGTTTTAATTGCTCACCGGCAATTCGAATCCGTCGGCCGCGGTTTTAATTGCTCACCGGCAATTCGAATCCGTCGGCCGCGGTTTTAATTGCTCGCCGGCAATTCGAATCCGTCGGCCGCAGTTTTAATTGCTACCGCCGCTGGTGTCTCGTGCGGCTCGAATGTAATTCTGAATGGGTTGGAAGGGCGTGGCGGATGGGCAGTGCCATCTTTGCGGTGGGTGCTTCGGGGGGGGGGGGGGCCCCCCCGGAGTATGGCTGAAGGGATGAAGATGGATGGGGTGGTACGTCTCTGCCGCTAGCCGACGATGATGTCTACCGGATTGCTCCAGGGGCTCGTCTTGTTGTCTCCGTGACTCCTTATCCTGAAGTAGTACCAGCCGGAGCGCTCCAGGTTGGGGACGAAGATCCGGACCTTCTTGAAGTTGCCCAAGGCCTGCCACGACTCTTCGCCGCCAGGCACCCCTTTGCAGAACTGAACCTCGTAGAGACCGGCCCCGGGATCCCTTTCGACGGTCAACACTATCGATCCCGGATGATCGCCCCTCTTGGCGGTCGCTTTCAAGGGCTGGCTCGAAACCTCGACCGGCGCGTGGGCCCTCTTGGTCTTTTCCTTCAACTCGTGCCCGACGTTGAAGAGCAGTGTCTCGTCATTCTCGTGGCGAGCCCTCATGATGATGTAGCAGGCGTTGAAGTGGATCGTCTCCAGGGTCGCCGCGCGCTCCAGGTCGCGGTCCTTCATGGCCTGGATATCCTTGTACTTCGCCGCCTCCTCCTTAAGCGACAAGGCCGCAGCGTGCTGCCGAAACTGCGCCGCTCCTGCCGCCCATTCGGGCGTGTTTTTCGCGTGATAGGAGTGTTGCTCCTGCTTGGTCGCGGCATCCAGCAACCAGCCCACCAGCGCATGATGGCTCATCTCCGGGAAATGGTTCATCACGAATACATTGTTCGCTAAAGGAATGCCTAACGGGAACATATCTCGACCTCCTCTGACTCGTCCCTTTTTTGAAGTTCACCGGCGACGGTTCGCCAGCAGCAACGATTATATCTTTCTAACCAAAATCGCCGGGATGTCAAATGGGGAAATCGCCTGCCCCCAATAAAAAGAGGGGCTGCTCTATAGCAGCCCCTCTTTTTGGGTCGAATCATTGCGATTGTCGTGGTGCCCGGAGCCGGGGTCGAACCGGCACGTCCTTGCGAACGAGGGATTTTAAGTCCCTTGCGTCTACCAATTCCGCCATCCGGGCCGAGACCCGCTATGCTTTTACTGCTACAGGTTGTACCCGCTCCCGGTCTTGAGGGATGAATTAAAAAAAAGATTTTCTACATCTTTGAATATTACAGCTTCGTTCCTTCTTCCAGAATTTGCAGATAATCGGCATAGATGTATCGCTTGTCTCTCTTGCGGCCGGTTATCTCTTTCAGGATGCCGGCGCCTTCGAGCTGGGAAATAAGCGTGGAAGCGGCCTGATAAGAGATGGAAAAATCACGGGCGATGTCGTTGACCGAGACATAAGGGGAGTAAAAGAGCCCTTCCAGAATACCGACAGCCAGGGGAGAAGATATCTTCTTTTGCCAGAGCAGGCTCCGATGACGGGATTGCAGCTCCATGATCTGCTTGGCTGCATCCACTGCCGAATCAGCGGTCACCACGACGCCTTTCAGGAAAAAAGCAATCCATTGCTCGAAATCGCCATTATCTCGGACCATGTTCAGACGGTCATAGTATTCCTGGCGATATTTCCTAAAATAGTAGCTGAGATAGAGGAGCGGTTTTTCCATCACCCCGCGCCAATGCAGATAAAAAGTTATGAGAAGCCGCCCCAGCCTGCCATTGCCATCCAGAAACGGATGGATCGTTTCGAAGAGGTAGTGGATCAGCGCGCAGTCAACCAGCGCCGGCAACTGCGGGGGGTGATGAAGATACAACTCCAGTGCCCCCATCGCCGCTTCTGCCTCGTGAGGCGGGGGCGGAACAAAACGGGCATCCTTGAGGGTGCAGCCGGCCGGGCCGATCCAGTTCTGGGTCTTTTTGAATTCCCCCGGGGTCTTCTCTCCTCCCCGCACCCCTTCCATCAAGACTGCGTGGATTTCCTTGATCAACCGCAGGCTCATGGGGAATTCCTGCAAACGCTCCATCCCGTAATTCAATGCTTTTACGTAGTTGACGACCTCGGCCACGTCGTTGATATTCTCGGGCTTCATGCCGCTCTCGAATTCAAACAGGTCTTCAAGGGATGCTTGGGTTCCCTCGATCTGTGAACTGAGGAGCGCCTCCTTTTTGACATACATGGCAATAAAGAGACTGGCGTTCGGGAGGATGTGTCCCAGACCGTCAAGCCGGGCCAGGGACATGTCGGCATTGGAGAGAAGGTTCTGTAATTCTCCCTCGATTTTGATGGGAGGATTAGGTGGAAGGGGTGCGGGTAAAAAGGCCTTGTAGCCGGTTGGCTGCTGTCGATAGGCACCGCTTCGGTTCATACGCCCTCCTGTTATTCAAGTATACTTGAAAGGCATAGCGCATCACGGCCACTTATTCAAGTTATATTGAACAGGACAGCGCTCCCCCGAGCCGCTTGATCCGATGCAACAGAGAGAAAGTTTTAGAATGCGAAACCGCACCTTCGCACAGCAACAAAACAAAAGCCCTGATTTCTCAGGGCTTTTGTCATTCCACTTTATCTTATTGTACTTCCTACTGGTGCCCGGAGCCGGGGTCGAACCGGCACGTCCTTGCGAACGAGGGATTTTAAGTCCCTTGCGTCTACCAATTCCGCCATCCGGGCCGAGACCCGCTATGCTTTTACTGCTACAGGTTGTTTACCCGCTCCCTCAAGTCCTTGCCGGTCTTGAAGAACGGGGTCTTCTTGCTGGGGATGCTCACGATCTCACCGCTCTTGGGGTTCCTCGCCTCGCGCGGCTCGCGATCCCTGATGGTGAAGCTGCCGAATCCACGGATTTCCACCTTGTCGCCTGCGGTGAGCGCCTCGCTCATGGCATCGAACACCATCGACACGACGGCCTCGGAATCCTTGCGGGTGAGGGCGGCGCGTGCTTCTACCAGTTTGTCTATCAGTTCGCTCTTAGTCATTGTACACACCTCAGTCTGCTATTAAATTACACAGTCGGCGAAGTGACTGGTTTACTCTTCAGTGCTCTTCTTCAGCTTCTCTTTCAGCAGGTCGCCGAAGCTGGAAGTTGCCTCACCCTGGGAACCCATGTACGAAGCCAGCTCCGCCTTCTCCATGGCGGCATGAAGCGCCTTGATGGAAAGGGCAATCTTCTTCTCGACCATGTCGACGTTCAGGACCACTGCCTCAAGCTCGTCGCCGACGTTGGCGAAGTCTTTCGGAGAGGAAACCTTCTCGTGGGAGATCTCGGAGACGTGGATCAGTCCCTCGATCCCTTCCTCGATCTCTACGAAGATGCCGAAGTCGGTCACGGAGGTGACGCGCCCGTGGACCTTGGAGCCCGGACGGTACTTCCTGGGGATCTCTTCCCACGGATCGGCTACCAGCTGCTTGATGCCGAGGGAGAGACGCTCGTTCTCGACGTCGATGTTGAGAACGACTGCCTGCACGGTCTGGCCCTTGGTGAAGAGCTCGCCCGGATGCTTGACGCGGCGGGTCCAGGAGATGTCGGAGACATGAACCAGGCCGTCGATGCCGTCCTCGATGCCGATGAAGACGCCGAAGTCGGTGATGTTCTTGATCTGCCCTTCGATCTTGGTCCCTACCGGGTAACGCTCGCCGATGACGGTCCAGGGGTTGACCTCGGTCTGCTTCAGGCCCAGGGAGATCCTGCGGTTGCCCGGATCGACGCCGAGGATGACTGCCTCGACATCCTCGCCGACCTTGAGGATCTCGGACGGGTGACGCACCCTTCTGGTCCAGGACATCTCGGATACGTGCACCAGCCCTTCGATGCCGTCCTCCAGGGAGATGAATGCGCCGTAATCGGTGAGGCTCACGACCTTGCCGCTCACCCTCTCGCCTTCGCGATAGCGGTCGCCGACGTTCAGCCACGGATCGGGCACGGTCTGCTTGAGGCCGAGGGAGATCTTCCCTTTCTCGCGGTCGTACTTGAGCACCATGACGTTCAGGGTGTCGCCCACCTTGACCATCTCGGAGGGGTGCCCCAGCCTGCCCCAGGACATGTCGGTCACGTGCAGCAGACCGTCAACGCCGCCCAGGTCGACGAATGCGCCGTACTCGGCGATGTTCTTCACCACGCCGGAGACGATGTCGCCTTCCTTGAGGGTCGCCAGGGTCTCGGTCCTTGCCTTGTCGCGATCCTCCTCGAGAAGCACGCGGCGGGAAAGAACCAGGTTGCCCCGCTTCCTGTTGAGCTTGAGGATCCTGAACTGGTAGGTCTGGCCCACGAAACGGTCCATGTTGCCGCCGGGACGGAGGTCAACCTGGGAAGCGGGGAGGAATGCCTCTACGCCGACATCGACGGTCATGCCGCCCTTCACCTTGCCGGTGATCTTGCCTTCGATGACGCCGCCTTCGCCGGCTGCGGCGATGGTTTCCCAGGCAACCTGGGAATCGGCTTTCTTCTTGGAGAGGACCATGTGGCCGCGGATGTTCTCGCCGCGCTCGAAGTAGACGTTGACCTCGTCGCCAACCTTGACGTTCAGTTCGCCGTTCTCGTCGATGAACTCGCCGATGCGGATCGCACCCTCGGACTTGTACCCGACGTCAACCAGCACCACATCCTGCTCGATCTGGACTACCACGGCCTTGACGACTTCGCCGCTCTGCGGCTGCCTCAGGCTGTCCTGGAAAAGATCAGCGAACTCGCCACCCTGCTCCGACTGCTCCAGCTCCTCGTCAGTATCGTGTAACCGCCTAATCGGCATATCTTTTTTCTTGAACGTACGTTTTTCATCACCCATTGAAAACTCTACCCCCTCGTGTAATCTCCATATAAAATCGAGCTAATTTAGCACATCGGCAAAAAATATCAACTTATTTTATCTTTATCTATCGCCGAAATACGATTGATAACCTCGTCGATCAGCCACTTGGGCGTCGACGCTCCGGCGGTCACTCCGACCTTCTCCACACCGTCGAACCAGGCAGGGTCTATCTGGCAGGCCGTTTCGATGTGGTGGGTCCGCTTCAGGAGTTCCGAGCAGATCTGGAAAAGCCTCTTGGTGTTCGCGCTGTTGAAACCGCCGATGACGATCATGCACTCCACCTCGCCGGCCAGCTTCTTCGCCTCTTCCTGCCTGACGGCCGTGGCGTCGCAGATCGTGTTGTAAACCCGTATCTCGCCTCCCCTGGCGAGGCAGGCGGTGACGACGTCGTGCAGGTGCTCGAAGGACTGGGTGGTCTGCGCCACGACGCCGATCTTGGACATCCTGGGGAGCCTCTCCACGTCCTTCCCGGAGCTGACCACGTACACCCTGCCGGTCGCGTAGGAGACGATTCCCTGCACCTCGGGGTGCACCGCGTCTCCGACCACGACGATGTCGTACCCCTCGCGCGACAGCGTCGCCACATGCTCCTGGGCCTTCTTCACGAAGGGACAGGTGGCGTCGACCACCTCGAGGCCGGCGCTCACCGCGGCCTCCAGCTCCTCGGCGGCGACGCCGTGGGAGCGGATGATGATGGTGCCGCCGCTCTCCACCTCGCCCACCTCGTCGACCGACTTCACCCCCATCTCCGACAACCGTTGCACGACCTGCGGCGAGTGAATGATCGGACCGAGGGTGTAGGTCTCCTCACCCCGGTCGGCCGCCTCGAAGGCGAGATGCGTGGCGCGTTTCACGCCGAAGCAAAACCCCGCGTGTTTTGCCAGAATCACTTCCATGATCACCCCTGTTGCGCTGCCGCGAGGCGTTGCCGGACGGTCTTCTCCATGAGTTCCAGCACCTCTTCGATGGAGAGGTCGGTGGAGTCGATGGCGATGGCGTCGTCCGCCTGCCTGAGCGGTGCGTGCTCGCGCCCCTCGTCCTGCCGGTCGCGCTGCACCACCTTGTCGATGGTCTCCTCCAGCGTGGCGGCCTCGCCCCGGGCCTGCAGCTCCAGGAAACGGCGCCGTCCGCGCTCCTCCGCGCTCGCCGAGAGGAAGAACTTCACCTCCGCGTCCGGGAAGACCACGGTGCCGATGTCGCGCCCTTCCAGGATCACGCCACCCTTCTTCCCCATCTTCCTCTGCATGGAAAGAAGCGCCTCCCGGACCGGCTTCCTGGCGGAGATGCAGGAGGTGAGCAGACCGATCTCCTCCGTCCTGATGGCGCCTGAGACATCCTCGCCGTTGGCGAGCACCCGGCAGCTCTCGCCGTCGCGGCAAAAGGAGATGTCGAGCCCGCCGCAGAGTTCCGCCAGCGCCGCGTCATCCTCGCAGGCGACCCCTGCCCGCCTGGCCATGAGGGCCACGGAGCGGAACATGGCGCCGGTATCGATGTGGATGTAGCCAAGACGCTTGGCGAGTAACTTGGTGAGACTGCTTTTCCCGGCCCCGGAAGGGCCGTCTATGGCGACTATTACCCCGTTTTCCCTGACCCCGCTCAACGCTTGGCGACCTCCTCCAGGAGTTCGGCGAATCCCGGGAAAGAGGTGGCGATGCAGTCGACGTCGGAGACGCTGGTCTCCCCCTTCGCGGCGAGGCCGGCGACCATCATGGACATGGCGATCCTGTGGTCGCCGAAGCTGTCCGCGGCGCATCCCTTCAGTGTCCCGGCGCCGGTGATCCTCATGCCGTCGGGGGTCTCCTCTACGGTCACCCCGGCGCGCCTCAGGTTGTCCGCCATGGCGGCGATCCTGTCGGTCTCCTTGACGCGAAGCTCGGAGGCGCCGCTCACCACGGTGGTCCCTTCCGCAAGCGAGGCGGCGACGCAGATGGCGGGGAACTCGTCGATGGCGCGCGGCACCAGCTCGCCGGAGATCTCCATCGCCTTCAGGTTGGAGTGGCGCACCCGGATGTCGGCCACCGGCTCGCCCGCTTCCTCGCGGGGATCCACAAGCTCCAGGTTCGCCCCCATCCCCTTGAGGATGTCGATGATGCCGGTGCGGGTCGGGTTGATGCCGACGCCGCGGATAAGGAGATCGGAGCCGGGAACGATGAGGGCTGCGACCATGAAGAAGGCGGCGGAAGAGATGTCGCCCGGGACCACGATGTCGCGGCCGGAGAGTTCCTGCCCGCCGGAGAGCCTGACGCCTCCCGGGAAGGTCTCAACGGAGACGCCGAAGTGGCGCAGCATCCGCTCGGAGTGGTCGCGGGAGAGGTGCGGCTCGCGCACCACCGTCTCGCCCTCGGCGTAGAGACCGGCCAGCATGATGGCCGATTTGACCTGTGCGCTCGACACCGGGGAGTCGTACTCGATACCCTTCAGCTTCGATCCCTGGATGGCGAGAGGCGCCTTGTCGCCGCCGGCGCGCCCGCTGATCCGGGCCCCCATCTTGGCAAGCGGTCCCACCACGCGCTTCATCGGGCGGGCGCGGAGGTACTTGTCGCCGGTCAGGACCGAGAAGAAGCCCTGTCCGGAGAGAAGGCCGGTGAGAAGCCTCATGGAGGTCCCGGAGTTGCCGCAGTCGAGGACGTCGGTCGGCTCCTCCAGACCGTGCAGCCCCTTGCCGTGTATGGTCAGCGTTTCACCGTCGTCGTCGACCTGGACGCCCATGGCCCGGAAGGCCGCGAGCGTGGAGAGCGCGTCCTCGCCGCGGAGAAAACCCGAAACGCGGGTGACGCCGTTGGCGATGGAGCCGAACATGATGGAGCGGTGCGATATGGACTTGTCGCCCGGCACGCGGATCTCGCCGCGCACGCCCTTGGCGGGTTTTACTGTGTAGCTCTGCATAGAACCTCCAGAATCGGGGCTGGGGGCTGGGGGCTGGGGGCTAGCAGAATCAAAAAAACGACTCGCTGTTACATCCCCTGCACCGCATCCTGTTAGCCCGATTTTTACTTTCCCTAATCCCTAGCCCCTAATCCCTAGTCCCCGCCTCAGAGAATTGCATCCCTCTTCTGCTTGGAATTCAGGAAGAACGCCTTCAGAGCCTCGCCGTCGCCGGCGGCGATCATGGTGCGCAACCGCGCCAGGTAACCGGAGAAGAAATCCATGGTCTCCAGGATCGCCTCCCGGTTGGTGAGCGCGATGTCGCGCCACATGACCGGGTCCGAGGACGCTATCCGGGTAAAGTCGCGGAACCCCCCTGCGGAAAAGGAGAGGAGTTCCCCGCCGAAACGGTCGTAGCCGTCCACCGCGTTCACCAGGGAATAGGCGACCATGTGCGGCAGGTGCGAGATGGCCGCCACCACGCGGTCGTGCTGCACCGGGTCCATCAGGGGGACGGTGGAGCCGGCCAGCTTCCAGAGCTCGACCACCTTTTCCAGGGCGTCCGGATCGGTGCTGGCGGTCGGGGTGACGATGCAGCGCTTACCCTGGTACAGGGTGGAAAAGGATGCCTCGACGCCGGAGTGCTCGGTCCCGGCTATCGGGTGCCCCCCAACGAAGAAGGTCCCCTCCGGCATGAGCGGCTCGCAGGCGGCGACCACGAATTCCTTGACGCTCCCCCCGTCGGTGACGATGCAGCCGGGGGAGAGGGAAGAGGCGATCTCCTTGACCACGGACGGGATGGAGCAGACCGGCGTCGCCACGAAGACGAGATCGGCGCCCTTCACCCCTTCCTTGGGATCGAGGGAGTAGCTGTCCAAAACGCCGAGTTCCACGCCGCGCTTCAGGTTGGCCTCGCCGCGGCCGATGCCGACCACCTCGCGGACGGCACCCTTTTCGCGCAGGACGCGGGCGAGCGAGCCGCCGATCAGCCCGACGCCGATGACGGCCATCTTGTCGAACATGAACATGCTAGCGCCCCCTCACGAACGTGCCCGAGGGTAGGAGCCCAGGACCTTGACGAACTGGCAGCAGGCGGAGAGTTCCGTGACCGCATCGGCCACCCCCTGGTCGGAGATGTGACCGGTGAGGTCGAGGTAGAAGATGTATTCCCAGGCCTTCCGCTTCAGGGGACGTGACTCGATCTTGGAGAGGTTGATGCCGCGCTTGGCGAACGGCTCCAGCATCCGGTGCAGGATACCCGGCTCGTCCTTGACCGAGAACATGAGGGAGGTCTTGTCGTCGCCGCAGCGGTCGGCGACCTTGCGCCCCACCACCAGGAAGCGGGTGAAGTTGTTCACCTGGTCCTCGATGCGCGCCTTGACGACCTTCAGGTTGTAGATGGAAGAGGCGTACTCGCTGGCGATGGCGGCGGCGGTGTAGTCCTCGGCTACGATCTGGGCGGCGAGCGTGGTTGAGGCGACGTCGACCAGCGGCACGTTGGGGAGGTTCTCGGCGAGCCACTTGCGGCACTGGGCCAGCGGCTGCGGGTGCGAGTAGACCTTCTTGATATCCTCGAAGCGCCCGGTCCTGGAGAGGAGGAAGTGGGACACCTCCAGAAGGACCTCGGCGTTGATCTTCAGCTCGCTCTCCATGAACATGTCGAGCGTGTGGGAGATCATCCCCTCGGTGGTGTTTTCCACCGGCACCACGCCGTAGTACGCCTCTCCCTTCTCGACCGCCTCGAAGACGGCGGGGATGGAGCGCTCGGGGGAAAGCGACGCCGACAGGCCGAAGTGCTGCATGGCGGCCAGGTGGCTGAAGGTGGCGCTCGGTCCCAGGAAGGCGACCTTCATCGGGGATTCTAGGGCGAGCGACGCGGAGATGATCTCGCGGAAGACGCTTCTGAGCGCCTCGGACGGGAAGGGGCCGGGGTTCGCGGCGGTGAGCCGCTCGTAGATCTCCCTCTCGCGGCTGGGGACGTGGAAGTCGCTACGGTTCTCCGACTTGAGGCTTCCGACCTGCATCACGAGCTTCGCCCGCTGGTTCAGGAGTTCCAGTATCCGGTCGTCGACGGAATCTATATCGTGCCGGAGTTTTGCCAGAGTCTGCTTTTCTTTCAAAACTTTCGGACCTTTCAGGCGGGGGTAGTGGAGATTAAGAAGCGATATTTATAAGGCACCCGATGCAATTTTGCAACGTTTTTCTGCCGGGTTCAGACCACCTCCGGGTGCGCCTGCGGGTTCATCGGGTTCATCCGTACGGCGAGCGAGAAAAGGTAGGGATAATCCTTCTGCAGATGCTCCATGTAGGAGAGCCATTCCAGCAGAAGATGGCTGTGCGCCCTCTTCATGTCCACCCCCAGGTGTTCCATGTCGCTCTGCGGCAGCCCGTCGAGCGATTTGCGCGCCTGGAGTTCCTCGATCAGGTGGAAGACGGCCCACAGAAGATCGGTGAAGTCGCCGTGCTCCAAGAGGTTCGGGTTCTCCATCAGCGAGAGCATGACCCCCTTCTTGTCGCAGAGAAGCTGCTTCAGCGCCGCCAGGTCGCCGACGCGGGCATCGAGGACGACGTCGTGGGTCTTGACGAATTCGCGGGCGGAGAGGAAATCCTCCTCGCGCCAGTGCACCGTGACCAGCAGCTTGGTGGTGAGTTCGTGCCCGTCGGCGTAGAAATGTTTCAAATCGTGCAGGAGCGTCGAGCCGACCTCGCTGAAGAAGATCCCGATCACCATGTTCAGCTTCTTCATCATCGCCTCGCGCTCGCGCTCCTTCAGCACCCGCTCGATCATGAGCGTGACGAAGAGGACGTAGACCGGGAGGAAGGCGACGTTGGACATGAAGTTGAAGCCGATTTCCGCTGCGCGGGGGAAGAGGAGGTAGTCGGCGAGGTACAGGATGAGGGAAACGAGGAGCAGGAGCCAGACGATCCTGTCCTTGGGCAAGCGGATGAATCTCAAAAAAACCTCCTCACACTAAGACGCAAAGTTGCAAAGAAAAACCAAGAAAAACAAGGAAAAGCTTTAGCCACAGAGGCACAGAGGGAGGCAAATCTTACAACAAAAAGTGCCTCACGCAAAGACGCAAAGTCGCAAAGAAAAAACAGAAAAGGCTTTGGCCACAGAGACACAGAGGACAAGGAGGGGCGAATCTCTGTACGTCTTTCAAGAAACCAAAACGAGTTTTCCAGGTCCTGTATGACATAGAAGGAAAGGTTTTCTTTGCGCCTTTGCGGCTTTGCGTGAGCGGCTTTGCGTGAGCGGTTTTACCCGATCCGCTTCAAGCCGTCGGCGATCCGGATGGTGGCGCCGCGCCAGGTGGGGAATATCCCGGAGACGACTCCGACGATGAGGGCCGCCAGGATCTCCAGCATTATGGTCTCCGTGGAGATGCTGAAGTAGGGGAAGTACTGGGCGAGCTCGGCCTCGATCCAGTTCGCCGCGGGGAAGGTGGCCGCGACTCCCAAAAGCCCGCCCAGAAGCGAGATGAGGACGGACTCCCCGAAGATGAGACCGGCCAGGTGTCCCGACTTGAAACCGAGCGTCTTCAGCGTCGCGTACTCGCCGATCCTCTCCCTCGCGGTCATCGCCATGGTGTTGGCCGCCACGATCATGATGATGGCGATCACCATGTACGAGACGATCTCTATGGCGACCATGATCGCCTCGGTCATGGAGACGAACCCCATCTGGAACGCCTTCTCCGTCTCGGTCAGCGTCTCGGCCAGGGAATTCCTGAACATCGAGTCGACGGCCATGGAGGCCTCCGGCGCCAGCTCCGGCCTCTTCACGCCGATGATGTAGAAACCGGCCTGGTCGACGCGCCTGGGGGTGGTCCGCCTCAGGCTCTCGTTCAGGTAGTCCCAGTGGAAGAGGAGCATCCTTTCCTCGGTCGCTTTCTCCGCTCCCTTGAAGATGCCGCGCAGCGCCAATTCCCACTGCCCGGGGAAGATGGTCCCCTTGAGGGTGATCAGGTCCCCGACCTTCCAGCCGTAGGTCCTGGCGAGCCTCTCCCCGACGATGCACCCCTTGCGGTCCAGGAAAAAGTCGTTCTTCTCCTTGGGGGTGAGGACGAATTCGGGGTAGAGGTTCAGGTAGCTCCGCGGCTCGACGGCGTAGTTCGCGAAGAAGTTCTTCTCGGATATGTAGACGCCGCCGAACCAGTTGCCGTAGGAGACGGAGGTGACGCCGGGAACGCCGCGGATCCGCTCCAGATAGGAGATCGGGAGCGGGAAGATCAGGGAGATGGCGTTCCTGGTCACGAGCCTCGTGTCCGAGGCGTGCTCCGCGCCGGCGTACCACAGTCCCACCAGCGTGCGGAGCAGGCCAAAGGCGAGCACCGCGACCGCTATCCCCACCACCGTCAGGATGGAGCGGAGCTTGTGCCGGAACAGGTTCCTGAGTATGTATTTCAGGATGAACATCAAAACCTCGAAAAACCCGAGAACTTCTAAAACCAAAAACTAAACCGTTGGCACGGAGAAAATCTGAGAAGTTCTGAGAAAACTCTATAAGAATTCTTGATAAACCAAAGTAGTTCCAAACCGTGGGCCACAGAGGAAATCTGAGGAGTTCTGAGAAAGGTCAGCCTACAAGCCTTTCTCCGATTTGCTTTCTCAGATTTTCTCGGAAGTTCTCCGTGCGAATGGTTTTATGTGGCCCGCAGGGCCTCCACGATATTCATCCGCGACGCCCGGACGGCGGGGAGGGCGCCGCCTATCAGCCCCATCACGGCGGAAAAGAGGAGCGATTTCCACACTATGCCGAAGGTGAGACTGAAGGAGAAGGCCAGCTCGGAGAAGGAGGCCCAGTTCATGGTGGAGATGGTGATGAGCTGCATGAAGGAGGCGGCTGTCACCCCCAACACCCCACCGCAAAGCCCCAAGAGCAACGCTTCCATGATGAAGGCGGAAAGAATGCTCTTCCTCTGGAAACCTAGCGCCCGCAAGGTGCCGATCTCGGTCACCCGGTTCGCCACCGCGGCGTACATGGTGATGGTGGCGCCGATGACGGCGCCGATGGAGAAAACGATGGTCAGCACCATCCCCAGTATGCGCAGGAACTTCGACATCGACTCGGACTGGTCCAGGTAGTACCGCGTCTCGCGCTTCGCCTCGACGGTCAGCCGCGGGTCGCCCTCCACCCGCGCCTTGTAGGCGTCGAACGCGGCGGGATCGCGCAGCCTGAAGATCACGGACGAGTAGACCTGGCGCCGAAACGCCTGCATCATCTGGTCGCAGTCCCCCCAGATCTCCGAGGAAAATCCGGTGGAACCCGCGTCCAACACCCCGACGACGCGCCAGTCGCGCATGCCGAAACGCAACGTCTCCCCGAGACCGCCTCCCTTGAAGCGGCGCGCGATGCTCTCGCCGGCGATGACCTCGGCGGAGCCGGGACGCGGCATGCGCCCCTCCTTCAGCCGGACCGCCGGACGGAGCTTGAGGGAGGTCGCCGTCACCCCGCGGATCACCACGTTGGCCGGTTTGTCCCCTTTCCTCTTCTTGAGGTTGATCAGGACCACCATCTCCTTGGCGAGGAGCGGGTTCCCGTCGGGGCCGATGGCGACCTCGGGCTGGCTCTCCAACAGCGACGCCTGGGAACGCTCGACGCCGCTTTGCACCTCTGAGTTGGACGACTTCCTGAGCACGACCACGTTGTCCCGCGAACCGGTCTCGATAAGGGTCTGCCGCAGCCCCTCGGCAAGCATCAGCGTCGCGGCGAATACGAAGACCACGAGCCCCATGCCGCTTGCGGTGAGTATGGTGGTGAGCCGCCTGGTCCAGAGGTTGCGGAAACTGTAGGAGTACGGGATGCCCATTTTGCCTCTAGGATTAATCGCTCACTGAACCATATGCCGTTCGATACGCTGCACCGGGGCAAAGAACCCCTCTGCAACCATCTTTTTGAGAAGGGAATTCGCTTTTTTCAGGTCGAGAATCCCGTTCCTGGTTGCCTTGATCAGGATCCCGACGGTCCCCGTCAGACGGACACCGCACAGCGTCGCCTCCTTCCGGGCCGCGCGATCGTCGCAGGCAAAGACATAACCGCGTTGGCGGGCGATCGCTATACAGGAGGATTCCCCAAACCCCAGGGATACAGAGAGGTTCTCGAAAAGCCGGCGTTCCTCCGGATGGAGCAGAGAAATCTCCTGCAACCCCCCCTCGTTCAGAGCGGTCCTCACTGCAGCAAGCGCCGAGATCCCCTTTTGGATACCACGCAAATTTTCCAGGACGACCATCTCCGAGACAAAAGCGGACGTAGGATAGAGGGTTCTGATAAGGGGGAGGGAGCCGGTGAGAGCAAAATTGCTGAGAACGCAGGTGTCAAAGATAATCTCAGGCATTGCCCGCATCCGCCAATGCTTCCGTTGCATCCTGCACGGCAATCTCAATTCCCTGCTCCCTGAGATAGCCTCGGGCTGTAACGGGATCAAGCCCGAGCGATTCCGCCAGCTTGCCGATGCTGATTAGCCCCTCCTGATAAGCGCAGAGGGCAATCTGGTGGCGACGTTGCACGGAATCCGCCGGAAAGGCGGTGTCTACTGCGGAACGCACCAAATCGCCCACAGTTCTCTTCTTCAACCGCGACTGCACCTTCAAAAGAGCGTGCTGCTCGTTGGTAAGCATGATGTTGGTGCGGATCATAACCTGACCTCCTATGTGTAACATCATGTGTACCATAGGCCGTCGGCATTTCCAAGTCAAACCTCGCTCAACTCCCCCTTCTCCAGGTGCCTTATGATGTGGGCCTTCTCGGCTGCGCGCGGATCGTGGGTCACCATGATGACCGTCTTGCGGAACTTTCCCACCAGCTGGTCCAGGAGCTGCAGGATCTCCTCGGCGGAGGCGCGGTCCAGGTCGCCGGTCGGCTCGTCGGCCACCAGGATCTCGGGATCGGTGACGATGGCGCGGGCAATGGCGACCCGCTGCTGCTGGCCGCCGGAGAGCTGGGAGGGGTAGTGGTCCATCCGGTCGGAGAGCCCCACGACGGAGAGGACCGCCTCGACGTGCTCGCGGCGCTCGCGCCGGTTCAGGTGGGTCAGGAGGAGCGGGAGCTCGACGTTTTCGTAGGCGGTGAGGACGGGAATCAGGTTGTAGAACTGGAAGATGAAACCGACGTTGCCGGCGCGCCAGCGGGCCAGCTCGCTCTCGTTCAACTGGGTGATCTCCACGTCGCCGATACGGATGGAACCCTGGTCGGCCGTGTCGATGCCGGCGATCAGGTTGAGAAGCGTGCTCTTGCCGGAGCCCGAAGGCCCCATGAGGGCCACGAACTCCCCCTTGGCAATGTCGAAGTTGATGCCGGAGAGTACCGGTATCACCTGGGTCCCGCGGCGGTACCCCTTGCTGAGGTCCCTTATCTTTACGATCGGTTCGGTGGAGGCTTCCATGGCTACTTTTCCGCCGTCTTCACGCGGCTCTTGTCGTGCAGCTTGTCGAGCGGTTTCGTGGCGATCCGCTCCCCCGCCTTCACGCCGGAGAGGACCTCGACCATGTCGCCCAGCTTTGGCCCAAGCGTGACCGGGGTCTGCACCACGTGGTCTTTCGCGACCACGAAGACGACGTTCTTGCCGTCGCGCTGCACCACTGCGGCAGGGGGAAGCGCCACGCGCGGTTTCCCTTCCTCCGGCTTCACCTCGCGCTCCAGGAAGGCGACCTTGGCGCTCATCTCCGGGAGGAGGCGCTTGTCCTTGTCCAGGAACCGCACCTTCACCATGACGCTCCCCTTGCTCCGGTCCGCGGTGGGGACGATGGTGTGCAGCACGCCGCGGAAGCGGACATCGGGAAGCGCATCCAGCGTGATCTCGCACGGCTGTCCCACCCTCACCTTCCCAAGGTTCGACTCGGAGACGTCCGCCTCCACCTGGAGCGAACCCATGTCCGCCAGGGTCACCACAGCCGCCTTGGCGTTGGCCGCGGCGGCCAGCGGGGAAACGATGTCGCCCACGTCCGCGTTCTTGGTCAGTACCACCCCGTCAAACGGGGCGCGGATCAGCGTGTAGTCGAGGGACGCCTCGGCGCCGCGCAGCGCGCTCTCGGCCGCCCTGATGTTCGCCTGTGCGCCGGCCGACGCCGCCGAAGCACGGTTGTAGCGGGCCTCAGCGGTATCGAAATCGGCCTGGGCCACTATCCCCTGCGAGACGAGATCCCTCGCCCGGGAGAGCGCCCGCGCCGCGTCCTTTTGCTCCACCTTCGCCAGCTCCAGCGCATCGCGTGCCGCCGCCAGGTTTGCCGCCGCCTGGTCCTTGTTGGCTGCCACGTCACGGTTTTCCAGGCGGGCCAGGAGTTGCCCCTCGCGCACGACGCTTCCTTCCTCGACGCCGAGCCACTCCAATCTCCCGGTCGCCTTCGAGGAGACCGCGGCCTTCCTCTGTGCCACCGCATATCCGCTTGCGTTGAGAAGGGAAAAAGTCTGGGACGGGTAGACCAGGGAGACGGTGGCGGCCTCGATCTCCACGCTCCTCCTGGCGGCCAGGCTGAAGAGACCGACGGCGATAAGGAGGATCACGATCGCCATGACGGCACGCACGCGCCACTTCCTGGCCGCCTTGTCGGCGGGGGAAAAGCGCTGCTTCTCGATGGTCAGTTTGTTCAGGTCCTCTTGTGCCATGCCGTCGTCACCCCGTTAATCAAAATCATATCCAGCGGAAGCTAACACATTTTAAGGAAGGTGTGAAGCATACAATCTTTCACAGCTCCTCGATCAGCACGTCGGTCACGTCGAGGTCCGGGCGTTCCGACACAAGCCACGCTTCCAGTTCCTGCAGCACGTGCCTTGAGTGCGTTGCGCTGGGGGCGACGGTGACGAAGCAGATCTCCGCGTCAGCCGGCTGGTCGTTCAGGCCGCTCTCCGAGCAGGCGACGTTGAACCTGTTGCGCGCCCGCGACAGGACGCTCTTGACGATGGCGCGCTTCTCCTTGAGCGTCCGGCTCGGGAGAAGAAGTCTCATTTGCAGCAATGCCACGTGCATGGGTTTCCTCCTTGCTGATTGACTGACGTGTGCGACGTGATGCCGTCTTATCGGGGGGCAGCGGAGTCCGGGAATCAAGGGATTCTATCACAGGCGGGAGAGGGCCGTCCTCCTCCCTCGCCCTCCGGGAGAGGGCCGGGGTGAGGGCGCTGCTCTCTGCGACACTCTTTCTTCGTGGCACCCCCCTCACCCGGCCTTCGGCCACCCTCTCCCGGAGGGCGAGGGGATATGGTTGGGAGTCGAGTTGATGGATCGCGGCAGGAATGATGGGCTCGCAAATTCGATTACGCATCCAAGGCAAGGCAGCGGCCGGCCAGGAACTGACTACGGCGCAGGTCTTGCCAAAATGTAGTGACAACAGTCTTCAGCAGATCTTTGATACGTGAATAGG
>Ga0209212_1000679_pt1 | contig 63257 bp, 47 predicted proteins | sample RifGroC2_FD_183996 | JGI IMG/M metagenome (GOLD analysis project Ga0209212, IMG submission 183996) | Groundwater microbial communities from Rifle, Colorado, USA - Groundwater C2 (SPAdes) (version 2) | ecosystem: Environmental > Aquatic > Deep subsurface > Groundwater | place: Rifle, Colorado...
TGCAATATGTCAATGATCTCTTGATATATGACCTTCCTTAGAAGGCCCAAACCCTATAGGGTTTGTAAACGAGGTGATGATACGTCTAAGAAACTTAGAACTGTCAACGAAGTGATGATATGTAACAATAAATTATTAGAAACTGTTTCCGCAATGGGAATGTTTATGCAAGAAACACCAATATAAAATCGTCACCCATATCCTCTTTAGCTTTTTCAGCAAAGGTGCCGATATCGTTACCTCAATCTGTTTGCACGGACCCCCTCGAAAGTAATTTTCACTGGCTTGATCAGTCCGTTCCTGTCAAACTCCATCTTGTCGATGCAGGTCGCCCGATGGTCACGATACCTGTCGTTGATGGGACGGCGGTGGTATATGATATACCAGTCATCGCTTCTCGGATTGTGGAATATCGAATGATGTCCGGCACTCGTACCCACTTCGGGATCTTGTTCCAGAATAGTACCGATCCGCTCAAACGGTCCAAGTGGATTGTCGGCAATTGCATAGGCCACGCGATAGTCCGGGTTACCCCAGCCACCTTCCGACCACATAAAATAGTACTTTCCGTCTTTTTTAAACATAAAAGGGCCCTCCGTATAGCCTTCGGGTGTTACCTCCTTGTAGATATCTCCGTCGGGAAAAGGGCGAATGCCGGTAAAATCGTTGTTAAGTAATACCACGTTGCAGTGCCGCCAGCCGCCGTAGAACATATAGTAAGTACTATCGTTCTCGCGATAGACGAACTGGTCGATGGGCTGCGCACCATTTACAATTTTGTTGATCAGTGGTTTACCAAGTAAGTCACGGTAAGGGCCCTGGGGCCGGTCGGCCACAGCTACGCCGATTCCACCCGTTTCGCTCTCTTTCTGGATATCGTTGGCGGAGAAAAAGAAATAATACTTTCCATCTTTTTCAAGCACCCCCGGCGCCCACATTGCCATATGTGCCCATTTCACTTCAGATGTATCAATGATTTGTTCATGTTTGGTCCAGTTTACCAGGTCGGGTGAGGAGAAGGCATCGAAGAAGACCTGGTTTTCATACAAGTCGGAGAAGGTAGGGTAAATCCAGTACTGATCTTGGTAAATAATCCCTTCCGGATCTGCATACCATCCCTCAAGAATAGGGTTGGAGGAATAAAGTTTCCCTTCGGAGATATTAGGATGATTTTTTTTAGTTATACATGCAGTTAACAGAAAGGCTCCCGCCATCAGAAAAAGGATTCGTCTCATCATTACCAAGGATTCAGTTTACAATCGTTACATTTACACTTCAATGCAAAAATAGATAATTCTCGTCCTTTAAAATGTCATTATTGTCTCAATAATTCACGGAAAGGTGCCATAACTGTTAAAGAAGTTGAATAGATGATTACTTTTTAACGAGAACCCATTGCAAACCCCCAACGATATGGCGGATAAACTGAGGGGCGCTATAATCCTCTTTTTTGTGACCAAGTGCTGTAAACCATTGCCTCCCTCCATCAAATTCATTGCACCAGACACTTGGGAACACGGTGCCGAAGGTGTTGGGTACCGGGCGTGAATGTTTAAAGCCTGGTGATGAAAAATCTGAAACCATCAAAATCCGAACGGTTGGATTCATCTCTTTCAGTATATATAATTCGTCTTCCACTTCCCATGCCGAAGGAATATCTTTTGTAGAAGGATGTCTATCATCAACAACACGAACATTGAATTTTTGAAGTGGAGGATGAAAATCAAACGTACCTCCGATCATTTGCTTAAACCAGTCCCATTCACGTTCGGTGCCGCAGGCAATATGAATTCCAATTATTCCTCTCCCTTGCCGGTTAAAATTTATGAGTCCCTCTTTTTCCGCTTCATTTTCAAATACCTTGTTATTTGTATTTGCAAACACTACTGCATCATATTTGAACAAATCGGACGTGGAGAAAACAGCAGAATTGGAAGTCGAGTCCACTGTGAATCCATATTTATTTCCCAGTCTTAGAAGCATATTCACATTTGCGTCAAGGTTATCGTGAACGAACCCTTCCCCGTTTTTAGTGAATACAAGAATCTTTTTCCCTTTCAGCTCCTCAGTTTTGTTATCCCATTTATCCGCAAATAGTTGAAATGTGGGGCTCATCAATAAAAAAATCAAAATTATTTTTTTCATATTGTCTTGATTGGCATGGATATTTAAGACGCAATCGTTTTTACCAGAATATTGAAAACGAAGTGAAAGGTACGGATTATTTTGTAATAAAATTTGATGACTAAGCGAAAAAGGAAACTGCCCGGGAAAAAATATGGGTGAAGGCGTTGTTGAGAGATACTTGATCTTTGGTTTGCAGCGGAAATGGGTTTTCATGGGTATAGTCAAAAGGAAAATCGAGCAGGGAGATGGTCATCTCTGTGGTTTCACTGCCCAATGCTTCCCGCACCCCATGATAAGGAATCACGCTGTCTTTCTCCAATGTTACTCCGGCAATTCTGTTACGGATGTGGGAGAAAAAATCCTCCCGTTCAGTCTGAAGGCGCCCCGGCAGGATCATCTGACAGAAGGCTTTGAATGCATTGTCGTGCCGCCATCGGCTTTCCGGTTCATTACCAAAGTGGTGTACATAATAATCCTGCATCCTGTTGAAGGCAGCCCTATCCATGATGCTTCTGGATATGCCATACATGGAACGAAAGATGCTCCCACCACAAAACATAAAGAGACGGGAGTCTGCAAAAAGGTTTTGCCCGTCGGCCATCAGGGCTATCTGTGACAGGAACGCGCCGATGGAATAGGCAAATATATCGATATGGCATCCTTCTCTAAAGAGAGGATGTTTCCCGCTTTTAATTGCTCCGAATAGCGTGGTCAGATCATCCCAGGTCTGTCGCCCCGAGAGATAGAAACGCTCCGGATTCTGAGAGATGCGGTCGCTCAGCGCAACATTGGCAAAGCTCACCGTGCGGTCGTCTTCATATTGCCGTCTGCGAAAATTGAGGAGATCAACCAGACTGCGGGGGGTGGACCATGTCTTCGGTGATCGGTTCATATGAAAGGCTATTGGAAAGAGGATCACCGGCCTGTCGGTCTGCATGGAAAGAAACTCTGCCCAGGGAAGATACTTAGTCCAGTTGCGCTCGTTGAGTCCATGCAAGAGGAGGATGGCCTTTTCATGGCGGTCGCTGCCCGATGGCAGAAATACCGGATACTCGAATGCGAAGTTTTCACTGATTGAAAGAATCTCCGTCTGGCTCTCTTGCTCGTCATCGCATGGTTTACTATGGAAGCGAAAAAAACGGATATCAGTACCCGTTTCCTTCAGATGACTTTCTGCCCCTTGCCTGAAGCAGTTGTTCAATGCTGTATAACGTTCGTTGTAATTCATTCTTTTTCCGGATTTTGCCAGCAAAGAAAGAGGCTTTTCAGGCTATTGACAAACCAAAGGGAAAAGGGCGTGTTTTATGGGACGAATTCGGCTATATGGGGTGAAATTCTGTATGGAGGGGTGAAAAACAGACGGATTTTTGACGTTACGTTCGGTTTTCCTTATATTTGTACCCGGTGGCCCAATTAATTTATTCTGTGATGGACGGACAAATTCCGGCATATTTATACGCAAAAAAAAATAGCATAAAGACAATTTTCTTTACAGCTCTATTTGCGCTGTTATTCATTAATCTTTTTCAGCCTTTCGGTTCCCGTGACTGGTATCCGGGCGTCTCCGACATCAAATATTTTGCATTTTCCAGCCTGATCATCCTCACAGGCATGCTGGTCGTGGTGATCAGTCGGATAATACTCACAGCTTATTCGAGAAAAAGAGATATACTATATTGGCAATATGCTCTGTGGATCTTGTGTGAAATAGTGGCAATGGCCATTTTTTATACCCTGTTTGCCAAGTTTTTTCCCAAAGACGGATTGGTGAGAGACATTTCTGAAATCTTTCGTCAGAGCCTGATCAATACAGCTTTGGTATTGCTTCTACCCTATACGATATCATGGCTTTATTTTTCCTGGAAGGAAAAAAGCAGGCTCCTGGAGCATATGGAACAGGAGCAAGCCGTGGAGGTACATGCCAAAACGCTGGTCGCTTTTCCGGATGAGAAAGGCGACCTGAAGATCTCCATCATGTTGGACAACCTGCTCTACATTGAATCTGCAGATAATTATGCAACCATTTATTACCTCAACAAATCGAATAAATCACATTACCTGATTCGCAACTCGTTGAAATGGATGGAGGAGAACCTGGCCAATGATACCCCGCTGATTCGTTGTCATCGGTCCTACATCGTGAATATGGACAAGGTGAAAATACTGAAGAAGGAGAAGGGCGGCATCATGCTGGAGCTGGATGCCGAGAATACGCCCGACATTCCCGTATCAAAAACCTATTACGATGCTTTCATGCACAAGTTTTCACAGTACTCTGTCTAGGAAAAACGTAAGTTTCAAACAATTAAGTTTGCGATACATCGAAACCCATAAACCCGAAATCTACAAACCCTAAACTCTTTTCAGGTACACCGAGAGTGACCCGTCGCCCACATGGAACCAGCCCCGGCCGTCGTCACCGATGATCACATCTTCCTCTACCCGTCCCAGCTTATCATACCAGGCCGTTCCTGCGTAATCGGTTCCCACAAACATCGGTTTCGAGCCTCCCGCTGCATTGCTCATGATTACCACGCAACCATCGGGATGGTCTGCATCGCCGCGACGGATCCAGCCCACCACATGCTCATGATCTAAATAGTCCTCCTGATCGCCATACGCAAAATCGCGCCGCACATCCAGCAACTGATCAATCATCCATTGCATGCCAGGCTTCTTATTTTCACCGCCTACACCGTAATAATCACCCAGAAAGAGGCAGGGATAACCGTCCTTCCGCAGAAGGATAAGGGCATAGGCCTGTGGCTTGAACCAGTCCTGTACATAGGGATCCCCTTCTATAAGGTGGGAGTCGTGGTTGTCTACAAACGTAACTGCCAGCAGAGGGTATTTCTCTACGAGTGTGCCCTGGAAAATATTGCGCATATCGAAACCCGGCCCATCTGCGGCACATTGTTTAAAATTGTAATGAAGGGCTACATCGAAGAGATCGATCTTATACTCCACGTTACGCATATACTCCTCGATGTCCATCCCGTCATAGTAGGAATATTCTCCCACGGCATAAAATTCTTCGCCGAACTCACCCCGCACATGGTTGATAAAATCCCTGATAAACCAGTCGTTGATATGTTTGATGGCGTCGAGCCGCACGCCGTCGATGCCTGTTTCACGGATAAACCAGCTGATCCATTTTTTTGTCTCTTCCTGCACCTGTGGATGCTTGTAATCGATATCGGTAAACATCAGAAAATCGAAGTTGGCAAATTCGTGGCCCACAGACCGGTCGTTCACGTCGATACCTTTATTATCACCCAGAATAATGTAAATGGCATCTTTGTTATCCCGGTAGTTGTAATCTGTCGCAGAGAAATGTTCCCAGCTCCATTCGAAATCTGAATATTGTTTGTTGCGACCTGGGAAAGTAAAGCGGGTAAATCCCTCAATCTCGTAAGGTTCGGTGATGGCCTTGTTGCGGTCGTGCGGGTCTACTTCCACCACACGGAATGTTTGTAATTCATCGCCACCACCCTTGTGGTTGAGTACCACGTCGCCATAAACTGCAATGCCGTTGTCGTGCAGTGCCTGAATGCAGTCGTGCAGCTCCTGCCTGGTTCCGTACTTGGTGCGGATGGTCCCTTTCTGGTCGAACTCTCCCAGATCGTACACATCATAGGCAGAGTATCCTACATCGTTTGAACTGAGGCCTTTATAGCAGGGTGGAATCCAGACGCTTGAGATGCCTATCTGACTCAGATGCTGTGCATCGTCCCTAAGCCTGTTCCACAGGTTACCGTCATCGGGTAGGAACCACTCGAAGTATTGCATCATTATCCCATTGGTGCGCATAGATTCATTGTTTTATTTGTGAGTATTGACTATTTAACATTCAGTGAAAACGGAATGTTTTAGCGTATGTGAAAATAATTGCATATCACATAGCTCAACATGCTTTTTCATATGAAAAAAAGGTGAAAGTGGTGCTATATCAAACCTTTATTATTACTTTTGCAGTTGCAGCAGGTCGGTTTGTCGCTCTTCGCAAGAAGGGAGGAAAGTCCGGGCAACGCAGAGCGCCATACTTCCTAACGGGAAGCTGTTCGTGAGGGCAGATGAGCGTAACAGAAAATAACCGCCCTGTAAGGGGTAAGGGTGAAAAGGCGGGGTAAGAGCCCACCGGGTGCCGTGGCAACACGGTGTGCCGTACGCGTTATGGGTTGCAAGGCCATGTATACCGGATGATCAGGGTTGCTCGCCCGATGCCGGGGGGTAGGCCGCTAAAGGAGGATGGCGACATCGCTCCGCAGATAAATGACAAACATCCCGATATTTTCGGGATACAGAACCCGGCTTACAGACCGGCTGCTTTTTTTATAAAAAAGGAAGTTATGGGGAAGAACGGTAAAAACAGGTACCGCTACGAAGAGGAAGAACCCGGCAGGCTTGATCGGTTGAGAATTAAAGTGAAGGAGGTAATTAAGTTTTTATCTTACGATATCTGGCGTTCCAACCCGGAAACCCTCTCCAACAAGAAAAATATCCTCTATAACGCCATCAAGATTGTCATGCTTACCGTGCGGAATGTGCAGGAACTGAATATCGCCGCGAGTTCCCGTTCGCTTACCTACCGCACCCTTCTTTCCATTGTCCCGTTGCTGGCAGTGATCTTTGCCATTGCCCGTGGTTTTGGCATAGAAAACATCATGGAGAGCAGTATCTTTAACCTGATGACGGGTGAAGAGGTCGACACCACCAGGGTCGTTACAGAAGCAGTCGTGCCACCCGATACGGCTCTTGTCAGCATGGATGTGTGGAGCGCCGAAAACAGCGGTCGCATTGCTCCTGCAACAGCAGGAGAGAGGGGTGCGCAGTTTCAGGAGGAGGCTACGGCGGAAGGCAGAACACGCGAGTTTCTGGATATGCTGTTTCAGTTGATCGACAATTCGCTGGAAGAGGCCAAGGGTGGTGGAGTGTTTGCCGGTGTAGGAATCCTACTTTTTCTATACACCATCCTGTTACTATTCAATGATATAGAGAATAATCTAAATAAGATATGGCAGGTGAGTAAAGGTCGGAGTATCGGGCGGAAAGTGACCGACTACACCGCGATGGTGCTTTTTATACCCATCTTCTTTATTCTTGTCAATGCTTTGAATATTCTCAGTTATCCGCAAAACAACACGCTCAAGATCATTTATATCCTTTACCCGTTTATTCCGCGGCTATTGAACATCATTCCTTTTGTGGTAATGATCCTGATATTTACTTCAGTATATAAATTCTTACCCAATGTGAAGGTGAAATTTCAGCATGCACTGCTTGCCGGGGTGCTTGCCGGGGTAGCCTTTCAATTTTTTCAGATGCTCTACCTAAGCGGACAGTTATGGATTACCCGCTACAATGCCATATATGGTACATTTGCCGCCATCCCGCTGATGCTTCTCTGGATACAGTTATCCTGGTTTATTACACTCATTGGGGCCGAGGTGTCTTATGCAGCCCAGAATGTGCGCAAGTTTTCGTTCGAAAAGGAGACGAGAAACATCAGCCGCAGGTACCGGGATTTCTTTACGCTGATGATCGCTTCGGTGATTATCCGTCGTTTTGCGGATGAATTGCCTCCTTACACGGCCGATCAGCTCTCGGAAAAGTGTAAGGTGCCTTCTCGGCTGACCCATGATATCCTCGATGTACTGATGGAGGTCAATATAATATCTACCACACCCATACCCGAAGATGAACTGGTGATGGCTTTTCAGCCGGCAGTAGACATCAATCTGATCTCTGTGAATTATCTGATGGCCAAGCTGGACGAAAAGGGATCCGAGGACTTTATGATCGATATGGAGGGCGAGTTTCACGAACACTGGAAGGTACTGGTCAACACGCGTCTCTGCATGTACGAAAATAATAGCGACCTGCTGCTGAAAGATCTCTGAAAGATCTTCATTCGTATTGTAAAATCATATACGAAGTATGGATCTGCCTGTACGAAAAGCCACTGTTTTTAATCCAGCACCAGGAAATCGTACCATTCAGGCCTGAACTTTTTTACTTCCCTGCCCAGTTCACGTGCTTTTCCGTCGCAAAGCCGGTCGAGCAGCAACCAGAATTTTTCACCGTGATTCATCTCCACCGTATGAGCTAGTTCATGGAGTATCACATAATTGATCAGTCTCTCAGGGAGCAGCATCAAAAATAGTGAGAAGTTGATATTTTTCTGTGCAGAGCAGCTTCCCCAGCGCCCTTTGCTGCTGTTGATCTTTATCCCCCGATAGTGAAGGCCATGTTCCCGGGCAAAGGAAGCTGTTTTCTGAGGCAGCATTCGTTTGGCCTCAATTCGTAAAACAGTGGTGATGGATTTTTTGATGAAGAGCTGATTTTCCGGAAGTGAAAGATCGCTCCGCTGCGGCATGTAGATGTGGAGCTCGCCCTGTTTCAATGAGAGCGCGGGTTTATCGACGTAGATATTCCTGACAACCTGTGCGCTAAAGGTGAAGGTGCTGATCACATCTTCCTCACCGAATGTTTGCTCGACCGACGGTTTTAACTGGGAAAGCCGGGGTTTCAGATCCTCCAATGCGACTGCAATCTGCTTTGGGCTGAAACGGTAAGGTACGGTGAGGCGGAGATATCCGTTCATTCGCCTTGCAATCACCCGTTTCGCACTTCTATGGGGTATCACGATGATTCTTCCAAGCTCCTTATCAGAAAATTCAACCATCCGACAAAAATACAATTTTAAAACAGTAACCTTGTTGGTTTTAGCGGGAATCGAAATAAAAAATTTATCTTTGCATAAATATTTCGAACGAGAAAGCTGCATGAAATTTATCCGTTCTTTAGAAGATATTGGCGAATACGCTCTGTTGATGAGAAGGGTACTGTCTGTGCCCGACCGGATGAGGGAGTTCGTGAAAGAATTCATGAAAGGGGTATATACGCTGGGAGTGAACTCCATCTGGATTGTCATCATCATTTCCTTCTTCATCGGAGCAGTGATCGTGCTGCAAATAGCATTGAACATCGATTCACCTTTGTTGCCACGGTTCACGGTGGGTGTGGTGTCACGTGAGATCATCTTGCTGGAGTTTTCTTCCACCATCATGTGTCTCATTCTTTCAGGGAAAGTAGGATCGAACGTGGCCTCAGAGATCGGAACAATGCGTATCACCGAGCAGATCGACGCCCTTGACATCATGGGTGTGAATTCAGCCAATTATCTTATTTTACCTAAAATAGCTTCCTTTGTGGCCTTCATGCCGGTGCTGGTTATATTCAGCATGTTCATGGGCCTTTTTGGCGGATACATCATCTGCATGGTGCTGGGCACTCCTTCTGTAGAAACCTATGTATACGGTATTCAGGCATTCTTCCGGGAATCATTTGTCTGGTATTCTATTGTAAAATCGATGTTGTTCGGTTTTATCATTGCATCGGTAGCCGCTTATTTCGGCTATACAGCAAAAGGAGGTGCCCTGGAGGTGGGTGCTGCCAGTACCAATTCCGTGGTAATCAACAGTGTGTTGATTCTCGTTACCGACCTGTTGTTTACGCAGCTGGCATTGGGATAAAAATATCCGGTATGATAGAGATAAAAAATCTGACAAAGGAGTTTGATGGGAAGCTGGTTCTTGCCGACATCAATACCACCTTTCACAAAGGGGTGGTAAACATGATCATTGGTAAGAGCGGATCGGGTAAGACGGTCTTGCTGAAATGTCTTGTCGGTTTAATTTCACCTACTTCGGGTGAGATATGGTACGACAGCCGTAAATTCACAGGCATGAAATCGAGGGAGATACGCCGTCTGCGTCGCGATATTGGCATGCTTTTTCAGGGAGCAGCCCTGTTTGACTCCCGTACAGTGCTTGAGAACGTAATGTTTCCCCTGGAGATGTTCTCGCGAAAAAACAAACGTGAGCGTCGCAAACGTGCCGAGTTCTGTCTGGAGCGTGTAAACCTGTCGGAAGCTGCCACCCTTTATCCGTCGGAGATCAGCGGGGGAATGAAAAAACGGGTTGCCATTGCCAGAGCCATCGCACTAAACCCGAAATATCTCTTTTGTGATGAACCCAACTCGGGACTCGATCCGAAAACATCGCAGCTGATCGATGAGCTGATACAGGATATCACCACCGACTTTGGGATGACCACCGTGGTGGTGTCGCATGATATGAACTCAGTGATCAATATCGGGGATAATGTCATTTTTATCAACGAAGGAATCAAAGAGTGGGAGGGATCCAAGGCGGAAGTGATGGATGCCGATAACGAAAAGCTGAATGACTTTGTGTTCGCATCCGACCTGTTCAAGAAGATCAAAGAAGCGGAGGAAATTATCTCCGAGGATGAGAATCAGGAGAAAATGAATAAATAGAACAATTACACAACAATGGTTGTTATTCAGGGGCAAGAATGCTTCCTTTAAACAATTCAATCACATAAAAAGCAATTTTTCAGGCGGATAATCAAGTGCCGCTATTTTAATTTTCAAAAACAACATGACTAGTATGTTAAAAATAAAGAACCTGCATGCAATCGTAGAAGAGAAAGAGATACTGAAAGGTTTAAACCTGGAAGTAAATCAGGGCGAAGTGCATGCAGTAATGGGTCCCAACGGATCCGGAAAAAGTACCCTTGCATCGGTGCTGGCAGGCAACCCCAAGTTTGAAGTTACCCGCGGGAATATTTTATTTAAAGATAGGGACCTGTTGGAGATGGAACCCGAGGATCGTGCCCGTGAAGGCCTATTTCTCAGTTTTCAGTATCCGGTGGAAATACCTGGTGTGAGCATGGTCAACTTCATGCGTGCAGCGGTGAATGAGCAACGCAAATATCGTGGCGAGGATCCCATCTCGGCGACCGATTTTCTGAAGCTGATGCGCGACAAAAGGGATCTCCTGGGAATGGACAGCCAACTGGTAAACCGTTCGGTGAACGAAGGTTTCTCGGGAGGTGAGAAAAAGAAAAATGAGATATTTCAGATGGCAATGCTCAATCCGCAACTGGCCATCCTCGACGAGACCGACTCGGGGCTCGACATTGATGCCCTCAGGGTTGTAGCTGCAGGTGTGAACAAGCTGCAGACCAAAGAGAATGCGACCATCGTTATTACGCACTACCAACGACTGCTGGAGTATATCAAACCCGATTATGTACACGTGCTTTACGCGGGAAAAATTGTGCAGTCCGGTGGTCCCGACCTTGCGCATGAACTCGAAAAGAGAGGCTATGACTGGCTGATCAATCCATAATCTGCAACCACTGACAACAATGATAGAACAACAATATATAGATCTGTTTACACAGTTTCGTGAGGAACTCGATGCGCATTCGGTAAAAGGAATGAACCAGCATCGCGACGCCGCCTTCGATACTTTTAGGCAGATCGGGTTTCCCACTTCAAAACAGGAGGATTACAAGCACTCCAATATTGTGCGTACATTTGACACCGACCTGGGGCTTAATCTCCGAAACATACCCATCCCGGTGAACCCGTATGATGCTTTCAAATGCGATGTTCCCAATCTCGCCACACATCTCTATTTTTTGATCAACGACCGTTATTACGATCGCTTCCAGCCCGAGGAAAAATTACCGGAGGGCGTTTTTGCAGGCAGCCTGCAACGTTTTTCGGAACTGTACCCCGATCAATTTGCGGCGCACTATGCCCAAATAGCCGATTACAGTGACAACGGGGTGGTGGCTTACAACACCATGTTTGCCCAGGATGGTTTTGTGGTATACGTCCCCAAAAATGTAATCCTGGAAAAACCATTACAGCTCATCAACATCCTGCGAGGTGGAGTCAACCTGAGTGTGAACAGGAGAATCCTGATTATAGCCGAAGAAAACGCACAGGTGAAACTGCTGGTATGCGATCATACCGTGGATGATATTCATTTTGTGGTGACCCAGGTAACTGAGGTCTTTGCCGGTGTCTCTGCCCAGGTGGATGTCTATGAGCTCGAGGAAAACTCTGAGAAGGTGACCCGGCTCAACAACCTGTTCAGTGAACAGAAAGACAATTCCAACGTGGTGACAAGCAGCATCACGCTGCATAATGGATATACCCGCAATAACTACCGCTTCCGTTTGCTTGGGCAACATGCTGAGGCCCATGCAGGAGGACTGGCCATCTGCGATAAGGAACAGCACATCGACAATTTTGCTTTCCTCGATCATGTTTCTCCCAATTGCATGAGCAACGAACTGTTTAAAACGGTACTGAACGACCGTGCAACAGGAGTCTTTTGCGGAAAAATATTGGTGGAGAAGGATGCACAAAAGACGATGGCATACCAAAATAACCGCAACCTGTTGGCTTCAGATTCGGCACAGATGTTTTCCAAGCCGCAGCTTGAGATCTATGCCGACGATGTCAAATGCTCCCACGGGCTTACCACGGGACAGCTCGATGAGGAGGCACTTTTCTACATGCGTGCCCGCGGTATCGATAAGGATGAGGCACGCCTTCTGCTGATGGTGGCCTTTACCCGCGATGTAGTGGATATGGTGCGTATTGAAAGCCTGCAGGAAAGACTGACGAATCTGATCAACAAGCGTTTCCGGGGTGAGCTGATGCGTTGCGGAAGTTGTAATGTGTGTATTTAGTGCTGCGCAGGTGATTCGCTTCGCGTTATTTGTGCTTCGCACGTTATTCGCTTCGCGATATTCAGCTTCGCTGTTATTTACGCTTCGCGTGTAACTTAGTTGTAGTAAACCTCCAAAATTGGGAAAAATTTGAAAGAACTGGATATAGATAAGATACGGGCCGACTTCCCGATTCTCTCACGTGAGGTATACGGCAAGCCGCTGGTTTATCTCGACAATGCAGCCACTACCCAGAAGCCTCGTTGTGTGATGGATAAGATTGTGGAGATGTATTCAACCGTGAATGCCAATGTGCACAGGGGGGTGCATTTCCTGAGCCAGGCTGCCACGGATGAACACGAGGCAGCACGACGGACTGTGGCGCGGTTTATAGGGGCTGCTTCTGAAAACGAGATCGTTTTCACCCGCGGTGCCACAGAGTCGATCAATCTGGTGGCATCGTCTTATTGTCGCAGCTTTTGCCAGGAAGGGGACGAGATACTCATTACTGCCATGGAGCATCATTCCAATATCGTACCCTGGCAGCTACAAGCCGATATCCTCGGACTGAAACTCAGGGTCGCTCCCATTAATGAGAAGGGTGAGCTGCTCTTTGATGAGTTTGAAAAGTTGATCAACGCACGCACCAAAATCATCGCAGTCACCCACATTTCCAATGTACTGGGTACGACTAACCCGATAGAGAAAATTGTGGCAACAGCCCACAAACTCGGCATACCTGTCCTGATTGATGCTGCCCAGAGTGTGCAGCATTGCGAGGTGGACGTACAACAAATCGATTGTGATTTTCTGGTTTTCTCCTCCCACAAGATTTACGGTCCCACTGGTGTAGGTGTCTTGTACGGAAAGGAGAAATGGCTGAATGCCCTGCCACCCTATCAAGGTGGCGGCGAGATGATTGCCAGCGTTTCATTTGAGAAGACAACCTTCAATAAGCTCCCGTTTAAATTTGAGGCGGGGACACCCGATTTCGTGGGTACAGCAGCGCTTGCCACAGCGCTGGACTATGTCTCCTCCATCGGTATGGAAAACATTGCCGCATATGAACATGAACTTTTGGAGTATGCCACAGAACAAATGCTGGCCATTCCCGGATTGCGGATTTTGGGGACCGCTTCGCAGAAAAGTAGTGTGATCTCTTTTCTGATGGCCGGTATTCATCCCTATGACCTGGGTACATTACTTGATAAAATGGGGATTGCTGTCCGTACCGGCCATCACTGTGCCGAGCCACTGATGCATACATTGGGAGTGGAAGGTACTGTTCGTGCTTCTCTAGCTTTTTACAACACAAAAGCAGAAATTGACCTGCTGGTGGAAGGCATCAACCGGATAGCAAATATGTTCTGAATGAATTGATTAATATTATAACAGAAAGAAGGCTGCTTTTCAAATAAATTAAACATATATTCTCGACGAACTCTATATTTTAAGTATTACTGGAATACTTTCGGTATAAAACAAACTTTATTTAATTAAATAAAGTTAAATATTCCAAACTTTTTGTGTAGTCCATAATTTGCAGTAAATTTGTGTGTTTTTAATCAAGTTAGAGCTTATTATTTTTTTTCATGAGAGAGATAAATTCCATTGAATTATATTCGAGAAAATATGATTGGATGGATGCTTTTTGGTTGAATTTTATTTAATGATATGCTTGTCTAATAAATAAAATATTTTGTCTATAATGCGTAATTTTTTTAAAATGAGGACGAAGATTAGTCTCTTTTCTTTCACGCTGGTTTTGACTTTATTCGCTACTATTTTGTTGTTGCCCGGATGTGAAGTCGATTATTATGATCCGGAAGCTAACCCTGGAACAGGCAATTCGCTGTTTGGAGACAGTGTCACTATTCCTGCGGGTTTTGACTGGTCAACGATGACTGCCGAAAATATTACTGTAAAGGTGGATGACAGATATAATGGTAAATATTACTACCAGATTGAAATCTTCGATGCAAATCCGATAGTTTTTCGAGAGGCCAGGCTTTTAGCAAAAGGAGTTGCAAAACAGGGTCAGAACTGGATTACCAAGTTGGATTTTTTCTCTCACCTAGAGACCATTTACATCCGTCAAATTAGTCCTGCAGGACAGGGAGTCGTGAAAGTATTAAACACCTCCGCTAAAAATTTATACGTTGATTTTTCGCCAAGAACAGCCACTTCAATACAGACAAGTTCAATACAAACAAGGGCGACGGCTGTATCTCAGTTAGACAACATCACGCGTACCCGTGCCAGTGATGGACCTAGCACAAATTATAATACCCCGGCGATTGATAACATCACAGTTTTTGAACTTTCCGGAACGCAAGATGTAACACCAAATCTTTGGAGTCCTCACACTTATGTCATTCCTGCCGGAAAAATTTTCAAAGGCAGTTTTAATTTTAACTGGACAAACTCTTTTCTTTATATCGAAGGAACTTGGGAAAATACCTCTACAAATATAGCGCTGAATGGCTGGACAGTTATCGTGCAAGATGGAGGTAAGTTTATAAGCAATAAACAGGGTGGTTTCCTGTTGAACCCGAATAATAACCAAGGAGGACAACTTATCATAGCAGCAGGAGGTGAATTTGGGCATGAAGGCTCACCCATGGTTATTTCGCAGAACTCAGACCTGAGCAAGATCATCAACAGCGGCACACTCGGCACATCCGGATTGTCTGATATTCGTTATCTGTATAATTATGGAAACATTAACCTGAGTGGAAAAATGAACACCTACAATTCGAGTTCCATTGTAAACGAAGGAAATTTTATCATTGACAATGGTGCCGGTGATAACAATGCGCTTTCGCTTCAGGGGAACTTCCGGAACGAAGGAACTGTGAGAATTTCAGGAACCATGAATACTCCGAGCAATACTTTTACTCTCACCAATACGGGCTTTTTCGAAGTATATAATTTGGGTTTCTCTAGTGGTACAGGTGCTCAGGGAACGATAAACAACGACGGACAGTTTATTATTACCAACAGTGCTTCCTTTGAACTCACTTTTAACGTTGCTTCAGGTGCATTGCTGGAAGTAAAGGATCTGACAATGAGAAACAGTGCGATTAATATTGCAGATAATGCCATGCTGAATGTAACGGGACAACTTACGATCTCTAAATCTGGATCATCTAAAATAATCACGGGACCGGATGCAGGCAATGCACTGGCAAAAATTCATGTAGTTTCTATCGCCAACAATGCCAATTTCGAGCTTCAGGGAGAATTGGAGGTTGAGTGTTCCAATTACCAGGTATTACCCGATAGCGGCACTTCAGAAAAGGGGAATACCACGGGTGAAGAAGTCCGGTTCGTAATGGTAGGGGAATCAACTGTGATCATCCCTCCTTCCGACTATAACAAAGGAGGAAACAACAATACTCCTTCCACACCTCCTACAAGTCCCGTTTTCCCGATTATTTATGAAGGATCTACGGTAACGTATCTTTTCGAAGATGGTTGGCCCTATTTGGGCGACTTTGACATGAATGACCTGGTGATGGATCTGACGCCAACTTATAGTACGGATGCAAACAATAAAGTAACGCAATTACGGCTCGACATAGTACTGCGTGCAATAGGAGCAACCAAAAGGTTGGGCGTAGGTTTACAGCTTGATGGAGTAAGCCCAGCCATCATAACCAATGTCTCCCGATCAAATAACGCAGGCAGCAACGGCAGCATCTTTTCTGTCGCGACTAATGGGCTTGAAAAGGGACAAACATATGCCGTGATACCACTCTTTGACATCGCGCATGAAGCATTGGGGCAATTTTCATCGGTGATGACCAATACCATCAAGGGATCACCCAATTCAGTGAGTTCCCTGTCCGTTCCCTTTATAATCATATTCAACACGCCAATAGATAAAGCCTCTGTTGGTTTGGAAAAATTTAATGTTTTTCTGATCAATGGGGGTTATCAGGCTAAGCGACACGAGGTACATATGTCCGGATTTCAGGCAACCGACAAGGCTGATCACAGTAAATTCGGATTTGCAGATGATAATTCAAATGTAAGACCTTATACCTCCAAAGGTAATATGATCTGGGGATTAGCTATTCCGGGATCAGCAAAATATCCTGCGGAATGGACATCGATCAAGGATGCCTATCCCGAATTTGAAAGCTGGGCAACCAGCAGTGGAACCACCAATTTAGAGTGGTACAAATATTCCAATGAAGATGCAATCTATGAGTGATCTAACTGAAAATATTGCAATAAACAGGCGAAAAGTCAATTCTTTCCTGGAGAAAGAGACAAAAAAGAAGCTACTTATTCTCGACGATAAGATTGCCATCGCCAAAATTATTACTGTATATTTATCCGGTGAGTACGATATTGTCTATTTCGATACACCGGTAAAGGGATTAGATTGGTTGTATAAAGGGAATATGCCTGATTTGATTCTCCTGGATATCAAAATGCCCGAGATGAACGGAGATGAATTTCTCACTTACATCAAAAGAAACGGCTTATTTACACACATTCCCGTTATTGTACTATCGGGAGAAGAAAGCAGTGCCATACGGATTAAGATGCTCGAAGAAGGAGCGGATGACTTTATTTTGAAACCATTTAATCCAATGGAACTCAAGATCAGGATTAGAAAAGTACTCAAGTGAATCCTGCTGTTATTTATATCGGAAGTGATGAGCAGATAATCGCTTATTTTACCGGAATCTTTAAAAGCGTGTTGTCGGGGTACCCTTTTTTACTGAAGAACCTTGCAGATGCGAAGCAATGGTTATTTTCACATCCGGAAGAAAAGTTCACGATTATCCTGTATGAGCGAAGCAATCCCCAGGCAGATATCTATTATTTAAGAGATCTGAGTCGGAATATTCCCAATCTGTACATCATACTGATCACAAAAGATCTAAATCCCGACGAAAAATCTCTTTATCTCAGCAGCGGGGTGATTGATACAGTTTCCCCGACAGTTAATCCAGAGACATTGCGGAGGTTCTTTAAGTTTATTAAAAAATATCAGCCGAAGCTTCAACAGCAAGAAGAAAAACCATCTTCCATTAATTCGTTTAAATTGCCTTTTATCAAGAGAAGCTTCGATATTATTTTTTCGTTTGTAGCATTGGTATTACTCATGCCGCTCATGGTTGTCATATCTTTGGCTATCCGCTTTGAAAGTAAAGGATCGGTTCTTTATAAATCTAAACGGGCAGGCAGCAATTACCGCATTTTTGATTTTTGGAAATTCAGATCCATGTATACCCATGCCGATCAAAAGTTGAAAGAAGTAAAGACCAAAAATCAATACACAGTTGATCCTATCGAACCAGCTCTTTCCAGCCATGATCATGGCAAAAATGGATATGATATTTCGGAAATAAAGGAAGAATCTTTTTTGGTAGGCGATGACTGTATTGTCTCCGAAAAAGAATTCATTGTGAAAAATAGAAAGGAAAAAGGAAATTCGTTCGTCAAAATAGAAAAGGACCCGAGGATTACCAAGGTGGGCCGTTTTATCCGTAAATACAGTTTGGATGAACTGCCCCAACTATACAACGTGTTGAAAGGGGATATGTCTATTGTGGGCAATCGCCCCCTGCCGCTATATGAAGCTGAATTGTTGACGAACGATGTCGGTATTGAACGTTTTATTGCTCCTGCCGGATTAACCGGACTTTGGCAGGTGGAAAAGCGAGGCGCTGGAGGAAAACTCTCTGCCGATGAACGGAAACAGCTGGATGTCTATTACGCCCGAAACAATTCTTTTTGGTTGGATTTGAAGATAATATTCCGTACATTTACTGCGTTTATACAGAAAGAAGACGTATAACATAGTATACACAAGCACAAGATGAACAGAGTCTGCGTATCCATTTTTATCATATTTCTTTTAACACCTTTTTTCTCTGTCATGGCTCAGGAGGGTATCGAGTCGTTTAAGCCCGATGACTATCTTGATCTGAAATTGCCTTCTCTCGATGTTTTGTTTGAAAATGCCAAAAACAGTGCTGCAGTGGATTTTTATAACATTAAAATGGAGGAAGAAGCAAGTGTCTTAAAAACCGAGAAAAGGAGCTGGCTAAAATATTTCAGATTCAGCACGACCTACCAGTGGGGGTTGATGGGGATTAATACCTCTTTTTCAGATATAAACACCCCCCTGTTTTATCAGTACTCGGGTGCCAGACAAAATTGGTATAATATCGGAGCGAGTATCACCATTCCCTTCGATGACTTTTTTGACCGTGGTAATAGAATTGAACGTCAGAAACTGCGAACCAAAGCTACGAAGGTCGAAATGGAAAAATGGCACGAAGAACAGAAAATCAGAATTATCGAGATGTACACCAAGGCTGTGAAAGAGTTGTCTGTATTGAAATTGAAAGTAGAAGCGCTCTCTTTTGCCAATGTACAGTTTGAACTGGCTCAGCGTGATTTCCTCAACGGAAATATTCAGGCGGGAGAATTGAGTCAGATGAAAACAATGCAAATGGATGCACTTGAAACTTACGAACAAACCAGGGCCGAATTAAACCGCGCCCTGTTGCAGTTGGAGGTGTTGGCCAAAACAAAAATTATCAACCGATAGACGATGGAATTTTTGCAATATTTTTTTCGTTTTCTGCACCGGATACGGTGGTGGTTGGTAATTGCACCTTTGGCCATCGCAGTTGTGGCTATTCTCGCAACAAGCAACATGGAGCGCTCTTATCCGGTGGACATGACCATTTATACCGGCATCGTATCCGGTTATACCATGGAAACAGGGGAGACAACCGTGCAAACTTCTACGGTGGTCAACAACACGATCGATAATATCATCAACATCATTTTATCGAAGGAAACACTGAACGAAGTGTCTCTGCATCTCTATGCCCGCCATATGATTCACGGGAATCCGGATGAAGACAATGAATATATTCAGGCAGTCAATTTTCGGAACTTGCAACGCATCACACCTCCCGGAGTAAAAGCGCTGATTGATACAACATCGGAAGTGAAGACCGTGGACAATTTAAAAAAATATGAAAAGGCATCCCCACATAACTTTGTGTACGGCCTGTTCCATTGGAATCACCCGCATTATTCTTATGGAGCCTTAAGCAGGATCAAGGTGGTTCGATTGGGTAACAGCGACATGCTCAAAATTTTTTATGCGGCCAATGATCCCGGTGCTGCTTATCAAACCTTGCTTTTGCTGAACAGATATTATACCAAAGAATACAAAACCTTACAATTCGGATCAACCAACACGGCCATCCGTTATTTTGAAGAAGAATTGGCACGGGTAGGCAAGGAATTAAGAGAGGGTGAAGATTCGCTGACACTATACAATATAGAGAATCGGATTATCAACTACGATGAACAGACCAAACAGGTGGCTGCCCTGGATAAAGACTATGATTTGCGATTTCAGGACCTGCTCCTCAATTACAACAGTGCGGCTGCTTCTGTTCGTTTTCTGGAGACAAATATGGAGGAGAATATGCTGCGCCTGAAAGACAATGCCGATTTTTTGGCCAGGTTGAGTCAAATGTCCTTCCTGAACGGCAAGATCGCGGAAATTGAGACATTTTATCACGATTCTATTAATTCAGTTCAAGGGGGACAAGATTTGAAATCGCTGAAGCAACAGTCCGAAAAAGTTAAAAATGATCTGGTCAATTTTACCGAAAGTTACAGCAACCGGAAATATACCCGTGATGGATATCCTACTTCCAACTTTGTCACGCAATGGTTGGATGAATTGCTGAAACTGGAAAAAGCCAAGGCCGAAATTGAAGTGATGGAAGATGATATGGCGGGATTGGATCAGCAGTATTCTCATTTTTCACCCATTGGCTCCACGATCAAGCGGCAGGAGAGGAGCATCAATTTTATCGAGCGAAATTATTTATCCATTCTGACCAGTTTAAATGCTGCCAGACTCCGTCTTAAAAGTCTCGAGATGAACTCTGCTTCCCTGAAATTGATTAACCAGCCCGTTTTTCCCTTGAACGCGGAACCCTCCAAACGGAGACAATTGGTGATGGCTGCCTACATAGGGAGTTTGTTCTTCTTGATCGGATTTTTTTTATTGGTTGACCTTCTCGACCGAACGCTCAGGGACAGGATTCGAACAGAACGCATTACTGGAGCCAAAATGCTGGGTGCAATCCCGGGGAGAGGAAAACTACGGCAACGCAAATATACCAAATTATACAAAGAGAAAGCAGTGCAATACATAGCCAATGCTTTGCAGGATCATTTCCATACCGGAGATTTATCACCCATCGTGAATATTGTTAGCACAAAAGCAGCCATGGGTAAAAGCTTGTTGGTTGAGATGCTGAACGATTATTGGACAAAACAGGGGGTTCCGGTACAGGTTATTCGTTATGGTGAGGATTTTGATCCTGCCTCGCCCGGTTATCTCTTCGCAGGAAGCATCAGAAGCCTGGCAGGCGATAAACTGGCAGAAGGACAGAAAATTATTCTGGTTGAACATGCACCCATGGAAGTGGTATCCATTCCGGCATCTCTTCTGACTGAGGCATCCGTGAACCTTGCAATCCTGAGAGCCGACCGGGCATGGAGTGAAAAAAACAAACAACTTTTTGACCGGTTTAAAGCAAAATCAGCAACAACGCCTGTTTTTGTCTGTCTCAACAATGCCGAAAAAGAAGTCGTAGAAAGTTTTACCGGCATGTTGCCTCCTTATTCTTACAGAAAACGCCTATTTTATCGTTACACGCAATTTGGTCTTACAGCATCCTGCAAATCCAATGTATGAAAGTAAGTTTCGACATAGGGTTAAGTTGGAGGAAGTTTTTTCTCAATTTCATCATCCTTCTCTCTTTGTGGCTTTTTTCGTACTTGATATTGAAAATTGGCTTATTGCAGGGACTGCTGCTGTCTGTTGTGCCGCTGGTTCTCTATCTCATGTTTCGCTTATTTGAAAGGCCATCGCTTGCATTTTTAAATGTTGTCGTAGTCAGTTATTTCATTATCGGGCTGACCCGTTACATACCGGCACTCCCCGCCGGCATTGTGGTAGACGGCTTATTGCTGTTAACACTCTTCATCATCTTATTTCGTAGCCGCGATGGGGCTATCGATTGGACAGCCGTACGCAATCCTTTGACTGTCATGAGCGGCATCTGGATGATATATTGCATTCTTTTGCTCTTTAATCCTGAAACAACGCCATCAAATTGGGCTGCCGGTATTCGAGGATTGGCTGTTTATTTATTTTTTTTCCCTTTACTGACCGCTCTTCTATTAAATCGGCATAAACAGGTGAAGTTGTTTCTGCTTATTTGGTCGGTGTTAACCTTGTTGGCGGTAGCTAAAGCTTTTATGCAGAAATATATCGGATTTGATGCAGCAGAGAAGTACTGGTTATACGTGATGGGTGGCAGCAGCACGCATATTATTTATACCGGTGTTCGTTATTTTTCTTTTTTTAGCGATGCGGCAAGTTTCGGATGTGGAATGGGCATGTCCATGGTCTTTTTTTCCCTGGTCGCTTTTTACATTCGCTCAAAACCACTTCGGTTCTATTTTATCGCTGTTGCTTTGCTGGCCGGATATGGGATGATGATTTCCGGCACGCGAGCAGCGATCGCAATTCCTTTTGTGGGTTATACGATTTTTGCCCTGCTATCTAAACAATGGAAAATTATAATCCCCGGAATTGTGTTGATCGCGTTTGTTTTTGTGTTTTTTAAATATACTTACATAGGACACGGAAATGCAGAAATCCGGAGGATGCGATCAGCCTTCCACGTTACACAGGATGCTTCTTTTAAAGTACGGCAGAATAATCAGGCGGAGATGCGTGTCTTTATGAAGGAACATCCTTTTGGAATTGGTATTGGAAAAGCCAAAAGAGCCGAACCGGGGGACTATATGTACAAATTGCCTACCGACACCTCCATGGTACACATCTGGGTGGAGACCGGTGTTGTGGGACTCGTATTATTTTTATCTATTTTTTTAGTTACCTTTGTCAGGGGCGCATACGATGTCTGGTTTAAAATACAAGATCCGCAACTGAGGGGTTTTTTAGGAGCATTGCTGGCGAGCGTGGCGGGCATGTTGGCTTGTTCTTACGGTAACGAAACATTGCTGCAATTCCCAAACGGCCCCATCATTTATATATGTATGGCTTTTATATTTATGGGTCGTAGATTTGACCAACAAATTAGCAATGGAAAAGAATCCTGAATTATCTGTCATTACGGTAAATTATAACGGGAAAGCAGCTACGATGAAGCTGATAGAATCGCTCCGGGATCATCTCTCCATACCTTATGAATTAATTGTAGTGGATAACGGTTCTGTGGAAGATGAAGCTGCCGAACTGCAAACCAGCTATCCTTTTATCAAAACGATCCGCAGTGAACGGAACCTTGGTTTTGCGGGAGGAAATAATTTGGGTGTCCGGAAGGCATCGGGAAGCTATCTTTTTTTTCTGAATAATGACACGTTTGTCCGGGATGATTCCATTTCCCGTCTGATTGAGGTGATGCAACAGAATCCTTTGTTGGGAGGTATTTCCCCAAAGATACTGTTTGCCGACACGAAAGGAGGTATTCAATTCGCGGGATACACCCCGTTGAGCAGGATAACGTTGCGCAATCGCCTTGTCGGCTACAGGGAACCGGATGAGGGTCAGTATGACGAGTTCCATCCAACCCCCTATTTACACGGGGCCGCCATGTTCATCCGCCGAGAAACCATTGAACGGGCAGGAATGATGCCAGAAATATATTTTCTTTACTATGAAGAGTTGGATTGGAGTTTGCAGATTCGTCGGCAAGGCTTTCAGTTGGCGTATCATCCTTCGGCAACCATCTGCCATAGTGAAAGCATCAGTACCGGCCAAAATAGTCCCTTAAAAGCGTACTATTTGACACGAAACCGGTTGTTGTTCGCGCGTAGGAATCTAAGAGGGTTGAATCGTTTTTTATCCATTGGTTACCAGCTTGCGATAGCAATTCCCAAAGATTGGATGCAGGCCCTTTTTAGCGGACGTCCAGCGTTAGCAAGAGCGGTGGTACGAGGTAGCAGAGATTTTTTCAGGATGCGTTAAATGGAAAAAAGATGGCGGGAGGAATTTTATATATACTTGATTTCGTTTTTTTTCTGTGGATTTTCCTCGGGGTGGTTTATCTTTTAATTTTTGCCCTGTACGCACAGAAAAGGAAACCGAAGCCTTACCCCCAAGCGCGGAAACAGCATGCTATATTGGTCCTTTTCCCGGCTTATAAAGAAGATAAGGTGATTGTGGAGAACGTGTGTTCTTTCCTCCAACAGGATTATCCTGCCACCTTGTATCAAGTCACTGTTATTTCTGATGGAATGAAGGAAGAGACCAATAACAGGTTGAGGGAACTTCCCGTGACCGTGCTGAATGCCCGCTTCGAGAGGAGTTCCAAGGCTGCAGCGCTCAACCTGGCAATGGATGCTCATAAAGGTCGGACATACGATATGGTGGCTATTCTAGATGCCGACAATATCGCAGCTCCCGATTTTCTCCAAAGGATTAACGACGCGTTTGATTTTGGAATTCAAGCTATCCAGGTACACCGTGTATCCAAAGAGGTAACAACGGATGTATCCGTATTGGACAGGACAAGCGAGGAAATTAATAATTCCATTTTCCGGGAGGGACATGTGCGTGCCGGCTTGTCTTCTGCCCTGATTGGGTCCGGTATGGCGTTCGATTACAACTGGTTTGCCCGTCGTATACCCAGGGTGACTTCTGCCGGGGAAGATAAAGAGCTCGAATTGTTATTATTGAAAGATAACGTGTACGTTGAATATCTATCGGACGTGTATGTGTACGACGAGAAAATATCTAGCGCCACGGCTTTTTACCGTCAACGTCGCAGATGGATAGCCGCCCAGTTTGATTTGCTAGGAAAAGGAGTTCGATATTTGCCCCAGGCCATCTTCACGGGAAATCTGGATTATTGCGACAAAATTTACCAGTGGCTGCTGCCACCCAGGATTGTACTTGCAGGCTTTACCTTTCTCGTAGGCGTTGCATGGATCATATTCGACTGGACCCTGTCGCTAAAATGGTGGATGACGTTTTTTCTATTGCTGTGTGCCCTAAGCCTGGCCATGCCGGATAAACTATATGACGCTTCTTTTAAAAAGGCATTACGGAAGTTACCTGTGTTGTTCTTGCTCACAACAGTAAACCTGTTCCGGACAAAAGGAGTCAATAGACAATTTATTCACACACGACACGGGGAGGAGACAAAATGAAAATCGTCATAGAAGCACAGCGGATTTTTAGAAAACATAAGCACGGTATGGACTTTGTCGCGCTGGAGACGATACGGGCTTTGCAACAACTCGATCACACCAACGACTATTTTATTCTTGTCCGACCGGACGTGGATCGCTGTTTGCAGGAAACCGCCAATTTCCAAATCGTGGAAATTCAATGCCCTACTTATTTTCTATGGGAACAGGTTGCTCTCCCGCTTGCGCTTGCTAAAATTAAGCCAGATATTGTACATTGCACCAGCAACACAGCGCCGATCTGTTGTCCTTATCCACTGATTCTGACGCTTCACGATATCATCTTTCTTGAAAAGAAAAAAAGGGGGAATCAATCTGTTTATCAACAATTGGGGCGCGTTTACCGGCGATGGATTGTACCCCGTGTTGTTCCCAAATGCCAGCTGATCATCACCGTATCTGATTACGAGAGAAACCACATACAAAAAACGCTCTCTTTGGGCCCTGTCTCCATCGTAACCGTATATAATGGATTAAGTCCGGTTTTTAATCCTTCCCGGAAAGACCGAACAATCGTTCAGAAATACATACCGGAAGCGGAATACTTGTTTTTCCTGGGTAATACCGATCCAAAGAAAAATACGGCAGGCACTTTGAAAGCGTACAGCCTATACTTGCAGAAATCCCAACGAAAGCTTCCGTTGTTGATTGCCGATTTGAAAGAATCCGTGATTGACGCATTACTTTCAAAGGGAGATATCGAGGAAATAAAGAGCTATTTGTATTATCCAGGCTACATATCCAACAAGGAGTTGCCGTATGTTTATGCCGGGGCTTTTGCCTTTCTTTACACGTCGTTACGGGAAAGTTTTGGCCTACCCTTGCTGGAAGCAATGGCCAGCGGGGTTCCCGTAATAACCTCCCAGACTTCGGCTCTTCCCGAGATCGCAGGGGAGGGAGCACTGCTGGCGGATCCTTCCGATCCGGGAACGATTGCGCAACTGCTCATTGAACTGGAAGAGAACTCCGTTCTATATAGCGAAGCAACACGTTATGGTTTACATCGTGCATCTCTATTTCCCTGGGAACAAACAGCCCGTAAAACACTGGAATTTTACAATCGCCTTACACCTGATTAGTCATGCTTACTGCCATCATACAAAAAGTTAAAACAAACCCGGTTCTTAAACAACGCATGTTGTTTTATATGATGCATCCGGTGAAAACCCGTCCCCGTTTTTGGTTACGCTGTTTGCAATTCTGGTATATAAAAAAGGGAAAGAAATCGGTTATTTACAGGAGTGTGCGGAAAGATATTGTTCCCTTCCATGTCTTTAGCATGGGCAGCTCCTCGGTGATTGAGGATTATGCGATTGTTAACAACGCGGTGGGTGATGTTGTGATCGGAAATCGTACCCGGATAGGCTTAGGAAATACGATCATCGGGCCGGTGACGATCGGGAATAAAGTGAACCTGGCACAAAATGTAGTCATATCGGGATTGAACCATCATTATGAAGATGTCGGCATGGCTATTGCAGAACAGGGTGTTCATACTATGCCGGTTATAATTGAGGATGATGTGTGGATAGGCGCCAACAGTGTTATACTGCCTGGTACAATGATTGGTGAACATGTGGTGATTGGTGCAGGAAGCGTGGTTACTAAGGACGTGCCTGCATATAGTCTTGCTGTGGGAAACCCTGCCAGCGTGGTAAAACAATATGATATAGAGAATAAACAATGGATCAGGATAAGCAAATAAGTAAACCCAGGGTCAGCGTGATCATCCCGGTTTATAATACGGAGGCGTATGTGGAGGAGGCCGTACGCTCTATCATGAACCAGACATTTCGGGATCTCGAGATCATTATTGTTGACGATGGGTCAACCGACAACAGTTTGACCGTCATAAAAAAACTGGCGATAGAAGATAATCGGATAGCATATTATCCACAAACGAACCAAGGCCAATCCGTGGCCCGGAATGTAGGAATTGAAAAAGCGAGGGGCGAATACATCTATTTCATGGACAGTGATGATGTGCTTGAGGAGGAGGCATTCGCAAGTTGTGTGGAAATGGTTGCATGGGAAAAACTGGACTTCGTGCTTTTTAACGCCGAAATTTTGAACGAACATGATTGCTTCGATCTCCGTTTCGACTACAAAAAACCCCGACTAGACGAGCATGTGGTTTATTCCGGCAAATCAATGATTTCCGAGATGTTGAAACAAAAGACTTACAGGTGTTCTCCTTGCATTCATTTTATCAGTTTGAAGACCATAAACTCTTTAGCATTGCGTTTTTACCCCGGAATTATTCATGAGGACGAGCTTTTCACCGCGCTTCTGTATATACAGTCTCCGCGGACAGCATATATCCCGAAAACCTTTTTTAAACGCCGGTTTAGGGCTGGTTCGGTAATGACTTCAACCTATTCGTTAAGAAATGTGGAGTGTTATTCGGTTGTGGCAGAGCAGCTTATCAATTTCGCTAAAAAAAAGGACCCGGATACCCGAAAATTGATTTACAGGATACTGTCTTATATTTTAGATCCAAATATATACCGGGTTAATAGTTTCTCTTTCAGAGAAAGAAGTACTGTTTTGCTGAAGTGCATTGAAAAAAAAATGATCAGATTTATTTCAATGAAGACATGTGTCGTCCTCCTCTTTCCGTGGACAATCAGGCTTAAAGGTTCTTTCAGGAGTAGGGGTGACAGACCGGGGTCTTGCTTTCAATGAGTACAAATTATGATGGTGCTTTATTTGGCTCATTTTTTTGTTATTTTTTATGCGGGTGACAATTATTAACAGATTCAACTTGCGGATTGTTCCATGAAAATAGGAATTCTTACACAACCATTGCAATATAATTACGGGGGGCTTCTTCAGGCATTCGCTTTGAGCATTCAATTAAAATCATTGGGGCATGATCCCCTAATTATTAACAGGGAGCGAAGCAGGCCTTCATGGCTCCGGTACAAGGGATATGTTCTTAAAAATAGTATTTTAAAGAATAAATCGGTACTCCGATTACTCTTGAACAAATACCAAAGGAGCATAATCACGAGAGAAACAGAAGCATTTAAAAAGGAATATCTTCCGAACCGAACGAAATTGTTTACAAAAGACCGGGATATGTACCGATTAAACAAAATGGGGTTTGATGCATACATTGTGGGTAGCGACCAGTGTTGGAGACCCCGGTATTCACCCAATATCAGGAATTATTTCCTTGACTTTGCTTCTAATCAAAAAGATGTGAAACGGATAGCTTATGCTGCCTCTTTTGGTGTGGAAGAATGGGAATTTAATGAAGAGGATACACGAGTGTGCAGAGATCTTTTGTCCTCTTTTGATGCGATTGGAGTCAGAGAAGACACAGGGAGGGGTTTAGTTTTCCGGTACCTGGGGAGGCAGGATGCCGTTCATTTGATTGATCCCACTATGCTGCTTACGGCAGATCAGTATCGAGATATCATTGACCGGGAAAACCGGGTGTCATCCGATGGTCATTTGTTTCTTTATCTTTTAGATAGGAATGATCACAAAGACCGGCTTGTACAGGATATGGCCAAAAAGACGAACCTGGTATCTTATGACAGCATGCCCCGAAAACGGTTGGGAGTAGATGACGTGACCAATACCAATGCTGCAGAGTTTGCATTCATCTCTCCTGTTCAGTGGTTAAGAGGTCTTCAGGGGGCGGCGTTTGTGATTACGGATTCGTTTCACGGTACAGTCTTTTCCATTCTTTTCAACGTGCCTTTCATTACCATAGGGAATGAGAAGAGGGGCATGTCCAGGTTTACCTCTCTGCTGAAGATGTTTGGCTTGGAGAGTAGGTTGCTTATGAATCCCTCTTGCAATGAGATCCAGAATATTGATTTTGACGATATAGATTGGACTGAGGTAAATAATATTCTCGATAGAGAAAGAAGCAAAGCGATTTCTTTTCTAAAGAGTAATTTAAATTAAGCAATTTTCTCTACTATGGATGTATATTCCCGTAAGTAGATTGATCGTACATTTTTATCTTGATTGAAATTGGAAAAAGAAGAATTACAAATACAAAACGCGTTGAACAACAAGCGCATTGCTAAAAATACGATGATGCTTTACTTCAGGATGATACTAACCCTATTGGTCAGCCTGTACACGTCTCGCCTGATCTTGAATATCCTGGGAGTGGAGGATTACGGTATCAACAATGTGGTGGGCGGGGTTGTAACGATGTTTGCTTTCTTTAATAGCGCCATGTCATCCGCCACCCAGCGATTTCTTTCCTTCGAGATAGGAAAAGGAGATACTCCGCAAATTCGGAAAACCTTTAATGCCGCACTCATCATCCATATCGGAATCGCTATTCTTGTATTCATTCTTGCAGAGACAATCGGTTTATGGTTCGTAAAGAGATACCTGGTAATACCTACCGGAAGAATGGAAGCGGCTCTTTGGATTTATCATTTTTCAGTTCTTTCGTTTTTAGTGACAATTGTGCAGGTGCCTTATAACGCCTTGATCATATCTCATGAAAGAATGAATGTATACGCATACATCAGTATACTGGAGGTGTGCCTAAAATTATTCATTGTTTTTATGTTGACCGCGATATCCGTTGATAAATTGAAGTTGTATGGGCTGCTACATTTTTGCGTTGTGTTTTTTATCGCGAGCATATTCAGAATCTATACACGGCGGCATTTCGAAGAATCCAGGTTCATGATGGTGAGAGATAAACAGTTATATCGGATAGTATTTTCCTTCTCTGCATGGAATCTCTTGGGGAACTTCGCCGTGATTCTGAAAGGACAGGGCGTGAATATTCTTCTTAATCTTTTTTATGGGCCTGTTGTAAACGCTGCAAGAGGGATAGCTTATCAGGTGCAAGGAGCGTTGTACGGTTTTGTTCAAAATTTTCAAGTCGCGATGAAACCCCAAATTATTAAGTCATACGCGACCGATAATTTTGAATACATGCATCAACTCATTTTTAGAGGAACAAAATTTTCTTTTTATTTGCTATTCGGCTTGTCTTTGCCCATTATGTTGGAACCCGAAATTATCCTCAAGCTCTGGCTTAAAACAGTGCCTGACTATTCAGCGATATTTCTTCAATTGCTACTGGTTGATATAATAATTGAAAGCATATCCGGTCCATTGGTTGCCTCTGTTCATGCTTCCGGAAAAATCAAATTATATCAAATCATTGTTGGCACCCTCTTCCTGTTAAATTTGCCTGTCTCCTATCTTTTCCTGAAGAGAGGATATCAACCCGAAATAACGATGTATGTGAGCATTATTATTACAACATTAACTTTTGTTTTTCGTGTGTTCACAGCTAGTAAACTGGTGTATTTCAGCAAAAAGAATTATTTCAGGAAAGTGATGATCCCTATACTGTTGGTTGCGGTTGTCTCAATGATACCCCCGCTGTGGATTCAGTATCATCATGAAGCAGGAGGGACAAGGTCTATCTTGGTGATGCTCTCTTCTGTTTTAACTTTTATACTGGCTGTCTGTTTTATCGGTACAAACAGAGTAGAGAAGGATTTTCTAAAGAGTAACGTATTGTCAAAAATAATAAAACGCCCGCGATGATTCTTGTTTATATATTACTGCTGCTTTCGGTATTGCTCAATCTGTTGTTTTTTATATTTGATGTAATGCCCTACTTGGCTCCTGCCCTTGAAAAAAGATTCAAAAAACAAACATCAATAGGAGTTAACACGATCGAAATTGAAAAACGAGTCGTGAATGCTTCCCTCGCGACCATTCAAAGAAAAAAATCGATTATGACGTGGAGCGCTGAGAACCTATATTTAACGCTTCAATCGATACATAGACATAGAGCCAGCGTGGGAAGAGAGTTCAAAAATTATAATTATCCAAGAGCTTACCTGATGTATGGCATCTCGACTTATTTAATTAAATCAGGAGATGAAGCGAGGCTTAACGAGCTAAAACATTATTTTGACAAGCATTATATTTTTAACACAGGGCAGCCTCGCTTTCACGTTAACAAGGTAGACCAGGCAATATTTGGTATCGTTGCCATTCATCTTTTTACTGTGTATGAAGAGAATAAATACAGGGTTTTTGCAAACAGTATCTTTGACTTCATTCATGCAAACTATTCGAAGAACAAGATCGTGTTGTACCGCGAAAATACAATGAATGAACTGAATGATACCATAGGAATGATCGTTCCCTTTCTTGTGAAGTATTACCAGTTTGCGGGGAATCAGCTGGCTTTGGAAATAGCAAGAAACCAGCTGTCCTTCTTTATTGAACATGGTACGGATAGAGAAACCTACTTGCCCTCCCATGGAATTCACACGATTACCCGGATCAAGGTCGGATCCAGCAATTGGGGAAGGGGTATCGGATGGTATTTCATAGGATTGAAAGATTTTCACGAGGTAAGCGGTGAATTTGAAGCGCAGTATCTCGGGCTATGCAATACGGTGAGGAAGTTAAAGAACAAAGAAGGGTTGTGGGATCAATTCCCGGGGAGTGATGATACATTTGATGCAAGTTCCACTACTTTGATTATCTATTCGTTACCCCAAAAAGAATATAATTCGGAGAAACTGTTAAAGCAATTAAGTAAGTACATTTCCAAAGAGGGCTTTATATTACAAACCTCCGGGGATACGGAGAGGCCTAATTTGTATTCAAGGGCATTTGGTAAGAGTGAATTGTCACAAGGGGTATTATTGCTCATTCTGAGCAAGTATAAACATGAAGTCAGGTAGATGAAGAGTGTATTGTTTTTGTCATTCAGTGGCTACTACGAGCACAACGGTATCAGCAAGAAAAAATTAGCCCAGATCAAGGGGTTGGAAGAATGCGGATGTGATGTTACCAACTGCTATTACATGGTTGATTCGGACACTGGCCATCGTCTATGGATGGCAGATGGCAGCATCGTGATCGATCTGGGAACAGGCCTTGGAGGAAAAGTAAGAAAAAGAATCGACTACAATCCTATCTTAACCTATATTAAACGGGAACGAATCTCTTTCGTATACATGAGATCGGAACATAATGCCAGTCCTTTCCTGATCAGTTTCGTTAGGCGGTTAAGGAATAACGGTGTCAAGATAGTGATGGAAATTCCCACTTATCCTTATGATCAAGAGTACGATACATTCAAGGGGAAATGTTTGTTGTTTGCTGATAAGATATGTAGAAAAAGCTTGGCAAAGCAATTAAATGCAATTGTTACATTTTCGAACGAACCGGCTATCTTTGGACAACGTACTATCAGGATATCCAATGGAATTGACTTTGATTCGATCCGGTTAAAACAACAGGCTAACGGCAAATCCAACGAGATGCACTTGATTGCTGTGGCTGAAATCCATTATTGGCATGGTTGGGATCGGATCGTGGTTGGACTCGCTGATTATTATAAGTCTTACAAGCATAACGCCTGCAAAGTATGTCTCCATATAGTGGGTGAGTTTAGTGGCGAACGGGAGAGAAATGAAATAATGCCCTTGATTGTTGAAAATCAATTGAATAATTATGTAACTTTACACGGTAAATTATTTGGGAAAGAGTTGGATGAAATCTTCGATCGGGCAGACGTGGGTGTGGGCAGCTTGGCCCGGCACCGTAGCAATATTACCCGTATCAAAACACTCAAAAATAGAGAATATGCTGCTCGTGGAATCCCATTCATATACTCAGAAATAGATGATGATTTTGAAGAGATGCCTTATATCATGAAAATACCGGCCGATGAATCGCCGGTAGACATCCATCAAGTCATAAATTTCTACAACCGCATCACGATGAATAAGGAAGAAATCCGAAATTCGGTGCGTCATCTCTCCTGGAAAAACCAGATGAAGAAAGTATTGGACTCAATTGATATTGCCGTTTATGAAAACAAGAACTCCCTTAGATAGAAGAGATTTAAGGATAAAGAAGGGTGACAGGGTGCTGGAAATTGGTTCCGGGCATAATCCCTCATACAGATCGAATGTAATCGTTGAAAAATTTATCGATAACAACTACCATCGATCAGGAGATGTGAAGCTATATCCTCATCAGACCTTTGTAAATGCGGATGGAGAGTGTTTACCTTTTAGAGACAAGGAGTTCGATTACGTGATTTGCAATCAGGTATTGGAGCATGTGGATGATCCTGTCAAATTCATTCAGGAACAATGCAGGGTGGCTAAAAGGGGATATGTGGAGACTCCCTCCCTGATAGGGGAATTCTTATTCCCAAAAGCTTCTCACAAATGGGTTATTCTGGATATTGACGATACACTGGTGCTATTTGAAAAAACAAGAATGCCGGGAAATTACGGAAATAATTATGGGGAGCTGTTCCTTAATTATCTTCCATATCACTCTTTACCATACAAACTGCTCTGGTTGACAGAATCGGGTCTGATGTTGAACAAATACGAATGGAAAGACGAAATTAATATTATCGTGAACCCTGATGACAGTTATTACAAATCTTTTTTCCTGGAGAAATGGGACAGGGCAATGACGGAAAAGATATTTCCGCCACGTTCCCTGTCAACGGAAACCCGTCGTTTTTTCAAGGCTTTGTTGCACACATTGCAGGGAAAGATTGAGTCTAATTTATACCATCGTGACCCACTAAATATGGAAGAATATAGGAAAATGAAAAATCTTTAAATAAATAAGTCATTCTTTGAGACAAGATTTATGATAAGCATACGTAATAACTTAACTAAATATTTTCAATATGAGAAAAAGAGGACTTTATCTGTTGTTATTATTGATTTTGTTTTTAATATCCTGCATAGACAAAGATGTGTATCAGGGAAACATCGATCATAACAAAAACCCTGAATATGTAAGATATTTATATCCGTATGGGAATGAAATTCACGACGTCGTGGCGAAAATAACCCTGGAGATGAATAGCGAAGTGGACGCGGAAAAGATAAATGCCGACATCCCTTTTCTAAAATACAATAAGTCATGGTTGTTCATGCTCACACAGGATGATTGTAAGCATGGTGCATATAGCACTACCTGGGCGGCAATTAACGGGAAACCACTTTCCAATAATCCTGATTACTATTACAATGCTGAACAGCTTGCCGTTGGAGATTTGCCTCCCGATGTCTTCTCCTTCAATAAAACGCTAGGGAGTACGGATGGAACAGGACGTGAAGTGAGGTTTGCCTTTACTACGACTTTGATACCGGAAGAGCCGTGGATGGATGCAGAAGCAAATGTAAATAAGGGGTATACCAAAGATTATTATCGCTTCCATATGAAATCGGGATTAACCTGGAATAATGTATCGGAAATGCTGGCGTATGGTTCGGGGATTGCCTTTCACGATGTAATAACGAAAGCAGTTAGCAGGGAGGACTCCATCTTAAAGCATTATGCGCTTTCCCAGCAAATTATATTGAATAAACTATCGGGAAGAGGGTGTAAAACCCTGGCTGAACCAAATGGGAATAAAACTTATCCCAGAGCAGCTCTTGATTATCCCGCCATCCAGATTATGACCGCACAAAATGAGGTACCACCTCCTGAATTGAAACGTTTATACCCGTTTCAGGTAGTTTCGGATTTGAATAAAAGTATGCTCCAGCGAGCATTCTATGATTCTCCCTATGATATTGTATCTAAAATAGAAGCTCAATTAAGGAAAGATAAACAAGAAAGAGAGGCAATTCACATCGGCGTACACGGAACCTATGTAAATTTTGCTCAGTTTCTTCTTTGGTTAAACAACACGTATGGAAAAGAGGGGGATGACTCGGTCTGGTTCCCGTCCCTGGAGGAATATTACGAGTATAATTACTACCGGGTGCATGGCACTATTACAAAAGAGGTTCATGATAATATTGTTCAATTAACCATATTCTTGCCTTCGGCGCCCTATTTTTATTATCCTTCTACCACGGTGAACCTATCGGGAATAAAAGAGGAACAAATTAAATCAATCGTCACCAATGATGCAGTAACCGGGCTATCGTATGGTAGTCACGAGGATGGCCTGATGCTGAATATCGACTGTCGCAAGTTCTTGGCAGAACATGCCACCCATTTTGTTGAAAAATATGAATTATTTCGCTCCTCGTCGAATAAAAACGACGCGCGCTATTTTGTAAATATGTTGAAAGAATCCGAAACGAAAACAAAATTATTACAACGGATTGAATAATTATATATGAATTAAAATTTCACTTATGACAACGCTGTTCATGCTATTCTGGATCTGTATGTTTCTGGTATTCTACACCTATATCGGGTACGGGATAGTCCTGTGGATGGCGGTGAAGGTGAAGGAGCTATTTTCCTCGCAGAAAGTATTTGAACTGCCGGAAGTATTGCCGGAGGTGACCCTCTTTATTACAGCATATAACGAAGAGGAGATGGTGGACGAGAAAATGGCAAACTGTTTGTCGCTCGATTATCCAAGAGATAAATTGCATATCTTCTGGGTAACCGACGGTTCAAACGACGGCACAAACGAAAGACTGGCGAATTATCAGGACGTCACCATCATTTTTCAGCCGCAACGTCAGGGTAAGTCGGCAGCCATCAACAGGGGAATGAAATCGGTAACTACACCGATTGTTATTTTTACCGATGCCAATACTTCGATAAACAGGAAGGCCGTAAAAGAAATAGTGAAGGCCTTTACGGATTCCCGAACAGGGTGCGTGGCCGGGGAGAAAAGGATTGTTACGGAAGAGAAAGATGTAGTTTCTTCCGGTGGCGAAGGAGCTTACTGGCGTTACGAATCAGCGCTGAAAGATCTTGACTCCCGTCTCTGCACGGCAGTAGGAGCTGCCGGTGAACTTTTTGCCATCCGCACGTCACTTTTTCAAGAAATGCGGGAAGATACCTTGCTGGACGATTTTGTATTATCTTTGCAGATTGCCATAAAGGGTTACCGCATTGTATACTGCAGAAACGCCCATGCTACGGAACAGGCTTCCCTGAATATGCAAGAGGAGGAGAAGAGAAAGGTGCGTATTGCTGCCGGAGGTATACAGGCTATCGGGAGATTGTGGCCGTTATTCAATATTTTCCGCTACAAATGTCTCAGCTTTCAATATATCTCTCATCGGGTATTGCGATGGACAATTACGCCAGTGGCGCTACTTTTATTGCTGCCGCTTAATTTGTTCTTACTTTATCCAGAGGCAGCGTCGGTATGGCTATATCAGGTATTTGCCGCGGGGCAGCTGCTCTTCTACCTGTTGGCAGTGCTTGGATGGATTTTATCAAAAAAAAGCATCAGAACGAAATATTTATTTATACCTTACTATTTCCTATTTATGAATTTGAATGTATTCAAAGGAATGGCCTATCTGAAGAATTTCAGAGGACTTGCTGTCTGGGAGAAAGCCAAAAGACAATAAAAAGAATTATCATGGATACCGAAAGAATCTTACGCAACGAAAATCAGGCAGCCCGTTTGTTGGAAATGACCTGTGACACCTTGCTGCTATTGAAAAACGACGGCACCTGCATCGACATGATCGTCAAAACCGAAAATAATCCCTATATAAATGACCAATTCACACTGCTGGGAAGAAACCTGTTTGAGGTTCTTCCCAGGGAAACGCTGCGTGATTTTAAACCGGCAATAGAGTCCGTGGTGAATACAGGGGAGATATCAAATGCAAACTATGATCTGCCTGCACCGGATAAGATGTATTACTTCAAATGTATTATCCAGAAGTATGATGACAATCATATCTTGTGTCAATATAGGGATATCACCGTGCGAAGCCAGATGAAGAAAAATCTGCAACTGGCCAATGAGCGTCTGGTCGAGACCAGTCGTGCCGCCAGGATGGGATACTGGAGCTACAATACTTCAACGAAAATTCTCCGTTATGCAGGATATGTGGGCATCTTGTTTGATACCAGTGAAGAGATATCCATACCGCTGGATAAATATCTGGCACAGGTGTTTCCGGAAGATCGGGCAAAGTTGTGGAAACTGCTGGAAAATAATCAAATCGGGCACGAGGTATTTGAATTCAGGGTTATAAAGGATAAAATTTATTTCCTGAGATTGAAGGTTGTCAACGTCCACCACGCAGAGGAGGGTCACCAGATCATAGAAGGGTATATCCAAAATATCGATGACATCATTTCGAGTTGGAATGAACTAAGAATGATTACCCTGGCTGTAAACAATTCAAACGACAGTATTTTTGCTACCAAAATAGACGGATCACTTATTTTTGCCAATCAGTCGTGTCGAAAACTGCACGAAATACCGGAAGATATAGATATTACACGCTGCGTGACATACGAACTGTTGGATAATTTTCCAGACCAATCTGCCTGGGATAACTTTATTCGTGAACTACGGGTCAACAACGATATGCTGCAGTATATATGCAACCATCCTTTTCCCAAATATAATGTGATTAGTTCCGATTGTGTTTCCTATATTGTTCAAAATGAGTATGGTGAGTATATCGTCTGGAATCATTGCCGGGATATATCGGAACAGATACGTTATGAAAACGAATTGAGGAAAGCCAAAGAGAAAGCAGAAGAGTCCGACCGCCTTAAATCGGCCTTCATTTCCAATATGAGCCATGAGATAAGGACTCCATTGAATGCAATTGTAGGTTTTTCGGCAGTTATGTCGGATATCGACAATCGGGAAGAGCGAAAAAAATTTCAGGAAATCATTGAATCAAACAATAAAAGGTTGCTGACCCTTATAAATGAAGTGCTTGATTTATCAAAAATTGAATCCGGCAAACTTGAGTTGGTGCTAACGCCGGTAAATATCAATGAGCTGTGCGCTGAGATTGTGATCACACATCAGCTCAATGCCGCGGGTACCACATTAAAGCTTGATTTGCCGGATGAGGATTTTTGCCTGATAACCGACAAGAATCGTTTGACCCAGGTTATATCAAACTTAATTACCAATGCGCTCAAGTTTACACCTGATGGTTATATCACTGTGGGCTACAGGCTTCAAGCCACATTGGTGGAGTTTTTCGTGAAAGACAGTGGAATCGGTATTGCCAAAGACAAGCTGGACGCGATATTTGACCGTTTTGTAAAAGTAAATGATTTCGCGCCCGGTACAGGATTAGGACTATCTATCTGCAAGTCAATAGTGGAAAGGCTGGGAGGAGATATATCCGTAACCTCGGAGCCGGGTGAAGGATCACTGTTTTCCTTCAGGTTACCACTGGTCATGTCGGCTTGCGATGAATAAAAAACAGGAAATATCTCATAATTACAATGGGGAAGCGGGTTCTTTTCGGTCTTTTTGATCTGATCATCATCTTAGTCGGGATCGTTTTCGTGATGCTAGCAGTCGGTGGCTTTTCAGCTTCCTACTTTCATCCGGCGCAACACATGGAGCTGCAGTGGATGGGTCTGCTACTACCTTTGATCCTGTTTGTAAACTTTCTTCTATTGATATATTGGATCGTGCGGAAGCGAGTATGGTTTTTTCTTCCCTTATCGGCCATTGTGTTGAATATTCCTTATTTATCGGCTGTTTATCGGATTCCATTCAGAAAGATAGAACCAACCGGACTTGAATTGAATATTGCTACCTATAATATTCAGCGCATAACCGGTAATTTGTTTGAAACAAGTAGTGAGATTGCATATTTTATGGAAACTGAAAAGATTGACATGCTGTGTCTCCAGGAATTTCCGGCTGTGGAGGATGCGCAATTGAAACAGTTTGAAGAGATATTTGATTTTTTACCTTACTATTGCATTCATTCGTCAGTCCCGGGGAGTATGCAGGTCGCCCTGTTCAGTCGGTATCCCATCATACAATCGCGACAAATTGAATTTCCGGGTGAAAGTAATCATACCGCTATGTGGGCCGATATCGTGGTCGAAAATGATACGATCAGAATAATCAACAACCATTTGCAAACCACGAACCTGAATCAGCATAAAATTAAGCTTGAGGATAACGTAGAACAGTCTGTTTTCCGGTTCAACAGGTTGAGGGAGATGCTGTATGCTAATGCAGTCATGAGGTCGGATCAGGCTGATATTATTTCTGAATTCATTGACACAAGCCCTTTTCCGCTGATTGTTTGTGGCGATTTTAACGACACACCTGCATCCTACACTTACAGAAAAATAAAAGGCGATCTCGAAGACAGCTTTTGCACTGCCGGAAAAGGGTATGGATATACATACCGATACCTGAAGAAACTTTACCGGATCGACTATTTGTTATATTCCGGATCTTATTTCAGGGCTACCAGTTATCATTCACCCAATCTGGAATATAGCGACCATAAACCGGTGATTGTGAAACTAGATTTCAACACGAAGCCACTTTCACAGGAAGAGCAAATCCAAAGGTAGAACCTTCACCATCTTTCGATGTGAAAAACATACGGCCATGATTGAGTTTCATAAACTCATTGACCAGTAAAAGTCCCAAACCAGAACCTGACTCATTGTCGGTTCCGTAGGTAGTGGAATGTGTTTCCACATTCATTAGTTTGCTTAGAGCTTCTTCACTTATTCCACAACCATAATCAATCACACGCAAGATCACTTCATTCTGTGTCTTTTCTATTACGACATCTATTTCACTGCCGCTGTAGCTGAATTTGATTGCGTTGCTCAGGAGATTTCGAATGGAGGTCTTAATCATATCGATATCCACAAACACATCGGTTTCTTCGCTATTTGCAGAGATAAAGTTGAGCTTGATGTGTTTGTTTGCCGCTATCATGGAGGCAACTTCAATGACCCCCTCTGTAAGTTCAGAGAGATTGATATCCTGCTTAAAGGCAACCAGTCCGCCAAGCTGGCTCCTGGTCCATTTTAAAAGGTTGTCGAGCAGGATGAATAACTTCTCTGATAATTCATTCGCATTCTGCAGGATTTCCACTATGTCCGGATCAATTGCATTGAATTGCCCTGTTTTCATTGTCAATATGTTCAATGACATTTTCAGCGATGACATCGGCATCCGCAAATCGTGCGCTATCACGGAATATAACTTGTCTCTCCCGGATATGGTTTTTTTAAGTTCAACGGTTTGCTGTTGTATGGTTCGTTTTGCTTCCAGCAGCGTCAGCTGATAACGAACCCTGACGAGCAGCTCTTCCTTATTGAAAGGCTTGGAAATAAAATCATCGGCTCCTAAATCAAATCCCTTTATGATATCCGAAGTGGCATTTAATGCGGTCAGGAATATGATGGGTATATCCTGGTAATCGGGATTGTTTTTTAACTGTTCTGCCAGTTCAAACCCGTTTACCTCGGGCATTAAAATGTCCAGCAATATTAAGTCGACTGGTTCCTTGTTAAGTTGTGTATATGCTTCTTTTGAACTTTCGGCTGTAAATACCTGTAATTTAGATTGTTCTAACATCACCTTGAGCAGTAAAATATTGGCAGGAATGTCATCAACTACCAATATTTTATATTTGGAAAAATCCTTCAACATTGTTCCTCTATCAATTCGTTTGCAACTATTTTTTCTTTAAAATAGGTAATCATTTTTTTTAATCCTTCGTCCAGACTTACCTTTGGTTCCCAATTCAGATATGTACTGGCAAGGTTGATATCCGGTTGCCTTTGCCTGGGATCGTCTTCAGGTAAGGAGCTATAAATCAGCTTGGATTGAGATGCCGTGAGTGAAATGATTTTTTCTGCCAGTTCTTTGATGGTAAATTCTGATGGATTGCCGATATTGACAGGACCTAAAAAATCGTCTCCAGTGTTCATCATGCTGTACAAGCCCTCGATGAGATCATCAATATACTGAAAACTCCTTGTCTGACTTCCATCGCCATACACAGTTAAATCTCTCTTTTGTAACGCCTGAAGGATGAAGTTCGACATCACCCTTCCATCATGAGGCTGCATGCGAGGACCATACGTGTTGAATATGCGAACGATCTTTATGCGTACCTTCTCCTGGCGGTGATAATCCATGAAAAGCGTCTCGGCACAGCGCTTACCCTCATCGTAGCATGAACGCGGGCCAATCGGATTTACATTCCCCCAGTAAGATTCCGGCTGAGGATGTATTTGTGGGTCTCCGTATATCTCACTTGTGGACGCAAGTAGAATTTTGGCTTTGTGCCGCTTGGCTATTCCCAAAGCTATTATAGACCCCAGTACGGAGATCTTCATTGTCGCAATTGGATCATCTTGATAATGGACAGGCGAGGCCGGACAGGCGAGATGGTATATTTCGTCAACAGGCTCCACTTGTATGGGATGAATAATATCATGTTCAATCAGTTCGAAATGATCATACCCTATCAATTGTGAAATATTTTCCCTGGCACCTGTTAGAAAATTATCCAGACAAATTATATGGTGTCCTTCTTTTAATAACTTTCTGCATAAATGCGAACCGATAAATCCGGCACCACCCGTAACTAAAATTCTTTTCATGAGAACTGTATTAGGATTGCATATACAAATCTAAACAAATAATCATAGATTTTGGTTATTTTTCAAATTATTTTCTGATTCAGTGTTTAACTTCCATTTTGTTACTCCAGGCAATATTTTTTTAAAAGTTATCAAAAAAACCAATAAATGATTACATTTGCCCCGTGATCCTGATTTTTCCATGCAAAAAGAAATGCCCGACTATAACAGAAATGAAGATCATGCCCTCTTTATCTTATTGAAGAAAAGGGATAAGGAAGCTTTTTCTGCCATCTACGCCAAATACCACCGTTACTTGTATGCACTTGCCTTCAAGTATCTGAAAGATTCCGGAATGGCAGAAGATGTACTCCAGCATGTCTTTGTAAAGTTATGGGAGAGCACCGCTGAGATCCATATCGAGATCAATCTGAAAAATTATCTCTATACGATGACCAAGAACTTTATCCTGAATTTAATCAGGGATCATAAGGAGGCAGTGTCGCTGAGTTACATGAATGCCCAGATCGATTTGCCTGCGGAGGATGATATCGCGCGGATGCTGGAAGATCGTGAATTGCAGGATCTGCTCTATAAGGGAATCGAAGCCTTGCCACCTCAAAAGAAAGAGGTGTGCATGCGGAGGTTGAAGACATCCGACAGCAACCAGCAGATTGCCGAGAAGATGGGGATTTCGGTGCACACCGTCAAATCACATTATCAGGAATCGCTCAAACTGTTGCGGAACTATTTTCAGCAAATAAAGATGATGTTGTTGTAAAAAGCAGCAGCGAACTCATTTCTTTTGTCCCGAAATGTGTCAAAGAATATACACCCAGAGTGATCGGATAGTGAATAGTGCATGCATACGACAAGCAATAATATGGTAAACAGTGTCATCCGGGGTGCTGCCACCAAGGAGGAGGCGCAGCACGTGGTGGACTGGTTCTCTTCAACGATTGAAGGGCAGCAGTTTCTGTCGGATATGCTCGACAGAGATGCCTATCTGTTGGAAGCGGATCCACACGTGGGCGACTCGCTCTCCCCATTACAGTCTGATCACCTCTACAAAAAGATCGAGAAAACAATCTATGAGAAGCGGATACGCAGGAAAACATTCAAGGCGGCTGCCGTTTTACTGCCTCTGCTCCTGATGGCTGCGCTGGGGTATTTATTCAACGATCACACCGACATGTTCAATGAAACCACCTATGCCGAGCTGGTTGTTCCCAAGGGAGAGGATGCACGGCTTATCTTTCAGGATGGCACCGAGGTTTTCTTGAATGCCGATACCCGCATCCGTTATCCGGAAAAATTCGGGTTGAGAAAAAGAGAGGTCTGGATCGATGGTGAAGCCTATTTCAATGTAAATCCCCAGCATAAAAGACCTTTCGTTGTACATGCCCACAACACCCGGACGGTGGTCACCGGCACCTCCTTCAATGTGAAGGCCTATGGCGATAGCGAGAAAATTCAGGTGGTGCTCGATGAAGGGAAGACCTCTTTCCAGGTGTTGCAAAGCAGCTACCCCATGCTTCCCGGACAACAGATCGAATACGACAAGATTACCGGCAGAACCACGCTGTATAATCTGGTGCGCCCTTCCAATGCATCGCTGTGGAAGACGAATGTGGTCTATTTCTACGATACGCCCCTTTTAGAAGTAATGAAGGTGCTGGAAAGAAAATACAACGTGGAATTTCATGTGCAGTCGCCCAAGGCACTCGAATACAGTTACACGCTTACCACCAGACAGGCAACCATAGACGAGGTGTTGGATGAATTACACAAAATTGCCCCGGTTACTTTCGACCACCAGGAAAATAAAGTCTATGTCTCCATGTAATTCTGTTCTACCCTTTTAGACCTATTTTTACTCAACAATTATTCTCCGGTTCACGATGACATGGTTAACTCAGGTATACAATATACCCGATTTGTGTTAATATTTTTAATACTACTCATCCTTTTCATCTCTTTTTGTGTCTAAAATATAACGAAACGAAAATAAGGTTTCATGAATGTTAAAATGACACCCATGAAACCACCGGAGAGAACCAATTTTATATATGTTTAATGATTAATACGAAAAACAAAACCATGGGAAGAATTCCAACAAAAAGAGGACTGGCTATGCTGGTGACGTTTTTTGTGCTCGGCATCACGCTATGTTCGGCTCAAAAGGTGAATCTGAATTTCAGCCAGAAAAGCTTGAGAACAGTTTTGGAGAGTATCACCGAACAAACCAACCACACCCTTGCGTTCAGCAAGGAGGCAGTGGACCTGAGTGATGCTGTAACCATCCGGATAACGGATGGAGAACTGGTGCAGGTATTGAACCAATTGTTGATACCCCGTCACATTGGGTACGAGATCAGGGATAACAAGATTTATATTTTCGATCAACCGGATGCATCAGTGACCGAAGCCGGACAAATACCTCCACAGGAGGTGCGTCTGACCGGCACGGTAACCGACAAGAGCGGTGAACCCATTATCGGTGCCAACATCGTTGTTCCCGGCACAACCCTTGGTACGGTTACCAACATGGATGGCAGCTACAGTATGACCCTCCCGCAGGGATCGCTGTTGCGCTTCTCCTATATCGGATATCTGGAACAGGAGTTCAGGATCACCACACAGACTTTATTGAACGTGCAGCTGGCAGAAGATGTGGCTACTCTCGACGAACTGATCGTGGTGGGATATGGCGTACAACGCAAGAGCGTTGTCACAGCAGCCATCAGTAAGGTATCTTCCGAGGAGCTGAACGTGACAAGACCCACCCGCGTGGAAGATGCGCTGAAGGGCAAGGTCTCCGGCGTACAGATCACCCAGAGCTCCGGACAGCCGGGCTCCGATTCCAAGGTACGTATCCGCGGTATCGGCACCATCAACAACAGCGAACCGCTTTATATAGTGGATGGCATGGAAGTGGGCGGTGGCATCAATTACCTGAACCCGGTTGACATTGCCTCGGTGGAAATACTCAAGGATGCTGCTTCGGCAGCCATCTACGGATCTCGTGCCGCCAATGGGGTAATCCTGGTGACCACCAAGAAGGGAGCCACCGGAAAAGCCACCATCAACTACGACGTGAGCTACGGGTGGCAGAACCCCTGGAAGAAAAAAGAGATCCTGAACGCCAGTGAATATATGGTCATCATGAATGAGGGCCAGATCAACGACGGCAACCTGCCTCGTTACAATAATGAACAACTGCTGGCGGCAGGAAGGGGTACCGACTGGCAAGATGAGACTTTCTACTACAATGCCCCGGTACAGAACCACCAGGTAAGTGTTTCGGGAGGAACGGATAAAGGCAGCTATTTCCTCTCGTTCGGTTACTTCAATCAGGCAGGTATCGTGGGGGGTGATTACGACAAGTCGAACTTCGAACGTTACAGCCTACGTTCCAATTCTACCTATACTATTTTTGAGACAAAGGATCGCAATTTTCTTAACAACATACAACTGGGTGTGAACGTGGGGTATTCCAGGACCAAGTCCACCGGCATTGAAACCAACTCCGAGTATGGTTCCATCCTCGGAAGCGCACTGACTTTCTCACCGTTGGTGCCCGTATATGCCGACGAAGAAACGGCCAAATCGATTCTAGCACTATACCCGCATGCAGTAAAAGATGGTGATCGCGTATTCTCCATCCCGCCCGCCGGATTTCAGGAAATTGCCAACCCTGTTGGGATGTTGAACCAACCTACCGCAGGCCTGAATAATGCCGATAAATTCGTCGGTTCATTCTGGGCTGAGTTGACCATCTTGCCGGAGTTGAAGTTTAGAAGCAGTTACGGCGTGGACCTGGCATTCTGGGGTTATGATACCTACACCTTCCCCTACTTCCTGGCTACACAGGGAAAAGATATGCAGTTCAGTACGGTGCAGAGCGAGATGAATCGCGGCTATACCTGGCAGCTGGAGAACTATTTCTCCTATAACAAAACATTTGAGGATCTGCACAACCTCTCCTTTGTATTGGGACAGTCGGCGGCAAAATATACCTATCGTAGCCTGGGTGGTAACGACCGCGACCTGCTGGAGAACGACCCGCTCAAGGCGAATATCAATTATGCCATTGCCGACAGGAAGGAAGAACGTACCTGGGGCGGCACAGGCGGATATAATTTCGACACTCGCGCCTCTTACTTTGGCAGGATCGATTACAACTACGATGAGAAATATATGGTACAAGCTACGGTACGTCGCGACGGATCATCCAAGTTCGGTCCTAGCCATAAATGGGGTGTCTTCCCCTCCTTCTCGGCAGGATGGAATCTTACCAACGAAGCTTTCATGGATGGACGCCCGGAGTGGTTCGATTACTTGAAAGTGCGTGCCAGCTGGGGAAAGAACGGAAACGACCGCATCGATCAGTTCCTCTATACTACGCTGATGGACGGCGGTCAGAACTATTACTTTGGCGGCGGATACGTGGTAAACCAGGGAGATCCGACGAAGGTAGGTGAGACCTCCGGACAGATGCAATATGGCAGTTCACCGGGCTATATTCCCAACCCCGACGTGAAATGGGAGGAATCGTCGCAGACCAACCTCGGTATCGACACCCGTTTTCTGCAAAGCAGGCTCACCTTCTCGTTCGACTATTTCAAGAAGAAAACCATCGACATGTTGATGGATCAGCCCATTCCTTCCTATGTGGGTATCGGTGCCCCCATCGCCAATGTGGGTGATATGGAAAACTGGGGACTGGAGTTCGAACTCGGCTGGAAACAGTCGGCGGGTGACTTCCATTACGGGGTTTCTGCGAATGTTTCCTATCTGAAAAACAAACTGATCAACCTGGGGAACGAAACCGGTGAGCAGATTTATCAGGATGCCGGTGCATCGGGTGTGGGGAGTTACGTGAAAGGGATGAACGGGGAGGTATTTCCCTATTTCTACGGTTATCAGACCGACGGCCTCTTTCAGAATCAGGCCGAAGTGGATGCCTATGTGAATGCCAACGGAGTAAAATACCAGAGCGCGGCCCTGCCGGGTGACGTACGGTTCATGGATAGGAATGGCGACGGTATAATCAGCGATGCCGACAAAACCAAGATCGGAAAGGGTATGCCCGACTGGACCTACGGGCTCACCCTTTCGGCCGACTGGAAAGGAATAGATATGAATCTCTTCTTTCAAGGTATCATGGGAAACGATGTATTCGACTTTTCGCAGCGGGGTGATATACCTGCCATGAACCGCCCAGCCTGGATCCTCGATCGCTGGCACGGTGAAGGTACTTCAAATCACATTCCCAGGATGACCACGGCAAACCCAAACGGCAACTGGCGGTCGTCGGACCTCTACATCAAGGACGGCTCCTATATGCGTCTGAAATCGGCCCAGCTGGGATATACGCTTCCCACAGACCTGACCAGGAAAGTGGCTGTACAACGTCTGAGGGTCTATGTTTCAGCAGAGAACCTGCTCACATTTACTCCCTACGACGGCTTCGATCCTGAAATTGCTTCAGGAGGTTACACCACCATCGGGATTGACCGCGGCATCTATCCGCAATCAAGAACCATCTCAGTGGGAGCCAACATCACATTCTAATCTTAATATTTTACAGAAATGAAGAAATTATTATACATACTCATGGTGACGCTCCTGATTGTAGGGGCGACCGGATGCAGCGACGATTTTCTGAGCGCTTCCTCCACGGAGAAGCAAGAGGGAGGCGCTCCCGCCTATGAAGGAGCCATTCTGGCCAACCTGGCAGCAGCGTATCAGATACTGCTGTTCGACAGCTACGCCAATCAGAATTACAACAGCCTTCCGCTGATGTCGGATCTCCGTTCAGATGATATTTTTAAAGGGGGTGGCGACGCGGGTGACCAGCGCCAGCTATACCTGCTCTCACTTTTTACCTCCACACCGCAGGAACTGCCCGAAGGGTTGTGGAGCATCCTCTACTCCGGAATTGCCCGGGCCAACAACGCCATCTCAGCGTGTGAAAACGCCGTGGAGGTGCCCGAAGCAAAGGTGAACCAGTACAAGGCGGAAGCCCACTTTTTGCGTGCTTACTATACCCACTGGCTCTGGAAGTTCTGGGGCAACGTGCCCTATTTTGAAGAACCCTTGACCACACCACCCTACATGACCAGACAATATACTGCCGATGAGATCTACGCCGAGATCATGCAGGACATTGATGTGGCTACAACTGATGGCTGGTTGCCGATGAGTACAACAGGATCCAATACCGGCAGGGTAAATAAAGCAGCTGCACTGATGCTGAAGGCACGCGTGGTGATGTATCAGAAAGATCAGGCCCGCTATGCCGAGGTGACGGCCGATCTGGCAGAGATCATCAGCAGCAGTGAATATGATCTGTTTGCAGATTTTGCCGCCATGTGGCTGGATGAAAATGAGTTCAATAATGAGTCGATTTTCGAAGTAAATCACCTCCCCGAAGGAAAGACATGGGGTAGTGGCTGGCAGGGATATGGCACCAACCTCCCGGCATTTATCTCACCCAATGGATTGAATACAGGCAGCGAAACCGGCGATTTTAAAGGAGGCTGGGGATTTGGACCGGTACGTCAGACCACATGGGATATGTTTGAATCGGGCGACAGCCGCCGCGAGGGGTCTATCAATCGCTGGAATCCCGATCAGTATACGGCCCGTTTTCAGGATACCGGCCTCTTTATGGCCAAATATGCAGCCCGCGTGGGTTACAATCCCCAGGGAGACACCGACCTGAACTATTGTAACAACCTTCGGGTGTTCCGCTACGCGGAGACGTTGCTTACTTATGCTGAGATGCTGACCATGCATGGCCAAAGCCCGGTCGGCGGTATCACCGCCCAGGCATGTCTCGATGAGGTACGCCAGCGTGCTTTTGGAGCAGCCAGCTCCATTCCTGCTACCACGGAAAATATTAAACTGGAGCGTCGTCGCGAGTTCGTGGGCGAAGGATTGCGCTTCTGGGATCTGGTACGCTGGGGCGATACCTCACAGCTTACCGAAAACCTGATCGAATTTAATAGCGTGCGCACATGGAATGATAACTGGAAACTCCTGCCTATCCCGCAATCGGAGATCGATAAAACGGCTGGTACCGAGTTTGCACTGCAACAAAACCCTGGTTATAATTAATTGATTTGATGATTCAATGATTGGCAAATTAGATGATCATAGTCAATAAAAATGATTTAAATAAGAAGATAATATGAAGAATATAATAAAACAGATATCGTGGATGTGGCTGCTTTTCCTGGCTGTTGCATCATGCAGTCCCCAGGAATTTGATGATTATGCCATGAACAAAGTGGCGGTGCTGACCGACAGTGAGGTTTCCTTTACCCAGACTGTTTCTCCCACCAGTGATAACATGGTCACGTTTACCAACACGACCGTGCTGCCGGCTACAGGTGTCTACACCATCCGCTGGGATCTGGGAAATGGTGCCTCGGGGAACAAACCGGTAATTACCGGACTCTACCCCTTTGCCGGTGATTATACGGTCACCCTCTCCATCTATTTTTCAGATGGGAGTGTAGCCAAAAAAAGTGTTGTGATCAGCTTTACGGAGAACGACTATAGCCTGGTAGATACACCGGCCTACCGGAATCTGACCGGCGGAGCAGACGATGCCGACGGGAAGACCTGGGTGTTCGACCAGTATAATAATTTTTCAGCCGAAGTGAAAACAGCAACAGGTTTTAATGTATCCGGCCATATGGGACTGGGACCGCAGGGATCACGCGGCCAGGATTGGTGGGGTGCAGCTGCAAACGATAAGAATGCGTGGGAAATGTACTCCTCAAAGTTTACCTTTATCCAGAACGGAGTGCAGCTTAAAATTGCGAAAGACGGAAACGAGGGTTACGGAAGAAAAGCCAGCGCAGCCAGCGTGGGTGGATTCAATGTACATGCGACTTCTGGTGATGATGCCATGTTTACTTATAGCGGTGGCGACTATACTTTCTCTATTGACGAATCGGGAGAGTACCCCATCATTACGTTGGGAGGCAATGCTTACATGGGTTATTATTGCGGGAGTCAGCAATATGAGGTCATCTATCAGACCGACAAGGTGATGGCGCTGAGAGTGAACAACACGGTAGAGAGTCAGGACTGGGTATTTGTTTACTGCCTCCAGGAATTAAATGTGGAAACACCACCCGCACCGAAAGAGCTGAAGGCGATTCCGCTTTTTGAAGACTTTGAGGGAAGTGAGGTACTGGCTTTCAATCTGGATGATATGGGCGGTGCCACCAAGAGTGCCGTGATTGGAAATCCTGTGCCACTACCTATCAATGAATCGGAGAAGGTGTACCGTTACTGGAAATCGACCGGTTTCTATAGCAACCTTTCCTTTACTGCATCAAATTACAAGTTTGATCTGAGTACCCAGAATAAAGTCAGGGTAAAGGTGTTTATCCCCTCCTTCAATGACTACACGACTGAATACGCCGTAGCCGGTGATTGGATTGCCAACAAAAAGTTGCAACCACAACTGGCCGTGAAGCTTCATAATAGCGAGAAAGGGGGCGATGCCTGGCAAACACAGACAGAGGTGGTGAAAGCCAACCTGGAAAAGGACAAATGGCTGGAACTGGAATTTGATTTTTCTACTGTAGCCGATAGGGAGGATTATGACAAGATCGTGATCCAGTTCGGTGCCGAAGGACATGCCGGACCGGGATTCTTTTACCTGGATGATTTTGAATTTGGTGAATAAAAATTGATTAAGAGCGTTAAGAGGCTGCCGGTTTAGCCATCGGCAGCCTTCTTCAAATGATATGAGAAGAATGAACACAATATGGATCACGCTTGTCCTGATGCTGGCAGCATGTGGCGGGAACGACCCGTTACCTGTCACACCAACACCCGAGGTTGAGGTGAAGTGGGAGATATCTCCGGCAACAACGCTGTTTTCTGACAAGGGAGAAACGAAAAATATCATCGTCACGGCGAATGGCGACTGGACGGTTACCTCTAGTCAGTCATGGTGCAGCCTCACTCCCGATAAGGGAGGAAATGGTCAGACACTTTTGAAAGTCACTGCCACGGCCAATCCCCAGACGACCGTCCGCATGGCAGAACTCACCTTCAGTTCCGGTAAACAGAGCCAGAAATATACCGTTACGCAGGAAGCGGCCATCATTGAGGATCACGTTCCTGCTGGGTACAGTATGGTATGGTCGGAAGAGTTTAATGCAACCCGCACAACCGGTGGCAAACCGGCATTACCCGATACCCAGCAGTGGTGGTACGAAACGGCCGGACCGGGCTGGGTAAACAATGAAAAACAAACCTATGTGAAAGGGTTTTCAGGTGCCGATACGGTGGCAGCCATTTACGACGGAACGCTGAAGATCGTCGCCCGAAAGAGCGGCAGTGATATTCTATCGGCACGTATCAACACCAACAAGAGCTGGACCTATGGTTATTTTGAAGCACGGCTGCGGGTCCCCGGCGGGAAAGGTACATGGCCTGCCTTCTGGATGTTGCCGGAGAAGGAGCCACTTCAATGGCCCCTCGACGGGGAGATCGATATCATGGAATATGTGGGTTACGATCCGGGATGGATTCATTCCTCGGTGCACACAAAAGCCTACAACCATACCATCGGCACCCAGAAGACTGCCAAAAGAGAGATCAAAACTGCCGAAACCCAATTTCATATTTATGCAGTGGAATGGACGGCATCTTATATCAAGGGGTTTGTAGATGGTGTGGAATATTTCCGGTTTAACAACGACGGTGCCGGCAACAAGGAGACCTGGCCCTTCAATGTGCCCTTCTATCTGAAGCTGAATCTGGCATGGGGCGGCGACTGGGGTGGTGCACAAGGTGTGGATGAATCAAAACTGCCCGCCACCTATGAAATTGATTATGTACGGGTATATCAAAAGTAGACACAAGAGTCAAGATACAAGACAGCTGATTACTGACATCAAAACTAAATTATATGAAGAATTTTTATTTTTTTATCTCTTTCATGCTATTCCTTACTGCCTGCAATGAAGGTGCACGCAAAGGCGGATCAAATCCGGATGCGCGAGTAGAGAAAAAGATCGACAGCCTCCTGGCACAAATGACGCTGGAGGAGAAGGTGGGACAGATGGCCCAATTTACCATCGATCTGATCGGGAAGGGCGGTAACGCCTACATGAGCGACGAACCTTTTGAACTGGATCCTGCCATGCTCGACACGGTGATCGGAAAGTACAAGGTGGGTTCCATCCTCAACACCAGCAACAACCGGGCCCGTAGCACCGAAGTGTGGGAGAACACCATCCGCACCATCCAGGAAAGGGCGCTGCAGGAGACCGGCATACCGGTGATCTATGGAATCGATGCCATCCACGGTGCCACCTACACCGCCGGTGCCACCTTCTTCCCGCAAAGTGTGGGAATGGGTGCCACCTTTAATACCGCACTGATGGAAGAAGGATCGCGCATCACGGCCTACGAGACACGGGCAAGCAATATTCCCTGGACTTTCGCACCGACGATGGACCTGGGAAGGGATGCCCGCTGGTCGCGCCAGTGGGAGAGCTACGGGGAGGATGCGTATCTCAATGCCCGCATGGCAGTCGCCTCCACAACAGGTTTTCAGGGAGACGACCGGAATAGTGTCGGCAATCAGCACATCGCTGCCTGCCTGAAACACTATATGGGTTATGGCGTGCCTGTCTCGGGAAAAGACCGGACACCGGCGCTGATCTCCGAAAGCGAACTCCGCGAGAAATACTTTGAGCCTTTTCGTGCTGCCATCGTCGAAGGGGGTGCCCTCTCGGTGATGGTGAACTCGGGCATCATCAACGGCGTATCAACCCATGCCGACCATCGCCTGATTGCACAGTGGCTGAAAGAAGAGTTGAGCTTCGACGGAGTGGTTGTGACCGATTGGGCCGATGTGCCCAACCTGCTCAACCGTGACCGTGTGGCAGCCGATTACAAGGGAGCAGTGAAAACGGCGATCATGGCGGGTATCGATCTGGTGATGGAACCCTACAACCTCGTTTTTTGCCCCACACTGGTGCAATTGGTCGAGGAGGGCGAGGTGCCCATGGAGCGTATCGACGACGCGGTACGCAGGGTACTGCGGTTGAAATTCCGTCTGGGGCTCTTTGAACGTCCCTACTGGTCACGTGCCGAATACCCCGATTTTGGCAGCAGGGAGAATGAGTCGGTTGCCAGAGCGGCAGCCGAAGAGTCGATCACGTTGCTAAAAAATGAGAACAACATCCTTCCGTTGCCCGCCCATGCCCGCATCCTCGTATCGGGTCCAAACGGGAACTCCATGCGCACACTCAACGGTGGCTGGAGCTATTCATGGCAGGGTGAGAAGACTGAGGAATTTGCACAGGCGTACAACACCATCTTCGAAGCATTGCAACAAAAGTTTGGTGAAACGAACGTGTGGTATGAGCCAGGCGTGACTTATAAGATGGAGGGGCAGTATTACGAGGAGAATGAGCCTGAGATCCAAAAGGCCGTGGCAGCTGCTGCAGGGGCGGAGTATATCGTTTTGTGCCTGGGAGAGAACTCCTACTGCGAAACGCCCGGCAACCTGGATGAGTTGGCTCTCTCTGAAAACCAGACAGCACTGGCGTTGGCATTACAAAAAACAGGCAAACCGCTGATTCTGGTGCTCAACGAGGGGCGACCCCGCCTGATTCGAAAAATTGAGCCGGGTGCGGCGGCAATCGTGCAGACCTATCTGCCGGGCAACTTTGGAGGCGATGCGCTTGCTGATATACTGAGCGGCGATGTGAATCCGAGCGGCAAGCTGCCCTACACCTATCCGAAATATGAGCAGGGACTGATTACCTACGACCACAAGCCAAGTCAGAATATCAGTGGAAAGATGGAGGGTGCGTACGATTACGGTGCACAGACATCGGTACAATATCCGTTCGGTTACGGGTTAAGCTATACCACGTTCGAATACGCAAATCTTCGGGTAGGCGACACCGGCTTCACGGCAGATGACCGGATCTCCGTATCGGTGGATGTCACCAACAGCGGAAGTGTGGAAGGAAAAGAGGCCGTACTGCTCTTCAGCAGCGACCGGGTGGCTACACTCTCTCCCGATGTGCGTCGTTTACGTGATTTTGAGAAAATCTCGCTGAAGCCCGGAGAAACGCAAACAGTTACGTTTGAGCTGAAAGGAGATGAGCTGTCTTTTGTCAATGAAAAAGGCGAGTGGGTTCTGGAAGAAGGTGAGTTTATGCTGCAGGCAGGAGATCAGACAGTAGACATTCACTGTGCAACAACCAAAATCTGGGACACTCCCAACCGGTAATTTATATTTACAGAAAGAAAACCGGCTACCTACCCGTGAATAGAGGGGAGCTAGCCGGTCTCTTTTTACCATCATGGCTCGGCAAGATTATTTTTTCTTTTTCCTCTTTTTGGTCTCTGTAAAGTGAATCATCCTTGATTCAATATCATAGGTCGTGATGTAACTGGTGATGAGTTCGAGAAACTGTGCACCGAAACGTTGTACCTTTATTTTGCCGAAACCATCTATTTTCAGTAACTGCTTTTCTGTCTCAGGCAGGTAGTCGGCCATTTGCACCAGCGTTTTCACCGATGCGACAATATACACCGGCAGGTTTTCTTCTTTGCTGATTTTGTTTCGCAGCTGTACCAGTTCGCTCAACAACTCCGGGTGGATCGATTTGAGTTGTTCTCCCTTGCTGTCGCGACTGTAGGAGGTAGTGACGAAAGCAGGTTTCCTGAACAGACTCCGTGCCTTGTAATATGCCTCTACGCTAAAGTCTTCTGCTGTGGCGGTGATCAGTTGCTTCTTCAGGGCCGCCGCGGTAAATATGGCGGTGATATCATCATCGTACTCTCGTGCATTGGCCCTGTTATCGGTGGTTGCTGCCGATTCCTGTAAGGACCGCAACAAGGTTTCAATTTTATCGGCGAAATAGGTGGCGGATGCGTTGATCCGTGCTGCCAGGAAGCTACTGTCGACCGGTGTTTGGCGGATTATTTGCTGTAGCTGGATCCTGAATTTACCGGCCACCTGCTCTATTTCAGCCAGCTGCTTGCAGATTCCATCCACAAAAGGAATAGTCCCTTCGCTGAAGGAGGATTCATTTTCTTTGGTGGCGAAGTACCAGGAGCGTGCCATTTGAAGAAGTGGTGAAAAGTCGAACAATTGTAGCAGCAACGTTATTCTGAATTGTTCCTTTGCCGAATGAAGCTCCTCTACAACACCGGTTACTTCCGGCCTGGAGGAGGAGAAGCGGACAACCTGTTCGTCCACCCCAATGCTGTAACGGTTAATCGGACTTTTCAGCACCAGGCTGTGTAGTGAGCGGCATCGGCTCAGTGCCACGTAGACCTGTCCCGGAGAAAAGGCTTTTCCTGCGTCGATGATCGCTTTGTCGAAAGTGAGTCCCTGACTCTTGTGGATGGTGATGGCCCAGGCAAGCCGCAGGGGAAGCTGTTCGAAGGTACCGATGATCTCCTCATCCACCGTTTGATTTTCGGGGTTGGTGGTATAGCGGATATTCTCCCAGGTTACCGGCGAGACGGTTATTTCATCTGCATCGCCAGGGCAATGCACGGTAATCACCTCATCACGGATGTGGGTGACGGTTCCTATTTTTCCATTGAAAAAACGACGGGGTGTTTCGGTATCATTTCGCACGAACATTACCTTGGCGCCTTCTTTCAGCTCAAGCTGCTGCTCTACCGGGAATGCATTCTCCGGAAACTCACCCTTTACCACCGCATTGAACAGATGTACATTGGTGGTGATTTTCTCCAATTCGGAGCTGTTGATGCCATCGGCACTGAAGTTGTGCGTGGTGAGCGTGATATAATTTTCTTCAGGCGATGGGTTAAAATGCGGCTCGTAGCGGCTTTGCAACAGGCTGAATGCTTCCGGTGAAAGGGCATCGTTCCGCACCTCGTTCAAAACCCGGATAAAAACGTTGTCGGACTGTCTGAAGATCTTGTCGAACTCCACATAAACAGGAGGGGCTTCCTGCATGACACGACTGTGAAAAAAATAGATCCCCTGGTAGTAAGCAGAAAGGATCTGCCATTCATCAGCCTTGGCAACGGGGGACAGTTGATAGAGATCGCCGATAAAAATCATTTGTACACCACCAAAGGGTTCGCCACGGCGGTGACGCACATGACGCAGCACTGTGTCGATGGCATCCAGCACATCGGCACGTACCATGCTGATTTCATCGATCACCAGTACCTCCAGCTCACGGATCACGTTGCGGCGGGCACTGTTCATCTTCATGCGGGCGATCAGCGATTCCCGTCCGGCCGGGGTCGGCGTGAAAGGAGTGAATGGCAACTGAAAGAAGGAGTGGATGGTGGTTCCGCCCGCGTTGACAGCGGCCACGCCCGTGGGTGCCACCACCGCCAACTGCTTCGTCGTCTCGGCACGAAACTGACGCAGGAAGGTAGTCTTTCCTGTTCCGGCTTTTCCGGTTATAAAGATGCTTCTGCCAGTATGGGCTGCAAATTCTTTCGCGCATTCATAGGGAGAGAACCCGGACATATGGTGAGGTTTGTTGTTGATAGGACAAATCTACAAAAAAATAATCATTACATTTGCTTTTTCTATTCAATGAAGTCACGTTATCTTTAAAGAACCGACGATATGAAACAACTCTGTTTTATTGTTTTATCTGCTTTTATTTCTGTGACTGCGCTTGCTCAGGTTCCACAAAATCTAGAAAGCGAGCTGGTGCTGCTCAATGTAATATCCGGAAAAGAAAAAGTTATTCTGCGAGAGAAGCGTCACTTTGAAGCACCTAACTGGTCCCGCGACGGAAAATATCTGATTATCAACGCGGACGGAAAACTGGAAAAAGTGTCAATCAAGGGAAAGAAACTTGGCATCATCGATACCGGGTTTGCTGACCGGTGTAACAACGACCATGGGCTGACGCTCGACGGCAGGTGGTTGATCGTTAGTCACAACGATTCGCAAGTCACCTCGCCCGGGGGCAACTCCCGTATTTATAAATTGCCGGCGGCAGGCGGTGTACCCCGGTTAATTACCGGCAGCTATCCCAGTTACTGGCACGGCGTGAGCCCCGACAACCGCTGGGTGACTTATTGTGCCATGCGAAAGGGCGAATGGGATGTGTATAAAACAGATGTCTTTACCGACGAAGAGATACAGCTGACTGATGCAGCGGGGCTTGACGACGGACCGGAAAACAGTTATGACGGGCAATGGATCTATTTCAACAGCCATCGTACGGGGCGGATGCATGTTTATCGCATGCGTCCGGATGGGAGCGAACAAACGCAACTCACCTTCGACAATTACGACAATTGGTTTCCCCATCCTTCGCCCGACAACAAAAGCATCGCTTATATCGCATATATGGAGGACCAGCAAGGAGGGCATCCGTTCGGGAAAGATGTAAAACTGCGCTTGCTGGATGTGGAGACAAAAGCAGCACACGACCTGACACCCGTTTTCTACGGTGGTCAGGGGACATTCAACGTGCATAGCTGGTCGCCCGATGGGAATCGTCTGGCATTTGTAAGGTATATCAATCATGATTGATGAAAGGGGATTCAGCAAAGGACAATGCTGTCAAACAATAAAATGATCGTATGAATTTTGGGAAAGTAGACGACCCCACGGTCGTAGATTTCAGCATCCCTGCCGATGATGCAGCTACGCAGAGAATTTTGAAGAGTGAGACTGATCCTTTTGAAGTCTATGTAGGTTGTGCCAAATGGAACAAAACCGATTTGAAGGATTTTTATCCAAAAGGCACAAAAGATGAACTCACCTATTATTCCCGGCAGTTCAATTCCATTGAGATGAATTCTGTTTTTTACAATATGCCGAAGGCTGAGCAGGTACTGAAATGGAAAAATAAGACGCCGGAGGGATTTAAGTTTTTCCCGAAAATTACACAATCGATCAGTCATATGCGCAGGCTGGACAATGTGGAAGAGCTGACAAAGATTTATTGCGATGCCATTTCCCATTTCGAGGAAAAGCTGGGAATCTGTTTTCTTCAACTGCATGACAACTTTGGCATCAAGGGTTTCGACAAGCTGAAAGCGTTTGTCGCAGATTTTCCAAAAGCCATTCCGCTGGCAGTTGAAGTACGCGGCAAAGAGTGGTATCGTGACAAAGTTATCTGGGACGAATACTGCCATTTTCTGGAAACACAACATACCGCCAATGTGATTGTCGACACTGCCGGCAGACGCGATATGATGCACATGCGGCTGACTACTTCCACAGCCTTCATCCGTTTTGTGGGATGCAATGTGGATCAAATAGATTACCAGCGCATAGACGATTGGGTAGAACGAATTGTGCAATGGAAGAAGACCGGACTGAGGCAACTCTCTTTTTTCGTGCATCAGAATGTGGAACAATCATCGACTCTTTTTTCAGCTTATCTGATTGAAAAACTCAACAAAAGGCTGAATATCAGACTACACGTTCCGGAAATTGCAAATGAACAAAAAAAATTGTTTTAAGATAAATATTAGGTGTCATGGTAAGAAGTATCACAACAGTCGCTCTTTTTTTGAATTTATTCCTCTGTTCTGTCATTGCGCTCGCGCAGCAAAAACCGGTGAGAATTGGTATCGACGGTTTGTCGCACGACCATATTCATGGTATTTTGAACAATCACAAGGAACGAAGTGATATTCAGATTGTCGGTATTGCCGAATCCAACAAAGCAAAGGCACAGGCATTGGCGGATCGGTATGGATTTGATATGGGTATCGTGTACGACGATCTGGCGACCATGATCGAGGAAACCAAGCCCGAGGGTGTGGTTGCTTTTAACTCGATCTACGATCACCTGCGTACCGTGGAGAAATGTGCGCCAAAAGGAATTCATGTGATGGTGGAAAAGCCGTTGGCCGTGAGTGTGGAGCACGCAGATAAAATGGCGGGTTTGGCACGGAAATATCATATTCATCTATTAACCAACTATGAGACTACCTGGTACCCGACGCATTACAAGCTATTCGAGATGGCTGTCCGGAATCAGGAGCTCGGTGCAATCAATAAAGTGCTGATTAATGACGGGCACAAAGGTCCGGTGGAGATCGGCTGTTCTCCCGAGTTCCTGGCCTGGCTTACCGACCCGGTGCTGAATGGTGGCGGGGCGGTCGTCGATTTTGGCTGTTACGGCGCCAACCTGATGACCTGGATCATGCAGAATGAGGAACCTGAGACGGTGACAGCTGTTTTACAGACAATCAAACCGGAGGTGTATCCCAAGGTGGATGATCAGGCGACGATCATCGTGACTTATCCGCACGCGCAAGCGATCATTCAGGGATCATGGAACTGGCCCGTGGACCGGAAGGATCTTTCTGTCTACGGGAAAGAAGGGTATGCCACCGCGCACAACGCCCACGATCTGGAGTATCGTTTAACCCGTAATGTACCCCGGCAGGAGATAAAAGTTAACGATTTCCCCTTGGCTGCAAATGATCCGTTTAATTACTTTGCCCATGTAATCAGGGGAGATATCAACGTGGCGGACACCGATCTCTCTTCACTGGAAAATAATCTGATTGTGGTCAGAATATTGGATGCTGCCCGGCAAAGTGCCGCTGAAGGGAAGAGTATCCTGTTTAAGAAATAATTGGTCTCTCTGATCAGTGAAGCCGATGCGAAGTACACAATTGTCAGCTCAAATAATTGTTCTGTAGGATCCTTATTCCGATGAGTTATAAGAATCAGCGTATTAAGTGGGGCTGTTTGTCGATTAAATAAACAAACCTGATGATGGTATTATTCCGACTCTGATAGATGTTGGGGTTAAAGGGCAGGGAAAAGCCGGCCCGATGAAAAAGGTTATCAAACCATATGATCCTTCGGGATATTTTGTCACAGCAAATACAATGCGCGTTAGTGCTCCCCTAATTGAATTGGGGAGATAGACTTGTAATGAAGAATTGAGAACGTATGGGACCCCTGTTCCTGCAAACGCCTGTCACCCCATTAAACCATCCTGAAAGTAAAGATCAAGCCTATATAGCCCAATCAAGACAGAAAAATGAGAATCGGAAAGATTCCCATTTTTAACAATAAACATCACATCGCGCGGTTTTAAAATCATTTTTTACATTAATGGGTAAATTAGGGGGTCTTACCTTTGTCCGATATTTCAATATATCTTTTTCAGGATAGACCATAAAAGAAAAAATGCGTGCCATCTTTTTCGAGGGTAAAAGCTAATTATTAAACAAAGAAAAAGAGCAAAATGAAAAAAAAGTTAATCTTCCTATTTTTGATTTCTCTCTTACTTCCTCTTTATTTATCAGCACAAGAGAAACAGGTAAGCGGGAAGGTGATAGATGCGGATATCCGGCAACTGATTGGTATGACATGTTATTCAAAGATTATTCCAACAACTAATTTACAATCCTTATTCACTCACTAACAAACTTTTTTATTCTATGATTTTCAAGAATTCTTTCAGAGTCCTTTGTGTGCCTTTTTTATTACTCTGTTTTGCCCACGATCTATATAGTAATCATCTTTATAACGAAGTAGACTCTACCTCAACAATAAACAGGCATTCACCCCGAATTATTAACATCGTAAATTTTATACGACAAACCGATTATCGGGTAAGAAATGCAGACAGTCTCCTTTTTGAAACAGTAAAGGAGCAAATAAATCTCGTAAACAAATATAACTTCCCAGCCACATTCCTGTTTCAATTCGACGCGCTGATAAATCCCGCATATCAAAAACTGATGAAGACGAGATTGCGATCCGATTGCGAAATTGGTGCATGGTGGGAAATTACGCAGCCTCACGTGCAAGCTGCTGGAATAAAATGGAGGGGAGAGCACTCATGGGTTTCTCATGCAAACATCGCTTTCTCTACAGGCTATACTCCAGATGAAAGAGAAAGATTGGTTGATGTATACATGGAGAAGTTCAAAAATATTTACGGCTACTATCCCAAATCTGTAGGTTCCTGGTTTATAGACGCCCACACGCTTTCCTATATGTACGAAAGATATGGAATCGTTGCCTCATCCAATTGTAAGGATCAGGTTGGTACCGATGGTTATACACTGTGGGGCGGTTATTGGAATCAGGCCTATTACCCCAGTCGTTATAATGCATATATGCCTGCACAGACTGTGAAGAATCAAATACCAGTGCCAATTTTCAGAATGCTTGGTAGTGACCCGATCTATCAGTATGACACCGGTATAGGCACACAAAGCCAGGGCGTTATTTCACTTGAACCGGTGTACACGGAATCAGGAAAAAACAAAAAGTGGGTTTCCTACTTTCTAGAATCAATAGTGAATCAGCCTAGTCTTGCTTTCAGTTATGCACAGGCAGGTCAGGAGAATTCTTTCACATGGAATGCCATGAAAGACGGATTGGAAATGCAGTTTCCAATTTTTGATTCGTTGAGAAGAGAAGGCAAAGTTAGAATTGAAACATTGCGCACCTCTGGAGAATGGTTCAAAAAGCAATTCCCGGTAACCCCAGCTACTGCTATAACTACACTGAAGGATGTTAGGAACGAGAACAACAAATCGGTCTGGTACAACAGTCGTTATTACCGAGCAAATTTACTATGGGAAAAAGATGGATTTTGTTTCAGGGATATCCATATCTTCAATGAAAAATTTCAATCTGATTATCTCGATAGGCCTGGTCAAGGGGGACAATTTCTTTTTTTTACACTTCCAGTAGTGGATCGTTATTATTGGAGCACTCCCGATGATCATACCGGGCTTCGGATAATGCGGCTATACGATAATGGAAGTAAAGAAGAGCTGGTACTTGAGCATCCTATTGTCAGTGAGCCTTCAGGAAAAGTAATAAAGATTGAGTCATCTGATAGGATGGGAAACCTTTTTGTAATCATATTTGAAGAAGATAGGATAGTTATTTCAAGCCCTAACGCCCAAACAAATTTCCGGTGGTTATTGGAATTGAAAGTACCGAAGAGCAGGATTGACAGGTTACCCTTTATTGCTTCAGATCATACCACGTTATTTGCCAGGTTTAAAGATTTTAATTACCAGATTACCTGCCTAAAAGGAAGAGTGAAGAAAGGGAATAACGAAGAATTTGTTTTTCAGTTGATTCCCGATAATCATCACTTGTTTATTGATTTTACGAACTAATGGTTTCTTAAGTCATTACTATCTAATAACTATGCGTAAATTTATTATTTTTCTTCTTTTCTTTCTTTCCTCGAAAGTTTACCTGATATGTCAGCCTTCTGTTGAAGCTGCCGACTTAAAAGTGGATCATCTTGAAAATCCGGTAGGGATCGACAACGCTGCTCCCCGACTAAGCTGGAGAATGGAAGACAGAAAAGAGGGTGCCGCACAGAAAGCATACAGGCTGCTTGTGGGCACCGACTCCCTGCAGATTGTCGACCCGGGTAACGCTGCACAGAATGCCGGGAAAGGAGGAAACGGAAAAGACCGGGATGGAAAGAAAGATAGGGAAGCCGCCAGCGGTCTCTGGGACACCGGCCGGGTCGATTCGGACAGGCAGCTGATTCCTTATGCGGGAGCCGCACTCAAGCCCTTTACAAAATATTACTGGAAGGTGATCCTCTGGGATGAGAAGGATCATGCAAGCATCTCTGCAGTGCACTCCTTCGAAACGGGGATGATGCATGCCACTAACTGGCAGGGCAGCTGGATCAGCGACGGCAGGGATATCCATCACAAGCCGGCACCCTATTTCCGCAAACGATTTAAGGCCCACAAGGAGATTGCTTCGGCACGGGTCTATATTGCCGCAGCCGGATTGTATGAACTCCATGTCAACGGGAAGAAGATCGGCAACCAGCGTCTCGATCCGATGTACACCCGTTTCGACAGGAGAAACCTCTATGTCACCCACGATGTGACCACGCAATTGCAGCAGGGAGAGAATGCCGTGGGTGTGATCCTGGGAAATGGCTGGTATAACCACCAGTCGCTGGCGGTATGGAACTTCGACAACGCTCCCTGGCGAAACCGGCCCGCGTTTTGTCTCGACTTGCGCATCACCTACACCGACGGAAGCGTGGAGACCATCTCCACCGACCTGAGCTGGAAGAAAACCGACGGCCCGATCACCTTCAACAGCATCTACACGGGGGAGCATTACGACGCAAGGCTGGAGCAGAAGGGCTGGAGCAAACCCGGCTTCGATGATGCCAAATGGCAGGGAGTGGCACTGCGCGCGGCTCCCTCACAAAATATTACCGCACAACAGTTGCGCCCCATTCGCAATGTACGTACCCTGCCCGCTGTTTCATTCAGAAAGATCAATGAGCGTACGTATCTCTACGACTTTGGTCAGAATATGGCGGGCGTAACCAGCATACAGGTTTCCGGTGAAGAGGGTACCGAACTCCGGATCAGACACGGGGAACGGTTGGATGAAAATGGCCGCCTCGATTTATCCAATATCGATGTCTATTACCGGGGCGACAAAGAGAGGGATCCTTTCCAGACAGATATCCTGACACTGGGCGGGAAGGGAGAGGATTCATTTATGGCCCGATTCAACTACAAGGGGTTCCGCTACGTGGAGGTAACAGGCAGTAAACCGGTCGAGCTGGATAAACAAAGCCTGACGGCCTACTTCATGCACAGCGATGTGCCGCCGATCGGAAAGATTGAGACCTCCAGCGAGCTGATAAACAAATTGTGGCGGGCCACGAACAATGCCTACCTCTCAAACCTGATGGGGTACCCCACCGACTGCCCGCAGCGGGAGAAGAACGGCTGGACCGGTGACGGCCATTTTGCCATCGAGACCGCCCTCTATAATTTCGACGGGATCACCGTCTATGAGAAATGGCTGGCCGACCACCGGGACGAGCAACAACCCAACGGGGTATTCCCCGACATCATCCCCACCGGAGGATGGGGCTACGGCACGGCCAACGGGCTGGACTGGACCAGCACCATCGCCATCATTCCCTGGGAAATATACCGTTTCTATGGCG
>Ga0209212_1000680_pt1 | contig 63203 bp, 52 predicted proteins | sample RifGroC2_FD_183996 | JGI IMG/M metagenome (GOLD analysis project Ga0209212, IMG submission 183996) | Groundwater microbial communities from Rifle, Colorado, USA - Groundwater C2 (SPAdes) (version 2) | ecosystem: Environmental > Aquatic > Deep subsurface > Groundwater | place: Rifle, Colorado...
AAACTGCCTCCGCCGATGTAGACCGGATTGACGCTGAAACCGGATTCAATAACGGTGGCTCCGTCGGCGCTCTTGGTTTTTATGTCCAAAGAATAACCACTGGTGTCGGCGCCCTTAGCGACGGACGGATTTTTAATATCAGTCAAACCGAATCTCAAGAAGTCGTGAGTGTCGCCACTCTCGCTTTTGGTGGCGGTATCCAAAGTCAAGGTTATGGTTTTGGATTGGGCGTTTTTGGCGATGGTTTTGATGCCGATCGCTCCCGTTCCGGGGCCGTTGATGTCCTTGTTCATATCGTTCAGCATCTTCATTGTGGCGGAAGAAGTGGCAACACAGCAAAGACCGAAATCGGAAGTGGACGGGAAAGTGATGACAATTTGGCCGCCTAGCGGAATTTGGCTGGAAATGGGAATCTCAAAGCCGTAAGTGGAACTGGCGTTGGTCATGCTGTTCATCACCATAATGTTGGCCGGAGGCATAAATCCGCTTACTCCGCCTACGCCGCTAAAAGTCGTGGAAGGAGGCGGAGCGCCAAAACTGCCGCCGCCCATGCCCGGCTCAAGCATTCCGCCGGATACGGCAAAAGACATAATCGTGCCGGACATCGTGGAAGTGGTCATATTAACGCCGGAAATGTCCCTGATGTTGGAAGCCGTGACCGAAAACGAAGAACCGGCCGGCATTCTCACGCCTTGAATTTTGGCGGTGTTTCTGGCGGCGTTGTAGGTAATGCTATGGCCGGCCATGGCGCTTAAAGTCATCGTCTGGCTGTTGGCCAAAATAGAGTATTTAGTCAAATCAACGGCGTCGGTGGAATTGACCGCTTCATTGAACGAAACGGCGATGGCGAAATCATCGGCGCTGACGGCCACGATTGACGGGGCGGTAACATCGGAATTACTGCCTTCGGTGGAAAATCCAAGAGTGTAATTACTGTCCATAGCCGCGCCGGAGATATTTTTAAGGCTGGCTCCTTTAACGGTCAAAGTCATATTCTGGCCGGCCGGCAAAAGGTTGGTGGAAAGCAAAGTCCCTTCTTTGGAATCCGGGTCGTAAGAAAAAGTGGAGGGCACAGTGGCGCCGCTGTCTATGCCAAGCGTTGCCGCGCCGGAAGTGGCGGTGGACAAGTCAATGTGGTCGTTAAAAGTTAAAATAAAGGAAACATTATTGAGCGGCACATTGGTCGCGCCGGCGGCTACCGGCAAAGCGGCGATAACGACAGGGCCCGTCGCGTCCGCCACGCCAGCGCCAAAGGGAATCATCCATTGGGGCATCGGCAAAAGAACGCCGTTGGAACTTTTGACCCCAGTCGTGTCGCCTCCGCCGTCGTTGCCGTCAATGACTATCTCGTATTGGGTGTTATTCGCCAAAGCCGTAAAACCGCTGATGGTGAGAGTGGTCGTGGTGGCGTCGTAAGAGAAAGTGGCGCCGGAAAGGGAAATCGGGGTCTTAATGCCGGCGGCGTTGCTGAATAGGCTGATATTGGAAGCGGTCAGAGTGCTGGCATTCATCGCCTGGCTGAACGAAATGAAAAACTTGGTGATATTGGTCGGAAGATTGAAACTGCCCGGAAATGGCATACTGCCGGTAACGCTGGGCGGAGCCAGATTGGTCATCGTCTGGCCGGAAGCGCCAGTGGTAAACGCGGCCGTGTAAGACTGAACGCCGGGTTGGAAAGAATCCTGGTCCATTTGGTTGCCGGAAATATCGCGAATGGCCGAAGCGGCGCTGGCGCCGATTTCAAATGTGTAAGAAGTTGAAGGCGAGAGACTGCCGGAAAGAACGCATTTGCCGGACGGCTCAAAACTGGAGGGCATCGGATTGTAAGTCACGGAAGCGCAAAGATTGGCGCCTGTTCCGCCGGCTTTAAGGGTAACGGAACTGGTGGCGCTGGCCGAGGCGATGGTGCCGGATTGCAAAGATTTGTCAAACATAAAACCGATAAACGACATATCCACCGGCACATTGGTCATTCCGTTTTGCGGATAAGAACCCGTTACGCGAGGAGCGGAATTATCCGTGAACCCGCCGTCAAAAGACATTTCCTTGGGACTCATCGTGTTTTGCGGATTAGAAACCGTTTGAGCCACGAATTCGGCCGAGTTGTCGTCTCTATCTACGCCGTTGCCCATCATATAATGGGCTCCGCCGGAAGCCAAGAGGAGATTGGTGGAAGTGGCGTTGGGATAGCCCTGGGCGATTCTTTCCAGAGACGAACCGTCTTCCGCCAAAGCGGCGGCCCTTTCCGAACTGGCCGTGTCGGAATTTTCGCAATTAGCCGTCGGCTGGACGCCGTAGCAAAGCATATCCACTTTGGTGCTGGTGGCGTTGGCAAACGCGGTGGAGGTAGCCAGAGACAGCCCGCCGTTGCTGGCGATTAAAACATCAGTGGCCAAGTTATTGAAAGTGGCGTCGGCCGGAACGGAACCGCTGTAATTAGTGGCCGAAGTCAGCAAGAAATAACTGAAGGGTGCGATGTAAGTTTTGCCGGGCGCGGCGGTCAAAGCGAAATTGGTCGCTCCTCCGCCGGAAGAAAATCCGTGCAAGGCCAGACCGGAACCGGCGATGTTGATATGATATTCGTTGGGATTATACAGCTCCACAAATTCGTCTTTGCCGTTGCCCGTTGAACCGGCTTTAATCTCGCTGATTTTTAACGGAATAGTTTTTTGCAAAGTGAATTTCTTGGGATTTTCCATAGCGGCGGTGAAGACCCCGACGCTGGCCGGCGTGGTAGAAGCGTAATCGGCGGCGATAACGATATCAAAAGCGTTGCCGTTGATGATGTTGGCAACAGCCGAAGTGCTTGCGACGATGTAGTACTCGGTGGATTGGCCAGTCGTCGGAACGGAGTGACTGCCGGGAAGAGTCTGCATTATGGCCATCGTGCTGGTGGCCGGATTGGCCAGATAAGAACCGGCGACATAATAATCTTCCGTCGGGCTGAAGCCGGGATTTGTTCCCGATTCTTTAATAAAGAGCGGCGCCGGCTAATTGCGTCAGTGTATCCATAGTAGACGATGCTCTTATAGTGAAACCAACTTTGGTCAAAGCCGTGGTTCCGTCTCCTTGAACCATAAATCTGGCTAACTTGACAAAAGCCCCCGGTCCGATAACCGTGTCTTTGAACATATCGTATATCGGCGGGCCGGATTGGGTAACGGCGGCCGAAGCGAAATTGGCGACACCGAAAACGGCGCCGACAGCCAACATCGCGCTAAATAAAAACAACAAAATTTTTGAACGCATAAATATTAAAAATTCGAAATAAATTCTAATAATAACTTTTGACTTTATAAACTTTATGGACTTTCAACTCTTTTATTATACACCTAATTAAAAAATTTCCCGCAATTAAACAAGTGTGGATAACTCCCCTTCTATCGGACATTTCTAATGGACATAACGGACAGAGATTAATATTTTGATCTAAAACTTATTTTATCAACAAAAAACTGACTTACAGATAAGTTTTTGCGCAATATAATGTCTCACCTTATTACCGTTGATTTGTTTATCATTAATGTATATAATCCAATGGTGGAAAATAACACTCCTAAGTTTTCAATAATCCTCCCCGCATATAATGAAGAAGAAGCGATAGGCAAAGTTATAGACGACATTAAACTCGCCTTGGATAATTCTAAATACAACAATTCTTATGAGATTGTAGTTGTTGATGATTACTCTTCAGACAAAACGGTAAAAATCGCTTTATCAAAAAATGTTAGGGTAATTGAAAGGAAAATTAACGGCGGAAGTGGCGCCAGTAGAAAAACCGGCATATTGGCGGCGCGGGGTGAAATAATAGTAATGTTAGACACGGATGACACTTATACCGCCAGCGACATTCCGACAATGCTTGATTATTTTCCTGAATATGACCAAGTCAATGGAGCAAGAGATTCCGAACAGGGTACTTTAAAATTTTTAAGACTGCCCATGAAATTGTTTCTTCGCAAACTGGCTTCTTATTTAAGCAAGACTAAAATTCCAGACCTCAACACGGGGCTTAAGGCGTTTAAAAAAGAAATAATGCTTAAATATATGTGGGTTATTCCTGACGGATTCAGTTGCGTTACCACAATGACCCTGGCTTTTCTCTGTAACGGCTATAAAGTCAAATATATTCCGACAAAATAAAAAAAAAGACTGGGTGTTTCCAAGTTTCACCCCTTAAAAGACACTTCTAAATATCTGCAAACCATAATCAGAATAATTCTTTATTTTAATCCTTTAAAAATTTTTGCTTCTTTAAGCCTTGTTTTGTTTTTTTCTTCAATCGTTGTTTTTTTATACAGCTATTTTTTTAGAGAAAAAATACTGGACATCACTATTCTTATTTTGTTAATAACGGCAATTCAAGTATTAAGCATGGGAATGCTCGCCGAACTGATAGTAAAAAGCAAAAGCGCGAATAATCAATAAATACTTAACTCTCGTGAAAATTCTTTTAATCAACCCACCTTCTTTTAATACCATAACCTCGTGTTTGCCAAAAACACTTGATGAGGGGCGCGGTTTTACTCCGCCACTTGGAATAATGTATATAGCGGCCCAAATAGAAAAAGAGACCAATCATCAGGTTGAAATACTGGACGCGCAAGTTGACGAGCTTACATACGAACAACTAAAAACAGAGATAGAAAAAAGGAAACCGGATGTCGTGGGCATTACCACGATGACTTTCACGCTTATTGATGTCATAAAAACCGCCAAAATAATAAAAGAGATAAATCCTAATATAAAAATAATACTCGGTGGACCTCACGTGATTATATATCCGACGGAGACAATAAACATCAAAGAGGTTGATTTTGTGATTCTCGGCGAAGCGGAAACAGTAATTAAGCCTTTGCTTGACAACATAAACAATCTTAGCGAATTGGAAAAAGTGAAAGGTTTAGTGTTTAAAAGTAACGGCAAAATAATCAACACCGGACGAAGCGACCTTATCAAAAATCTTGATGACTTGCCTTTTCCCGCCAGACACTTAACGCCTTACAAAAAATATTACTGGGCTCTTTCCCCTTACCGGCCTATCACCACAATGTTCACCAGCCGGGGGTGCCCGTATCAATGCCTGTTTTGCGATCGCCCGCAACTGGGAAAGAATTTCCGGCCCGCTTCGGCAAAAAGAGTGGTTGATGAAATGGAAGAATGCCAGAAAATGGGCATCCAAGAAATTTTTATATACGATGACACATTCGGCGTGGACAGAAAAAGGGTTCTGGATATTTGCGCCGATATTATAAAAAGAGGGATTAAAATCGCCTGGAATATCCGGACAAGGGTTAACACCGTTGACAAGGAGGTTCTTATTGCGTTAAAAAAAGCCGGCTGCCAAAGAATACATTATGGCGTGGAAGCCGGCACTCAAAAAATACTTAATGTTTTGAAAAAAGGCATCACTTTAGAGATGGTTGAAAAAGCTTTCAAACTTACAAGAAAAGTCGGCATACAAACCGCCGGTTATTTTATGATCGGTTCCCCGACGGAAACAGAAAAAGATGTTATGGAAACAATAAAGTTTATGAAGAAACTGAAAGCGGATTATATGCACATAACTGTCACAACGCCCTATCCCGCGACAGGACTTTATGAAATGGCTTTAAGAGAAAAAGTATTAGAAAAAGATTACTGGCTGGAATTTGCCAAAAATCCAACACCGGCATTTGTTCCTCATATTTGGGACAAAGAAATGCCCCGCGAAAAATTATTTTATTTGCTGAAAAAAGCTTACCGTTCTTTTTATTTGCGTCCTTCTTTTATCTTAAATAAAATTATTCATCTAAAATCAAAAGATGAATTGATTAGAAAAGCAAAGGCCGCTCTAAATTTATTCAGAATATGATAAAGATACCGAAAAAACAAAATATACAACAAACAAACCCAGAAGATCCCACAAAAAGATACTACCAACCGTTTCTGCGTCATTTTTACAGCAAAAGACTTAGATTGGCGTTAAACTGTCTTCCTGAAGGGGAAAAATATGAAAAAATTCTTGATATGGGTTACGGGGGCGGTATATTCTTTCTTGAACTTCATCAGCGTTGCAAAAAATTATATGGAATGGATACTTTCGGAGAAGAAGGCAAAGAAAAAGTTAGAAAAATGATGGCTAAAGAAAAAATTGACGCCGAACTTATTACGGGCAGTATGACAAAAACACCATTTCCGGACAATTTTTTTGATGTCGTTTTTTGCATCAGCGCCTTAGAACATTTAGAGCCGGAGGAATTAGAGACGGCAATAATTGAGATTAAAAGAATAACCAAAGAAAATGGTTTGATTATATTAGGGTTTCCTTCGGGCAGAAAATTAATGCAGACCTACTGTATGATTGTTCAAAGAAATTTACATTTTGATTTTCATCGTTCAAGCCACGAATTGATTATTAAAAATGCGAACAAGCACTTAAAGATAGAAGAAATTAAAAGTTTTTTTAAATTTCTTCCAATTTATTATGTTTTAAAATGCAGAAAGCAAACTAGCGCATTATGAAAGTTTTATTAATTAATCCTCCTTATACTAATTTTGAAGGGATGAGAAAATCCGCCGGCAACACTATGCCGCTCAATCTCGCTTATCTTGCGGCTTATCTCAAAAGCAAAATAGCTTGCGATATTAAGATAATGGACAGCGAAGCGGAATCCATGGGATATAAAGAAGTTGAAGAAAAAATAAAAGAATATTCGCCCGATCTGGTGGGCATTACCACCTTAACCCCGCCAATGAAGCATGTGATAAAGATAACGCAAATAACGAAGAAAATAAATCCAAAATGCAAAGTGGCGTTGGGTGGAGTGCACCCCACCGCTTTTCCGGAAATGACGCTCAAAGAGACCGGCGCTGATTTCGCCGTAATGGGAGAAGGGGAAATCACTCTTTATGAAATAGTAAAAAACATAAACGACAATAGCATAAAGACAGAAGACATAAGTGGTATCTGCTGGAAAAAGGAAAATGGCAATATTATAAAAAATAAATCCAGAGAATACATAGAAAACCTGGATGAGCTTCCGTTTCCTGACAGGGAGTTGTTTGATCTTAGGAAATATTATTCAGCTCCCACCAAAAAAGTAAGCGACGAGCCTATGGCGACTCCCATACTCACCAGCCGAGGATGCGCGTTTAAGTGCGTACACTGCATATCGAATCTTTTATGGAGCAGAAGGGTGAGGTTCAGAAGTTCCGATAATGTGGTAAAAGAAATTGAAGAAATAGTAAGCAAATATAATATCCGCGAATTTAATATTTTGGATGATACTTTTACTCTTAAAAAAGACCGTCTTATGGAAATTTGCCGAAAAATTATTGAGAAAAATTTAAAAATATTTTGGATTTGCTTTTCTCGCGTAAACACAATAGATGAAGAAATGGCTGATATTATGTACAAAGCGGGCTGCAGGAAAATATCTTTTGGCCTTGAATCCGGCTCTCAAAAAATTCTAGATTTAATGAACAAAAATGCGACAGTGGAAATGGGCAGAAGGGCTGTGAAAGCTATAAGGAAGCATAAAATAGAAGCTCATGCCAGTTTTATGTTCGGTAATATCGGCGAAACCAAAGAAACCATCAGGGAAACAATAAATTTTGCCAAAAGCCTGGATATAGACAATGCCACTTTTTTCATCACCTCGCCACTTCCGGGGACTTATCTTTATGAGGTTGCCAAAGAAAAGGGTTATATAAACGCAAATACAAAATGGGAAGAGTTCGCTCCACTAACGAATACCGAGCCAATACTGGTGCAAGATAATGTTTCCAAAGAAGAACTGATATACTGGCAAAAAAGAGCTTTCCGTGAATTTTACTTGAGACCGAAATACATTTGGCACAAATTAAAAAGCATATGGTCCCAGGGTGGTTTTAAGACTTTATATGAAGGTTTGAGAATATTTTTTATAATTCTTAGGAGGCCGAATAAGACTAAAAAACAAAAATTATGAAAAATAGGTTAGTGTCATTTTTCCTGTCAAAAATATATGTGGATAAATTTTCAGATTTGATCAAAAAATCAGCGATATTGTCCATTCCCTATAAAATTATAGCCCAAAAAATGATAGATTATAAATTCCCCCATCACTTGTTTTTGGAAACAACAAGCGCCTGCAATTTAAAATGCAAAATGTGCGCGAGGAATAAAGTCCCCATGAAAATAGGTTCAATGGATTTTGGTCTGTTTAAAAAAATTTTGGACGAAGCGGCAAAATACGGCCAAAGAAATTTTTGCCTGCATTTGTTCGGCGACCCGTTGCTGTCTCCAAATATCATTGAGATGATAAAATATATAAAGTTGAAAAATAAAAAAAACACCATACTTTTAACGACAAATGGAGTTCTTTTAGACAAAGGGAAGGCTGAAGAGATAATTGCGAATAATGTGGACAAGATAGTGATAAGCATGCACAGTTCCGATAAGAGAAAATACGAAGAAATAACCGGCGTGGATAGCCTTGAAAAAGTTGAGGAGAATGTAAAAAATTTAATTGAAATAAAGAAAAAACATAAAAACAATAGTTCTAAAATATACTTGCGTATGGTTGTGCCGGATAAAAAAAGCAAAGACATAGATATTTTCCGCGAAAAATGGAAAGAATACCCCGTTATCATAGATGTAAGGGAACTGCACAATTATGGCGGAAAAATTGACAACAAATCGACAAAACCATCGCTTGTTCAAAGATATCCGTGCTACCATCTTTGGTTTTCTCCCGGAATTGCGTGGGACGGCGAAGTTTCCATCTGCTGCGACGATTCGGAACGAACGGCCACGATAGGCAATGTAAAAGAAACAACCATTTCCGAATTGTGGCAAAGCGATAAAATAAAAAAATACAGAGAGCATCATCTAATGGGCGAGTACCACAAAATACCCGTTTGCAAAGATTGCGATATATGGAAAACCTATCCCGACATATTTTTCAAATGGCAGAAAAATAAACCAAAAAAATGAAAAAACTTTTAAAGAAATTTTACTTGTTTCTTGGGCTGATTGTTTTTGTTTGGATTGTTAAAGATATAGATTTTATAAAATTAAAAGAAGTTATTTTTACAATTAATTATTTCCCCTACGCGCTGGCGGCTTTTTTATGGCTACCCGTTGTTCTTTTAAAAACATATCGCTGGAAAAAAATAATGGACAATCAAAGAATCTTTTATTCCCTGAAAGACGCTTTTTTAATCTATGGTTCCAGTTCCCTTTTGGGACTTATTACCCCGGGCAAAATAGGAGATTTTAGCAAAATAGCGCATCTTACAAAAGACCGCCACTCTTTCGGAAGGGCATTTTTGGGCAGTTTTTTGGAACGAGTTTTTGATTTATTGTTTGTTATTATTTTTAGCGCGATTGCCCTTTTTGCGCTCCCTAATTTTCCTAATTTTAATTTTAATTACTACTCTTTGATAAAATTTGCGGCGATACTGGGATTTATTTTATCTATTTTTGTTATTTTATTTTATTTGTTTAAAAAAGAAATTTTTTATAATTTTATTTTTGAAATAATAAAAGACCTTAAACAATTCCAGCTAAAAGATACGCTTTTTGTCTTCTTTTTAAGCATTGCCGTGTGGTTTCTTTACTTTTTGCTTACATATCTTATCGCCATAAGCATCAACTTGCATCAGCATATTAGTTTTTTTTATCTGTCGTTTGCGTCCGCTATCTCCATCTTGGCGGGCTTTGCGCCGATTACAGTGGCGGGAATAGGCACGCGAGAGGCGGTTTTTATTTTCCTTCTAACTCCGCTTGGCATCACCAAAGAAGCCGTAGTTGTTTTTTCTCTTCTAATCTTGGTAAATTATCTGGCCCTTTTTGCGATTAATTTTTATTGCTGGATTAAAAAACCGCTTACCTCACCAAATTCATCAGAAACGACTTGCCCGAAGAAGTTTCCGGTTTGATTATTTTTATATTGCTTGTGGCGATAATGCTTGCGCCGGAATTTTTAGCTATCTTTTCAGACAAATCATCCGAATAACCTAAAATGTGCTTAATGCCGAAATAATCAAAAACTTCTTCTGTCTTGCCCTGGCTTATAATTTTTTCCATCGTTTCCGGCCTGAATATTATAAGCGATTTATCTGTTAATAAATTAAAAGTAATGCTCTCGTCAGACCTTATACTTGTGGCTATCACTTCCCCTTCTTTAATGTTTTTTTGTTTAGTTATATCGGCATAAGTATGTATTCTCAAAATATCGCTGTCATAAGCTCTGCCCCACACCACATGGTCTATCGTTAAAAGACCGTACCCAAAAATCAACACCGCAAAAACACTCATCCATAATTTCTTTTTTTCTCCCCAGTTGAAATGCTGGGAAAATATTTCCAGAAGATAAACAATGCCCATAGAAACAAAAAGTCCTATGGCAAACCCGAAGTCCATAAGATGATTTCTGCCGACAAGCGCCGCGTAAGAAAAGAGAATAATGGAACCTCCAATCCACCATGCAAGCAGATTGCGCAAAAACAAATCATGGCGCTTGAGGTAAACAAAACCAAGCAAACCAAGCAGAAAAATAAATACTCCCCCAATATCCTCAAGTGAAAAAAACCTTGCGACATGAACGACAAACAAATAAGAACTTACCACAAAGCGCTCGCTCAAATTAAGACTGTCCGCCTCCACATTATCAGCGGCTTTTTTTACCATCAGCGATTTTATAAAACCCTCATCGCCTTTTTTGATATTTTTGTATTGTTCCAAAAAATTCTCTCTGTCAAAACGGAAGGTGTAATAATCAGGATAAAGATGGCCGGCTAAACTAAAATCAAATTTTTCTTCTTTTTGTTCTGAATGTCCTTTTAAAATAAGTCCCTTATAAATATTGTCGCCCCTAAAAAAATTCGGGAGATAGAAAATGGACATTACAATAATAACCGGCGCGAAAGTAAAAATAAGCATTTTGTATTTCTTTTTGAAGGCGAGATAGATAAAAATAACGGGCAAGGTTATTAAAAATGTTTCTTTGGCCAAAACGGCAAAGGACAAAAATAACCCCGAAAAAACAAAATAGACATAACTGTATCTTTTATCTTTTCCAAGAAGAAAAAACAAGAAAAATAAAGAAAGAAAAAATAAAACGAACTCGTAATTGCCTAGCGCGTAAACATTGCGCCAGTTAGCGGGCAAAAGCGTATATATAAAAGAAAACATAAGAGCAATTTTTATTCCTAAAAGATAATAAACAAGAAAAACCAAAACTAAAAGGGTTAAGGAATTTATTATTACCGAGACAACTATAAAATCGTTTATATCCAACTGCCCCATATAACCTAAAATTTTTGAATATAGACCAGCGGTAAGCCTGTTGCCTATGGTTGACATTTCGCCGTTTAAAGCCACTTCACCCGAGGAAAGCAAAACACCCTTGTCGTTATACATTGAATATTTGCCGGCTTTCTGAAGATTTTTGGCCAAAACCAATTGATCGTTGACTGCGTCGGGAAAATGACCTTTAAACAAAAAAGGAGAATACCAAACACCCGCCGCGAATAAAACGGCAAAAAATAAAAAAAATGCCTTCAAAATCTTGCTTTTGGTCATGTTCATTGGTTTAATTTAAATGATATATTAAATTTTAACAGAAAAAGATTCTTTTAACAAACCTCCTTTTAGTATATAATACGCATCATAAATAAGAAAAAAATGGACAAAAAAGTAATTCTAATAAATCGGCCGTTGGTCAGGGTTAAAGGATTAAAGGTGCCATCTCGGAAATGGCAGCCGCTTGATTTGGCGTACATTGCGGCTATTTTGGAAAAAGAAAATGTAAGGTGCAAAATAGTTGACGCGCGAGCTCTAGATTTAACTGTTGATGATGTAATTGAAGAAGTTAAGCGTTTTCAGCCGGATTTAGTAGTGTTTGCTACTGATCCTGTTGATTTTTATCAATGTCCCAATCCTAATTGGCAAACCCTGAAAGATGTGGTAGTGGGAATTAAGAAGGTGACAAACGCAAAAATTTTGTCTTTTGGCCCACAAATTAATCTTTTTGAAAAAGAATTGATGTATCAATTAAAGATAGATTTTGCCGTAAAGGGCGATAACCCGCTGTTATCAGCCGAAGTTGCTCTTGATATTTTGAACCAGGGAAAAACTTTCAAGGAGGGAGTTAGTTATTTTGACGATAAAGATAATTTGGTTTACGGCAAGGTGAAACATTTAATGGATTTAACTCTCTTGCCTGTTCCGGCTTATCATTTATTGCCAATGAAATTGTATACGGGCCTATGGGATTTTCCGGGAGGCAATTTTAGTATAATTATTAGCTCGCGCGGATGTCCATTTCATTGCAAATTTTGTTATAAAGGGATGATTGGCGATTCGGTGCGTATGCGAGATCTGAACCAAGTTATGAATGAAATTAAAACATTGGTAAAAGATTTTAATATTGAAACAATATTCTTTTTTGACGAAATTTTTACCTTTAATCGCAACCGAGTTATTGATTTATGTCAGAGGATTATTGACTCTCGTTATAGTTTCAAATGGGGCTGTCAAAGCCGAATTGATTTTATTGATGAAGAATTGTTGAGAGTAATGCATCAAGCCGGGTGCCGTTATATTTCTTATGGTATTGAGAGTGGCAGTCAACGCATCGTTGATTTAGCCAATAAAAAAATAAATTTAATTAAAGCGGGGGATATAATTGAATTAACAAGAAAAGTTGGTATTTTCCCGCACACTAATATGATGTACGGTTTCCCTCAAGAAACAGATGAGGATTTTAAAAAATCTATAGATTTTCTGATAAAACATAGCGAGGAAGATAATATGCCCAGTAAGATGAATTTTTTTGTTGGTTCGCCTTATTATAATGAATATTTGACAGGCGCGACTCATCAGGAAGCCGTGGCAATTTCTCAAAAATTAATTTTATCCAAATTGAGTTTGGCTGATGCGGAAAGAGGATTATCTCGTTGGATGATTTATCGCCATTGGAAAAAAAGAAAATTCAATCTGATGTTTTTTTATTTTCTGTTAAAATTTTTGTTGCCCAGTTTGATTATTAAAATTAAACTGATGAGAAGCCGGTATTACGATTTAGTGTGAATAAATTATGAAGAATTTTTATTTTTTTATATTAGTCAAAAAGCTGCTGTAAATTCTTCTGACTAAATAACCGTCTTCTTTGTTCCAAATAAATAAATCCTTAAAGCTAACTGCAAAAAGAGGCTCTTTCTTTTTGAGATAAAAATATCTGGCGGCAAAAGACAAGTATACCCATATCGGCGCGGCAAAACCGATTACTCCATATTTATAGGTAAGATAAGCGGCTAGTGGATACGATACAAGAAAAGCAAAAGTGTCGGACAGAAGAAGCGCTTTCTGCGCTCGAAGAGCGAAGAAAATCGGTTTCATCACAGTATTTAATCCGCCTACAAAATAACCAACCAAAAGCCACCTTATAACGGACGCAGAGGCGAGATATTTGTCGCCAAAGAATAATTCTAAAACATTCGGCGTAAACAGCCAAGCTATGACCATTGCAAGCAAAGAAACCCAAGTAAGATATTTGGCCATCATATTGGCTACTTGAGCCGCTTTTTCTTTGCCTTTGGCAAGCTCTTCCGACATTATAGACAATAGTGGCGTTGAAGCGGCAAAAATAAGTTGGGTAAGATAGTTGAAAAATTTTAAGCCGACTTGAAAAACAGCCACCCCTTCCGCCCCGACAAAATATCTTATTATCCACACCCTTAACGGATCAAGCAAGTTTTGGAAAAACCGCAAACCAATCTGGAACTTGCCATGTTCTTTAAAAAGCCCGATAAGAAGTTTATTGCCGGCATCTCCTTCTGTTTTTGTTTTTTTAACCGACATTATCATAAAAGGAGATACAAGCAGGACGGCAAACAAAGAAGAAACGAGATAAGACATCATGACCGTTACCATACCCCCGCCAGCCATAAGGACAAACAATAAAATAAACACCAGCCGGGCGGCGCTTTCGGAAATAAAAAGCGCGGCTAAAAGACTAAACTTCATAAAAGACTGCGCGGCCACCATAAAAACATTTTTAGCGGCATTTATAATTACCAGAAAACTGGCTATCTTAACCAGGCCGGATATCTCTGCTCCATACTTGGCGTTGGCGAAAAAAGAGAGAATAAAAGCGACGGCAAAAAGAATAACGCCGGTTATTATTTGAAAAATAAGATACTCTTTTAAAAGTTTTTTCGCCTTAGCGGTGTTACCGCCTCCCCTGCTGGCGGCGATATCGGAAATCACCACATTGCCTATGCCAAAATCCAGAAAAACATTCATGACGCTGGCTATAGACATTGCCAGCACCACCAAGCCGTATTGATAAGCGCCCAGCTCTCTTATTACTAAAATAGCGCTTACCGCCCCAACTATAATAACTAAAAAATTTTGAAAAAAAGAGTAAGCCGTTCCCTCGCCTATTTTTCTTGTTATAGATGCCATAAAATTACTTTATTATTTTAGCTTTTTTAAAAAGCTTTTTGAAAAATAAAACAGGATTGTATCTTAACAGATAAAAAGAAAACTTTAAATAAAACAACCATTTGTTTTTTGGTCTTTTGAAAACATACTGATACGCGCCGGTGGAAAGATTGGCGATTTTATACGCTCTTATTCTGTCTCCCGCTTTATAATCCGCCGTTTCAAAAGTAGGTTCTATACTTTTTTCGCGCGAGAAATGCTGGCCTTGGGTAAAACTTTTAAGCGTCTTGCCATTTTTCATCACCCAATCCCACAGGACTGTTTGAGGATAAGGCACAAGCATATTCCACTTAACGCTGTTTAATCCTAGCTTTTCGGCTAATCGGGCGCTTTTTTGGGCGGATTTAACAGTCTCAAAAGGAAGTCCGATAATAAAGAACCCATCCACTTTTATTCCCGCTTTTTTAAGAACCTTGACCGCTTTTTCCACCGCCTCCAGCTTTTCTCCTTTGTTTATAAAATTAAAAACTTTTTCATCGCCACTTTCTATGCCCAGCGACACTCTCTCGCATCCAGCCCGTCTCATCAAATCAGCCAACTCATCGTCTATTTTGTCGGCTCTTATGCCGTTCGGGCAATTCCATTTGAGATTAAGATTTTTGCCTATAAGTTTGCGACAAAATTCTTTGGCTCTTTCCATATCAAGAGTAAAGTTATCGTCTATTATTTTAAAACTTTTTATGTTATAAACTTTTATCGCTTCTTCCAGTTCGCTTAAAATATTTTCCACGTTTCTGGCGCGCCATTTTCTGCCGCTTATTTTGGACACGGAACAATAAATGCAAGAATAAGGACACCCTCGGCTGGTCAGAAGCGGGTAACCTTCCTGTTTCTCAAATTCAATCTCTCCTCCGGCAAAATTTTTAAAGTCCGGGCGCGCTATATTGTTTAAGTCGCTCACAAACTCGCTTTTATTAAATTGCCAGACGCCCTTATTGTCTTTATAAACAAGCCCGGCAATTTCTTTGTATTTTTCTTTATTAACAAGGTTATCGCAAAAAATCGGAAAGCTTATGTCGCCCTCTCCTTGAAAGCCAAAATCAAAAATATCATTGTTGTCTATGGCAAAAAATTCCTTGGCGCAAAGCGTAATATGCGGACCGCCGGCTATCATTTTAGCGGCGGTTTTTTCTTTAATTTTTCTTGCCAAATTCAAAACATTATTAACACTAAAAGATTTTACGGAAAAACCGATTAAATCCGGTTTTTCTTCTTCAATGGCCTCAATCATCTTATCTTCGGACCAATCCAAAAAATTAAGGTCAAATATCTTAAGCGCATGCCTGTCATTTTGCTTTAAAACGCCTGATAAATAAGCTAATCCATTGTGGAGAAACTTTGATGTGCCTCTTGATTCTATTAAAACTATTTTCATTTTTTCTCATACCAGCCAATAAGTTTTTGGGCTTGTTTTTCCAAAGAAAAAAATTCCTCCACTCTCTTTCTGCCATTTTTTCCGAAAACAGCCGACTTTTCGGCGTCTGAAACAAGCTCGCAAATTTTTCTCCCCATATCTTCATTATCCAATGGATTGACTATATAGCCAGTTTGGCCGTCAATGACTATTTCCGGCGTTCCGCCGAAACAAGTGCCGACTACCGGCTTGCTGGCCGCCATAGCTTCAATATTAAACAAATTAAAAGGATCAAAATAAATGGAAGGGGTTACGCAAACATCAGAAACAAAAAAGGCAGTTTTCATTTCTTCTCTGCCAAGCCATCCGGTAAAAACAACATAATCGCTTACGCCGAAATTTTTAATAAACTCTTCCATTTTGTGTTTGCCGGATGTTTCTCTTCCGGCAATAACCAAAACCGCGTCTTTGTTTGGCAATAATTTTATAACACGCGAAAAGGCCTTAATTATTTGCAAGCCTCCTTTGGCTCCGCTTAATCTTCCCCCGAAAAAAACCACCTTCTTGTCGGTTATCCCGAACTTTTTTTTGAAGTTTTGGATATCGCTTTCAAGCGGCTTCGTCCATACGCCGGCATCTATGCCGTTATGCAACACTTCCGACTTAATGCCGTTTTGCGCCAAAAGATTTTTAAGAGAAGCGCTTATGGCAAAAACTTTATCAACATAACGCAAATAATATTTTATGGCCATATTTCTAAAAGGGTTGTATCTTTTTCCGGCAGTTTTCATATTCAGCCAAGCCGTTACTCTAAAATTTTTCTCGCCGCAAGGAAAATAGGCTTTGCCGTAAGATACCAGCATAGTATCGTGAGCCGTTAAAAAAACTTTGGCCCCGCTTTTTTTCGCAATTTTCAAAGCACTGTAGGAGATATGGGTATGTATGTTGTGAACATGGACAATATCCGGTTTAATTTCTTTCAGTATCTTCTTAATTTTACCGGCCAAAAACGGATTCCAAGCACTCAAATAATGTCTTAGAAAAACCGGGGATTTTGAAAAGAGAGTAAAAATTTTAATCCCGCCAATATAGCTCTCTCCGGCGCGAGAACAGTCTTGACTGGCGGTAATTACAAAAACTTCATGCCCCTTTTTTAAAAGAGCAACCGCAAAATCATAAGCCACAATGGCTGCCCCGCCGGTAACTGCGGGTGGAAACTCATCAGAAAAATAAAGTATCTTCATTGTAGTAATCCTTTTTCATAAATTTTATCAAGCCATATCGTTGCGTAACCTCAATCCGATAATCGGAGCAAGTTCATCTAATTTATTAACAACCATCTTAACCGTTATTTCCTCAATCTGTCTCCTCGCCTCTTTATAGTCGTATTCAATGGCGTTCATTATATGCAAAACCGATTGTTTTCTGTTTTCCAGTATTACTACTTTATTTTTTTCTCCGACTGGTGGCTGTTCTCTTTCGTCCATTGGCCCGATAATGTCAATTGTTGGAACGCCAAATGCTTCCGCTATGTATACCGGTCCTGTATCCACACTTATAAACAAAGACAGTTTGGATATTAAAGCTTTTAGATTATCCAAATTAAAAAGTCCGGTTGTGTCCGTAAATTTAGTATCGCGATTTAACGTTTTTATCATTTCTTTTGACTTTGCCACGTCATCTTTACCGCCCATTATCACTATTTTAGCATTATAATGAGAATAGATATAACCCGCCAATTGAGCGAATTTTTCTGTCTCCCATTCCTTTATTTTATTGCCCACTGACGGTGAAATGCCCACCACGAAATCTTTTGAAATATCAACCTCGTTTGAAATGAAAAATTTTTTAATCGCCTCGTCCGCTTGTTTTGTAAAGTATAAATATTTTTTGATATTATCAGAAAATATCCCGACCGGTTCAAGCAATCTCAAATATTCCCTAGGCGCGTAATTGCCCATATGATGAGGAACGGCAACCACAAATTTTCTAAGCATTTTATATAATCTGGTCTCAACTGGGCTAAAACCGTTTTTTATGACGGGAGACGCTATCAAAGGCACTCCGGCCAAATAGAGCGTCGCCAAACCAAAAAAGCTCGGATTGGTGTCGCAGGCAAAGTCTATTTTTTCTTTTTTTATATTTTTTAATAATTCCCAAAAATTATTTTTATAAACAAGACAACCGTCAACATCAGGATTGCGTTCCAAAATTTCCCGGTTTATTTCGTTTCCAATCGCAAAAACTTTAACTTCCGGATATTTTTCTTTTACGGCTCTGAACATCGGCGTGGTACAGACCATATCGCCAAGTTTAGCGGTTTGCATTATGGCAATTTTTTTAGGACTTTTTATTTTTTTATTCGCTTTGCCGAAAATCATAAACCTGGCGACGCAAATAAAAAAAATCAAGAGGTATTTTATTTTAAGAGGCATTTTATTTAAAAAATTAATTTCTTCCCCGCTCATTCGCATTCACCAGCCTTTTTCTTACAGCCGGAACATAAAGACTGCACCCCAAACAAGCGTTTGAATGCCTGCCTTCAATAAATTTTCTTCTTATTTCGTCTGTTTTTTCAGAGAAAAAAATATCTTTAAGATTATTTTCGTTTATATTTCCAATCACCATATCGTCAAATTGGGTTTTGTTTATTCTGGCGGCGCATAATCTAACGCTTCCGTCAAATAAAACTATAGCGTCAAAAATTCTTGAGCATGGGACTTTTTTCACCAGAGGTTTTCTCTTGGGCTTCATAACTCCGATTAAATCTTTTCTGCTTACGCTGTCTCCCCAATTATCATAATCAACCATAAAGCTATAGCCGACTTTTTTTGAAAGAAAAGGTTTTATCTTGCTGATGAAATCCGGAGAATTTAATACGGCGCTTGGATTTTGAGCCGGCCTGAAATTTATTAAAATTGATACCGGCTCTCCTTTTTGCCTATTGTAATCAAGCAAAGAATTTAATCCCGATATAAATTGATCATATAACGGAACGCCATAAACTTTTTCAAAAAATTCCCTGTCGCAGCCTTGAGTGCTTATTTCTATGTCGTTTATTCCGGAGTCTATCAGTTTTTTATAAATATCATCTTTATACAGCAATATCCCGTTGGAATAAAAGTAAATCTTTTTTATCTTCCCCGTTCCCGCCGCATATTCTATTTTTTCCATCAAGCCCGGATCAAGCAAAGGGTCGCCTACGATGGGAGTTAAGCCTATGTCACTGCCGTCCATGTCTATAAATTGATCAACGGCTTTTTTAAAAACATCAATGCTCATAACCCCTTGTTTATAATCCGGGCTACTTTCTATTTTTCTGTAAACGCAGAAAACGCATTTCGCATTGCACTTGTTCACCACGTCAAAAAACATTTTTCTTATAAAAATATTTTTATAGTCTTCCGCTCTCGGCGTTTTCCCCAAAAAAGATCTTGCGTCTCTTAAAACCGAGCTGATATAATTGCGATAATAAGCCAATTTATACCTGGCATCAATAATATTCATTATTTTAAAATTTTATCAGATATTTGCCCTTTTAGAAAGCTATTTTCGGCCATTTTGGCTGTCTATTTTTCTTTTACATAATGCGCTTTGCAGCACCGATAACATATCGGCAGGCCTTTCTCAAAAAGATATTGCCTGAATTTCTGGTATTCCGGAGACAGCCATATTTCATCCGGTGTTTTATCCAGCAAATTGCCGAAAGATTTTTCTATCACATCGCACCATATCACATCTCCCGTTTGGTTTATTCTAAGTTCCGGCGCGAGCAGTTTATGGCAAAACGCCCTTGTTTTTTTTATGCCTAAATATTTATCAAGATTGTTGTAATAATTGAACGGGACAAAATTAACGAAACAATTTTTCTTCAATCCGTAAAACCTTATTTTTCTTAATTTGTTCTTAAGTTCTTCGGGGCTGATCCGATTTTTAAAAACAGGATTTCTTTCTTGGGTGTTCAACCTGTATTCATCTTCCTTCCAGCCAAAAAATTCCTTAAATATATTTCTGGCCGCGTTGATTTCTTCTTTGGCGTAAACTTGTTCAAAAAGAATATTTATTGTTCCTATGCCCAATTCCTTGCAAGTGTCTATAAGCCTAAAAAAACTGTCCAAATTATCGTCAATAAGCAATGTGGCGAAAACGGTTATGGGGATATCCGGCCTTTCTTTTTTGATAATCTCTATTGATTTTTTAAGCCGGTTAAATGTTCCCGGCGCGCCGCGAACCATATCGTGCATTTCTTTCGGGCCGTCAAGAGAAGTTAAAATATCGGAAATTTTTTTAAGCTCTTTAAGATTGCTTGATTTTTTCTCGTCAAGCAGGGTGAGGTTGGTCTGCAAGATTATCCTCCTGCCCTCCTTGTCCCAAAAACGAACCAGGTCAAAAATATCGTCTCTGACCAGCGGTTCTCCTCCCACAAATTTAATCTCTTTTGTTTTAGCCTTCAGTTTTTCAAAAATGCTTAAAACTTGGTCTTTATCAAGCTCGCTCCTTCTTAATGCCCTTGTCTGACCCTGATAACACATTTTGCATTTTAAGTTGCATCTTATGGTCGGTTCATAACCGACGGCATATTTGTCCGGAGCTTTTTCCGTAAAAGGCAAATGTTTCCGGTTTATGAATTTTTTTATTCTTTTGTCCAAAGAAAACTCTTGATTCCAATCATAAAAAAGTTTGGCTAGCAATCTTAAGGCCGGTATTTTTTTTATGATGTTTTTGGCGGACATTGGAATTATTTCATCTTATACACCAAAAACCTGCCGTCAATATCGGCAACTTGTTCCATAACATCTTTAATCTCTCTTTCAGACAAAGCCAGCTCATTAAACTTTTGGTCAAATATAAAATAATCCGGTTGGTAATAATCTTCGCCCAGCGTTTCTTTTAGGTTTTTTTCATAAAAGGCCGTGTATTCTTCAGCCAATTTTTCCGCTTCAAAATCGGGCATATTTTTTCTGTATCTGATGCCGTATATTCCGTAAGAAAGCTTGTTTCTTAAGTCGCCCAAAAACCTTTCATTGGCTTTCTCCGAAGTTGCTCCGGCAAACCTAATTTCAAGAAAAGTTTCCCGCTTGAAAACATTTTTTGGCAATAAATAATATTGAGCAAACCCTGAAGGATAAATATTAAGCGGAGTAAAAACAGGAATTAGCGTGGAAAGCGGAGCGCTTGAAAAAATAATGTCGTCTTCGGCCGTATTTTGTTTAAGCCAATTTATAACCGGTTTGTAATCCTGCCTTTTGATTGCCGTTTCTTTGGTGTGTCTGTAAGAAAGCATCTGCCAGTTAAAATTATTTACAAAAAACATCGCCAGAACAAAAAAAACGGCTAACGCCCGCAAAAAATTATTTTTGAAAATACTGATTTTTTGAAAGCAAGTCCAGGCAAGAATTACCGCAAATACTATCATCATCGAGACGGTAGACATAAAATGGTAGTGGGGCGATTGTATTGATTTGCCGGTAATAATTTGCTGGTTATAAACAATAAGCGCCGAAAGCGCGAAAATAGCTCCAAAAATTGACGCTTCTTTTTTTATTCCCCGAAAGTAGTTTATAAACAAGAAAATCATTATTGCCGAAAGTAAAGCGAGGGAACCGGAAAAGAAAAAATTTCTTCCAGTCTCCAGGCCAAACCGCAAAGCCGCATCTTGATAATCGGAAAAAGAAACCGCCCTCTTGACTTCCAGCCAATAAGGCAACGATAGAAACAAGGCTGTCGCCAAAGCCAATGATATTTTTTTGGCCAGTTCATATTTCTTGACAACTACGGAAAAAACAAGAAATAAGCCGGTTAAAACCAACAAAAAAGTCCAGGTAAAAAGATAAAAATAAAAAGAAGCGCCCAGAATAAACCCCATAAAAACGGCAAATAAAATTTTCGGGTTTTTTATAAATTTGTAAAACAAAACCAAATAACCGAAAAACATCATTGAGGATATTTCCGGATTAATGGGACGAAAATAATTGTTAAAACCGGGATGATACCCGCTCCCCGGAGTGAAAAAATTCAGGATTTCATTTGGCCGCGCGGCCAAATTGCTGGCTAAAATAATAAAAGAGGCCGAAAGCAACGCTACGGACTTTCTGCCGTCTATTAAGAGAACTAATTTATACAACAATAAAAATAACAGTAATGGCGACAAAAACTTCATCAGCATATTGAAACGGACTACGCCAAGACCGCTAATCCTGCTGATAAAGCCGGTTGTCGCCTCTCCCCCTTGAGGATAAATCAGTGGGATATTTTTGGGGATTGAATAAGTATTACTTAAAACATACCTTCCGTCGTAAGCTTCTCGCATAGATGCCAAATAATGCTCTTCCGCGTCCGTGCCCATAAGAGGAATGCCTTTGTATTTTTCTCCAAGATCAAACACAAAAAGTGCTTCCGGAAAACCGACGGAAATGCCAATCGCCAAAGCGATGAAAAGAACCAGCCAGTTTCTTTTTATTTTATCAAATATGTTCATTTATTTTTTGCATACAAAATGAAATTCAATTTCTTCAAAACCGCCTACCCAAAAACACCATATGCGACTGCAAAATCCTGGCGACAAATTTGCGAAGAAAGAAATAATTTTATTTATAATACGAAATATAAAAATTGTGCTTTTCCCATACCCTAAGTGGGGCATTAGATGGAAAAAAGCCATCCATCGCAATACCACTTTTTTGGCTTCAAATTCAAACCCTATGAAGCCAGACTTATTAAAACTACTGTTAAAATAAGAAGGAAAGGTTACATCAAATCCATGTGTGTGTTCTGCGTGACTAAAACCGCGACTAAAATGCGGCACTTTTATCAATAATTTTCCTTCTGGCTTTGATATACGATGCAATTCTCGCATTACTTCAAAAGGTTTATCCAAATGCTCAAGCACATGTACGGCTTCTATCACTTCAAAAGCATTATCTTCAAATGGATATGGAAACTTATTAAGATTATAGAGAATGTCTGGTTGTGTGCTTTCTTTCCAGTCTATATTCACATAGCCATCCTTTTTTATTTCTCCGCATCCAAGATGAAGTTTTTTGCAATTTATATCTTTCATTTTTTATTTTTTAATTCCTATTACTGTCCAGCTGTTATTATTGCACGGATAAATTTGAATATTCTCCAATCCTTTCCCTTCTAAAAGCTTTTTCGCTTCTTCTTTTTTCCAATAGTTGGCGATTTTGGGCAAAAGTTGATCCAGAATTATATAATGCGTATGCCTGAAATTAAATTTTTTGAGATGCTTCATATAAGGATGTTTTACCGGAAATATCTTTAAATAAATAAAAAAGGGGACGCTTGCCAAGTAAGTCAGCCAATTCAGAATTGGCGGCGAAATGCGAGAAGTAAATATTTTTCTTATAGGGTTGATAAACCTGACTATCCATTCGTTCCCCTCGTATCCATACAACCAAACCAGAACCATTCCTCCTTTTTTCGCGGCGCGCGCCAAGTTTCTTACGGCGCTGTCCGGATCAGCCAAATGATGAACAACACCTATGGAAAAAGCGATATCAAACTTGTCTTTGAAATCGATGTTGTAAATTGATTGGTATGAAACTTCCGCATTCTTAAATTCAGAAAGAGTCTTCTTGGCTGATTCAACGCTTCTTTTGTCAAAATCAAAAGCCGTTACCAATTTCGCGCCCCATTTAAGAGGCCAGTAACTATTTCTGCCCATGCCGCAACCGGCATCCAAAACATCTTTGCCGAAAAAATCCTTTTCCGACAAAGGATATACCCATCTTTTAAATTGAATTTCGTGGTTTGGCTCTATTGAAGAATATTTCTTCCATTCAAAACCAAATCTTTCTTGAGATGCCATTTGTTTTTAATCTGTTGATTTATTTGAATGATAATTTATCGCCTCTTCGGTTTCCGGACACTCTAGTTCCGGCAAACCTCCAATTTTCTCGTCATAGGCGGGGTGGTCTTCTATGGCAATAGGGACATTCTCAAATTTAAAAACAGGGTCCATATATTTTTCTATAAACTCGCGACTTACGCCGGCGTAACACATTTTGTATTTCTTCTTAAATACCGGATTGTTTCTGGCTTTATTCCACGCCTCTCTAAGCGTCATTTTGTGGACATTGCCAAGCGAAATTGGCATAAAAAAGCACGGAAACATCTCGCCAGTGGCGTTTATGCCCAGATAAGAATTACCGGCCGGACAACCAAAACCGAAAAAATTATTGGTAAGATGAGTTGAAACATAATTGCTTTTGTAAGAAATTTCGTTTAATTTTTTTACATCTTCCGCTCTCAATAAATCGTCTTTGTGTTTGACAGCTCCGCCTGTGGGTATAATGGCGTTTACGCTTAGGGGAATTTTTTTTTCTTCCACAAATTCAACCATTTTATCAAAATTGCCGTTTGCAAAATCATGGTGCGACGCCACGCTCGCCAACTGGAAAACCATACCGTACTTGTCGCAATCTTCTTTGGCCTTAAACGCTTTGGCATATGCTCCTTTTAGCTTTAGTATGTTGTCGTGTTCTTCTTCGTTTATGGAGTGGAGCGAAATAGTTATGGAAGTAAGCCCTGCCTTAGCAAGCTCTTTAACTTTTTCTTCCGTAAGTAAGTAGCCGTTTGTGGCTATCATGGAAACCATGCCATGATAATGAATTCTTTCTATGAGTCTATTTAAGCCCTTGTATAAAAGCGGTTCTCCTCCGATTAGGCAAACTACCGGCACTCCGAGCGCAGCACACTCGTCTATAATGCTTAAATATTTTTCAGTGGAAATATCGCCTCTTTTGTTCGTAAAAAGATCATTTGAGCAAAAGTCGCATCTGGCATTGCAAGCAAGAGTAACAAAAATCTCCACAAATCTTATTTGATCCTTTTTAAACAAATTGACCTTTATGTAGCATCTGACAAATTTTAGAAACGAGCGAAAGCTTGGAATGAATTTAAGCGTAAATAAAACAGTGTGGTATTTTGTGGCAAGATTTTTGAAAAAACCTTGCTTGTGTTTTTTGCTTAAATGACATTGTTTCATAAAGTTTAAGTCTCATTACCCATACAAAACCTAGAGTGCCAGTTTTGAAAAACTATCAAATTCCAGAGTATTTTCTTGTTATCCATTTTACTCGACAAATGCTCCTCTATCAAGCGGCGAACAATGCCGTAATCAATAAAGCCAATTTCATTAATATTGTTCTCGCTTAGAGATTTAAACATATAATCTCTTAGTTCACCCCTAAGCCACCCGGCAAGCGGAATACCGAAACCTTTTTTCTTGCGGTGTATTATTCGGTCCGGCAATTTATTCTCCATAGCTTTCTTGAAAATATATTTTGATTTAAACCATTTAAGCTTAAAACTGCTCGGCAACGAATTGGCGAAATCAACTAACCTGTAATCAAGAAAGGGGGCGCGGGTCTCCAAAGAGTTGTACATATTGGCCCTGTCCGTCTTAAACAAAATATTGTCGGAAAGATAGTATTTTTGAAAAAGAAGGGTAATTTTTGACAAGTAATCCAAATCCTTTTTGTCTTTTAAAAACTCTTCAGCGAAATAAAACAACTCTTTTTCTTTTTCTGCGCCAAAACGAAAAAGTTCTTCAAAGGAGCTGTGATAACCGCCAATTGCGGCGAAATCTCTAAGGTGAGCGGGAAACTTGCCGGACATAAGAGCTCTTTGAACCATAAAGGAACCAGCCATATTTTTTGAAGAATACGGCAGAAATTTCATTAAAATTTTTGCCGGCAAACCGCTTATTTTTATTTTTTTAAGTCCGGTAAAATTAAGGAACTTTTGAGCTTTATAATTTGGATATCCCATAAAAAGCTCGTCGCCGCCGTCGCCGCCAAGCGCTACTGTAACCTGTTCTTTGGCAAACCGAGAAAGCAAGAAGGTTGGCAGCAAAGACGGGTCGCCGAAAGGTTCGTCAATTTTGGAAAAAATTTCAGGCAAAGAGTCAATCATATCTTCTGCGGAAAATTGCCTGTGATAATGTTCAGTTTTAAGATATGAAGCCGCTTGTTTCGCCCACCTGCTTTCATCAAAGCTTTTCTCGTCAAAGCCAATGGAAAAAGTTTTGATGCCAGGCTTGTGTTTGGCGGCAAAATAAGCGATAGCGGAAGAATCTATGCCTCCCGACAGAAACACCCCCAAAGGAGCGTCTGAAATCAAACGAATCTTTACTGCCTCGTCCAGTATGTTAAAAAGCCTGTCGGCGGCTTCTTTTTCTGAAATTTTTATCTCATGAACAGACAAATTATAAAATTTTTTAAGAAGCACCTCTCTTTTTTCGTAAATAAGCAGTTGTCCGTTCTCCAACTTTTTTATATCTTTAAAAACAGTCTTTGGTTGCGGAGTGTAATCAAAAGCAAAAAATTGATACACCGCCAACATATCCAAATCTTTGGATATAAAAGGGTGATTAATAATGGAACATATTTCCGAAGAGAAAATCAATACATTGTTCTTGAAACTCCAATAAAGCGGTTTCTCGCCCAGTCTATCTCTTGCCAAAATAATTTTTTCTTTGCTTTTGTCATAAACGGCCAAAGCAAACATTCCGTTTAACATTTTAAAACAATCTTCGCCGTATTCTTTATACAAGTAAACAACAACCTCCGTGTCAGTGTCGCTTAAGAACTTATGTCCTTTTTTTTTAAGACCTTCCCTTAATTCTTTGAAATTATAAATTTCGCCGTTGTAAGAAACCACGACACTGTCATCGCCGCATTTCATCGGTTGATGCCCTGCTGGGCTTAAATCCAAAATGCTTAATCTGGAGTGAGCCATAAAAATGTTGCCACACTCAAAAAATCCCGTGTTGTCGGGTCCCCTGTGCTTTATCGCGGCAATCATATTTTCCAAATCGCTCCGATTGCCTCCGCCCGTAAATCCCGCTATTCCGCACATAATGATTATAAATTTATTTTTTCTTTTATTTGATAGGGTTTTTTGCCGCGGGATTCAAAGTAAGTTCTCATTATCATTTCCGCCACCACTCCCATGGCTACAAGCTGAACGCCCACCATAACCAAAAGAGCCGTAAATATGGGTAAGGGAGTGGATACGAAATCTCTTATCCCAAAAATTTTAAGCGCCACGGAAACAACTCCGGACAATACTCCCAGAAAAAAAATAACAAAACCGACTCCTCCGAAAAAATGCATCGGCCTTGACATATATTTATTTAAAAATTTTACAACTATCAAATCAAGCAAAACCTTGAAAATTCGCGACATTCCATAATTGCTCTTTCCGCTTTTGCGCGGCCTGAAATTTACTTCAACCTCTCCAACCTTAATTCCGCGCGAAGCCGCATAAGCCGGAATAAAACGGTGCATTTCTCCGTAAAGCGGCGCGCCGACTATGACATCTTTTTTGTAGGCTTTAAGAGTGCAGCCGTAATCATTAAGTTTAAGCCCGGCTATTCTTGAAACAAGACGATTGGCGATAAAAGACGGAATCTTTCTTGTGATCATATGGTTCCCCTATCTGTTTTTTCTCCAACCGGAGACAACGTCGTAACCTTCTTCCATTTTTTTCAGAATTTTTATTATATCCGACGGGTCATTTTCAAGATCGCTGTCTATAAGAATTATGATGTCTCCGGTTGAATGTTCTATACCGCAAGAGATGGCGGCCGTCTGGCCGAAGTTGCCAGCCATATGGATAGCTTTTATATTAGGAGACGTTTTGGCCAAATTATTTAAGATTTTATCGGAATTGTCCGAAGAACCGTCGTTTACGCCTATAACCTCATAGTCATAGCCGATTAAAGCAATGGCAATTTCATCAAACAATTGTTTTATGTTTCCTTCCTCGTTGTATATGGGAGTTATTATTGATATTTTCATAAGCGCGCTATTCCCGCTTATTCTTCCACAGAGTGATAATTTTTTCAACCACATAGATAAAAGCGGCGAAGAAGAACAGATATAAAGGCAGGCGATATCTGGCGAAATTAAATGGCGAGGTTAAAAAAGAAGTGTAAAAAGCCAGAAGCAAAGAAAACGCAAAAAACAAAAACTTTGATTTGTCTTTAAAGAAAGAGTAAAAAACAGCCGCCACCAGCGAAGCAAAAACAATAAGCCAGAAAAAGATGCCGAAAATATAAATCATTTTTTTAAAATCCAAGTCGGTAAAAAATTTTTTTATTTCTTTAAAGTCTCTTTTTAGGAAAGCGGCGGTTATGTCCGGTTTGGAATATTCTCCGGTATAAGCGGAATACATATCAAAATAACCGGAATCAACAAAAAATGGCGCCATTTTAACCAGATGCAACGGCAGATAGTCTTTAAGGTTGCGCAAAATGTATTTGTTTGACTCCGAGCTGTAATAGTCAAGATGCTTGTTGAATTCTTCATTAGTAAACAAACTGCAATCCCAGTTCTTGACCGCTATGTGCGATGGGCCTAAATCTTTTTCGGCTTTGGCAACGATCATATCAGACGCTTCCTGGTAAGAAATATTTTTTTGAAACGCTATAAGAGGAGGCAAATTATAATAATAAACATTAATGGCGCTTAAATTGGCAAAAGAAAAACGATCATAAATAATTTTATTTCTTATAACCCAAGGAGCAAGAATGGCAAGAAACAAGGCATCAAAAATTAACAACAAAACAACAACTTCTTTGACGCTTTTTTTAAAAAAAGCGTCATCTGTTTTTATTTTGTTTCTTAAAATAAATAAAGCGATTAAAACAATGGAAATAAAAGCGGGCATTAAAAGGGCCGTTGGCCTTGTCAGGGCGGCTAAGCCGAAAAAGAAAGAAGCCAACGCAATATGTCTTATTGTCCCTTGCTTAAAAAAATTGAACAAATAAAACATAGCCGCCAAAAAAATCGGCATATACAAATTCTCGCTCGCCAACTGAAAATTTTGCCAGGCCCAAAATGGCTCTATTGCCCAAATTAAAGTCGCCCAAAAAGCGATTTTTTCGGAAAAAAATAAACGGATTATTTTGTAGCCGATAATTAAAGACGCGAAAGCGAGGAGAAGCTGAAACAAGTAAATGGACATCTGGCTTTTAAATAAAAAAAGGGCGGTTGAAGTGAAAGTATAATAAAGGGGCGGACGCCAATCGCATGGCTCGTGAAATTTTTGCATAAGCGCCGCTTGAGCCGGCTGGGACCATGCGTAAAAATTATTCCATCCTCCCTTATCGGCGCTGGCTTCCCAAAAAGACGAGAAAACAATAACCCGTACCAAAACAAAAGCAACAATTATCCATATCCATTTTCTATTTAATCCGACTAATTTCATGCTTTTCGTTTTTTAAAAACCCATTCTAGCAACGCCAAGAAACCGGAAAAATAAACAGCAAGATGTTTTGGGCTTCTGATTTTTTTTATGTATCCGAAAACAATGCGCGGCCTGAAATAAAATTTTCTAAAAAACTTTTGGTTGTATTTTTCCAATTCTTCTTTTGTGAGGCCAAACGGCACGAAAACCGGTTTCCAATTGCTTAATTTTTTCCAGTCGTTGTCAAAAGTGCCATACTTGCGCCAGTCTCGGTAAATTTCCGAGCCTGGCATAGGGGTCATCAAGGTGCAATGAAACTCGTCTATCTTTAAAGAAAGAGCGAAATCAATGGTTTCTTCCAATGTTTCTTTTGTCTCCCCGGGATGCCCCATAATAAAAAACGCTCCAACGCCCATTCCGGCCCGCTTAGTCCAATTTACGGCGTTTTTAATTTGCTCCTTGGTGGTATTTTTCTTTATTATTTTTAATATTTCTTCATTTCCGGATTCTATGCCATACCACACCTGCCAACAACCGGCCTCTTTCATCGCTTTCAGCATATCCGGATCCACCATATCCACGCGAGCTAACGCCGTCCACACCAGATTAAGTTTTTTTTCTTTCATAAGCTCGCAAAACTTGAAAAGTCTCGGTTTGAAAACCGTAAAATTATCATCCCTGAATTGTATTTCCCTGATACCGTATTTTTGGTAAAGTTCCATTATCAGATCCATCATATATTCAGCCGAATGCGCCGATAGAGAATTTCCGTATACGCTTCTGGTGCAAAATACGCACTGGCCGGGGCATCCGCGAGATGTTACCAAATTGCAGGCGGGGAATTTTTTTACGGTATGAACCGGCGGAGAATAATCAGTCAAGTTGGGCAAAAGGTCAAAAGCCGGTTTGGGTAAAGTATCCAAGTCTCTTATCCTTCCGCGAGGCGGAGTGATGATAAATTTTTCATCTTTCTCGTCTTTAAAAATCAATCCGTTGACATTTCTTAATTTATCCTTATTAAAACCGTATTCTTTTATAACCAGCGCCAAGTCCGAAAGCGTTTTTTCCCCTTCGCCGATAACACCAATATCAAATTGATGGAAACGATTGAGAGTTTCTTCCGGAATGGTGGTAAGATGATGCCCGCCGACAACAGTAACGATCTCCGGCCTTGATTTTTTTATTTCTTCCGCCACCGCCGCGGCGTTATCAATGGAAATCGTTACGGCCGTAAATCCGACAATGCCGGGGTTTTCAGAAAGTATTTTTTCCGCCGCCGTTTTGATGTTCAACCCCAATATTTCCGCGTCTATTATCATAGTTTGATAACCGTTGGCTCTGATGGAAGACGCCAGATATAAAAGCCCCAAAGGTATGGTTTCTCCCCCGCTCTGATGTTTTATGCCGTATCTTTCTTCTAAAGTTAACGGTGGCTGAACTAACACGATTTTCATATTTTTATGACATTATTTTATATTTAAGCAATGTCTTTACCGCAATTATAGCATCTTTAAATTTTATCTTTTTTCCTTCTTTTTTTGAACGCGGACTATATGATATGGGAATCTCGTATATTTTAATGCCTTGCCTGGCGATCTTTGCCGTCAATTCCGGGCAAAACTCAAAACCGACGGAACAGAGATTTATTTTGCTCAAAACATCGCGGCTAATCATCTTATAACAAGTCGCCCCATCCGTAATATTCGCGCCGTAAAGAAGATTGGTCAAAAAAGTAAGAAAAACTCCCCCAAGATAATACTGCCACCCGGCAGTCGGACTTTTGCCTTTTCCCAATCTTCTTGAACCATATACAACATCGGCGTTGTTCAATTCGGCGTATTCCAGCATCCTTTTAAAATCGCTTGGACTGTATTCTAAATCGGCGTCCTGAATGACAATATAATCCCCGAACGCGCTTTTTAGGCCTGTTCTTACCGCCGCTCCCTTGCCCTGATTTTTTTCATGATAAAAAATCTTATGTTTTGTTTCATATTTTAAAAGCATTTCCCTTGTCCCGTCTTTTGATCCGTCGTCAATGACAATAATTTCTTTTTCCGCGCCAATCTCAACCTCTTCAAGACGCCTCAATATTGTTTCTATGGTATTTTTTTCGTTATACGCTGGAACAATAATGGAAAGTTTTTTTATTTTCATTCAATTGATTTTATAAAGTCTGTTATCTTTTCGGCTCGTTTTACCCATGTATATTTTTCTACGTCCAAAGATGCTTGTTTTGATATTTTATCAGATAACTCGTTGTCCCGCAAAACCATATTTATAGCTTCCGCTAAGCTCTTCGGGTTATCACTTTCAAAAAAGAAGGCATTGTCATTATTTAAGATTTCTTTTATGGAAAGCAAGTCGGAGGCGACTATGGGCAAGCCGGAGGCCATATAAGAAAAAAGTTTGAGCGGTGAAGTAAAATTGGCGGAAACTTCATTCTTGCCTGAATTGGGCAGAATTAAAACATCTGCCGCAGTTTGATTTTTAGCAAGTTCCCGATACGGCAAAAAACCCAAGAAAATGGCTTGTTGATATTCTTTTTTAAGGCGAGATACTTCTCTCGGTTCGCCTCCAATAAGCACAGCCTGGATGTGTTGAGGCAACAATCTGGAAGCGGCGAGAAAAATCTCGGCTCCTTTCCATCCGTCCAATCGCCCGATGTAAAGAGCAATTTTTTTATCAAGCGGCAATCCAAGTTCTTTCCGAACGGAGTTTTTGTCAAACCTATTTAAAAAATCAGCCAAGTCTATTCCATCGGGCGCGACAACGATTTTACTCGGCTCGACTCCTTTATTTACATAAAAATTTTTCAATCCTTCCGTTATTGTTACGACGCCGCTACACTTTACAAACAACCGTTTAATAATATGATTATATCTGTTTATATGCGCTTCCCAAAATACGCGTTTCTTGAAAAAACATAAACAAAAAATAGGGAGTTCGTCCCTTGAATAAATTATATGAGTTTTTTTAAAAAATAAATAAAAGAAAACAGACAAGGAAAAAGACAACGAGTGCGCCAAAAAACCAATCCTGCCGAGCCGCACCAGATCAAGCGAAGGGATTTTTGTGATTTTAAAATTCCCGCGAATGTTGTAATAAGTAAAAGGATTTTCTTTAATATGATTAAACCTCCAAGGAACAATCAATTCCGTATCAATGCCGTTTAAAGAAAAAGCCTCGCATGTCTTCATTATCTGCGCGCCGTGCGCTTTTTCCGTGGGAAGACGAATGTCGGCAATGTATGATAATTTCATATTTAATTTAAAAAAAATTATTTGACAAGGAAAGCGGTGAAACCGCTTGTTTGATTGCTTTCGGTTTTTTTAAAAAATTTGTCTAACATATTGCCAATCGCCATAAAAAAACTTCTCTTCCCGAGCGGGGTTAAATACAGCCACGCTGAAATCGCTCCGCGGATGTTATGCATTTCCATTGAAGAAAATTCTTTAAAAAGCATCCTGAAAGTATCGGGAGTAAAACGCCAATAATCGGCATAATATCCTTTTTCCGGATGATAATAATACAGAAACGGGGCCTGGACAAGACAATAACCGCCCGGCTTAAGCGTTCTGTACAGCTCTTTGCACGCTTTTATCGGGTCTTCAATATGTTCCAATACCGCTATGCAAACAATCGCGTCAAGTGAATTGTCGGGAAAAAGCATTTTGTGGATGTCTCCGACAATGTCCGGATTGTAGTCGGGAACCACATCCATTATTTTATAATCAACACCGTTTTTGTTTATCATATCCGCTACCCATTTCATATCCGAGTTTAATCTGTTCCCTCTGTCAGACGATATTCTCAAACTTCCTCCGATATCCAAAACATTTTTTTTGTCATTTAAAATTTTTGTGATTTTTTCCAAAAAAAACGGCTCCCAAGGAATTATGGCGGTTCTTTTTATTTTCTTGATTTTTTCTAAAATTTTCATAACTCTTGTTAGTCAATTTATATCTTTTAAAATAAAAAACATGTGCGCGGGATCATCGCGCGCAATGTTCTTTTTAATTATTTTAAATCCAGCTTTTTTGATTTCTTGAACAATTCTTTTTGTCGGATAATTTTTCAATCCGATTTCCCAATGATGATCTTCCAGCGAAGTTTTCGTTTTCCAAAAGTGAGGGATTTTTAAAATTGTTGACTTCCATTTTATCAAAGGGATTTTAAAAGCGAAAGAAAAAGTATAACCGGAATGCGGCAGAGAAATAATCGCCCCGATTTTTGAAACCCTTTTTATTTCGGAAAGAGCCTTTCCAAATTTATCAAACGGCAAATGTTCTAGTATTTCCGCCGCCAGCACGACATCAAAACTTTTATCCGCCATTGGCAGATGATCCGCAGAAGCGACATAATCTGGTTCAATATTTTTGTTTATATCCAAAGTTTTCACGGAAAAACCGAGTTTGGATAACAACCCGCTTACAATTTTTCCGCCTGGTCCTATTTCCAAGACGTTTAACGCCTCGCCAAACATTCTAACGCCTTGCAATTGATGCCAATAATTATTCCACCTGTCTTTGGTGATATAATTATTATTGACATAAAAAGTTTTTTCTTTGTCCATAACCAAAATTTAAACCTAATAATTGGCGCACACCTGGCACAAAGGATATTTTCTCGTCTTTGCTAAATCTCTTTTTTTGCGGACTTCCGGCAATTGCCAAAAATCTTTCAATTTGTTTTCCAAAACATTACCGTAGACATACTGACCCTTGTAATCATAACAGCACATAGACACCCTGCCGTCCGCCAAAATTACGATGTTTGACGATGCCAAATCGCAATTTTTCTTCCTGTTTTTTATCCTTAACTCGCCTCCATTTTTTTCGTATCTTATTTTGCCGGTCTGGTTTAACATATCAGGCAAAAACATTTCTGAAAGTTTTTTTCTTTCTTCCTCATTGTAGGCATACTCGCTTAAAGCGAAAGATTTGATTCTTAATCGGTCCACCTTAAGCTCTTTGGCAAGTTTTTTGACTTCCGGAATCTCGTTTTGATTAAGCTTTGTGAGGATAAATTGCAACTCAACAAAAGGCTTTCGCCCGCCTGTTTCCTTTTTAATCCGGCAGAAGTTTTTTATATTTTCAAGCACCTTGTCAAATTCCGCCCCCTCTCTAAACGGCTCGTAGCTTTCTTTGCTCATTCCGTCAAGGCATAAAATAATCTCATCCAAGCCGGACATAATAAGCTCTCTAGATTTTTCTTTGGTGAGCAAAACGGCATTGGTGCTTATGACGGTATAAATGCCGTTTTGGCTTGCGTATTTTATCATCTCTCCTATATGCGGCGCCAAAAGCGGTTCGTTTGAAAACCACGGCAACACTACCGATACGGAGCTTTTGATATTATCTATAATTTTTTTGTAATTCTCCAATGACATCATCGCTTTAGGTCTGCCCATTTTGTGATGCGGTGTGGTGCAGGTGGGACATTTTAAATTGCAAAAATTGCAAGTTTCTATCATAGCCAAATACGGCCAATCAAAAATTTTGGTTTTAACGGCGCAGTAAATAAAATGCGCCGGCTTTTTAAAATTGCCGCTTAATACATCGGTTAAAATATGTCTTTTAAAAACATAGGCCAACCTCTTGATTTTTGATATTATTTTTTTCACTTGTTTTATAATCTTTTCCCGCCGTATATTTAATCCAAACGCTTTTGCATAATAGTGAAAAGCACCCTGCCATAATATTCCATTGCCGGCAACAAAGCAATTGCTTTTTTAATCTTCCCTTTAAGTCCTTTTGATGTTGTTTCTTTACTCACTTTGTCTGAAAAAATTTCTTGCATGCGGTGTTTATTTTTAAGATAACTTATCACCTCGCAAGAAGATACTATATAAACAAGGTCGTCATCCAGGCGTTCATACTTTCCCGTTGCGGAGGTAAAATTTTCTTTAAGCGTCCTAAATCTGCTTTTCCCGAAAATCCTTCCGAAATAATCCAGTATTCTTAAGGCATAAAGCTGGATTTTATAAAAAAATCCTTTATGTCTTACGGCGTTTATATAAGACAACGGAAATTCCAAATTGGGGGCAAGTAGTATCAAGTGTCCGCATTGCGCCAAAACCCTGACAGCTTCATCCAGCATTTCTTTGGGAAATTTAAAATGTTCCAAAGAATAAACGCCAAAAACGAAATCAAACTTACTATCCTCAAAAGGCAACCCCCCGGAATCAGTGTCAATTAAGAAAAACTTGCCGTAGCCGAAAACATTTTTCTTTTGGGCTGATTCTATGGCGAACTCAGAAACATCAACACCCGAATACTCAACTTTTTTAGAAAAAATATTTGAGAAATCTCCTTCTCCGCAACCAAGTTCAAGGACGAAAATTTTGTCTTTCCGGCTGTTTTCAATAATATCCAAAATGTGTTTTCTTGGACCACTTGTGAAATCGCTTTTCTCTTCAGATTTTTTGTAATAAAATTTTTCGTAATCGTTCATATTGTTTTATTTCTTCCTCCACCAGCTTGTGATATTCATTCTGTACGAATGAGCGCATTTTTTGCAAAGCGGTATTTCATCCGCTTTATACATTAAATGCTTTTCCCTAATTTTCTCAAACTTGGCGCCATTCCATATTTCCATAAAACTCTGGCTGTTAAAATCCCCAAGAATAACACTCCCGTCAAAATCAACACAGCAAAGCGCCGCTTTACCGTTGCTCATCACAACCAATTCCTTCCACAATCTGCGGCAAGGATAAGCTACAACCGTCTCATTTTTTAAGTCATCGGTTGAGGTATCATTTCTGTTGTCGTCAAAGGAAATTATAATCTTGTCGGCTTTGCCGGACCAAAACTTTTTAAAATATTCCTGTTCTCCCTCATTGCCAGAGCTTCTTACGAAAACCACCGCGACACACGGAGACGGAGATTTCAATTCTTTTTTTCTCTCTATAAGTTTCAAAATATTTGAAACAGTTTTTTCATAATTCAGACCTTTTCTTATTTTCTCATAAGTTTCTTTTTTAAACCCGTCAACGCTGAATTTTATGTCGTTTAATCCGCTCTTTATTATCTTATCTATTTTATCATCGTCTAAAACAGAACCGTTTGAAAAAAGCTGAACGCGAACGCCTTTTAATTTCAAGTATTCTATCCTCTCAAAAATCATCGGGTCCAAAAACGGTTCGTTGTAAAAATTAAGATTAAACTTATTGATACCGTTTGAAACACATTCATCAACCACTTTCTTAAACAAACCCATGGGCATAACGGTTTTTGGCCTCGTCATTTTAGGGTACGGACACATAACGCAACTGGAATTACAAGTGTTTGACGGCTCAACAGTTACAATCAAATCGGATATCTTAAAATTATTTATACCTCTTTTTATCGCTTTGGAATAAATCTTTCTATATAAAAAACCGCTTAATGGCATACTTGCCGTTTTCAGAAAAATATCTTTTATTTTGTATTTTATATTTTTTATCATACGAATTTTTTAACACCTTCTTCTAAAAACATAAATTCTAAAAATTTGTCGGCGCGCAAAAAATTTTCAAATGCCTCGCGCGCTTTTCTTTGCATACTTAAAAAATCGTCCCGGCTGATATTTTTATAAAAATTGGCAACTATGGCCGCCGTGTTTTTTATATTGTTATAATCAACAAACAAAACAAAGTTATTATACTTGATATAACCGTCCAATGGCAGAGCGCAATCCGTATTTATAAAAAGAGGTATTCTGCCGGCGCTAAGCGCCTCATAAAACCTAAAAGAAAAATTGCCGTTCCCTCTTACAACCAGAGCAAAATCAGAGTTTGACATATTCTCAATATATTCCCGCCTGGCCTTATCTTGCGGAATGGAAATTGTGCTTGCGTGCCCTGAATAGGTTTTACGCTCAATGAAATTAGTTTTAACAATCTCAGAACGCTTAAGGATTTTTATAATTTTTTTTCTAAGCGCTATGCCGTCTATGCCGACATTCCCTCGCCCTTTTGCAAGCCATAAAATTTTTTTGATAAAAGCTTTGATGTGATATTTTGTTCCGGCGCAAGAAACCCATCCGCAAAAACCTATTACTGGTTTATCCCCCATTTTATCTCTCAATTTAAAGGTAAACTCTTCGGCCAGATCCTCCACAAAAGCCGGCATCATAATCTCGTTGATTGATTTTTCTTTTTTAAAAGACGAGGTTCTAAAAATAATAACATTGGGCAATTTTACTTTTTCATTGGAATCGCCGTAAACAAAAACTATTATTTTTTTGTTGTGCTTTTTTGAGAGACGAACGAAATTTTCTAAATAATCTTTGTTGTTTCTTATTAATGGAAAATTATGCGGAACAAGCAGAAAATCCGCCAAAGACGGATCATCCGTTATCTCAACAAATGGCTCGTTAAAACGAGCAAAAGCCTTTTTTGAGAAGAAAAGATGACTGTCTTTAGTCTGCATTCCCCAATTGGGATAAAGGAGTGGCACATAAGAATAATTAAGACGTTCGCCCGTCCAAACTTTAATCATTGATTAATTTTAGCAAAAAAATAGAGCTATTCCCAGTTTGTACGTCTTAAGTGTACATTAAACCGGAAATAGCTCAAATATGTCTACTAAAGTTTTCCTTCTTCCCTTCTTTTGTTGACCGCCCTGATAAATAATTGACGGCCTCCAAATATGTCAATTAAAGGAAATAGAAAGGTAAGGGCAATATCAGTTAACATTTCCCGCGGACGAGGAATGCCAAAAGATATATAATGACTCACTTTTAATTCGGACTTACAACGCCAAATCAGCCATTGCACTCGAGGATAGTGAAAGAAGGTTGACACAAACACCAATTCCTTCTTTTCTTCCTTCGCTAATTTAAACGATAAATCCACTTGTTCTATCGTTTCCCGGCCCTTGCGTATGACACGATGCCTAATCTGACTAAGCTTGGTGAGCGCCTTACAATACAAATCAGACTCGTGCGACTGATTTGTATATTGAGCATCACTTATCACCCATATCTCTCCATCAGACTTAATCGCAATGGAGACTGCTTTTTTCAACCCCCGAAACCAATCCTGAAATTTCTCTGGCCCTATTCTTCCTTTTGAATGAGGGCTTTTTACAACAGGAATAACTATTGTTCCTATCATTCAACACCGCCTTTCTTTTTTGAATTTATATTTTGTTGTTAAACATCCATACTATCTATGTTCCTATAGCCTATCCTACTTTACTAAATAAGTCAACTATACCAAAAAACCCCTTATCTTCTTGGTTAAATTATAAAGCCCGTGATTAGCCGACACATAATCAATAAACTTGTCTTTTGTCAAGTTGGGCGATTTTGCCAAATTTTCTATTTTTTCGGCCACTACTTTGGGTTCGTTTTTTGTAAAATTTTCCTCCGGCAAAATATCTTTGAAAGCTTCATTGGAAGTTAAAATTTTTAATCCGCAGGCCATCGCTTCAAGCACCGCTTTGTCCAAACTGCCGGTATCGCTAAGGTTTATAAACAAATCTCCGCTTTGATAAAATTCCGCGATGTATTTATTTGGTATGGGACCGACAAATTCAACTATATCATCAAGTTTTTTTTCTTTAATTAAATTTTTAAGTTTTTCAAAATAAATTTTATCGCTTTCCAAAATCGGCGCTCCGGCAACTCTAATCTCAAAGTTAAAGTTTTTGTTTTTAAGAATACCGGCCGTTTCTATCAGTAAATGCAAATTTTTAACTTCCGCAATCCTGCCTACAGTAATAATTGTGAATTTATCACTTTTGACTTTTGACTTTTGACTTTTGAACTTGTTTACATCAATTCCATGTCCAGTTATTTCCACCTTTCTTGACGGCAATCTGAAACTTTCCTTGGAAGCGGTAAAAATTTTATCTGTTAATTTTTCGGCCAGTTTAAGTTTCCAATTTACGGACTTGTGCGTGTACCACAACAATGTTTTCTTTCTGAAAATTTTCGGCAATAAATGAGCGCCTAAAACATATTCCGGGCACATATGGAAAAACACGCCGTTAACTCTCGGCAACAATTTCAATAAAAACCATTGATATTTGAAAATTTTTACCAATCTGCCAACCCTTCTTTCTTTCCCTAAAGAAAAAACTTTTACATTTTCCGGCAAATCATACTTGCCTACATAATTGCCTATTACAAAAATATCGGCTTTCTCGGCTAATTTTTCAAGCCAACTATGAAAATAACCGAGATTATCGTCATTTATATCCACCTTTTGAGTTATTATCAGCAGTTTCATTTTATTTATTTTTTATCGCTTTTTCCCGATTTTTTGCGTATAAAATTGCGGTAAATTATTTACTCAAAAAGATCCGCATGACTGCCGGTTCGGATGAGCAAGATGCGGTTAGAATAAAACTCCCAAATAAGGAGCCAATCCGATTCTATATGACATTCCCAACAACCGCCATACTCTCCTTTCAATTTGTGCGGACGAAGCGATGGAAGTAATTTTTTTCCTTGTTCAATTATTGAAATTACGGAGATTAGTTTTTCAATATTTTTTCCTCGCTGTTTCAGACGCTGAATATCGCGATCAAATTGCGGTTTTGCAATGCTGTGTCGCATACGTTTTGGTTAAAGCGCGCGAATATAAGCGGCAAGATCTTCAAATTTCGTGAAGGTTTTTATATTGCGTCCGAAGCGCGCGTCGGCAATCGCTTTGCGCGTTGTCGCATTCGGAACGCGAGGAACTTCAAACTCCACGCGGCGTTCGCGCGCGAATGCTCGAAGATACGCATTCAAAATAGTAGAAAGCGGTATGCCAATCTCCTCAGCCACTTTTTTCGCCGCATTCTTTACCACTTTGTCGGTTTTTATTAAAATTGTGGTGCTGGTTCTCATATACTAAAGTATATGCAAAAGTATAACCATGTCAATCATCAAATACTTTATTTTGTCTCGCTTTTTCCCAACTTTGCTTATACAAAGCCAGGGTTTCTTCCTTGCTGGGCAAATTTTTTATGACCGAAAGGGCGCCTTCCGCCAGTTTTTTTCTTAAACTATCGTTATTGATCAGGTAATAAACTCCAAATAATTATCTCTGTTTATTGCCTGGAATTCTGAGTTTTGATAAGCTTTTGTGAAGTCTTTTGGCGGCTCCTTAACGCTGTTTTTCCATTTTATTTCGTAAGCGAAAAGCTTGCCCTCTCTTTCTTCTATCCAATCAATCTCTTTTTGCTCGTAAGTTCGCCAAAAATAATTATTGCAAAAAATCTCCTTGTATTTTTGCTTTTTTATTCTCTCTGCGATTATATAATTTTCCCACAATTGTCCAACGTCGTTTCGTTTGTCAAGTTGGTTAAATTGTCCGACAATGGCATTCCTTATGCCATTGTCGTAAAAATAATACTTTGAGGTTTTTGTAACTTCTTTGCGAAGATTTCTGCTAAAGCCTCTTAGATTATAAATAACAAACACCTCCTCCAGCAAATATAAATAATGTTGAACTGTCGCTTTGGATATGTTTAGATTGTTGGCCAGTTCATTTAACGACACTTCTTGGCCCACCTGAAAAGCAAGAAGAGTTAAAAGATCCGGTATTTTCTTTTTATAACGAAGTCCTTCCAGCTCCAAAATATCCTTAAAAAGATAGGAATTAACGATCTCCTTCAAGATATTCTTTTTTTCGTCATGATCTCCTGAAATTACGACCTCGGGATAGCCGCCATAAATCAATCTTTCTTCCAAAAGCGAATGAGTTTCAACAATATCTTCAAATTCGCTTAATTCCAATTGCGACAACGGAAAAAGTGTATAATTCCATTTTCTTCCCGTGAGCGGTTCGCCGACATGTTTCGCCAAATCAAATGAAGACGATCCGCTTGCGATAATGTTTAGACCTTCGACAGTATCCACGATCAGCTTTAAATTAAGACCAATGTTCTCTATCTTTTGCGCTTCGTCAATCACCAAAAGATCCAGTCCTCTCAATAAAGATTGGTATTTGGCCGCTGATTGGACAGTAAAAATCTTTTGCGTTTCTAAATCTTCTCCATTATATAATTTATATTTCCCGTCATATTCCTCTAAAAAATTATAAAGCAAAGTGGTCTTGCCTACGCGTCTCGGACCATAAATAACGGCCACCCTGCCTGGTTTTAGTCTATTTTTGATTTGGGACATTATCGCCCGCTTTATGAATTTGTCGCTTGTTTTTACCATATTTATTAAAATTTGGTTAGTTAATTAACCGTAGTCTATCAAATTTGGCAAATTAGTCAACGGTTTGGCTTATTTTTCCATCGCTTTTTCCCAACTTTGCTTATACAAAGCCAGAGTTTCTTCCTTGCTGGGCAATTTTTTTGTGGCCGAAAGGGCGCCTTCCGCCAATTTTTTTCTTAAACTATCGTTATTGATTATTCTGACCATCGCTTCTTCCAATTCAACCTGATTATTCACCGGAACAATTAATCCGCTTTTTTCGTTTTCAATCAATTCTCCGGCGCAGCCGACATTGGTCATTATTATCGGCAGACCGTAATTGGTCGCCTCAACCGCAACCATTCCCCAGCCTTCATAATCCGAAGTAAGCAAAAACGCATTGGCTTGGGAATAAAATTCCTCCAGATTATTTTGCCAGCCAAGCAGTTTAACATTGTTTTCCAGTTTTAGTTTTGAGATTTTAGATTTTAGATTTGATTTTTCCGGTCCGTCGCCGACAATCCAAAGCTCAATTTTCTTGCTTTCAACTTTAGACTTTTCACTTTCAACTAATTTGGCCATCGCTCTTATTTGCAAACCGATATTTTTCACCGCCACCAACCTGCCAACAGTCAGAAAAATAAACTTATTGTCTTCATTATCAACTTTATGAACTTTTGACTTTATGAACTTTATAGACTCATTATAAATCGGCGCTATCGTAATTTTTTCTTCTTTTACTCCGAACTCATTTATCAACTGTTTTTTTAATCTCTGGCTCACGCATCTGACGGCGCTGGCTCTTGGTATTACAAAGTCTGCGATAATTTTTCTCAATCCGGAATATTTTTCAAATCCGTGAATTTGCAACTCCAACCCAATTTTAAACTTTTTTGCCAAAATCCGCCCAATTAAAGCCAAATAATACTGGTCTTGAACGGTGATAAGGTCAAATTCCTCTTGTCTTAATAATTTTTTGGCTGTTTTATAAACATTTATCAGTTGAAAAATTTTATTGCCGCCACCCGTTCCGTAAACAAAAACTTTTTCCGAAAGTCTGATTTCTTTAAAATCTTTGTCTGGAACGACAACAATATAACGATTAGCCAAATCGCCGTATTCAACAACTCTCTTTGCTGTTTTGGAATTTTTGTCCAGTATTGATTTATCCAAACTTAAGTTTAATATCTTCATGCGATTTTCAAAATTTTTATTGTTTCTTCCAGCATTTTTCCCGCGCCAAATTCCGCTACTTTTTGTTTTGCGTTTTCCGTCAGTTCTTTTTTTAATGTTTTGTTTTTAATTAATTCAATTATTTTCTTCTTTAATTCTTCTTTGTTGTTATATTCTATCAGGATCCCGTTTTTTCCGTCTTCTATCAATTCAACATTTCCGCCGACCTTTGTGGTAATTATCGGTATTTCCATCGCCATCGCTTCCAGCAAAAAATGAGAAAAACCTTCATAGCCGGTGTTGAGAACAAAAACATCGCCCGCCTTAAGATATTCCAATGTGTCTTTATGCTCCAACTGATTCGTTAAAATTACATTATCTTGCAACTTTGAACTTTTGACTTTCAACTCAAACGCTTCGCACTCCGGCCCTGAACCGATTATGTAAAGCTTAGCGTCGGAAATTTCCTTGATTATTTCCGACATAATTTCTATCAGCTTGTCAAATCCTTTCCACGGCACCAAACGGCCGGCTGATATTAAAACCGTTCCCGATAAATTAAGTTTTTTTCTTAACTCCTCCTTTGTTTCTTTCAAAACCGGCCTGCCTGCCGACAAGGCAGGCGCTTCAAAAGCGTTATAAATCACCTTGATTTTATCCTCGTCAATTCCCCATCTTAAAACTATTTTTTTCAAATACTGACTTGGGACAATGATTTTATGGGCGTTTTTCGCAACATACTTTTGAATTTTTCTTCGTAATTCCGTTTTAAAATCAAACTTTTTATTTTGAAAATCTTCCGGTGTTATGAATTCAAATTTTTTAGATTTTATTTTTGAAATTTTATTTTGAAATTGTTCCCAGGCATAATCGCCCACCACTTTCAATATAAACTTTTTCCGCAAAAATTTAGCCGCCAGCATCGCCGGCAAACCAACACTAACCGGATCTTGAGCATAAATAACATCGGCTCTTTTGCCCATTTTTAGCGCCTTGAGAAAATAAACAAAGTGCCGAAAAACTTTTGGCAAATGCCTAATCTGGCCGAAACTTAAAACTTCTACCGCCACTCCCCGTTTCGGCAATTCTTCAAAAAGCAACTGGCTGTAAGTGGCCGGTCCGCCGATGTCCGGCGGATATATTCCCGCGCAGATTAAAACGCGTGTTTTCACATTAACACCCTTTCTGTCACTCTTGCTATCACCTATATTTGCGATAGTAATTATGCGTGATAGTATGTTTTTCATTTGTTTGGCGACATTATCCCAATCATATTTTTCTAAAACTAAACGGCGGGCGTTTTCGGCTATTCGTTTGGCTAAAGTTTCGTCCATTATCAATTTTTTTATTTTCTCCGCCAAATCTTTCGGGTCGTCAATTTTGCAAAACAAACCAGTTTCGCCGTCTTTAAGAAAATCGGGAATACCTCCTACCGGCGCGCCTATTATCGGCAAACCCGCGCCCATCGCTTCCAAAAACGAACTGCCCAAACCTTCCGTTCTAGACGGGCGGACAAAAATATCCGCTTCCGCTAAATATTTATAAACATATTCCGGCTCAATGTGTCCTAAAAACCGGACAACATTTTGGACATTTAACTCTTTCGCCAAATCTTTTAATTTTTTCTCGTCCGGTCCGCTTCCCAAAATTTGAATTATAAATGATGAATTATAAATGATGGTTTTTAATTCCGCCGCCGCCCTTATTAAAACATCAATCCCATTTTTATGAACCAATCTTGATGTTGTTATAATAATTTTATTGTTCTGACTTTCGACTTTATGGACTTTCGACTTTATGGACTTTTCTGCATCTACTCCGTTGGGTACAACTTCAATCGGCGCTTTTGCGCCCATATTTCTTGCCCAATCGGCCAAATAATTACTGATCGCTTGGACATAATCGGCTTTGGTGAAAACTTTTTTAAACAATCCGCCGATGAAAATTTTGGCCAAGCCCATTCTTTTTTCCGGATAGTCCAAAGTGTCTCCTTCTTGAAGGGTTAGCAAGTATTTAACTTTCGGATGCCATGATTTAAAAAACAAAGCGGCGAATCCGGCGCGATTAGCCATAATGGACCAAACCGAATCGTAACCGTTTTTCTTATGAAACTTGCGGGCTTTCCAAAAAGCGAAAAAAGGGAAAAATAATTTCCCCCCGCCGATTCTGTAAATATTCACATTTCCAATCTTTTCTTTTTTTGCCCATTTGCGGTCAAATCGAAGCGTTATCAAGTCAAATTTCAAGTCATTTATTCTGTCCGTAATTTCTTTTACCGCCAATTCCGCCCCGCTCGCAAAAGGGATATAAGCCAAAGAAAAAATCAAGACTCTTTTTTTGCGTTCTTCGTAAAAATCCATAAATATGTTATATTGTCAATAATACAACAAAATGCCTGATAAATCAACGAAAAAAATACTTTTTATTATCACCAAATCGGTCTGGGGCGGAGCGCAGAAATATGTTTTTGATTTGGCAGTCAATTTGCCAAAAGATAAATTTGAAACGGTCATAGCGGGCGGCGGCAAAGGAATAATGGCGGAAAAAATAATATCCGCCGGTTTGCCTTATCTGGAAATAAAAAATTTTCAAAGGGACATAAGTTTTTGGAAAGAAATTTTTTCTTTTTTTGAGATTCTAAAAATTTTGTTTAAAACAAAGCCGGACATCGTCCATGTTTCCAGTTCCAAAGCGGGCGGAATGGCGGGAATGGCAATTTTAACATACTTGGCGATAAAGAAAACGGCGAGACCTTTTCGTATGACTCCCCTTTATGCCCGAGAAGGAGAAAAGGTCTCGCCGTTTTCTGATAATTATTTGGCGGTTAAACCGCCAAGAGGCGGATTAACCGCCATCTTCACCGTTCACGGCTGGGCCTTTTTGGAAAGCCGGCCGAAATGGCAGATTTTTTTGATAAAACTGGCCAGCAAAATCACTTGCCTGTTTTACGATAAGATCATTTGCGTTTCGCGCAATGATTATAATGAAGCGATAAAAAACAAAATCGCGCCGGCGCAAAAATTAACCTTTATTCATAACGGCATAAATCCAGCGGATTATAATTTTCAAGAAAGAATGGAAAAAGAATTTACTGTCGGCGCGATAGGAGAAGCGACAAAAAATAAGGGACATAAATATTTAATAGAAGCAAGTAAAAATTTCCCGGATATAAAATTAAATATCATTAGTAATATTCCCAACGCTTCAAAATATCTCAAAAATTTTGATATTTTCGTTTTGCCATCCTTAAAAGAAGGCCTGCCTTATGTGATATTGGAAGCCGGTTTGGCAGGGTTGCCTATAATAGCTTCCAATGTCGGCGGGATTCCGGAAATAATTGAAAATGGAAAAGAAGGATTGCTTGTTCCTCCGGCCAATCCGGAAGAACTCGCTGTTGCCATCAAAAAACTCATTGACGACAAAGCTTTGCGCGAAAATCTGGCCAGAAATCTCCACGAAAAAATCCAAAGAGAATTTTCTCTGGAAAAAATGCTAAAGGAAACTATTTCTCAATATTTAAAATCATACCACTAATTATGCTCCAGCAAAATAAGCGTAGAATTTTATTTGCTGGCAATTTATAATTGCGATTAAATTTTTCTAGTAATAAAAATTCCAGCGCCGCCGATTATTCCCGTAATTACGGCCAGAATAAGCCATATTTTGGAGCCGGGATTGTTTTTGTCACCGATAGTTATCACGCCAGCAAGGCCTGCCTGCCGATAAGGAAGGTTGTTTTTCGCCGTAAAATTTTGACCCTTGTCCACTACGGCGGATGAACTTGAACTGCTTTTTAGAGGAATAATCGGGGCAATCGCAACCTCTGCCTTTCTTTCCGCCGGTTGAGATGAAATTATTTCTTTCGGTTTTGAAATTGAAGACGAAGAAGAAAAAGATGCTGGCAGGCCTGCCTCGCCGGCGGGCAGGTAAGAAAAAGCGACAGAGTTGTTGGGATACAATATTTCTGCCGAAAAATTATTGTCGGCAAACTCTAATTTGGAAACATCGGAAGAAATCATCAGTTCCGAATTGGCCGCAACCAAAGAATAATCCGGAAATTTAAAAATCGCCTCGCCAGCTTTCAAAAACCAGCCGGAAACATCAAGAATAACGCCGGATTTATTTTTCAATTTTATAAATTCATTTTTTGTTTCAATAATTCGTAACTCGTTCGGGATAACTTTTATGTTTATTCTGTCCGAAGCCGAAACATCTCCGGATGAAACATTGAGAACGGCGATGTAATTGCCGGTATATTTGTAAATATGTCTTATATTTTTCCCTTCTTTATAACTGCCGTCGCCAAGATTCCAAAGATACCTGGCATTTAGAAGCGGCTCTTTTTTAAAACCTAACGCATTCCCTTCCAAAACAATATCCGCTCCCGCCACAGCTGTTTTGTCTTCCCCTGCCTTGGCGGAAATCTGTTCGTTTTTGTAATTGTAAGCGATACTTCCAGAAGCGATAACCGCTCCGGAGGAAGACGAAGAATTGTTCGCGGAAGAAAATTGGTTTTCTTGCGAACTGGAACTTGAATTTTGACTTGCTGTTTGACTAGAATTAACGACTTTGGGTGTACCTGTCGCCGTAATCCAGCCGGAAGATATTTTTTGCATCGTATATTTGCTAACATTGTCTCCCGCCTGCCAACCCGTGGAAGCATTTACTCTATCTGTTTCCGTTCCATTTTTGTCTTTTAAAATTAAAACTTCCCCATCGTTGGATAAAGCGCCGGTATAAATCAAATCGGCGACAATGCCAGGAACCGCCGTGTCATCCGTCCTTTCTAAAAGATAATAATCGCCAGCCGAAATAATTTTATTAACCGCATTGGAAAAATTAATAACTGGAACGCCGTCAATGGCGGAAAGCGCCCACCCGGTCAAATCAACATTTTCGCTTCCGTCGTTATGCAATTCTATCCACTCGTCATTGGCCGAATTGGCTGTTCCCATCCAAGCCACCTCGTTAATATAAACCGAGGCTTTGGCTAAAAACGGAAAAACCGCCCAAACCATCAATACCAGCGGGACGGCGAGTTTTGATAAAAACTTTTTTCGCATTTCTATTGCCCGAATTTTATTTTTTCTCCCGGTTTCAATATATTCTTACCGTTGTTTTCTCCCGGCTTTTTCTCCGTATTCGGCAAGCCTGCCCCTCCGATCGGCATACCCGTTTTTTCTTCGTAATCATACTCCTCATCATCCCTGCCCGCCGAAGAGGCGGATTCCTCGGCGTCAAACTCCTCTTCATCTCCCAAAACTTCGCCGAGAACTTTGCGAAGCTCGTCCAGTTTCGGCTCGGCTTTTTTATGGCGGCCAAGCTCGCTTAAATGAATTGTTTCTTCTCTTAAATCGGGACTTTTTTGAAAGGAAGAATTCATCGTCCTGACATCGGCGCCGGAAAATCCCTTTGTGGCAAGGGGAGACCTTGATGGTTCTTCCGGTTTTTGCGCTTGAACTTGCTGTCCGGTATTTCTGTGCGCTTTGCAATAAATCGCCCTTTTGCCGTCCGGCTGGAAAGGGACATAGGTTTTTTTGCCGCAAACAGAGCAGACGGCCTCGTATACTTGCGGACGGTCGCCGCTTTTCCCCGCATGAGGAATTGATTTTCTGACCGATGTCCGACCGACTTCTTTTTCTGTTTTAATTTCTCCGGCGATTTGGGTGTGCCATTCGGCGATTTTTTCTTCCACTTCTTTTTTTGAAGTGGCGTATTGTTCGCGCGAATACTCAATTATTTTTTCCTCAAAAGTCTTGCCCGCCGTTTTTATCGGCGGCAAAGTGCCGGCGGAAAACGGCCTTGAGGCCATTCCGTCTATCATTAACTTCAAATAAATACTGCCGAAACCGAGCCCGACGATGTCTTGGATTTCAAACTCCGGCGCAAACTCGCTTTCCATAGTTTCAGCATCGTAAGCGCCCACACGAAAAGTCACCAAAGTGCCGATGTTGCCAAAAACCGCATCCCTGATGCTCTCCTCCATTTGAGCGATATATTGATGGGCCAGGATAAGATTGAGCCGGTATTTTCTAGCCTCCGAAAGAATGTCTTTGAACGATTCGTTGGCGAAGTTTTGAAACTCGTCCACATAAAGATAAAAATCTTCCCGATCGCTTTCCGGAATGTCCACCCGGCTCATAGCCGCCAAGTAAATTTTGGTGATAAGCATGGCGCCGATAAGGCGGGAGTTCTCTTCGCCTATCCTTCCTTTGGAAAGGTTCATCAAGAATATTTTTTTATTATCCATCAGTTCCCTGATATCAAAAGAAGATTTTGATTGGCCGATGATATTTCTGATGAGCGGATTGGAAATGAATTGACCGACTTTGTTTTGGATGGCGGCGCTGGCTTCGGTCATAAACCTGTCCGAATACTTGGCAAACTCGTTGGTCCAAAAAGCCTTCACCACCGGATCGGAGATGTTTTCCACCACTTCGTCCCGGTAACTTTTGTCCGACAACATTCTGTTGATGCCAAGCAAGGTTGAGTCGGGATATTCCAGCAAGGCCAAGATGCAATTGTTCAAAATGTATTCCATACGAGGCGACCAGACATCCGGCCATATTTTCTTGAACACTCCGAGTAGTCCGTTGGCCACCAAATGCCTTTGGGTCGGGTCCACATTTTCCATGACATTGAAAGCTATCGGCCAGTCCATATCGTGCGGAGCGAAATAAAGCACGTCTTTAATGCGATTTTCCGGCACGAATTTCAGCATTTTCTCGGCAAATTCGCCGTGCGGGTCCACGATGCCGACACCTTCGCCGTTTAGGATGTCCTGAATGGCCATATTCTCCAGAAGCGTGGTTTTGCCCACGCCGGTCTTGCCTATGACATACATATGCCTGGCCCGATCGCGCTTTTTGATGCCGAATTTTTTCTTTTCATTCCGAAAATTAGTCTCGGCGAAATAAATTATTTTGTTGTCAGTTTCCGTCATTTTTTGTTTTTATTTATATTATGCTTCGTAGAATGAAATTATTCGGTGAAAATATAAACAAGTTTATGCTTTCACTTCGCTTTTCATTATAAACAAATGTCAGGCAACCACAATGCCATGCCAGATCGCGCCGCTCCTGCCATCTGCCACAAATTACCATTGTTACCATTGTCTATATTTGTGCCGATCGGCCCATTTGTGTACAATAGAAATACATGCGCATAATCAACTAATTAAAAAATGCCAAAACACAAGCCTATAAAATTTGAAGCTTTAGACCAAGGTTTTGTAAAACAGATAAATAAAATTATTTCTGAAAACAAAACCGCTAAATCCATTTTAAACGCAACATTGGCGATTATGGCCACGGGAGGAATAATAACTTTGGGAGCTCTGGCTCCTGGATTATTAATGGAAATAAATAAAATTTCCGGAAATGAAAACCATTACCTCGGATTAAGAAAAAAATCTGGTGTTCGGATTGAGACCTTGCGACAGGAGGTTTCAAATATTTATATTATACACGCAAAACATATCTTGTCAATCTTACCTTTCCCGCATTCTGTATTTTAAAAATGTTCCCCTTATTTCGGCGATAGCAGATTTAAGGAGAACATTTTGTTTTTTTGTTATTTTGTTATTTTAACCAAAAATTAGAGCGTGTATTTTGGCTTTAACCTCCAATATTATTTCATTTGAAATTGTCATTATATGTTCCGCCTTTCGCGCGGTAAAATCAACGCAACGAATCTGATCGGACAAAATAACGGCATTTTTGCCGTCAATATCGCATAAAACTTCCGTCATATATCCTTTTCTTCTTGTCGTAAGCGGGCATATTAGAAAACAACCGGTCGCTTTGTTGTATTCCTTTTTTGTAAGAACGAACGCGGGACGCCTGCCCCTTTGTTCATGTCCTTTTACTGGGTCTAAAGAAAGCCACACAATATCGCCTTGATCTGGAATTTTATCTACCATATCGTTTTTTCTTTGCCGACATCTTGCCCGTCAAAAATAACCTTATGACTCTTTTTCGGCGTAATTCCTTTAATCAGCTCTTTTAAACTGTATTCTTTCTGTTTTTTTGGTCTTATAACCAATGAATGATTATGATATTTTATCTCCATATCCGCCCCTTGTTCCAAATCAAAGTCTTGGACAAGATTTTTCGGAATTCTCACCGCATAGCTATTGCCCCATTTTTGCAATTTTGTTGTCATATTTTAAGTATATACATTGGATATACTTAAGTCAAGCTCGCCTTGTTTTTTATATCGTTTTGTATTTTAAAAATGTTCCCCTTGCATTTGCTTTAATTAAACGTTGGAACAAATTTCCCTTTTCCTCAAAATTTTTCCAAATAGAATAACTTGGCGAGGCCGTGGAAAGAAGGCAAATTTGTCCTTTGGGTGTATTTTTGAAGGCGAAACGGATCGCTTTTTCCATACTTCGCGTTTCCAAAACATTAAAGCCTTGTTTTGATTTTAAAACGCGCCTCCCGCTTTCAGGAAACAATACGATGTTTTTTATCTTGTATTTTCTCAAAGTTTTTTCAAGCTCTCTAAAATCATATCCGCGATCCTCGCCACCGAGAAAAATAGTACCGATGTTTTTTAGAGCCTTAATGGCCATAATTGTTGATTCCGGAGTCGTGGATATCGCATCATCGTAAAAATTTATCCCCTTAAACTCGCCGACAAATTCCAAGCGGTGAGACAATGGTTTAAAATTAATAATGGCTTCTTTTATAATTGAATCAGAAATGCCAAGAACGCGCGCGACTTTGACAGCCGCTTTTATATTTTTAATATTATGAGCGCCAATCAAAGGAATTTCACTTTTTTGAAGCGGAATTTTTTCATCAAAAGGCGGTTTGACGGCAAAATCTCCTTGTTTCTGAAATTTAAAAATGTTTTTCTTGGCTTTGTAATAATCTTCAATTCCTCCGTGATAATCCATATGGTCAGGAAAAAGATTTAAAAGCAAAGCAATGTTGGGAGAATATTCTATGTCGTCTAGCATATAACTGGAAAGCTCCGCGACAAAAATCTCATCAGGATCAATTTTTGTAAAAAGAACTTCCAGCATCGGATTTCCAATGTTGCCAATCAGACGAACTTTTCTGCCAGAAGTTTTAATAATTTCATAGATAAGACTTGCTGTCGTGCTTTTGCCCTTGCTTCCAGTAACCCCTATAATGAAATTTTTATTTTGAGAAAAGAAAATATTTGTGGCGGTAATGTATGGAATTTTAACTTTTTCTTTGGCGATTCCGGGTGTTTTAATTGCCAAATCGTAGTTTTTCTGCCGTTCAAGATATTTCTTATCCGTATTTTGATCAAGAATGCCTATTTTTAAGTTTGGATAATTTTTCTTGATGTATTTTTCCGTGATTTTGCCTTCTTTGCCATAACCTAATATACAACAGTTTTTAATTCCAAAAAAACGAAAAGGTGTCGGGATTGTTATCGCGGAAACTGTTTTGAAAACTTGTCCAATAATTTTTTGACGGTTCTTGATTTTTGGAAGAAGTGATTTTATTATAATTTCGTTTTTGAATTTTTTTGAAGCAAGGAAAAGGGCCGCTTGAGATTCTTCGAATGTTCCCACGCAGTCAAACGGCTTGATCTTCCCGAATCCCAACAAATCCTGAAAAAGCGGAAGAAGCGAATTATCCGCAAAAAGATTTTTCTTAAATATGCCAATGATTTCTTTTTTGCCGATAAACAAAGCCAGCATTAAAAAAGCAAAAACGCATTTTGGACACTCGCCACACCACAAAGAGCCGGAACGGTCTTTGAAAACTCTAAAGTTTCTGTTGCAGCTGAAAAAAAGCGGAAAGTATTTTTTATGATTGGCAAACATTCGCGCGATTCTGATTTCATAAAACTGCCTGAGAAGAGAAAAATAGACTATATCCGGCGTAATGAATTTTCTTGCGTATTCTTGAAACAGCGATTCAAACTCAACAGACTTGCTCCACTGGTGATTTATGATTTCTCCCTTATATCTTATGTTGCCAAAATTGCTGCTGTGTTCGTTTGCGACAATCACGTACTTATATTCGTAAATAGCCGCCATGAGAAGTCCTAAAAACGCAAAAATTGCCGATATCGGAATATGTCCGTCATACGCTTCATCATTTTTTTCAAATATTTTAGGGTCAAGAATTCTTCTTATTTTCAAAGACGGTCTGCCGATTTTATCAATGACCCGGCCAGTTATTAAATTTTGCCTTTGTGTCTCAACAAAAAAAGAAGTGGTATCAAAATCTTTCAATAATTCTGCGGCAACAATGGAATCTTTGCCCCCGCCTATTCCTAAAAGCGCGCGGTCTTGAATTTTAATTCTCTCGGAGCAGACTTTTATTTTTGAATGCGGAAATTTTGCCAATTTTTTTGGATCTAATTTGTTTTTATACAAAAACTCCCCAAGCCCTTTTCTGTAAACGGTATCCCAGAAATCCGCCTGATCTTTTGACAGTAAAAACGGCATCGTTATTCGCGGAGGACAGTAAAGTTTGTAGTAACTAATACCCAAAACAATAAGCAAGGATTCAAGAATTTTTCGGATTGATTCTTCTTTTAAATTATGCGGTATTTTTGGCAAAATAACCGTTTCGCTAAAATCCAAAGAATCTTGATTGTAAAATTCTGCGCGATAATTAAAAACAGTTTTCCCGTCTTTCGCGTCAAATTTATACCCGATAAAGTGAAAATTTTTCGCCTTTGGTTTCATTTTCATACAAAAGTATATTAACAAAAAACGGTAAAATAAAAAAGTCCTATCCTTAGGGATTTTTTAAATAGAAATAATATGAACTAAAATATGAGCCGTTTTTTATAATCCTTGCAAATCCTTATTTATATCATTGAATTCCTGATCCGTATTACCCACATCTATTGATTCAATATCACTATTTATCGTGGTAATTTCCGTGTCGTCAATCTGATTTTGAGTCGTTGGGGTGTTTATTGTTTCCGTCGCCGGAATGTTATTCTTTGACTTAAACATCCAAAAAACAGCTCCGGCAATGAGTAAGATTATGATTATGATTATTGTTTTTTTCATTTTTTATTTTGATTATTCTAATAATATTTTAGCTTGATGACTGGCTTGATACGGCGGAAGAAACTGACGATGAACTGCTACTCTTTGGCTTGTCTTCAATCCCCATCGCTTTAGCCAGAGCGACTGCCGCTTTTCTGACGGCGTCGTGAGCGGACTGAACAACAATTCTAACCTGTTTCAGATCATCTTGAAGTTTCTTAACTGTACTCCCCACATCGGCCTTAAGCTTATTTTCATCAGTTATAGTCATCTTGTAGACTTTGGCGGCTTGCGCCTCAACAGCCGTTCTGGCCGCGGCTATCGCTTTAGTGGCGTCATCAGCGACTTTCTTGGCGGAAGAAACATCAATACCCTTAGTTTGAGCCGCGCTTATTCTTACATTAATTTTAGCAAGAATTTTTTCAAGATTATTAAGAACATCGAGCAGGTGGTTCGTCCTGTCGTCATTTATTTTTTCCAGTTTTTTATCCGTTTTTTCAACAATTTGAGATTTTCTTTCGTCTTTTATTTTCTTTAGGTCAATTTTGAGAACTTCTCTTTTGTCCAAAATGGTTTTTTGGGTATTAGACCTGATATCTCGCGCTTTTTTACCTCTCTCGTTTCTTATCTTTTCAAGGTTTTTCTGCTTTTCTTTCCACTCTTCTTCTATTTTGCCTCTTTTCTCATCAACAGAAAGAGTAGAGGTCGCTCTAATACCCTTGACTTCGCCGCGGAATTCTTCTCTCTCTTTTTTAGCATTTTCTCTGACTTCCGTTTTAACCTCTTTTATGGAACTCTTGGCCTGAACTCTGGCGTCTTTTATTTCTCCTCTCGTATTTTGCCTCGCTTCTTTTTTTGAAAAACTGCTCGACACGGAACTAACGCCGACACTTGCGCTAGAAATACTGCTCAAAGAACTCTCAGCAAAGCCGATAGACGGGACCGCAATTGAAATCAACAACAACATTATTCCTAATTTTTTATTGCTCATACGATATAATTAAATAATTTGATAATGGCGTAAAATTATTCTACCAACTGTAATTCTGCTGTCAAAGCGAATATCAATAATTCTTCGCGAATTCTTCAAAAATTCTTATCAATTTTTGGGTATTTACCGGCTGAAAAAATTTATTATTTTGTCAAATAACCAGCCAGCGGCGGCGGGATTCTGGGTGACACTGCTTGAACTTCCCGAGTTCGGCATTTGGCAGACGCTTCCATCCCATGTCCCTCCGGCTTGAGCGCATGAAGATGAGGGGTCATAACTGCTGTAAGCGGCGCTACTATAAGCGGCGACGCTTGACGATTGCGGCATCTGGCAGTAAGAGCCGTTCCATGTTCCGCCGGCTTGAGCGCAAGCTGTTGAATAATCAGCGCTGCTGTAAGAGGATGAACTATAACTGCTGTAGGCCGCCTCCGAACTGGCCGGACTATATGAGCTGTAGGAATACGAGCTATAAGCGCTGGAAGGATAGGAAGAATATGCATATGAGCTATAAGCGCTTGAGGGATAAGAGGAGTAACTATAAGAACTGTAAGAAGAACCTCTTACTCCTTGGCATTCGGAAGAATTATATTCCGCGCTGGCGGTATCGTAGCAATACGTTCTGGGCATGCAAGTTTGGGTTGAGTTTTTCAGATATTGGCTTGACCAATCGCACTGCGGATAATTATAAGAGCTGTAGGAACTTCCGCTGGAGTAATAACCATATGAAGAATAACTGCCGGATTGACAGCCGTCTTTAGCGGCTGTGTCTCCAAGTTTAGCCGATTTCGTCATTTCGCCGTTGCAGTAAACCGCAGTGTTGGAAGAATCGTTGTACATGAAATGACAGCCGGTGCCAAGCAAAGAAACCATTTCGTTGGCGCAGGAAGAATAAGAGGGGTATGAGCTGTAGGAATACGAGCTATAAGCGCTGGAAGGATAGGAAGAATATGCATATGAGGAATAAGCGCTTGAAGGGTAAGAGGAGTAAGTGTAGGAACTGTAGGAAGAAGAACTAGATGTCCATGACCTGCACTTCGCCTCGTCCGGCATACCAAAATCTTGGCTGTTGTAATCTCCCGCTCCAGTCATCCAAATATTCCCGCCAGCCGAAGTCACATTGGCGCAAACTTGCTTGAGGTTTTCTATTCTAGCCAAGCTGGCATCAGTCCTTATCCACGACCTTAAACCGTAAGAATTCCAGACCTGCTCTTTCTGGCCCGATGGTGGAGTATAAGAGTAAGAAGAATAAGCGCTTGAGGGATACGAAGAGTAAGAATATGAAGAATAACTGCCGGATTGGCAACCGTCTTTAACGGCCGTATCTCCAAGTTTAGCCGATTTCGTCATCTCGCCGTTGCAATAAATGGCAGTGTTGGAAGAATCGTTGTACATGAAATGACAGCCTGTGCCAAGCAAAGAAACCATTTCGTTAGCGCAGGAAGAATAAGAGGGGTATGAACTGTAGGAATACGAACTGTAAGCGCTGGAGGGATAGGAAGAATATGCATATGAGGAATAAGCGCTTGAGGGATAAGAGGAGTAACTATAAGAACTATATGAAGAAGAGTTTCTGTTTTGATAATCGCAATAATTTCCCGTCCAGAAACCGCCGTTTCTGTAGCATTTTTCTTTCTCGTCGTAATTGGGGTATGAGGAATTGGAAGATTGCTGATAGTTTGGATTAACTTGATAAGGCGGTTGGGACGGCTGATATTGATAGGGATTGGCCGGGACACTGCAAATTTCTTTGGCTTTGGCGAAATCTCCGGATTGAATGGCCGCGAAACATTCCGGGCTCGGTCCCGCCGGTCCGGGTCCGCCAAAGTTGTTTTGATTGTATTTCTGGTATCTTTCCACCGCTTCGTCGCCTTGGAAAACTTGATGCTTGGCGCCGAAAGAAATACACTCCGCTCCACGAGCCGGATCGTTGCAATAAGCGAAACACTCCCGCTCGTTCTTGCATCCTCCGGGACCAGCCTGCTGGCTGAAAAATTTTCCAAAATCGTCTCCCTTCTGTTTTTGTTCTCCTTCTCTTTTGATGCCTAATTCAATTTCAGAAACCATTCTTTGGACTTCCGGATAATCCGCGGCTATTTCTTTCAGTTTGGGCAGGGCTTTTTGGGACGCTTCAAAACATTTTCGGCCGATTTCAAAATCAACATTGCCTCTTTCACATTCAATGGGGTTAAAACCGGCTTCGGATTTCATTATCTCGTAAATTTTTTTATTGCCCTCAAATTCCTTCCTGTGTTCTTCCGGAATGAATTCTTGGCAAAGTTCCGGGTTGCTTCGGCACTGGTCAAAATTTATGTTTTTATCCGCCATAGATTCAAAAATCTTAAGACCATCATCCATTTCTTTCTGGCTGGTAAAGCCGTTCTTGACGGCGAATTCCCCGCAAGACCTTGCCAATTTCACATCTCTTGTTTCAAAAGCTTTATCGCAAGCGTCTTTTATGGCCGTCTTGCCCGCTATTTTTCTGCCGTCGGAGGTTACAAGCTCCAAGTTTTCCAAGCCTTTCAGATAAAAATCTCCTGCCTGCTTGGTTCGCGCTCTGGCCGCCGCCAATTCTTTCGCCCCCTCGGGGCCGAAAAATTTTTGCGCGATTTCATCGCAAGATGTCAACAATTCCGAACCAGACTTCAAGCATTTCTGCCCCGCCTCTTCCGCCGTTTTCCCCAGTTCCGGATAATCTCCCTTAGCTAAAGCTTCGTCCAAACTGGCCGCCATATCGGCCATATTTGTTTTCTCAATCACGCCTCGGGGTATATATTTTTGAATTTGAACGATATTTGTTTTTTTTGCCAATTTTTTGCTCGCTTCCAGACAGCCGATCAGTTGTTCCCGAGAAAGCGTCTCCGCGGACTGACTGCAAATATCCACGCCTACTCCGGCGTTTTTTACTTCGGCAACAATCGTTTCGGCTGCGGTTACCGTGTCTTTGTCAAGTTGAAAAGTTTTGGCCAGATTCGGCTTTTTCAGCAATTCTTTGGCGATTTTTACGATTTCTTCTTCAAAATTTTCTTCCGTTATACCGCTTAACTTGGAAATAACTTCCTGCTTGTAAAATTGGGCTATGTCGCTTTGCTCTTTGCTGTAGACCTTGTATTTTTCCGCCAATTCAATGCCCTTTTCAAAATTAGAATCAAAAGCTTTGGCGCACTCTTCTTTCGTCTGGCATCCCAACTCCTCGGCCAAAGGAACTAAATTTTCCGGAATCTCGCTTTCAGCCAAGGCGAACTGAAAAGAAAAAACCGCCAGCAGAGAAGCCAGCCAGAAAAATTTTTTAAAATTAAGTATTTTCATAATTTTAATAGTTTAATGTATTTATTTGGCAAACGGATTAAGGGCGTCTTTGGCTTTGTCAAAAGGATTGGCTTCCACTCCCTCTAACGGATTGCTGACCTGGAACGGATTGGCTGTTTTGGCGGCATCTTCTACCGCTTTTTTGGCCGATTCCTCCTGCTGGGCCTTAATGTCGGCCGTGGCCGCCTGATAACCCTTGTCGTAAGTCTTGGAACTGCCGTACCAATAACCCCCGATGGCGCCGATAATAAGCAGAACTATTGATATCACCGAAAAATTTTTGTTCATATTTATAAATTTCAGCTTTCGCCGAATAAAAATTATCCCTTGGGACCGCAAAGGATTTTATAATAAAAATTGTCTTCTGCTTTCATTATACAACGAGAGAAAAAAATTGGCTAAAAAGTTATCCACAGTTGTGTACTTTTATGAAAATCTGCAAACTTATTTTAGCAAGAATTGCCGACCCGCCGCCAAATTTTTATCTATGAACAGAGGAATAATATAAACAATGATCGCTATCAACAACCCGGGAATGAATGCGAAGTTAATATTTATCGGCAAAACAATCAAGGTCGCCAAAAATCCAAGAAGTATGCTCCAATAGGCGGATTTTTCATTTTTTACTTTCCAAACAAGTCCACCCAACAAAGCCGGCGCAAAAATTAAGAGCACTTGAACCGACACAACGGCTAGAGTAATAATGTCTTGGACAAAATACGCCACCGCAAGTCCTCCTATTCCAAAAATAGACGCCGATATTCTTCCGACTCTCAATATTTCTTTTTCGGAAGCATTTTGTTTTTTTGCGAGAAAGAAGTCTTTCGTAATTGTCGCGGATCCGACCATAATACCAGTGTCCACAGTGGACATAATTATCGCTAGAACGCTTGCAAGCCCCAACCCAAGAAGTCCTGACGGCAGTATTTCCGCCATCAACGCAAACATGGCGCCATCCGGATCGGCTTGAGGAACGATATGATAAGCGAACAATCCGATCAATATAGATGCGCCGATAAATCCAACTTTCAATACCCCCGACCAATAAAATGCAACTCTGGCGGTTTTTTCATCAGACGCCGCAAACACGCGCTGCCACGCATCCACAGAAGTTAAAATTAGAGGAAATGCGAAAAGGATGCCCGCCCAGAAAAATATCGGACCACTATAATTATACAAACTTAGAAATCCTTCCGGAAGAATAAAAAGCTCTTTTACCCCAACTAGCGCAAAACCTTTTATGAAAAGAAAAACAAAAACAGGAAATATTACAAAAAATTGAAGCGCATCAGTGTAAAAATCTCCTTTTACCCCGGCGACGACCGTGTATGTAACTGTTATTAACGCGACAATCAAAAGCGCGGGTGTAAATGATATGTTTGTCGTGACATTTATGAGTTGAGCAAACGCCACAAATTGAATTCCTGTTGAGAAGAAATAAGCAATCAAAACAACGATTCGCCCGATTTTTCTAGTTCTGTTTGAATACTGATGAGCCAGATAATCTCCAAAAGTATACGCTTTTTGTTCATCTCCAAACTTCTTAATTCTTGGCGCAAGATACCCCATTAGCGCCCAACCTAGAGCTGAAGCAATTAGAAAAGTAATACCTGCAGAAATTCCAGTTTTGAAACCGGCGCTTGCCACGCCAAGCACAGTACCGGCTCCAACACTTGTAGAGAGGGCGGTAAAGATTAAGAAAAATAATTTTGTTTTTCTGTTGTTGACAAAATAACCTTCCGACCCCTCTTTTTTACCTAAATAAAGACCGAGACCAAGACAAGTCAGTATATAAATTAAAAGGATTGCGATATCAAGGGTTGAAATATTCATATCAAAATTATAGCATTATTGCCTGACTCTGTGTTTGATGTGCCTCCAAACATACCAAATAATTCCTATTGCAATCAAAATAACTATGGCTAAATCAAAATTATGCAGTTTTTCTCTGATTTGCCCCCAGTTGTCGCCCATTTTTACTCCGAGCCAAGTGAAAAGAATTGACCACGGCAGAGCTCCGGCGAAGGTGTAAAGCGAAAACCGTTTTATTTCCATTTTGGCGACGCCGGCCGGAAAAGATATGTAGGTGCGGACCACGGGCAGAAGCCGGCCAAAAAAAACCGTCCAGTTTCCGAATCTTATAAACCACTTGTCGGCCAAATCCAGGTCGCGCTTTGAAATCAAAACATATTTCCCGTACTTTTCAATCAGCGCCCGCCCGCCTTTCAACCCTATCCAATAAGCGATAAGCGAACCGGCCAGATTGGCGAAAGCGCCGACAAAGCTCACTATCCAAAAATTCATCTTCCCCGCCGCCACCAGAAAACCGGAAAACGGCATAATAATCTCCGACGGCATCGGGATTCCGCAACTTTCCACAAGCATCAAGAAAAACACGCCCGGGTATCCCAAGACATCTATCGTCCGAACGACGACATTGGCTAGAATATCAATGATTAAGGTGAACATAAGGGGTGTTTATTGTACCAAATTAGAACCTATTTACAAAATATCCGCATCTCTTTGCTGGCTCAAAGAGTGAAATGTGTATGTGGTCTTATGCAATTATTTTTAATCTATTTTTGTTTCAATTATCTTTTTAAATTTCTTTTCTAACTCTGGTCTTATTTCTTCCCCGACTTCTTCATAAATTTTTATTAAATCCTCAAAAGTACCTGTTCCGCCAAAATAATCCCAAAAATCTTTTCCAATAAGGAAGTCACTTCCTCTGTCGAAAAATTTAATGCATGTCCATCGTTGATATTCTTGTAGCGCATAAGGATTGTAGTACATACCCAAAAACACTTTTACCTTCTTTCCCTCTCTTGCCCTCATCGCGTAAATCTCCAAAAGATCTCTTTTTGCAGCCCTCATTTCATTTTTATTTGGCTTAGGTCCTTTTATTTCAAAATATATTTCTTCGCCGTTATCTCGTTCAAGATAAAGATCGACAGTTTGAATTCTATTAACCGAATTTTTATTACCTTGACTTGCATTATAAATTTCTTCTGATTCTTTTTTATGATTTGGCTCTCGCTTAACACTATCAAGATCGCTGAGTATATTCTCAAATGTTTGTTGTGCTTCGTTCGTAATTTTGCCCTGCAGTTTCTCTGCCCCTTGTAGTTTTTTTGCTATCTTAAAATTTTCTTTGGCAATAATTTTTGCAACTGATTCGTGCCAACTGCCAAGTGCTGTTTCGCAACCATGTATAAATCCTTTTGCTAAATAACCCTTCTTTGTGAAAAGGGCATATTGAAAAGGTTTTGCTGAATCCTCATCGCTTAAATCGTACCCCTCAATCTTTCTTAAGATTTTATCTTTAAGAAATTCATAAACCTCAACTTTCAATTTTTTAGACAAAGCCATATGATTATTTTACTTTAAAATGAAATATTATTTCTGAATACGGATTTCGATCACGTTCCGTTCGATTCAAAACTGGTCGCTTAAACTGATTCACAATTTTCATTCCTGCTTTCTCCGCAATCCCTGGATAGAGATTATATTTGTCATTTGCCACTAGAAAAATGTCAAAATTTGTTTTGAGATATTGTTTGCAATTATTTAATACATCTGCAATCCCTTGTGCGTAAGATTTGCGAGCTTCCAACCCTTGCCCTTTATACAATGGGCCTATTTCTAAATCGTCCTTGCGCTTAAATCCTAGCAGATCATAAGCATAGGCATGTTGTTCGTGATAATCAATTTGTCCGACATATGGAGGCGAACAAAAAATACCTGATATTTTTTGCTTTTTAAGAATTTTAGCGAATTCTGGATTTTGTTTTTCTACTTTCTCAAAAATATCTACTGTTCTTGAGTCTCCTGTTATAGCGGAATAGTGGACTGGTTTGCGCAAGTTATTAAATTCTCTGATTCGATTTAGCGCATCGAATGCATAACGATTAAGTAGTGTTTTAATAGAAAAAAGCGGTTTGCAGATTTTCTTGTGTTTATAACAGTAATAGGTCGTTAGTTGCGGTTCTTTAAGGGTCGCTAAGTCGCTATGCGTTGTCGCGCGACACGATCTAATCGTTCGGCTCAGAATAAGCGCTATAATTTTCCGGATTTTAACATCTTTTTCTTGTTTAATCGTCTTGAATACATGATCTATCTCGCGACGAACATTGTCTATAAACCAAATATCAATGAAAAAATCTGCTTTGTCCTGTTTTAGCTTGATTGAGTATTTTTTGAGCAATTTCTGATAAACAGGCAGAAACTCACGCTCTTTTTCTGTAGCAAATTTATTTTCATTGAAATTTCCTTGATTAACTTTGTATTTAAAATCGTACCCCGGGAAATGCACACTGTTAAATTTTGCAAGTTCTCCCAAAAGCTCATTCTCAAATTCTTGGATTTTATTGTCGTGCTCAAATGTATCTAGTGCAGAGAGCATTTTTTTTATTGCTTTCCGCAAATACTCATCTTCGTAGCGCGTTGCCTTACAACTAGCGATCATACAATTAAATTCCGATACATCTATACCCACAGAATGGATACCCATTTCTAGTGATTGAATAAGCGTTGTTCCAGAGCCTAAAAATGGATCAAGAATAATATCGCCTGTTTTGAAATAAACCTCCTTTTTAAAATCGTCCGTATGTTTGTCTATAAAATATTCAACAAGTTGAGGAATATATTTGCCTTTGTATGGATGAAGTCTGTGCACATGCTTTGTAGTGTCTTTCTCACGTAAATTATCAAAGGAAAGTATCCAGTTTAAATCATTGCCGAGATTTTTTTTCCAACTAATCTCACGTTTTCTATTATAAGATTCGTAATATTTTTTTAGATCATCTAAATCAACCGAAGTGGAACCATTTTCGCCGTGTTTTTTAACCTTGCCGTATTGAATGAGGTAAGAAATATTTGTAGGTGATATCTCTTTTTCAAGATAATCAGTAGCCCATTTTGATGCTTCGGGAATAGTTACTAATGACATAGCTTTATTTTATTAAATCTTCAATTGAAACGCAACCCGCTTGGCGCACCTTGCTTTGACATGTTTCGTTTTTAAATTTGGGCGCAGAAGGAATCGGACCTTCGACCTCTATCTTATCAGGATAGCGTTCTACCACTGAACTATGCGCCCCTAAAAACAAAACAATTGTAACAAAAAAGCGCCCAAAATACAACATTTTGCGCGCTTTTTTGAACTCATTAATACCTTTTCTTTTGTTCCGTCCTTGCCCGCCATTGCTACATTTAAAAATGTTGCGGGCGGGCGGTCTCAAATCAAAGCTCCGAGACCAACACTCTTCCCGCTATTAGCGGGATATCGCCTAACTTCTCCCGTTTTAGCGGGAAAAATTTAGTTTAAACTCCACGAGCAGCTTCCGCTACCCGTGCCTTGTTACGACTTAGCCCCTGTTACCAAACTTACCGTAGTTCCGCCGAAGCGGACCTTCGGGTACTCTTGGCTCCCTTGGCTTGACGGGCGGTGAGTACAAGACTTGAGAACGTATTCACCGCAGTATAGCTGACCTGCGATTACTAGCAATTCCAGCTTCATGAGGTCGAGTTGCAGACCTCAATCCGAACTTAGACCGGCTTTGATGGGATTGGCTCC
>Ga0209212_1000681_pt1 | contig 62934 bp, 48 predicted proteins | sample RifGroC2_FD_183996 | JGI IMG/M metagenome (GOLD analysis project Ga0209212, IMG submission 183996) | Groundwater microbial communities from Rifle, Colorado, USA - Groundwater C2 (SPAdes) (version 2) | ecosystem: Environmental > Aquatic > Deep subsurface > Groundwater | place: Rifle, Colorado...
ATGCCTTGACCTTGTCCTGCACCGCCTTGAAATAGGTGGCTGAGTTATTGGGCCACTCCGAAATCGATGCCGCCAGTGCAGCGGTTTTGACCGGATCGGCGTTAAGCCCGGAGGTGATATCGACCCAGTCCAGCGCGTGCAGATGATAAAAATGTATCACGTGGTCCTGCACATTCTGGATGCCGATGATGATGTTACGAATCAATTCCGCATTAGGGGGAATTTTGATCTTGAGCGCGTTTTCGACTGCCCTGATCGAAGCTATGGAATGAACCGTGGTGCAGACACCGCAGAAGCGCTGGGTCCAGAACCAGGCATCGCGGGGGTCGCGACCCTTCAGGATCTTTTCGATGCCACGGAACATGGTTGCCGAACTCCAGGCATCAATGATCCTGCCACCGCTGACTTCGGCCTCGATACGGAGGTGCCCTTCAATCCTGGTAATCGGGTCTACAACTATCCTGGCCATATCCTAACCCTCCTTGTTTTCTTCAGCAGGTTCCTTGTCCTTGCGCAGCGCATTAAGCACACCATGGACCGCAAAGGCAGCACCTGCGCCGGCAACCAGCCCCAGGCCGATCTTGTCGGCAGTATGCTCGATTCCGAAGCCGGGAACATTGGGCAGACGCCTGTACATCGGCGACATGGTATCCCAGAACTGCGGCTCGGAGCAACCGGCGCAGGGATGGCCGGCAGCGATCGGCCAGCTGGTCTTTTCGTTATAGCGCTGGGTGGGGCAGTTGTGAAAAGTGGCCGGACCCTTGCACCCCATCTTGTAGAGGCAGAATCCCTTGCGATGGGCATCGTCACCCCAGTGTTCCACATATTGACCGGCATCGAAATGGGGGCGGCGTTCGCAGTTATCGTGGATACGCTTGCCATAGGCAAACAACGGACGGCCATGGCTGTCGAGGGCCGGAATCTTGCCGAAAACCAGGTAATGGACGATCGTGGCTGTCAGGTTATCGGCATTTACCGGGCATCCTGGCAGGTTGATCACGGTGGTGCCCGGAACCGCATCCCTGACGCCAACCGCACCGGTAGGATTCGGAACCGCCGCCGCGATGCCACCATAAGAGGCGCAGGTGCCGACCGCAATCGTGGCCAGCGCCCCGCCACAGACCTGTCGGGCACGTTCGAGGTGCGTCTTGCCTCCGGTGGTGCCGTAGATGCCGCCGTCCTTCATCGAGATTGAGCCTTCGATAACACAGATATATTTGCCATTGAAATCGGTGATGGTCTTGTCAAGAGCGCCTTCGGCCTGATGACCGGCTGCCGCCATGATCGTTTCGTGGTAATCGACCGAGAGGATATCAAGCACGATTTCAGCCACGGTCGGATTGGCCGAACGGAGCAGGGCCTCGGTATCACCGGTGCAGCTCTGCATCTCCAGCCAGACCAGGGTCGGACGCTTGACCTCGTCCAATGCCTGGGCGATCCGTGGAGCGAACGAGGCCGGCAGCGCCATGGCAGCCGTCATGGCGGAACAGAACTTGAGAAAGTCGCGGCGCGACACACCACGCTCTTTGAGAATCTGTCCGATGGAACAATCATGCTTCAACAATTCATGTTCTACAGCTTCAAGCTCACCGCAATTTGATTTCTTTCCCATTTCAAGCCTCCTGACCCGGAGTTAGTGCAGACCTCTATCCTGTATGGCAGCCATTCTATTCATTAACAACCAGTATAATAAAATGAAGTTATATTGCAATACTATTTTTGTAATATTAGCTCGGGCAACAAAAAAACCGGCAACTGAGTTTACCGGTTTCTTTGCCACTTAGCAGACTGCATGTAAATGTGTCATTGTTTGTTTTTAGTCTTTTTATTCTTTTGTCTGAGCAGTTCTTTCTGACGGCGCACCGTCATCCCGATCAGCAAACCGTGACTGCCTTCTGCGGAATCGGACTCCTGCGGCGTGCGCTGCAGATAACTGCCATCCGGATACATATCCCAGGCGGAACGGCGATCGGACAGATGGGTATCGAAAACAACCCGCAACTGCCTGGTCAAAAGTGGCGACTCCACCGGGCAGAGTACTTCCACCCTGGCCTCCAGGTTTCGTTTCATCGCGTCGGCCGAGGCGATAAAGTATTCTTCGGCGCCGCCGTTGCGGAAGTAGTAAATCCGGGAGTGTTCCAGGAAACGCCCCACGATGCTCACAACCCGAACGGTCTCCGAAAGACAGGTAATGCCCGGGCGCAGTCGGCAGGTATCGCGCACGATCAGATCGATCCTGACTCCGGCAATCGATGCCCGGTAAAGCGCCTTGACGATATCGCCATCTTCCAGGGCGTTCATCTTGAACTGGATCAAACCGTCGCCCTTTTCACGATGCAGAACGATCTCGCGCTCTATCTTGGCGATCAGGGCTTTTTTCAGCATGCGCGGCGCCGGTATCAGCTTCTGATAATTGCGCTTGGCCATGAAGCCGGTAGTCAGATAATTGAACAGCTCGGTCACATCCTGGGCAATGACCTGGTCACAGGTCAAAAGCCCGACGTCACTGTACAGGCGGGCCGTGTCGGCGTGGTAGTTGCCGGTGCCGATATGCACATAGCGCCTGAGCCCGCTGAAATCCTGGCGCACCACCATGATCACCTTGCAGTGGGTCTTGAGGCCCACCACGCCATAGGTGACATGAATCCCGGCTTCCTCCATCCGCTCCGCCAGACGGATATTGGTGGCCTCGTCAAAGCGCGCTTTCAACTCCACCACCACCGCCACCTGCTTGCCGTTCTGGGCCGCCAGCAGCAGCGCATCGATAATCCGGCTCTGGCTGGAGGTGCGGTAAAGCGTCATCTTGATGCCGCGCACCTTGGGATCGATGGCCGCTTCACGCAAAAAGCGCTCGACGGAGGTAGAAAACGATTCGTAGGGATGCTGCAGCAGGATTGAACCGGCGTCACGAATGGTATGGAAAATATTGCGCTGGGTCTGCAACAGCGGGTGGTCGATCGGGTGATGTATCGGATCATGCAGGCGTGGATAATCCAGCTTGACCAGCTCGAAAAGATCACGCAGAGCCAGCAGGCCCGGCACTTCAAAGACGTCGTTTGCCTCGTCCAGCTCCAGTTCGGCCGCCAGGCGGCCTCGGTGGACCGGATCCATCCCGGCGCCGATCTCAAGCCGGACAATTGGTGCAAATTTACGCTCCTTCAACTCCGACTCGATCATCTCCATCAGATCGTCGGCCTCATCCTCGTCCTTTTCGGTATTGGCGTTGCGGGTCACCCGGAAAATTTCGCAGGAAACAATCTCCATTCCCGGAAAGAGCATGTCCAGATTGTTGCACATGACATCTTCCAGCCGAACGTAATGATCCCCCTTCCCCACCCGGATAAAGCGTTGCGTTCCGAGCCCGACCGGCACCTTGACCCGCACCAGCGAAGCTTCGCGGCTTCTGTGGGAACGCACCGTAACCAGCAGATTCAGTGAAAGGTTGGATATAAATGGAAATGGATGGGCCGGGTCGATCGACTGTGGTGTCAGCAACGGGAAAATGTTGGCGTAATAGTGATCCCGCAGCTGTTTACGTTCTTTAGGTGTCAGATCGGCGTAATACTCGATCAGAATATTTTTTTCCTGCAACAGAGCGCAAACCTGGCTGAACAGCTCCTCCTTGCGGGCTTCCATCGCACGTATGACCGCGTGGCACTCTTTCACCTGCTGTCGCGCGGAACGGCCGTCAAGTGTCAGTTCACGCATACCGGCGCCGATCTGCTGTTTCAAACCGCCGATACGCTTCATGAAAAACTCGTCCAGATTGGCGCTGACAATGGCAATGAACTTGAGCCGTTCCAGAAGCGGAGTCCGGTCATCCTCGGCTTCATGCAGCACACGGCTGTTGAATTCCAGCCAGGTCAGCTCCCGGTTGAGGAACCACTGGCTGTCGGACAGGTCTATTAACGGCTCGACGGCAGCTTCATCAGTATCTGCAACCGGATTGTCGGAAGAAGGCGTAATTTTTGACTTCTTACCCTTTACAGTTTTGACGGCAGGGGCAGCAGCCTCGCCACGCTTGCTTTTTTTAACAACGGGTTTTCCAGGGGATCTGGTCGCGTTCACTGGTTCTCCAAATTCATAATGGATATTCAAATCGGAATATTACACCATTTTTGCACCACCGCAACATAATCCACCAGAATACAAGCGTCACGGAAGCCGATTATTCAGCCAGGAGCCGGTTCCGGTTTTCTTTGTTGATCTGCCAGGAATCTTGTCGTATACCAGAATTGTTTAAAAATTCCAACATGCCCGGACACGGACGCTCACCGTGACAAGGAAATCGAGATGCAAAGTACGCAACAATCCCGCTATATAATGGAACATGATGATGAAGCCGTGCGGCTGGACATGAAAACCGACAGCGCCAGACTTGCCAGACAGGCCTTGTGGGCTGGCATACGCCCCGGCATGCGGGTAGCCGATATCGGTTGCGGTTCCGGTAAAACCACCGCCTATCTGCACCAATTGATTCAACCCGGAGGAAGTATCGTTGGCGTGGACGGCTCGGAATCACGCATAAGTCATGCAACGGAGCGATACGGCTCGAACGGCGTGGAATTTGTACGCGGGAATTTTTATGAACCCCTGGATGGGCTGGGTGAGTTTGATTTCATCTGGATGCGCTTTGTGCTTGAGTACCACCGCGCGGGAAGCCGCGAAATTGTGAGAAATCTGTCAAGACTTCTGCGTCCCGGCGGAATTCTTTGCCTGATCGACCTTGATTACAACTGCCTCAGCCACTTCGGACTAAGCCCCAGACTGGAGGAAACCATCAATGGCATCATGGAGACGCTGGAACGGGACCATGATTTTGACCCCTTTCTCGGCCGGAAACTCTACTCATTCCTTTACGACCTGGATTTCCGTGAAATTGCTGTGGATGTCGGCATGCATCACCTGATCTATGGACCACTCGACCAGGTTGACGAATACAACTGGACAAAAAAAGTGGAGGTGGCCGCGCAGAATTCGGGATATGGATTCGATGAATACCCCGGCGGATACGGTGAGTTTGTCGAGGAATTCAAGACTTTTTTTGCGGATCCGCGCCGTTTTACATATACACCGGTCATTTCCTGCAGGGGAATCAAACCACCGACCTGATCAATTGTCTGTGAAATTCACCTCTGACTTCAATTTTCCAGCGCACAGCGGCTGATAAACTCTTCCATGAATCTTTCCGCTTTTTCCTTGAACTCCAGCAACTCGATCCCGAAGCCGGTCGGCAAGGTAGTTTTCTTGATTTCCTGGCGACGGTTCACCCAGGCGATTCGTCCTCTTGCCTCGACTGTCTGGAAATTGTCCGGAAGAGTCATGCAGATTTCAATCGGCGTTCCCTCATGCACGTCTTCATGACTAGCGACAAAAATCCCCTTCATGCTCAGATCTCTGCTGACGGCATCGTAGCTGTTTCCATCCACGATGAACGAGACCGGCACACTGGACGAAACCCTGGTCCCGCCCCTGACACTGAAGACGGCAGGCTCGTCCCGGGTTGGCGGCACGTACTGGTAAGCCTTGGAATAATAACTTAGAAATGCCTCCACAATGCGGCTTTCAAACTGTTTTCCGCACTCGTCCCGTAGAAGCTGAAACGCCTCGTCAAGCGGCATGGGAGCACGATAGTGGCGTTTGGCGGTTACCGCCTCAAAATAATCAGCCACCGCAATTATCTTGGATCCCAGAGGCACGTCTCTCCCTTTGAGGCCTTGCGGATAGCCGCTGCCATCCACCTTTTCATGGTGTGATCCTGCAATATCCGGAACTTCGCGGTAGATGCCCTCAAAATTGATCCTGGCCAGTATTTCCCTGGTTTTTCCGGCATGTGCCTTTACGGTATCGTACTCTTCCGGTGTCAGGCTCCCCTCTTTTTTGAGGATCGCGTCCGGCACCCCGATCTTGCCGTAATCGTGGAGCAGTGCGGCCACCCTGATCTTCTCGCACTCATCGGTGGAAAGGTTCAGTTCCCTGCAGATTCCGATGGAATATTCGGTAACCTTTTCGGAATGGCCGGCGGTAAGCGAATCGCGGGCATCGATGCTGGCCGACAGAACCTGCAGCACCGAATTGAACTGCCGCACCTTGGATTCGATAAGATCGGCATTGCGCAGACTGATGCCTATCACGGACGCAATCCCCATCAACAGGCTTATATCGCTCTGAACCAGCGGATTTTTGGTTTTTACATTATCAACCGCCAAAAGGCCGATCGATTTTCCTTCACAGACAATCGGACAGCAGATAAATGCCTGGGTGCCGACTCTTTTCACAAATGACTGGCTTTGCGGCGACAGGGTTTCCTCGATCTCTTTCAGATCGTTTATCAGAAAAGGTTTCTGTTCATGAAAGGAAATTGTAAAGATCCCTTTCGAATTAGGGCTGTCAAGATTGAATGAGACCGAATCCAGCAGACCGAGCTGATCGTGGGAATAGCCGTATCCGTTATGCAAAACCAGCTTGCTCCTATCCGAATTCGCAATAAGGATCAGGCCACGGTCATAATTGAGCCGTTTCTTCATGATCTGGCACACGTTCGCAAGAATATCTTCACTATTGGTGCAGGTACTCAACGCCTGGCCAATCTCATTGGTCATCAACGCGTTATTGTAGTTGTTGTCGATCTGCTCGATAAGTTTTTCGGTCGATTCCCTGGTATTGTCCAGACTGGCCTGCATTTCACTATTCTCAATCTTGGCGACCACAATCGCCAGTATGCATACCAGCGATACAAACAGGGGCAAAAGGATCTCCAGGACGGTCCAGCGGCCGGTCGCTGCCATAAAAAGCGACATGAAAGTAAAAACAATGGTTACGGCTATCCCCACCCGCCTCAGGTATACCGACAGTGATCTTTCCCAGGTCACGATATAACGGCACGACTCGCCGCCGTTGAAGATGCACTCGGGGTGCTGGACATGGGGAAGCTTGAAACCGAACACAACCACCAGCGCCTCGAAAAAACCGATCCTGTTTTTGCACTGGAAAGGCTTTTCGACGATTCCGATACGAGGTGTAACGGTTATCTCCACCTTGTTTGAAGAGATCTTTCGGGATTCGTAGTTCGACGACTTTGTAAAATTCGACGTGGCCTTGTTTATCAATTCAAAGGCATTGGCGGGGCCGATCAAACCGAGAGCATACTGCCTCATTACTCCCAGCGCAGCCGGAGATGCCGCGTAACGGCCGGCTTCCCTGGCAATGTTCTCGTTCCCGGTCAGTTGGACCAGCTTTTCATAGAAAAGATCGATCTGCTCCTGGGTGAACCAATGCCCCTGGTCGGCGACTTCATAGGCTTTCATGCCGGCATGGTGCAACAGTTCGCTGACGTTCACATAACTGTACTTGCTGGTTATAAGCCTGACATAATAGTCAATTATCCTGCTGTTGTAGATTGCTGAGCTCATCAGGCGCTAATCCCGGGCAACTCGACTTCAATGTTTTTCTGGACAAAGCGGAAACCGTTATCACAGAATTTTATGAACTTATCGGTATAATGCAGATTCATGATGCAGAGAGTGTAAACCTTTTCAACCGGCAGGCAGATGTTCTCGGCATATGACGCGGGAAACATCAGAACCGGCATTTCCTGATGCTCATAATCGTCCGCCACGCACGAAAGAGCCGATTCAATCACGCTTCCAGGCACGGTCATATCGATCAGCATCACGGTCGCACAGTTGGTAAGATTGGCCATATTGAGACCGATATCGGTAACATTTGCCATGATGACGGCCTTCAACTCACCTTCTTCGGCAAGAGAATAGAGATGTTTTTCTTTTTTGAACCCCAGCCGCTGGTACTCTTCGGACAGTCCATCCGTGGGGGAACTTCCCGGCTGAAGATCGAAGGCGTCAATCATCAGACCGCCGGAAACATGACGGTAGAAGCGCTTCAATTCGGCATAATCGCCGGACTGCGTCGGTTTCAACGTCCACTGTTCCGGCAGTTGTTCTTGATCAAACCCGGCCTTGTGATAATGAAAATAGGCGAACTTGTCGAGAGAGCAACCGTGAGGATCGTTGATTTCCTTGGCAAACCCTCCAAACACCCGGTTCGGAAACTTGTTCTCCGGTCTGAAATAATAAAAAACATACTTCAAATGAGCCGAGTAGAGCTGGTAAAGATCATTCAGGTAGCAGCTGATCTGCTTCAACACCATCAGGCCGGCCTTCATCGACTCGGTCTTGTTGGCGGCATGGTGGTGAATCATCCAGGAGTTTTCGTACAGACGCACCATGGACATGTGCCCAAGGATAACGCCCTTGTCCTGATAGATGAAATGCCGTGCTATGGCGGGGTTGTGGTTATACAGCTTTTCATAGATGCGCTTGATTTCGTGCTTGTTGGACTGAAAGAAAGCATATTTTTCAGGATAGATGAAACCGGTTTCGAAAAAAAAGTTCCAGAGCGCATCCATATCCACGCTGGTGCAGACGTATGAATTGCTGTTATCCGCCTGGTGAAGCAGCGACAACAGCCTGACATGGTCATCCATGGCCATGTCGAGAATCGCCAGTCCACATCTCACGACACCATCTTTTAGCCCTTCACCGCTGGTATTCCGGTAGACCACCTGCGCACGGCACTTGATCCGGAAGCTTTGGGCAAAACTCAAATCGAGCTCCGGAATTATTATACCGGCCAACAGCTGGGAATTGCCCGCCGACTCCTCCACCGAAAAGCCCGAGCCGGAGATATCTATGGTTTTAAGATTAACATTTTTGCCGGTCAACGGATGGACGAACACCACGCTGGGAGAAGGGACCAGCACATGCCTGGTACTGCGGAACTGTTTCGGCCTGTACCTCTGGATGCGGTCACTGACCGGGGACAGCACGAATGTAACGACGTCCCGATCAACCACCTGCCTGATGATCCTGCATTCGCCGGAATAGAGCAGCTCACTCTCGGCGTGAAGATGCAGGCTGACCGGTGATGAAGAATTAATCCACTGGAAAGCCTGGGGTGAAGTCGAGGTAACCTGGGCACAAAAAGACATGGGGTTGGAATCAAGCAGGGTTCCTTTAAATACGGCGCTGCTCTGGGTGACTGTGGCCTGTATGCCGCTACTGGGGTAGCGCTTGGCCTTTCTTGAATTAATTTCATTGCAGACTTCCGGCAACAGCAGACTGATGCCCAGCTCGTCGATGCTGATAACTTCCGGATTGACCTGAAGGCATTTCTTGCCGTCAGTGATCAGCATGTTCTGAAAGGAGTGCGACTTCAAAATCCAGGGATCGGTCGGCTCGCTCCAGACACAATCAAGCTTGTCACCGGCACAGGGGAGCGGTTTCGCCGTAAGCGACAGGGTACTTTCGAACTTGGTATGTTTCAGATTTATCAGGACAGTTCGATCCTGGAAATTTATGTAATTGAGCTTGTTGACAAGAAAACGCTTGCCGATACCACGGACCTTTTGAATGTTTCCACTTTCTGCATCTGCATCGGAGGAGTTTAAGCGCGGTATGATATGCAGTTTGTCCATTTATTTACCTATAGAATCAGCAGAATCCAAGTTATCCAATTTAGCTTTTTGCCATTAACAAACATTTCGTCAATATCATTCATACTTGCTTGAGATGTTAAAATATCTATATTTATGAATGAGATTTCCACGGCCATCCATTCGGGATTATTACTGTATTTTCTAACACATCTGCCTGGGGGCTACAAGCAAATTAGAGCGTCAGGCACCGTCTATTAATGGCAGCTACATAACTGTTTCAAATATGACACAAAACAGGATTATATTTCCGCCGGACCGATTTGCATCCTGGCCTTCAACTATGATAAACAATATCCACCATGAAAAAACTCAACCCACCGCAGCAACGTGCTGTCAATACAACCGAAGGCGCCCTGCTGATTCTGGCCGGGGCCGGTTCCGGCAAGACCCAGGTCATCACCACCCGCATCGTGCACCTGCTGAAAGACAAGCGGGTTCCGGCCGAAAACATCCTGGCGGTGACCTTCACCAACAAGGCCGCCAAGGAGATGAACGAACGTGTCGGCGCCATGGCCGGTCCGCTGGCCAAGGGGATCGTAATCTCAACCTTCCACTCGCTGGGTGTGCGCATCCTGCGCCGCGACATCCGCGCCCTGGGCTTCAAACCCAACTTCTCGATCTATTCCAGCTCCGACCAGGCCGGCGTGATCCGCCAGGCGGTCCGTGAACGGGACATCGACCCGAAAAAGATCGACCCGGACCAGATCCTCTGGAAGATTTCCGGCCTGAAAAACCGCCTGATCGGACCGAAGGATTTCACTCCGGATCACAGCAGCCCGCTGGAGATTGCGGTGGCAGCCGTCTATCCCCGCTACCAGGAGCTGCTGAAGGGCTTCAATGCGATCGACTTCGACGACATCATCATGCTCTCTGTCGGACTGCTGAAAACCCCGGCCATACTCAACTTCTGGCAGGAGCGTTTCCGCTACATCATGGTCGATGAATACCAGGATACCAACGCCTCGCAGTACCTGCTGATCTCGCTTTTGGCCAAAAAACACGGCAACATCTGCGTCGTCGGTGACGACGACCAGTCGATCTACGGCTGGCGCGGAGCCGAGGTCGAAAACATCCTCAATTTTGCCAAGGACTACCCCGGCTGCGTCACGATCAAGCTGGAGCAGAACTACCGCTCCACCGGTTCGATCCTGGACGCCGCCAACAGCGTGATCAAAAACAACCCGCTGCGCACCGACAAGGCGCTCTGGACCGCCAGCGGAGCTGGACGGGTAATCGACCTGCTGGTGGCCGACAGCGAAGAGGACGAAGCGGCCAAGGTTGTTGAAGCTATCATGCTGGAGCAGTATCGCGACAAGCTGCTCTGGTCCGACCTGGCGATCCTGTACCGCTCCAACGCCCAGAGCCGCGCCTTCGAGGAGAAGCTGCGCATGGAGCGCATCCCCTATGTCGTGATCGGCGGACAACAGTTTTACGAGCGCAAGGAGGTCAAGGACGCCATCGCCTACCTGAAGGTTATCGACAACCCCAGCGACGAGGCCTCGCTTCTGCGGATAATCAACTTTCCGCGCCGCGGCATCGGCGACACCACGCTGATAAAACTGAACCAGTGGTCTATGGAACATGACGTGGCGCTATTTGAAACTCTGGGGCGGGTCAACGAAATCACCGAAATATCGGCCTCATGCAAAAAAACTGTGCTGGCCTTCCACGCGATGATGAAAGACGTCATAAACCGCTTCACCTCGCACAACATGGGGGCCCAGGTAAATACCCTCTTCAATCATCTGCGGATCGAGGACGAAATGTATCGCACCTTGAACGACGCCGCCCAGGCACGGAAAAGGATCGAAAACATCGAGCAGGTGGTCAACTCGCTGGCCGACTATGAAGCCCGCAACCCGCGCGGAACGCTTTCGGCCTTCCTGGAGCGGATCTCGCTGATGGATGAGGACAAACCGGCCGAGGGCGGCAAGGAACATGGCCTGAACGCGGTCACGTTGATGTCGCTGCACTCCAGCAAGGGGCTGGAATTCAGCCATGTCTGGCTGGTGGGGATGGAGGAGGAACTGCTGCCGCACAAACGCTCGATCGAGGAAGATCCGACCGTGGCCGAGGAACGCCGCCTCTGCTACGTCGGCATCACCAGGGCCAGGAGATACCTGACCATTTCGCGCTGCCTGACCCGCCGCAAGTATGGCGCCATCGAGGAACGCAAGCCGAGCCGTTTCCTGGCCGAGATACCAGAGCACCTGCTGAGCAAAACATCAAGTGACGATACAGAAAGTGATTCAAAACCTGTCAATCTGGCTGATGATTTTTTTGCAAGGATGCTGGGAGATGGAACCTGATATTTCTAAGACCGCACGGAATACGCGGGCTTCGGGGGATGGTGAAAAAGTGTCAATCGATAAATAGATAACAGCGTCACTCAAGACTCCCCTAAAGAGGGAAAAACCTCTGGGGGGCCGGTCTTGCCGATTGTTGGGAGCTTTTTAAGCCTCTCTACTACTCCTAGCAAATTCAAGCTTTTTCATTTCTGCTGGCGTTAACTCCGTCTCATAAGGTTCTAATGCTCTTATAACGTATAACGGCTTCGTAGTTTTTTTGTCTAAATGCCTCGTCTGCGGTACTTCGCGCCCGCACATGTTCAGCTTGTCTATTCTGAGCTAACCACTCGTCCAATCTATTTGAACGTGCTGTTCTAAGGGGCGCCAAGTCACTCTCAGAGGATTTGATAATTCTGCTTTGAAGTATTTTCAAAGCTTGTGCATGTCGTTCAAGTTCTTCCTTGAGACGGATAACGGTACTACAGAACTGACCATCGCTGGAGCTGAGCGCTCCTTTCGAGATTTCACTCCACTCCCAAAGCGCAAAATCCGATTCAAGTTCAACAGAAGAAACCACAACTGAGACTGCATATTCTCGGTCGCCAAATTTGACTTCACCGTGAAGGTTCTTTGTTTTAAATTGCCATACAGCCAAAAAGCATTGCGTGATATCCTCTGGCTTAACCAGCTCAAACCCTTTAGGCGTGGCCTGTTTTAGTACTGTGGATGTAGAGCAACTCCCAGTTTCCGATGCTAGAAAAGAAAACGCTAAGGGCACAGTTTCAAAAAAACTGCGAACGAGTACAACCGCGCTATCAAATTTTCTTTCTGTCATTATTTCTTCCGCGACAACGTGATAAGGCACACCGGCTCGGCGGGGGCTTTTTCCCGCTGACCGGTGCTGCCGTTGGTTGAATATTCATCTTAAATCACGCTGAAACATTTCTGATTATTTAGATGCATTTTATCGATGCACTCTGTTTGGTTTGTATGTCGATTTTACCTTTTATAGCCCCTTCCATGACCCAAGAATCTTGCTCTTTGCTATAGCGACATATAGATAGCGCAGGAGTTTCCAATGCATTTGTGACTACCGCAAGGCGATAGTCATCTTTCTGTTGCATAAAAACTTTATATTCGTTAGGCGTAAGTTCCACAGAAAATGAAGAACCAGACAAACCTTTTACTTCAATCAGGGGAAACCTCTGGGGTCAGGTTAGAGTTTCGGACATTTGCAACACTCCTTACGCATGGCATCAACCAGTTCCGAAACTATCCGCCGCTTCTTAACATCACCTGCAATTCGCTGTGCAGCTTTACCAAGCGCCGATATATCTCGTCCCAACAACTTTGTCAGATCGGTTAATCGAAGATGAGGAGCAGTCTGCACAATGGCAGCGGCAACGGCCCTTGCTTCAGTCATGGGGCGCGTCTTTCCCGCTGCTTTAAGCAATTCTTCGGAAATGTGAAAGTGAGCACAGACTGTTGCGATAACCTCTGGCAATGAGTACTCTTGTTCGCTTTTCTGGTCAACCATTGATAGAATTTCATCAGTGAAAGAATCGGAACCCAGTATTCGCCCTTCACAGGTTCCGCTATGAAATTCTTTACGTTTCCCTTCGCCAATTCCATCTTTAACGAACGAATCATATACCTTCCGGGCATGTTCTGCACCCGGTGAAAACATTGACAAAACGTAATCGGTAGTAAGCCACGGCAAGAGTTCTTTCCCGAGATAGGCGCCGTGGCCGCTCCACGGATATTCATCCGTAGCAGCCACAATTCCGGCCCGAACCGGATTCAAATGAATATACCGTACGAGTTCAAGCAGATAAGCGTCAGCATCTATAAGCAGCGCCTTATATCGGCCTTGAAAGAGATGCCCGGTACGGGATTGAGAATAATTGATCCACTTTGTGTAGCGAAGTGAGACATTTTGCATAATCCGGGACAGCGGAATGTCACCTGTTTGAACGACAAAGTGGATATGGTTTCTCATCAGGCAAAATGCATGTATCCGGCAGTCAAACCTTTCAACAGCATATTGGAAGATATGGTAAAGGTGATACCGATCCTGATCGGAAAAGAAAATCGGATCACCTGCATTACCGCGAAGGATAACGTGGTACAGGGCAGAAGGAAAATGTATGCGGGGTTTTCGAGCCATGGCGGTAGATTAACATCAAATATCTGAAAGTCAAGCCTGACCCCAGAGGTGTCCCCGGTCATGGTCTGAGCGCGGGTTGGGCATTTATCTCATTAATGGCATCCAGAAGAGCATCCCTATCGCATACTCCACCATCTCCGTTGGACACTCCGGTATCGACTGCTGGACATTGGAAGCGATTTCAGCAGCAACACTCCTTGCTTCTGTTTCTGATGGATATTTTGTGTTTGGCATTTTATTGATTATGTCCTCTGCCTCTATGACAACAGAAAGTCCAAGATTGAATGCTTGCTCGCATTCTGAAATATTCAGACCCTTCGCAGAATGTCGCTTGCTCAAAGCCCGAATCGCCGCGTCATGCTGACCGTAAAAATCGCTGTGACGCCATAGATAGGCCGTTTGAATAGCATCTACGAGAAATTTGTTTTTGCCGGATTCATTCATTTATTATCTCTTCTGCTCAATAACGGCTTGAGGGTCTGCTGTGGAGCGAAGCGGAAACAGCAGCACCCGAGTGCTGTACGTTTCAGCCAAGAGTAAGCAATGACTCGTCGTACCAAACGTCTTCATATCCTGGAGCTATTTGAAAGCGCCATCCCGGCGGCAGGGCCAAGTACTGAACCACCTCCGGACACCAGTCCTCAATATGACTTACATGTAATGGTAAGAAGAATTCAGGATCTTCCGAAATTTCTTCACCAGCCCAGATGTACCACCCGCACGTGCTTTTAGACGGTGGATGGCGTAGACCATTTATAGGCAGATTTCCTGACTTAATATTTCCAGAAATTCCGAGTTTGGTTTCCGCCACGGGTAGCTCTGGCATTGCACCAAATTTTCTGCAAATATCTTCTTGAAGTTCTCTTTTGTCTTTTTTCATTATATTCTCGTACAACTCGTAGATCACCGATTAGAGCCGGGTTTATATATCTATAAACCCACAAGGTTTCTACTATTATAAGATTCAATCCGTTAATCAAACCCTGTCCAGAATATCCTTCATCGCCTCCGGCAACTGCGGCCGTCCCTTGGCATTCAGGGCGGTACCGGTCACCAGAGCCTTTACCGCCAGCTTGCGATCCGGCAGGCGGTAAATATCCTGGCGGAATCCGATCCGTACCGGGGAGATCCGCTCCAGCCGCACTTCTACCAGGAAGCGGTCGCCGCTGGCAAGGGAGGTCTTGTAGTCAATCTCGATCCTGGTCACCACCAGGTTGATCCCCTGCGCAGTCAGCGCCGCGAAATCGATGCCAATCGTCTTCAGGTACTCATGCCGGGCGTGTTCCAGATAGTTCTGGTAGACCGCGTTGTTCACCACACCCTGCAGGTCGCACTCGTAATCGCGCACCGCCATCTCCAGGCTAAAACAGTCCTTATCCATTATCTGTTCCTCTCCTTCTGATCCGGATTCCAGGCGGCTTCATATAGTTTTCAACGCATTTTACTCAATGACTGAGTAAATTGTTTTGCCGACTCCAACAGCACCACTACAGCTACACCCGCTCGTACGGTTCGAACAGCCGCTTGTACTCATCCAGCGCAAAACGGTCGGTCATGCCGGCGATGTAGTCGCAGACCACCCTCTGCAGGCCGAAACGCTCCAGGCGGGATTGGTATTTGGGGGTCAGCAGGTTGGGATATCGCAGGTAGGTCTCGAACAGGCGGGTGATGAAAATTTCGGCCTTGACCCGCATCTTGTCCACCTTGTGATGGCGGTAAAGAAACTGGAACAGGAAGCGCTTCAACTCCAGGTTGCGGGCGGTGATCGAGTCGCTGAAATGGACCACGGCCCGGTTGACGCGGCGCAGATCGTCGATTGATTTTATATCATACTGCTTCAGGTTGTTGCATACAGTTTCACACAGATCGTTGATCAGAATTCCGATCAGGGCGCTGATGGTCTGGAACACCAGGCGTTTGTCGTCGATTGACGGGTATTTCCCGCGCACGCCGGCGCTGACTTCCCGCCACAGTTCGACCTGCTCCAGCATTGCCAGCGTGATGTGCCCTGATTTGAGGCCATCGTCGATATCGTGGTTGTTGTAGGCGATTTCATCGGCATAGTTGATGATCTGCCCTTCGATCGAGGAGACCACCCCCGGCATGAATTCGGCCATGGTTTCGGTGGGGGCATCGAAGGGAGAGGAATGCTTGATGATCCCTTCTCGCACCTCCCAGGTCAGGTTAAGGCCGTTGAAACCGGGATAGCGTTCCTCCAGTTCGTCAACCACCCGGAAGGACTGCAGGTTGTGCTCGAAGCCGCCGCTCCCCTGCATCAGGCGATTCAGCACCTCTTCACCGGTGTGGCCGAAGGGGGTGTGCCCCAGGTCGTGGGACAGCGCCAGCGCCTCGGTCAACTCCTCGTTCAGGCGCAACCTTCGGGCAATGGCCCGTCCGATCTGGGCCACTTCCAGCGAGTGGGTCAGGCGGGTACGGTAATAATCACCCTCATGGTTGACAAACACCTGGGTTTTGTATTCCAGGCGTCGGAAAGCGGCACAGTGGATGATGCGATCGCGGTCGCGTTCAAAGGCGGGACGGTTGTCGCGGAAATCTTCGGCATGCTTGCGTCCGAGTGATGCGGCGCTGGTGCAGGCATATCCGGCCAGGTCGCTGCGTTCGGTAGATTCGGTCATGGCGGCTCCTTGGAATAACCTTGATTTGGACTGGAATAAGGTTCGGGGCGAAGCGGATCAAAACCGCTTCGCCCCGTATATTTACCTGCTCATTTACAGAATCACCCGATACAGCAGACGTTCTGTTCCCTGGCCGCCTTGGTTTCGTCCAGCCTGCCGACCGGTGTCGTAACCGGCGCATCGTGCAGCATCTGGGGATTGGTCTCGGCGGTCATGGCGGCTTCGATCATCACGTCGATGAAGGCGTCCAGCGTGGCCTTGCTCTCGGTCTCGGTCGGCTCGATCATGATCGCTTCCTTGACGATCAGCGGGAAGTAGACCGTGGGGGGGTGATAACCCTTGTCGATCAGGAACTTGGCCACATCGATGGCGTGCACGCCATGCTCCAGCTGCTTGCTGGCGGAGAATACGCACTCGTGCATGCAGGTCATGTCATAGGGCAGGTCGTAGTAGGCCTTGAGCCGTTCCTTGATGTAGTTGGCGTTCAGAACCGCCTGCTCCGAGACCTGGATCAGCCCCTCGCGCCCCAGCATGATGATGTAGGCGTAGGCCTTGGCCATAACCGAGAAGTTGCCGAAGAAATTGGCGGTGCGGCCGATCGAACCGGCTTTCTGGTCTTCCATCAGGAATTGCCCGGCGTCGTTCATCACGATGCGCGGTTGCGGCAGGAACGGGATCAGTTCCCGCTTGACCCCCACCGGACCGGCGCCGGGACCGCCGCCGCCGTGGGGCGTGCCGAAGGTCTTGTGCAGGTTGACGTGGATCACGTCAAAACCCACATCGCCCGGCTTGACCTTGCCCATGATCGCGTTCAGGTTGGCGCCGTCGTAGTACATCAGCGCGTCATGGCTGTGAGCGATGTCGCTGATCTCCTTGATATGCGGGTTGAACAGCCCCAGCGTGTTGGGACAGGTCATCATCACCGCGGCAACTTCATCGTTCATGGCCTTCTTGAACAGCTCGATATCCATGTCGCCATAGGACGCGGTCGGCACGGTGATGATCTCGTAACCGGCAATCGAGGCCGAAGCGGGGTTGGTGCCATGCGACGAATCGGGCACCACCACGTATTTCTTTTTGGACTTGTTGCCCCTGGAGGCGTGGTAGGCGGCAATCAGCAGAATGCCGGTCATCTCGCCATGGGCGCCGGCCAGCGGCTGGGTGGTGACCTCGTCCATGCCGGTGATATCGGCCAGCATCTGCCCCAGGTCATAGAGCATCCCCAGGCTCCCCTGGCAGAACTCGACCCCGCCCGGCAGCAGTGCCGTCATCGGATGGAACGGGGCAAACAGCGCGGCCGCGTTTTCCAGCACCTTGGCGTTGTATTTCATTGTGCAGGAACCGAGCGGATAGAAGTTGGTATCCAGCGAATAGTTGCGTCGGGACAGGTTGGTAAAATGCCTGACCAGGTCAAGTTCGGAAACTTCCGGGAGAGCGGCTGATTGGCGGCGCAGCAGGTTCTCGGGCAGCTCGGCGGCGGCCGGCACATCCGAGACCGGCAGCTTGACTCCCCGCCTTCCGTTCACGGACTGTTCATAGATCAATTGCATACTGCCACCTCCAGCTCCCTGACCAAACGGTCGATCTCTTTTCTGGAACGTTTCTCGGTCACCGTCACCACCAGGCAGTTCTCCGAACCCTGGTAATACTGGCCCAGCGGCACTCCGGCGATGATATCCTTCTTGAGCAGTTCAGCGACGACCCCGTCGGCAGGCTTGGGCAGGAAGATGGTGAACTCGTTGAAAGTTGCGGCACTCTGCAGCACCGTCACACCCGGTATGCTCACCAGCTGCGACTTGGCATATTCGGCCTTGTCGCGGTTCATGCGGGCCATATCGACCAGGCCCTGACGGCCGATCGCCGAGAGGAAGATCAGGCCGCGCAACGCGCACAAGCCCTGGTTGCTGCAGATGTTGGAAGTGGCCTTGTGGCGCTTGATATGCTGTTCACGGGCCTGCAGCGTCAGCACGAATCCGCGACGACCCTGCTTGTCGACCGTCTCGCCGATGATGCGACCGGGCATGTTGCGGATGTGGGCCTTCTTGGCGGCTATGAAGCCGAAAGAAGGGCCGCCAAAGGAGAGCGGGTTGCCCAGGCTCTGGCCGTCGCCCACGGTGATATCGACCCCCATTTCACCCGGTGTTGCCAGCAGGCCGAGCGAAATCGGATAGACCGAAGCGATCAGCAGCGCATCCAGCGCGTGAACCTGCTGCGCCAACGCGGTAAAATCGTCAACACAGCCGAAGAAGTTGGGGTTCTGCACCAGCACCGCCGCCACGCTCTCATCCAGCATGCCGGCCAGTTCTTCCCGGTTGAGCAGACCGTCCAGCGGAGCGATCTCGACCACTTCCACATCAAGGTTGTAGAGGTAGGTCTTCAGCACCTGGCGCGAGAACGGGTTGACACAGCCATCAACGATGATCTTGTTGCGGCCGGTGATACGCAGCGCCATCATCGCCGCTTCGGCGCAGGCGGTGCCGCCGTCGTAAAGCGAGGCGTTTGAGACACCCATTCCGGTCAGCCGGCAGATGGCGGTCTGATATTCGAACAGCGCCTGCAGCGTCCCCTGGGAACATTCGGGCTGGTAGGGCGTATAGGCGGTGTAGAACTCGGCCCGTCCGGACAGGTGGTCGACCGCGGCCGGGATGATATGGTCATAGAAGCCGCCGCCGACAAAGGCCGACATGCCGCCGCCGTTATCTGCGGCAATCGATTTCATTTTGTCGAAGGTTTCAAACTCGGACAGTCCGGGGGGAAGATTGAAGGTCTTGGCCCGCAGCTCGGACGGAATCGGCGAGAACAGCTCCTCGACACTGGCAACCCCGATGGCGGAGAGCATTTCCTGAATTTCCTCAGGAGTGTGGGGACAGTAATGGCTGTCGTTCATATGTAAATATCTCCCGTAGGGGCGATTCTCGTAATCGCCCGTCATGGGGCAAACACCAGGTTTGCCCCTACAATGTCTTCAAAAATTCGTTGTACTGGTCCTGGGTCATCAGGTTCTTCAGTTCAGCGGAATCGGAAATTTCGAGTTCAACCATCCAGGCCTTTTCCTCGGCGCTCTCGTTGACGGTTTCCGGAGTGGTGTCCAGATCTTCGTTAACGGCCAGAACCTTGCCGGAAAGCGGAGCAAAAATATCACTGGCGGCCTTGACCGATTCGATCGCTGCCAGCACATCAAACTGTTTTACCGTCTTGCCGACTTTGGGAAGTTCGACAAAGGTGATGTCTCCCAGTTCATGGGCGGCGTGTTCGCTGATGCCGACCTTTCCTGTAGCTCCCGTCACCTTGATCCATTCGTGTTCCTTGGTAAAATACATCTCTGCCATACCGCATACCTCCGTGGGGTGTAATATTGGAAATTAACTGCGACACTTTACTGGATTTGAGCCGCAAAGTAAACAGCCCGTCAGGGGACGGGCTGATTTTGCTGATTAAACATTGTTGGAATGGTTTGTATCCGGATACGGTCAACTGTATCTGAACAGTGTCCGCAGTCGTTAGAATTTGTAGGCTAGGCTGATTCCCAACATGTGCATATCGGCGTTGTAGACACCGTTGGCGCTGCCTAGTCCAACGGTGTTATTATTATTCCGCTCCTCCTGGAGCTGGTAGGCGTAGCTGACGGCCAGCTTCATTCGGTCGAACACTATTTCGCTGCCGACACAGAACAGGTGGGTGTTTGCGTCGGGCACCGATGGTTCGAAGGTATCGTCGGGGACCGGGTTCCAACCGTACAGATAGCCCCCAAGCAGCGTGAATGTATCATTCAGACGGTATTTGCCGCCAACATTTACAGCAAAAGTGTCATGCCAGTTCTTGGGAGTGCTGTTGGATGACTGTCCGTTGACCGGCTGTGCAAATTCAACTTTCAACTCCCTGTAGGAGCGCCAATCTTCCCAGCGAAACCCGGATTCCACTGTCAATCTGTCCGTGGCCTGATAGGCAATGCCTGCCAGCAGCTGCCGGGGAAGTGTGATTTTACTTTTGGCGCTGGTGTTCGGCAGGGCTCCTGCAAGCAGCGGCGACGGAAGCTCAAAATTGATATTGCCGTCAATGTCCACCTCGACTTCGCTGCGGTAGGATACACCGGCGGAAATCCCATGGCCAGCATCATACGCCAGTGCAAGATTGTATCCGAAGCCGGTTCCGTCTCCCTTGAACTTCTGATTGGCATCGGCGAGCCCGAAAGCAGACAGGTTGACTTTACCCTCCAGTGACGCATCCAGATAAATCACGTCCAGCCCTGCAGCGAAAGAGAGTCCCGGAATGATCTGGTATGATAGCACCGGGTTAAAATTGTAGGTTTCAATCTGTGAATTGGTGGCAACGTATCTCCCTTCCCAGGTTCCGTTCCATTCCGTGCCCAGGCCGAAGGGGTTGAAAACGCCCAGCCCGGCGCTGATCTTGTCGTTGAAGGTATGGATAAAATAAAATGTACTGGGGTAGTAGAGGGTGTCTTCGGTTGAGGATGTGGAACCGCTGGCTGCACTTTTGAAATCCCTGGAAGGGAACAGCAGGGTTGTCCCAACCTCAAGCTGGGTTCCCGGCAGCCTGTTGAGCAGGGCCGGGTTAAAAAATATTGTCGACGGGCCATCGCCATGGGCGACCACCGCATCGGCCTGCCCCAGGGCTGAAGCGCCCTGGGTGAAAATGCCGAAACCGGAAGCATGGGCGGAGGTGCCGGCACAGATGGTGGCAAACAGAACAGCTGCCGTGGCCAGGACTGATGAATGATCGATTTTGCGTTTCATAAAACACTCCCCGATCTTGCTCTGTTCATGCAGCAACAGATTCCAACAGAAAGGAACGATATTCAGCTCACGACCTCAACGAACCGTTGTCATAGAACGGCAACTCGCAAACCACGGCCTCCATGCTGACCCGCTCATGACAGATTGTGAGCGGCATTCCAAGCGGATATTCACCGGCGGCGGCAAAGCCGATTCCGATGCCGCAGCCAAGCATCGGCGAAAAAACCCCGCTGGTTACGCTGCCGACCGGACGGCCGTCGGACAGGATCTCGTAGTGGTGGCGCGGTGAGCGGCGGCTTGAAACCCGGAAAGCGATCTTCTGTTTCGCCACGCCCTCCTGCTTCTGCCGCAGGAGCGCTTCTTTACCGACAAAGTTCTTGTCGAAATTGACAAAGGCTCCCAAGCCTGCCTCCAACGGCGTGGTAACTTCGTCGATATCGCTGCCGTAGAGTGAATAGCCCACCTCCAGGCGCAGGACATCCCGTGCGCCCAACCCGGCCGGCTTGACACGCTCGTCCTTGAGCAGCAGGTCCCAGAGCTGGCAGACTTTGTCAGCCGGAATGAATATCTCGTATCCCAGCTCACCGGTGTAGCCGGTGCGGCTGACAATCGCTTCAACGCCGAGAATATCCATCGTAATGAATTTGAAATATGGAATTGCGGCAACCTGCTCGCCAAAGGCTGATACCATCACCTCGCGCGCCAGCGGCCCCTGGATGTCCAGTTTACCGGTCTGGTCGGTAATGTTGGTGAAAGCGCCCCCCTTCAGCCGTTGGCTGATGACGGCATAATCGTTGGCAGCAGTAGCGGCATTGACGACAACCATGACCTTGTCCTCTGAAAGGCGGAAGACGATCAGGTCATCAATGATGCCACCCTGCTCGTTCAACAGGAAACCGTAACGTGAGCGTCCGACCGGAATCGTCTTGACCGAAAAGGTAAAAACGTCCTCCAGTCCACCCGCTTCGAAATCGCCCTGGAAAATGAATTCTCCCATGTGGCAGATGTCGAAGAGCGCGGCCTTCTGGCGGCACCAGGCATGCTCGGCGATGATCCCCTCGTACTGGATCGGCATGTCCCAGCCTCCGAAAGGCGCCATCAAGGCTTTCAAATCACGATGCCTGCTGTTGAGGGGTGTTGCCGTTGTCTGCTCTGCCATGTTTGATACTCCCTGAATGTTTTAGTTGTGGTACGTTACTTTTATTTTTATCTTTTCAAGCTGTGCCTGGCTTTTTTGCCGCTGACTTCGGCGATCGAAAGCACATCGGCCAGCTGCATCTTCCAGAGGCCTTCCTCGTGGGTCATTCTGAATTCGCGGGTGCTGGAATCCGACGAGTTCATTGTCCCTTCCAGTCCAAGCTTTACGTAGACGGTGGCCTCGGTGCGTTTCTCATTCAAGACCCTGAAGTTTTCCATCTTCTGCCAGCAGCAGGCCGGACGGATGGAACTGTCACGCATCTTTTTGACAAAGGCCTCACGGGAGGTCTTGCCGCGATGGGCCAGCCGTTCGAAGAGCTGCTCGTAGCGCCCGTCACGCCAGATATCGAGAGTTTCCGACATGGAGCTTTCAAGAATTGCAGCGGAATCGGCGGCAAACGCGGGAAAAGCGGATCCAGCCAGAACAAACAGCGCGCACAAAACCACGGAAACAGTACGTATATGCATTGGCTTACCTCCGAATTCCGCATATCGTAGTGCAAATACAATCGGTGTGCAACTTCAAATATGCCAATATCACACACAAAATTCTGTTGCTTGAAAATCGACTCAAATAGAGTAGAATGAACCAACTTCATTAGCAGAGGGCATAACCATGCAATACAGTGACGATAAATTCCGGAAGATCATCGACCTCGGATTCGAGATTTCCCAGATCAGGGACATTGATCTGCTGCTGGAAAAAATCCTGAAAGAGGCCCGGATTTTCACCAACTGTGACGCTGGTTCAATTTACGTCAGGGAAGGTGACAGCCTGACATTCCGCTATGCCCAGAACGACACCCTGCAGGGGCAACTGCCACCCGGCAGAAAGCTGCCCTACTCGACCTTTTCAATACCGATCGGTCATGATTCGGTTGCCGGATATGTGGCGGCCAACGGTTCCATTTTGAATATTTCCGACGTGTACCAGATCGCTGATTACTTTCCCTTCACCTTCAACCGCTCCTATGACGACCTGACCGGATACCGTACCTGCTCGATGCTGACGATTCCGCTTAAAAACTTTCGCGGCGATATAATCGGTGTGCTGCAGTTGATCAACGCCATGGATAGTCAGGGAGAAGTCACGTCATTCGTACACGATGATGAAGAACTGATCCGGTATTTTTCCAACAACGCCGCCGTTGCCATCGAGCGGGCCAAAATGACCAGGGAAATCATTCTGCGGATGAACAAGATGGCCGAACTTCGCGACCCGAAAGAGACCGGACCGCATGTCAACCGGGTTGCCGCCTATTCAGTTGCCCTCTACGAAGCATGGGCCGGCAGGAGAAAACTTTCACAGGTGGATATGGACAAAAACCGGGATGTGCTGCGCATGTCGGCGATGATGCACGATGTCGGCAAGGTGGCCATTTCCGACTCGATCCTGAAAAAACCGGGACGGTTTACTCCGGAAGAATTCCAGATAATGAAGCTGCATACACTGTATGGAGCGAATCTCTTCGCCGATATCTCATCCGACTTTGACGAATCGGCAGGAACTGTCGCGATCAGCCATCACGAACGTTGGGATGGCAACGGTTATCCCGGCCACATCGATCCGCAGACCCAGAAACCTCTGCCCGGTTTTGAAAAGGAGGATGGCAGCGCCAAAGGCAAACAGGGTGAAGAGATCCCGCTCTTCGGCAGGATCGTAGCGCTGGCCGATGTGTATGACGCCCTCTCCTGCCGCCGCTGTTACAAGGAGGCCTGGAGCGAGGCTGATGTCCTGGAGAATATCCGTTCTGAGTCCGGCAAGCAGTTCGACCCGGAACTGGTCGAGGTTTTCATGGATTGTATCGACACCTTCCGGCAGATAGAAAAACGTTATCCCGACCATGCGGAATAGACCAGACCTTAAACCTTAAATCAGCATTCGACCACAGAGCTCACAGAGTTTTTACAGCAAAATCCACTTTCCAAAGTGAAAGCATCAAGCTGTATAAGGAATACGTTCCTGAAATCTGTGTTCTCTGTGGCCGAATGTTTCAAACTGCAACTAAAATCACAACGTCCTGTCCCCCGCCTCTGCAAACAGTTTCAGTTTGGCCATCATCACATCGAATTTGGCCGGTTTCAGCGATTGTGGTCCATCCGATGATGCGTGCTCGGGATCGGGGTGAACCTCGACAATCAGTCCGTCGGCACCCGCCGCCACAGCCGCGTAACACATCGGAGCTACATAGTGGTGATTGCCGGTTCCATGGGATGGATCGATCACGATCGGCAGATGGGTTTTCATCTTCAAAACCGGAATCGCCGAGAGATCGAGTGTGTTGCGGGTGGCGGTCTCGAAGGTACGGATACCGCGCTCACAGAGGATCACCGACTGGTTCCCCTCGCTCATGATGTACTCGGCGCTCATCAGGAACTCCTGGATCGTCATCGCCATGCCGCGCTTGAGCAGAACCGGCTTGCCCAACTGACCGACCTTTTTCAGCAAGGCAAAATTTTGTGAATTGCGAGCCCCGATCTGGAGGATATCCGCATAGTCGGCAACCAGCTCGGCTGTTTCCGGGTTGATGACCTCGGTTACAAATGGCAGACCGGTCAGTTCGCGCGCTTTGGCCAGCAGTTTCAGCCCGTCCTCTTCAAGTCCCTGGAAAGAGTATGGCGAAGTGCGCGGCTTGAAGGCTCCGCCACGTAATACATGCGCACCGGATTTTTTAACCGCAATTGCCGAATCGATAATCTGTTTTTCGCTTTCGACCGAACAGGGACCGGCCATGATGACGACCTGCTTGCCGCCGATAACAACATCGTCGCTGATTCTCACCAGACTGCACTCCTTCTTGACCTCTTTCGAAGCCAGCTTGTAGGGCTGCAGGATCGGCACCACATTCTCAACCCCGTGCAGCGACTCCAGCGCCTGCAGCACCGCCTTTCCGCGCTCGTCTCCAATGGCGCCGATCACGTCCCGCGTTTCACCGTGGATTACATGCGGTTTATAGCCCAACTCCTTGATCCTCTTCAGCACTTCATCCCGGTCCTTCTTTACCGCGCCTGTTTTCATTACAATAATCATCGCTCCTGCTCCTTTACCACAAACAATTCGGGCCGGAAGTTCCCCCCGGCCCTGGCTGTATTGATTAATTCAAACAGCAAAAAACCGGGGAGACTTGCGTCTGCCCCGGTTCGTGGATTTGTGTGATAGCTTCCTCGCTTACACCTGTACCCGGGCAGACGGCCTGAAATAAAAGCCGAACCAAAAGTAAAAGTTATAAGCAGTAAAGAAGCGGTTAGTGTTCATGGGAGGATACTTAAGCACAGAGGCATCCCGGTTGTCAAGAGACAATTCTTTTCCCGTACGCGGAAAACCGGTTAGCGTCTGTATGCTGAAGCAGCCCATGAGTAGTGTTACCATGGTTTGCTGCCATGACAGTAACTCGCGCATGTACGTGTAGTCGCATTCCAGACGCTGAGACTGACATCCTTGGAACCGTTCATGTGCGTTGCCGCATTCACAGTCGTGCTGCTGTAACCTGTGCCATGGCATGTGGCGCAACCATAGCCCTGGTTTGCGTGAAACGCGTGTTGACCCAGGGCGGGCGGAATGGCGTGGCAGGTGCCGCAGGTTTGCGCCGGCGGAGCATTCGTGGCAGCGCTGGCCTGGGACGAGGCCAGCCCTTCACCGGCGCTGTTTGCAGCCGTGACGATGTAGTAGTAGGTGGTGCCGGCGGCCAGACCGGTCTGGATGTACGGGCTTGTTGCATTAATGATCTTTGCTCCGCTGGTTTTTGTCACGCCGGATGCGGTTGCGTAATAGATATTGTAGGAAGTGGCGCCTGAAACCGCCGACCAGGAGATGCTGACCTGGTTAGCGCCACCGGCAGCGCTGACGCCTGCCGGAGCAGCAGGAATCGTTACCACCGGTGCGTTGGTAGCTGCCGAGACCTGGGCCGAAGCGGCGCTCTGCCCCGCGGCATTCACCGCGGTCACGATGTAGTAATAGGTGGTGGATGCTGCCAATCAGGTTTGGACATAGGGACTGGTAGCAGTTGTGATTTTTGTGGCAGCCGTGGTAACGCCTGAAGCCGTGGCCCAGTAGATATTGTACGAAGTAGCGCCGGAAACTGTGGTCCAGGAGATGGATACCTGATTTGCACCGCCGCTGGCCGTAACACCTGTCGGCGCTGCCGGAACCGCTGGAGGCGCTGCGTTGGTGGTCGCCGTGACCTGGCTTGAAGCGGCACTTTCGCCGACACTGTTGGCCGCCGTGACAATGAAGTAGTAGGTAGTGCCGGCGGAAAGTCCGGTTTTGACATAGGGACTGCTGACACCGGCGACTTTGGTTCCACTTGTTTTGGTAACGCCGTTGCTTGTGGACCAGTAAACGTTATATGAGGCTGCTCCTGTAACGGCGGGCCAGGTTATGGTCGCCAGGTTGGCTCCACCAATGGAAGTGACACCGGTCGGTGCCGCCGGAACTGTCGGGGTCGGCACCGCTGCAAGCGTGGTCGCCGCGACCTGGACGGAAGCAGCGCCTTCACCGGCGCTGTTTACCGCGGTGATGATGCAGTAGTAAGCGCTGCCGGCGGTGAGGCCGTTCAGAACCGCGGGACTGGTGGCGCCGGTTATTTTGGTTCCGTTAACCTTGGTTACGCCGCCGGTGGTAGCATAATAGACATTATACGACGTGGCGGCACTGACTGCGCCCCACGTGAGCGTCACCTGGTTGGTGCCGCCTGTGGCTGTCACACCGGTTGGTGCGGCCGGTAGTGTCGGCACCGGAGGCGTCGAAGCCGTGACTGCCGAGGCCTGGGCCGATGCGGCGCTCTCGCCGCTGCTGTTAACGGCGGTTACAATATAGTAATAGCTGGTACCGGCAGCCAGACCGGCCTGGACATATGGAGTTGAAGCGGACGAGATCTTGGTTGCATTGGTTTTGGTCACACCCGGAGTGGTTGCGTAGTAGAGATTGTACGAGGTCGCATTACTTACGGAAGTCCAGGAAAGTGTCACCTGTCCAGTGCCGCCAACGGCGGTCAAGCCGTTCGGAGCTGCTGGAACCGAGGGAGCCGGTGGCAGAGAGCCTCCATCAAAGATACCGTTGGCAATGTCGCTGACCAGGCCGGTGAAAATCACAGCTCTGGTTTTCTTGTTGATGATTGACAGTTGCCCGTTTGACACGGTGATTTTTACATTGTCGAACATGTCGTCCAGGTCGAGATGATTGGCAATGTAGCGGCTTGTGATCGGGTTGGTATGTTCCGAGCTGTACTGTTTGAGGAGCGGTTCCAATTTGGCAAGCAAAATCGAGATGGTCTTCGAGAGATTGTTTCTGATTCTGTGATTTTTGTCGGAATCCGATTTTTCATAGACGTCGTCCGGGTCGTCATCACCGGCAGCACTGGCTACAATTACATTGGATAGCGGGTTGATATTGGCAATACCCGGACCATCTGCATACGAGTTCAACTTATACACCGTCTCGTCGGCGCTTCCCGTTGCCTGAAGCACATAGGGCGCCTTCATGTCGGTGACATCGATGGCGAAGGAACCATCGCTGGAGATGACAGTGGTTTTTTGTTTCGCGGGAGTGGATGAATCCTTCAGGCTTACCTGCCCTGACAGCGGGGAACCAACGGCAGCTTTACCACTGACCACCTCCGAGGAAACACCTCCAGAGCCACCTCCACCACAACCTGCAAGCATGAGTCCGAGGGTCATGAGGGAAAGTACGGTTATGGCTGCTAATGATTTTCTGACAAGTTTGTTCATCATATCTCCTTTCATTACTATCATGCTGAAATTGTGGCAATAATCCATCGTTATGCTTTTTTTCATCTGCTCTCCTCTATCCACCGGCTGGACTGAAATCAGATCAGCAGCAGGTCGATGTAGTTGCGGTCAAATCCCCTTGCCCATCAGGAGATAGCGCGCGTTTTTTTCACGTTTGCAGATTCCTGTGACTCCCGGAAATGGGCGCAAAAAAGCCGGGTCACCGAAATCTCGTGATATTTCGGCAACCCGGCTGTCTACTTGAGACCCTATAGGCTTTCCGCCCCACCCTCGCGAATGGTTTAGTATTATCGTGTACCACTGCCTGATCTATACCGGGTTCCGGAACTTACTACCGGCCGGTATAAAGCTCGCCATTACTGGCGATACAACCGATTCGTGATGGGTCACCTCCCGTATCGTATTTTGAACACAAAAAAGCCGGGGCCTGGTATCGTTTATGCGATATTTCGGCGACCCGGCTGTCTCGTTGAGACCCTTGGGTTTTCCGTCCTATCCTCGCGGATAGTTTAGTATTGTCGTGTATCTCTAATAGTCGTATTTGTTTATTGTTTCCGTGAACATTACACACACGGAAAACAAAAATCAAGCAAAATTTCCCGGCATTAACTCAACCAGTCGAGAAAGTGACCGGAAAGGCATCATGCGGTCAGTTCATCAACCACCTTGACCAGGTTCGGAAGATCCGGTTTCGTCAGGATACAGTTGGCGCCCAGGTTGATCCATTTCCGCTTGTTATCTTCCGAAGCCAGCGAAGAGAAAATAGCAACCGGCAGATCTTTCAGGCTGTCTTCCTTGCGTACCAGCGAGGTCAGGTGCAGACCATCCATCTGCGGCATCTCGACATCGGTTATCAGCATGTGTATATAGTTCTTGAAGGGATTTCCCTCCTGTGCGGCCTTGTGCATGGTTTGCTGGATAATGCTCCAGGCTTCGGCGCCGTTTTCCGCCTCGGCAACGATGTAACCGGCCGCCCTGAGACTGCCGCAGAGCGTTTTACGGATGAAAACCGAATCATCGGCTACCAGCACTGTCCTCTGGGCTCTTTCCGGATTGGATTCACCACGCAACATCATGATTTCGTCAAGCGGTTTGAGTGCGCTTTCAGAACAGAGTTCGGCAACGATCTTCTCGAAATCCAGTACCAGAATGATCCGGTCATCCATCTTGACCAGTCCGGTCACCTGGTCGCTGTGAACAGATTTGGCGGGCGGCTCGACATTTTTCCAGGATATGCGATAGATACGTGACACGGAATGGACCAGCACACCGACCATGATATTATTGAATTCCAGTACAACCACCCGGTCTGCGACCAGATCGCCGGTATCCTTGTTCAGTACTTTTGCAAGATTTATGATTGTGATGACCTTGTCACGCAGTTTGATCATCCCCTCGACACCGGGCTTGGCATTTACCACCCGCGACATCTGCGGCAGCCTGATGATCTCGCGTACCTTGGCGACATTTACTCCATAAAAACAGGGCACAACATTGCCATGCCAATCCATCTCGTCGATTCTGAACTCTACAATTTCCAGTTCATTGGTGTCACTCTCCAGAAGGATTTTGCTCTGTTCCATGGTATCAACCTCTCCTAGGTATAAATATTGGGGCAGTATAGCATGATTTTATTAAAAACAAAGCTAGTGAAACCGAAATAATCCCGTTTACATATTCAATATGGCCAAACTTGACTCTCAAATGCGCCTGTGCTAGCTTTTTGACACAATCCTCGTTCTGGAGCGCCCATGTTTTTCCCAAATCTAGAAACATTTTGCACCCTGGCCGGCACCGGCAACCTGATTCCGGTCTACCGGGAAATCATGGCTGATCTGGACACACCGGTCTCGGCTTTCAAAAAGCTCGATGACGGCCAATTTTCTTATTTGCTGGAGAGTATCGAAGGCGGCGAAAAATGGGGGCGCTACAGTTTCCTGGGATCGAGCCCTTCCGTCGTGATCCGCTCCAGGGGAAATCTGGTGGAAATCATCAATGACGGCATCACCAGCTCGCTGAATGCATCCGACCCGTTGAACTGTGTACGCGATCTGCTGGCAAAATACACTCCGGTCGAAGTGGAAGGATTGCCCCGTTTTTTCGGCGGAGCGGTAGGTTATCTCGGTTATGACATGGTACGGCATTTCGAAAACCTGCCCAACGACAAGCCCGCCATCCTGGATGCATTCGATTCCTACTTCATGATCACCGATACGATCGTGATCTTTGACACCATGCGCCAGAAGATCAAGGTGGTTTCAAACGCCCACATCGGCGAAGGCGACACGCCCGGGGAAGCCTATCAGCGCGCCACGGAAAAGATTGACGCCATCATAGCCCGCCTGCATGCTCCTCTTGCGGCGCCGGTCAAGACCGATCCCGGCAGGAGTGTCGGACTCCAATCAAACATCACCCGTGAAGAGTTTGAAGCTTCGGTGGAAAAAGCCAAGGAGTACGTTCGCTCCGGCGACATTATCCAGGTGGTGCTGTCGCAACGTTTCAGCGGCGACCTCACGGCCGATCCGCTGGACATATACCGGGTGCTCAGAACCCTCAATCCTTCCCCCTACATGTTTTTTCTCCGCCTGGAGAATACCGTTATCGCCGGAGCATCACCGGAAGTAATGGTCCGCAAGGAGGGATCACAGGTGGAACTGCGCCCCATCGCCGGAACCCGGCCGCGCGGGACAACCCCGGAAGCTGATGCGTTACTGGCCGAAGAGCTGCTGGCCGACCCCAAGGAGCGCGCCGAGCATGTGATGCTGGTGGATCTCGGCAGAAACGATCTGGGGAGGGTCTGCAGCACAGGATCGGTCAAGGTTTCGGAACTCATGTTGATCGAGCGTTATTCCCACGTCATGCATATCGTCTCCAATGTCCAGGGTGAGCTGGCCGGCAACCAGGATGCCTTCGACCTGGTACGGGCCACATTCCCGGCCGGTACTCTATCGGGAGCGCCAAAAATCCGCGCCATGCAGATCATCGACGAACTGGAACCGGTCCGTCGCGAGATTTACGGCGGAGCAGTCGGATATTTCTCTTTTTCCGGCAATATGGACTTGTGCATCACGATACGCACCCTGGTTATCAAGGATGGCAAGGTCCATCTCCAGGCCGGGGCCGGAATCGTGGCCGACTCCGATCCCGCCGCGGAATGGCAGGAAACGGTAAACAAGGGGATGGCCGTAATGCGGGCGGTTGAAACCGCGGAGAGAGGTATTGTCTAAATGCTGCTGATGATCGATAACTATGATTCCTTTACCTTCAACATCGTTCAGTATTTCGGGCTGCTGGGTGAAGATGTGCGGATTCACCGCAACGACAGGATCACGCTGGCCGAAATAGAGGCACTGAATCCCGAACGCATCGTTGTGTCCCCCGGACCATGCTCACCCGAAGAGGCCGGAATTTCCGTCGCGGCCATCAGGCATTTCGCCGGGAAGATTCCGATCCTGGGGGTCTGCCTCGGACACCAATCCATCGGCGCCGCCTTTGGGGGCAACGTCGTCAGGAGCTCTTCCCTGATGCACGGCAAGACATCCCCAATCCACCATGACGGCAAGGAGCTTTATGCCGGACTCCCCAATCCCTTCCAGGCCACCCGCTACCACTCCCTGATTGTTGACCGCCCCACTCTCCCGGATTGCCTGGAAGTCACATCCTGGGTAGAGAACGGCGAGATCATGGGACTGCGCCACAAACAACTGCCGATCTGGGGGGTGCAATTCCACCCCGAGTCGATACTGACCGATTGCGGCATGGAGCTTCTGGATAATTTTTTGAAAATCAGCCGGCGCTGAACGGTAAATGGACTATCAGGAAGGATTTCTGAAGCAGTAGGGGTCTTTTTCACTGAACGGATCAAGGCCCAGGCTGGCGGTTATCGCCGGGCATCCACGGCAGACGGCATTCAGGCTGCATCCGGCACAGGCGCTGCTTCCCGAACGATATCGGCTGGCAGCGTCAGATGAGTAAACATTTTCCAGGCTGTCGGTTAGGATATTGCCGATCAGTGACGGGAATTTGCGGCAGGCATGCACCTCGCCATCGGAAAGAATTGATACGAAGTTGAAGGCCGCGCCGCAGCCGTAACCGGCACAACCGCCGAACAGCTCTTTTCCGCTCCGCTCCAGAACCGTGTTAAGCAGGTTGTCCTTGAGACCCAGTACGGCATGGGACTCAAGCGCCCTGACATACTCCTCCAGAAACAGGCGATACTCAATCGGCGTCGGCAGTTCAAGAGCCGCTCCTTCTCCGAACAGTGCCAGGCGATTGAAGGCCATGCCGTCGGTAACTCCCTCCAACTCATCAGCCAGCGGAATAACCTGATCCATATTATGCCGGGTCAGGGTCAGCATGACCATGTTCGGCACTCCCATCCCGGTCAGCATGCGCAGGAAAGCGATTGTCCGCCGATAGTTACCCGCCCCGCGAATCCGGTCGTTGTGCGGCTCCAGTCCCTCCAGGCTGACCTGGTAGTAGACCGGCATCCGGATCGCCACGATCCGCTCCACATCAGCACGCTCGACGGCATTTCCAAGAATTGCGATCATCAGCTCACGTTCGGCAGCGGCCTGGTAAAGTTCAAAGAAATGCGGGTACAACAGCGGATTGCCACCTGTCAGGGAAACCTGGCCCCGCACAAAACGGCTGCGGCAGAAAGAACCCAACTCATCCAACAACGGCAAAGCCCTTTCGAATGGGAACGCGGCGCGGTTGGCGCGGTCATAGCAATGGCGGCAGTGAAGATCGCACTCCTGGGTCAGGTGCCACTGCAGGGTGAATACATCCGCAACGGAATAATTTTCATCCCGGCCGGGAACATTCGCTTCACGACACAGCGCCGATGGCGGTGAAAGCACCAGCCCCTTCCAGACCGCTTCCCGCATGATCGCATCAATTTTTCCAGCCGGGACGGATGACTCACGAGCAACGTCATCCGGATCAAGCTCTTCAATGATGATCTTGATGGCCAGCAGATCGCACGACTCGGCAGCCTGCACACGTACGCATCCGGTCGCTGGTTCCCGCCACACGAGGATATATTCGTTTCCCGGCTTTACACTCGCAAGGTCACGCCCCCTGGATCGGGTGAGCAGATTAACCAAGTTGGTCCAGGTGACCGGAATAATCTGCAGTGTGGGATTAAGCATGGGTTTATCTGTTGCGTCCGGCATCGGGACGGCGGTGCGGACCTGAAAACCGGCAAGCTCAATTTGGGCGAGCCCGGGAAGAAAAGGCGGGACTCCGGGCTCACCCAATTCGTACAGAACTGCCGGAAAGCCGGTCGGTTCCAAGTCATCTCCCACACGCCCCAGTATCCTCTGCCAGGTTTTAATACCAAGCAAGGAGCTGCAACGCGGGAATATTTCCGATAAGTTGATCATCGTTTGATGGCGCCGATCATAGTCTGTCGCTTGAATCCGTCTTCCGGTAATCTACATAGCGCGACCGCGCTACTTGGTTGAACCGCCTCAGCCGCTTTTACCAGGTACTTCCTTGGGTTTCTGTAACTCTTTGCCGGCAGCATCTTTCAGACTTTTCTTGGTTTTTCCGGCTTTTTTGTCGGCCTTTACCGCAGATGTCACCTTCTTGAACGTCGCGGCCTTGGCCTTTGGGGCGCTCCCGGCGCCCGCCTTGCCTCCTCAACCGGATTCCGCAGCCAGAGCAGGCGCCGCGAGGGTAGTGCCTGCCACCAGTCCGGCAATCCCCATACCGGCAACAAGACTTCTAATCATGTCCTTTTCCATGTTGTCACCACCTTTCCAAACAGAATTGATAATAGTGACATTCATTTTACCGATAATTCTTTGATTATCAATCTTATTAACAAATAATATTCAGCGCATTCTTATCTGAAACAGCCAATTGAATACAAATCACAAGTCATTCAAACAGTCCGGTTTCTCGACAATTTTTCCGTTGACATTTCTCGGCTAGAATTGATAAGGTTATTTTTCATTCAAGAACAAATTCAGGAGGAAGAAGCATGCAGTGTCAGACCGTACTTCCAGGTACCGAGTGTACCTTTTGGGGAAAACAGGGTTGTATTTTTACAGGCGGTTCTTGTCAGGTAATTGAAGAAAACTGTGAAGGATGCGACCGGATCGTAACCGGCACAATCGGTCAGGTGTGCAGCGCATACCCGGCGCCAGCCAAGAAATGGGTCGGCGGAATCTGTAATTTTGCTTCGCACGTGAAAGTCGAGATCAAGGTGGACGACACCAAGGTCAACCCGCTCAAAGCATCCAAAAAAGCTTCCGGTGGTTCGGCCAAGAAAAAGAAATAATTTTAACGTACATTGCTGCTTTCAAAGGGGAGAATTTGCATTCTCCCCTTTTTTATTCCAGGAGGCCACATGTCTTATAATGCCCTCACCTGCCAGAACTGTGGCTCAGAAGTAAAACAGTACCGTAATCCGTTCCCAACGGTTGATGTAATCATAGAAATGGACGACGGAATAATTCTGATCCAGCGCAAAAATCCACCCTACGGCTGGGCGCTTCCGGGAGGATTTGTCGATTACGGAGAGAGTTTGGAGAGTGCTGCCATTCGTGAGGCTCTTGAGGAAACGTCTCTCACCGTGTCGGATTTGCGTTTATTGGGTTGCTATTCCGACCCTGCCCGCGACAGCCGGATGCACGCAATCTCCACGGTATTTGCAGGAACCGGCCATGGCACGCCCCACGCTGCCGATGACGCAGCCAGCCTCGCCATCTTCAGGTTGAATGAACTTCCTGACCAGCTCTGTTTCGATCATGGGAAAATACTTGCTGATTATGCTGCGTGGAAGTCACTCCGGCATCAGTGATTTTTTACATCGTTCATATTCTTCTTCAAGACTTTGACAATATCATCGGATGGTAACGGGCGGCTGAAGAAGAAACCTTGCACCTGACCGCAATTATTCTTTTTCAGAAAATCATACTGGGCCTGAGTTTCAACGCCTTCCGCGATTACGTTCAGGTTGAGACTGTTGCCCATGGCTATGATCGCGGTTGCAATGGCTGCATCGGTGCCGTTGATGCTGACCTCATTGACAAACGATTTGTCTATCTTGAGCGTATTTACGGAAAAGCGTTTCAAGTGGGCCAGGGAGGAATAGCCTGTTCCAAAGTCATCGATCGAGATGTGTATTCCAAGTGCTGATATCTGCGACAGAATGGAAACCGCAAAATCAGGATTTTGCATGACCACGCTTTCGGTTATTTCAAATTCCAGGTGATCCGGAGACATGCCGGTTTCCCTGAGCACCTGACTTATTACCGTCATTAGGCTCTGGTGCTGCAGTTGATAGCCGGAAAGGTTCACCGCAACGCGCATACAGGCAACACCTTCACCCTGCCATCTCATATTCTGGAGACAGGCTTCTCGCAGCACCCACTCCCCCAGCTGCATGATCAATCCGTTTTCTTCCGCCAGCTGAATGAATTCAAGCGGCGAAAGCAGCCCCAACTCGGGATGTTCCCAGCGCACCAACGCCTCGACCGCGACTATCCTTCCAGTCAATACATCAATTTTGGGTTGATAGTACAATCTGAACTCATCATGCTCCAGCCCGCGGCGCAGGCTGTTTGAAATCACAAAACGCCTGGAAGCGTTCAGGTCCATCAGCTCGTCATAGAACTGGAAGTTGTTACGCCCCAGCGCTTTTGCATGATACATGGCAACATCCGCTTTTTTCATCATTGATTCGGCATCCCGGTCGTTGTCCGGATACATGCAGATTCCGATGCTTGTGGTAACAAACAACTCGTGATCGCTTAGATGGAACGGGAGCACCATTGATTGCAGGATCTTGTCCGCCAGCAGGCCCACGGCGTGCATATCTGCATTTAACAGCAGAATAATAAACTCGTCGCCGCCAATTCTGGCCACGGTATCCGACTCTCGCAAAATCCGCTTCAGACGCGCGGCAACAAGCCGCAACAGTTCATCCCCGACGGAATGCCCCAACGTATCGTTGATTATCTTGAAACGATCAAGATCCAGGAAAAGCAATGCAAAACTCTCATGCAATCGATTGGCGAGCGACTTTGCCTGATGTAAGCGGTCCAACAGAAGGATTCTGTTGGGAAGTCCGGTAAGTATGTCATGATGAGCCATCACGAATAATTCGTTCTGGGCCTTCTTTCGTTCTGTTATGTCACGACAGACCCCCCATACCACAACCGAATCTCCGTCACGATGACTGGTGGAAAGACTCATCTCCACCTCTACCGGCAATTCTCCGGCCGGTTTGAATGTAACGTCCAGGTGTTCCGGCTGGCCTCCCTGAGCAATGCTCTCAATCAGCTTGGCAAGCAGTTCTCTCGGGTCTCCCTCCACAAGATCGAACAGGGATTGAGCGCGCGGGTTGTCGATCTCGATGTGAAGCATATCTGTAAATACCTGATTTGCATACAGTATGCGTCCGTCCTGATTGCAACTGAAGATCAGGTCGTTTGCCGAGGAGATAAAGCTGAGAAGAGCCTCCTCGCCCTCTTTTACCCTGCGGTTATCGCGGCGGATTGTATCCATCATGAATGCGGCGACAAAAGCCACCGTTGCATTCATGCCGGCAACCCAGCACCACATCAGCAGCTGAAACAGGAATTCCTTGTGTAGAGACGAATTTATGAACGGCATCTCCACATGGGGCACAATATGGGCGCTTTCAACCGCGAGAAGCGCGCCATAGAATGTTGCGCCCAGCGTGCCGATCAACCACACGTCACGTTTGTCGTCAAAGAGGAATGCCGACTCGATTGTAACCAGAAGATATACCGGCCAGAACCAGCTGACGACACCGCCGGTAAAATGAATCAGCGTAGTTACAAAGATCAGATCAAGAGCGATCTGAATATGAATCAGGTATGGAACACGCTTGAGATGGGGACATCTCGAACAGAGAACGGCATTGTAAATTACGACAAAGACCACGGTGAGCACGAGAAAGCTCGTCTGTTGAATACTAAAACAGAACCCGACCGTGCTCAACTTGTAACTAAGGGCCGCAAAGAGCGCGTATAGCAGAATCAACAGCAGCATGATCCAGCGGGTCCGCGCCACGATTGTTACCCTTACGCAGGTATCATCGAGACGCTGAGATGATCCGTAATCATGCAATGGATCTCCGGCCGTACGGATTATTCCCGACAATGTATGGACCCATCTGCTGTCTTTATGCTTTTGATTCATTGGCCGACCAATTCATCCGAAATCAGGATGATGTGAAATTTAATGTTGGGATCGACTTTACAAGCCCCATCTCATAACACTTCTGATAGAAGAGTTTCAGTCCTGTTATGTAACGTGGACCCAGATGGTAGGATATATTGTTACGCCAATACGAAAGCAGATGTTCAGGTTCCATCCAGCTCAACTCCCCCGTCAGCTCCACGATCCGCTCATAGTGAAGCGCGGCAAGCTGTTTTGCCTGAGTCAAGTGGCGGGACAGTTCCAGCAAACTCTCGTTTTCGGATACTTCGGTCCGGCACAACCAGAGAGCGAAAACAAATGGCAGGCCGGTCCAGCTACGCCATACTTCACCGAGATCATAAACCTTCACATCCGGCTGATTGATTGATGCCCGAAGGGCAGCATCACCGATAAGAAGCAGCGCCGGGGCGGTCGATAACGCGTCGGATATGTTCCTGGTATTTATCTCATATTCACAGTCACAGCAATAAAGCTGCTTAATAAGTACCTTCAGAAGATTGACGGATGTTGCGGATTCAGAACTGAGCAATATCTTCCGGCCATGCAATTCCTCGACCGGAACGCGGGTGAATAGCAGGACACTGGCAACCGCTCCATCGCTGGAAATTGAAAGGTCAGGAAGGATACGATAACGTTCGGAGTGGACGGCATACTCTATCGAAGAGGAAGGACAGACATCAATCCTGCCGTTTGCCAGTAGGGCGTTAAGCGCAGCGGGTACTCCTGAAATGAACTCATAATCGTCGCAGGGGAACCGTTCCTTGAGCAAATGGAACAGGGGGGTGCAGTTTGCGTATTCTATCTGGCCGATTCGCAGCATCAACGGGTCGCGGAATAAAGTTTGTCGGCGTCGCCCTCGACAACGCGAACACCCTCGCGCTCAAGCAGTTCGCCCGTAACCTGCCAATAACGGGTCAGCGCATTGGCATACCCAACCACGGCCTTGATCTGGTTGCTTTTTGAAACCGCCAGATCATTCTCCACATCCAGCACTTCCTTGGTGGTGGCGAGACCAACCTCGTTTTTCCGTATGAAAGCGCGCAACCGCTCCTCGGCAAAGGCTCGTCCGCGGTCAGTCACTTCAATCTGCTTGAATCCGGTCGCGATACCGCGAATCGCCGCTCTTACCTCATTGGCGGCGCCCTCTTCCAGGCTGCGTATCTGCAGCGCGGTCTGCTCGGTCTTAAGCCGGCTCTTGCGATAGTCGTTTTCAGCGGCCCTGTTTCCCAGGGGATAGACAAAGTTCAGCCCGATACTCCATACCGGATAATCAAAAGTGACAACCTTGTCCATATTGCCATGGTAAGTACTGTCATTGCCGGTCAAGGATGCGGATGCGGTCAAGGCCAAATCAGGGCGGGTCTTTGCACTGAAAACGCGGGTCTGCAGCTCGGCGATTTCCAGATTGCGTTTCTGTTCGCGAATATCCGGCCGCTCCAGCGCCATGAGGATGGCGTCACTCTCGACTGTATTCAAGAGTTCGCGTGGAGGAAGATCGACGATATGCAGCTCCGCTTTTTTATCCTCGACCTGCAGCAGTAACCTTAAAACATCAATCTGGTCTTTTACAGCCAGTTCCGCATCAATCAGCTCTTTTTCCCTGGAAACGCTGCCGAATTCCGCATTGAGAATTTCCATCGCGGGCAAAATACCAGCCTTGACCCTGGCCTTGGTATCCGAAAGAATCTTTCGAGCCAGCTCCAGAGACACCTGCTTTACATCACGTTCCTCCAGCAAACTGTGCAGTTTGAAATATTCCGTTCGAACCTGCACAACAGTTGACAGCAGCTTGGCATTGAAGCGTTCCAGAGATGCGAACTTGGATAACCTGGATACGTTAATGGCAATTTCGGTGGCATCGCGTCCGGCATTTTTCAGAAGTGGCTGACTGATGCTGGCTCCCAGTCCGGTTTGCCAATAGTTCGGCATGGATTGGGATGAATTGCTGCCGGTATAGCTGTTATTGAAATTGATAGCTGCGCTGGCGCCGGTCCATAGCAGACGGCTGAGCGAAGAATTAACCATAAATGACTGGGATTCGGTGGTCTTTCCGGAAGAGATCGATCCTACCGGCGAGATGGTCGAATCGGTATATTCGGTCAAAAGTGATAGCTGGGGATCGTAGATCGAACGATTACGGTTAATTTCCGCCTCGAACTGGGCCGGGTTATAGAGTTCGGCCCGGACATCGAGGTTTTTTTCAACTGCCATGCGGATTGAATCTTTCAGAGTCAGTGATATCTGTTCAGCTGAGACATATGACGCCGCGGGTAGAATCAGTATCAACGCAAACAACAGGAGCGACGGGCGCACGATGGATTCCTTTCAATAAAACAGGGCGAGATATGACTTCATCTCGCCCTTATAGCACAGTTTATGTAATAACTTAATCCCTGTTTTCAATATAATCGGCATAATCGTCGGCCGACATCAGACTCTTTAGCTCATCCGGGTCATCCAGAGTGATTTCTACCAGCCAACCACCGTCATAGGGATCATCGTTGACCAGATCCGGATTATCAAGCACTTCATGGTTTACACTCTGGACGGTGCCACTGAAAGGGGCATAAATTTCAGCCACGGTCTTACGTGCTTCAATCGAGCCGACCGAGTCGTCCTGTTCTACCTCGTCCCCTTCATCTGGAAGCTCCACACCGTTGACCAGACCAAGTTCTTCCTGGGCAAAGTCGGTGATGCCTATTACCGCGGTGCCACGTTCAATTCTGACCCAGACATGTTCCTTAGAGTATTTCAATTCTTCTGGAAAGTCCATGATAGCTACTCCAGTACGATGCGCTCAAGGAAAGAGGTGTCGATATTTCCTTCAATGAAATCTTTATTGGCCATAATCCGTTTATGGAAGAAAATCGTGGTTTTGATACCTTCGATCCAGTATTCGTCAAGTGCCCGAGCCATGCGTTTGATGGCCTCATCGCGGGTATCGGCGTGTACGATCAACTTGCCGATCAACGAATCGTAGTGTGGCACAACCGAATACTGGTCGTAAACAAATGAATCAACCCGGACTCCAAGTCCCCCCGGCGGATGATAAGCGGTAATCTTGCCCGGGCATGGAGTGAACTTGAAGGGATCCTCGGCATTGATGCGGCATTCGATGGCATGCCCCCTGATCTGGATATCCTCCTGTTTGTAACGCAAGGGGATTCCGGCGGCCGAACGGATCTGTTCGCGAACGATGTCCACACCCGTCACCATCTCGGTTACCGGATGTTCAACCTGAACACGGGTATTCATCTCCATGAAATAGAACTGGTTGTTTTTGTCAACAAGAAATTCGATGGTTCCGACACTGTTGTAACCGACAGCGGCAGCGGCCTTGACCGCAGCTTCACCCATGGCCCTGCGGATCTCGGGCGTGACTACGGTAGAAGGCGCCTCTTCAATCAGCTTCTGATGACGTCGCTGAATGGAACAGTCACGTTCACCCAGGTGGATCACGTTGCCATGTTTATCGGCCAGAATCTGAATTTCAACATGGCGAGGCTGCTCGCAATATTTCTCGATATACACTTCAGGATTTCCGAACCCGGACTGGGCCTCGGCCCGCGCGGTTGCAAAGGCATTCGGCAGCGCAGCCTGGGAATGGACTATTTTCATGCCGCGGCCGCCGCCACCGGCGGTGGCCTTGATGATCACCGGAAATCCGATCTCCTTGGCAATCTTGACCGCCTCTTCAACCGAATGCACACCTTCCTTGGTGCCGGGCAAAATCGGAACGCCCTGCTTGATAACCGCCTGGCGGGCGCTGATCTTGTCGCCCATGATCCGCATGCTCTCGGCGGTTGGCCCGATAAAGGTGATGCCGCACTTTTCACACACTTCGGCAAAATTGGCATTCTCGGAGAGAAATCCGTATCCGGGATGAATCGCTTCGGCATCGGTCAACTCCGCAGCACTGATGATGGCGTTGATGTTGAGATAGCTCTTGGCGCTTGGCGCAGGTCCGATACAGACACTTTCGTCGGCCATCTTGACATGCAACGAATTCACGTCCGGCTGTGAATAAACGGCAACGGTTTTGATGCCCAGCTCTTTACATGCGCGAATGACCCTGACGGCAATTTCTCCGCGATTTGCAATAAGGACTTTATGGAACATGAAGGCAAACCCCTCTTAGTAAGTTAGAAGATATTTTCTGCTATTTTCAGGCGGAAAATAGCTTCGTTAACGCACTTATCCTGTTTATCAGGGCTAGATGTGGAAGTTAATTATAGTTTCTGAATCACGAACAGCGGATCGCCGAACTCGACCGCCTGGGCGTTCTCCTTGCAGATCTTTACGATCTTGCACTTGCACTCGGCCTCGATTTCATTCATCAGTTTCATCGCCTCTACTATACAGAGCACCTGCCCCTTCTCAACCACCTGTCCAACCTCGACATAAGGCGCGGCGTCGGGAGCAGGCGCACGGTAGAAAGTACCGACGATGGGAGAGTTAAGAGTATCACCGGTTTCCGCGGCTGGAGCCGGAGCTGCCGAAGCTGCGGGGGCTGCAGGCGCCGCGGCAGCTGGAGCAGCGGCATACTGGGGGGCTGCGTAAGACTGCATGACCGGTGCGCCCATCTGGATATATTCCGGTTTATGCCCGCGCTTGATAACAATCTTCTCTTCGGAGTTGTCCATCTCAAACTCGGTGATATCCGACTCGGTCACCGTCTTTATCAACAACTTCAGATCCTTGATATCCATCTTCTGTCTCTCCTTTGAATAAATCTGGTGTAATGGTACATTTTGATGTTGGTATGCTAGAACATCAGCAACTGCTTGTCGGCAGATGTCAAAATACGATAGCCGTCGGAGGTTACCACCAGCGTATCTTCGATTCTGACACCTCCGAACCCCGGAATATATATGCCGGGTTCAATGGTAATCACCATTCCCTCTTTCAATACGGCTTCACTGCGTGGCGACAATGTCGGCATCTCGTGGATTTCAAGCCCGACGCCGTGTCCCAGGCCATGACCGAAGTACTCTCCGTAGCCGCGTTCGCGTATATGATCGCGGGCAACCGCGTCAAGTTCCTTGCATCCCAGGCCGGGCCTGACCTGCTCTATCGCAAGGTCATGGGCAGCCTTTACAATTGCATGTATCTCGCGTGCTCTTGGGCCGGGTTCGCCACAGGCGACCGTAACGGTCTCGTCGGAATGATAGGCATCCTTGAGAGCGCCAAAATCAATCGTTACCAGCTCACCGGACTGGATGGCCTTGTCGCTGGCCCTGCCATGCGGCATCGCACCCCGCACACCCGATGCAACGATGAAATCAAAAGCCCGTCCATCCGCTCCGCGGCGCCTCATCTCGAATTCCAGTTCCAGTGCGATCTCGGACTCGAGCACGCCGGGCTTTATCAGGTTCAGCACCGACTCCAGCGACTTCGAAGCGAGAATGGCTACTGAAGAGAGCAGCTCGATTTCCGAAGCATCCTTGCAGAGCCGGACATTGTCAAGAACCGCCCCGAGTTCAATCAGTTCAATACCGGAAAAAACACCCGCGAGCTTGCGAAAAGCCGTGACAGAAGTGTGTGACGCCTCGAAACCGATCCGTTTGAAGCCGTTTTCGACCGCCAGAGCGTAGAGGGTTTCAAGGCGGAGCGTACACTCCCTGACATCGGCTCCAAGCACCTCGGCCCTGGCCTGCGCGGTATAACGTGAATCACACAGAAACCAGGCAGCGCCACGGGATATCAGCAACGCGCCTTCCGTGCCGCTGAAACCGCACAGATAACGGATATTCCTGATATCCGTGATAAGCACCGCGTCAAGCGCATATTCTTCAAAGAACAGATCCAGACTTGAGCGCCTGCTTTTTAGCATAAATGAAACCCTGACTACAAACTGTTTTTATATGAAATGCAAAATAGCCGTTTCCGCGGCCGATACAATCAGTCCGAATTTTTAATGTGATTAAACAACGCACGCAATCCAAGCAGATAACTGTCGCTGCCGAAACCGCATATCTGCCCGATTGCAACCGGAGCGATCATGCTTGTATGCCGGAACGGTTCCCGGCGATGGATGTTGGAGAGGTGTACTTCCACACAGGGCAGCCCCACCGCTGACAGAGCGTCGCGGATCGCAATGCTTGTGTGGGTGTAGGCGGCCGGATTAATAAGGATTCCGTCACAACCCGAAACCGCGCCCTGAATTGCGGTTACCAGTTCCCCTTCGATGTTCGACTGGTAAAACGAGAGGTCACATCCCAGCTCATCCGCGAGTTTTTGCAGCGAACCATTGATATCGTCCAGGGTCCGGGTACCGTAAACCTGTGGTTCGCGTTTTCCAAGCATGTTCAGGTTGGGGCCGTGCAGAACCAGTAAATTCATGATTATGACAACTCCCTGGCCAGTTCGTATGATTTGAGTTTCAGCATGTAACGTCCCTTGCCGAAGTTACCGTCATGCTTCATGATCAGGGCGGCAAACAGATCTTCATTCAGTACCCTGACAATAACCCGTGTCTGTGTCGTGGATATGGCGACCTCTTCGAGATCACCAACCTTGATGACATCAACGGCGCGCTTGATCTCCTTGAGCACTGATGCATACTCGACCGAGAGGAGCTGCATATCAAACTCCGACTGTTCAACGGAAACCTCATCAATCGGAATACCGTCATACGCCATGATGACAACCGACAGTGCTCCGTCCACGGAGTCTAAAATGGCGTTCAGCGTACTTTTCAGCGGCATGATCTGATCCTCCTGATGTTTTCCAGCCACCCCTCGAGAGTGCTGAGCGCATTATCCGCGGTTCCCATTGTCGGCAAAGCAGCGCTGACAGAGGCGATTGATGTTTCATGGAATGCTTCTTGAGGAAGGATTCCCTCATTATCGGAAAAGGAGGAAACTACCGGCGTTTCCCGATACATATCCGCCGGAAACGATTCACCCGTTTCCGAAAGAGGTACCATCGCGTCTTCCGGTTCGTCCTCACTGAACTCATAGCCTGAGACAGGGGGCTGTGCCGGGACAAGCATCGATTCAAGCTCGGAAACCCGGTCACTGACGGAGCTGTTGGCAGGGTTGTCGCTCAGGATGGCCCGGTATATTTCAAGCGCCTTGTCGATAAAACCCTGTGAAACGTACAGCTCGGCAAGTGTGCCGGTTGAAAGCGGATCATGATGCAGCTCCGGCTGCGCTTCCTTCTCCATGACCGGTTCAAAGGACTCAGCCCCTGAAGCATCCGGTTCCTCTTCATAGAGTTCGAGTTCTTCCAGTATTTCCAGATCTTCTATGATTTCTTCATCGTCGCTTACGTCCTGGGAGACGGGTGCAAGCGCGGAACCGGCCGGGAGTTCGAGTGATTCCAGTTCCAGGCGGCTCTCCACATCATCCGGGATGAATTCCAGAACGGTTCTGAAAGCGACGCGAGCGGCATCCAGATCTCCGTTTGCGATCGAGAGACGCCCAAGCAGCTTCTGTGACGACACGTCCTCCGGCATCGCCCCGGTCACAATTTTGAGGGCAACCAGGCTCGCATCAGTCAGGCCCTTGGCATGGCTGGCCATTGCCAGGGCCCGTTGACCGGCAAGATAGGAGGGATGTTTTGCAACACCCTGGCTGGCTGTATGCAGAGCATCCTCAATCAAGCCCACTTTCAGATAGACTTCGGAAAGTTTCGCAAAACAGAACGAATCGGGTGAATTGGCAAGACGTTCCTCTAATGTTTTAATGTCTGCCCAGAACGACGAATTATCCTGCTGCATGGTCACGCCTCCAGCCCGCTCAACTTGAGCAACTCTTCGGGGGTATGCTGCGACATGGCGTACATGCCGATGCCTTTGTTACAGATAAAGGTGATAGCGCCGCTTTTGGCTTTTTTGTCAGTTGCTATCGAATTGAGAAGTTTCCCGCGGTCAAATGAAGGGGCAGCCGTCGCAAGCCCGCAACGTTCTATCAGCGCGGTAATCCTGAGTACGTCTTCCGGGCTGCAAAAACCGAGTGCTGCCGACACCCGCGCCGCCAGCGCCATGCCGATCGCCACCGCCTCCCCGTGCACCATTCCGGAATAGCCGCAAAGGGTTTCAAAAGCATGCCCCATGGTATGACCATAATTCAGAACAGCGCGCAGGCCGGACTCCTTCTCATCAAGCTCAACAACTTTGGACTTAAGAGCGCATGATTGGCTGACAACCTTGATCAGCGCATCCGGGTCCATGGCCAGTATCGCGTCGATATTGGATTCCAGAAATTCGAAAAACGGCAGATCGATGATCGCACCGTACTTGACAACCTCCGCCAAACCGGCCCGGAACTGGCGGATGTCGAGCGTATCGAGCGTTGCGACGTCTATCAGTACCAGCCGGGGCTGATAAAAAGCCCCGATCAGGTTCTTGCCCAGCGGATGATCTATACCGGTTTTCCCGCCAACACTGCTGTCCACCTGTGACAACAACGTAGTCGGCACCTGTACGAACCGTATGCCGCGCAGCCAGGTGGCCGCGGCATATCCGGCGAGATCGCCCACCACACCGCCACCCAGAGCGACTATGAAAGAACTCCGATCGACTCCGGCTTCCAGAAGCGCGTCATACACCCGGTTCAGCGTAGCGGAATTTTTATATTCCTCGCCGTCACCGATCTCGATCTGAACCGCCTTGAATCCGGCAGATTCCAGGGAATCCAGCACTGTCCGTCCATATAACGCGGACACGGTCGGGTTGGTAATGACCGCAGCCACACCGGATAGGCCGAGCTCAGCGCATCTTGCGCCAAGCGATGAAAGACAACCATGCTCGATGATTATGTCATAGCTGTTCTCAGCCAGGTCAACAGTCAGCAAACTCACGCTAAAAGCCCCTTCAAACGGCTTAAAATCACTGCCGCGACATCTTCCACGGATTTCCCGTCCGTGTCAATTCTAATATCTGCGTCGGCATAAAATTGTTCCCGCGCCTCCATCAGCGCGGCGGCTCGCTCCGCAGCCTTTTCACCGGCCGGAATAACCTGACAATCAAGCATTGCGGATCTGCCCAAGGTACCCCTCCAGATTACGCCTGATCTCGACCACCGAATCCCCGCCGAACTTCTCCAGCAGCGCATTGGCGATCTCGATCGCCACCACCGCCTCGGCCACTACCAGCGCTGCCGGAACCGCGCAGGTGTCGGAGCGCTCCACGGTTGCTTCAAATGCTTCGTGGGTGCGCATGTCCACGGACCGGAGCGGTTTGTACAGCGTCGGAATCGGCTTCATCGCGGCCCGCAGTACGATCGGCTCGCCATTGGACATGCCCCCCTCGATCCCGCCGGCATTGTTCGTAGCACGGCAATAACCGTTATCATAGGAAATCTCGTCATGCACCCGGGAACCGGGACGACGGGCGGACTCGAAGCCGATTCCGATCTCAACCCCCTTGATGGCCTGGATGCTCATCAGCGCCATCGCCAGCCTTGCGTCCAGCTTGCGGTCCCAATGCACATAACTGCCCAGACCGGCCGGCACACCCTGCACCTGCACCTCGACCACGCCGCCCAGTGTATCCCCGGCAGCCTTGGCGACGTCAATCGCCAGCTTCATCTCAACCTCGGCACGCGGGTCGCAGCAGAACATTTCCGATGCGGACGCACGCTGCCACAACTGGTCCAGCGACTCCTGCGGCGCTTCGGCAACCACACCTCCCACCTCGGTGACATAGCCCCCCACACTGATACCGAACTCCGCCAGCAGAGCCCTGGCCACTCCGCCGACAGCCACGCGAACAGCGGTTTCACGGGCGCTGGAGCGTTCAAGCACGTTACGGACATCGCCATGGTTATACTTCATTGCCCCGGTCAGGTCGGCATGTCCGGGACGCGGACGGGTGACCGCACTGGAATCGTCGCGATGCTCAGCCAGCGGCGACATCTTCTCCAGCCAGTTTTCCCAGTCCCGGTTCTTCACCACCAGTGTCAGCGGCGACCCCAATGTTTCGCCCCAGCGTACGCCGGAAAGCAGTTCGACCGTGTCCTTCTCGATCTTCATGCGGCCGCCACGGCCGTACCCCTGCTGACGCCGGGCCAGATCAAGATTGACAGCTTCAGCCGTCAGGCGGATGCCGGCCGGAAGACCTTCGATAATAGCACTCAGCTGCGGGCCATGGGACTCACCGGCCGTCAGGTAGCGGATCAAACTCACGTAAAGCACCTCCCAATATGGTTCAAAAGGGGGTAAAATAGCATTTATGAAGTGACAACGGCAAGGCAAAAGAGCTGTTAAACCACGGGCACGAGGGTAATGAGAATATTTTTAAGAATAATTTCATATACCGCTTGCTAAAATCATATTGTAAGTAATAATTGTGAATCTTGATTTTCAGTCAATCGACAATCATACGGAGGAGTATCATGGCTGCTCATGAAAAGCTGATTCAGCATATTGTTTCGTTAAAAGAAGGTGAAAGAGTCTTCGAGAACGCCTTTCAATCCGTTGCCAGGATGATTCTCGGATCGGGCTTCGAAAAGGTGGTCGTCAACGGCAGAACCACCTACGACTTCAAGGTATTCCGCAGCGGCAGGAAACATACCATCGGCATGTTCGACGAGATCAACAGCTTTGTCTCCTATGTCAAGGATGCCGCCGAAGGGGGCTCCAGCAAGGAGATGGCCTTCGTGCTGGTCGGCGAACCGGGCAACGGCAAGACCTTTTTCGTCGAATTCCTCTGTACCCAGTACCGTGCCTTCCTGTCGCAGCCGAAAAACCGCCGCTTCACCTTCCGCTATAACGGCCTGTCGCAACTGGGACATTACGGCAAAATCAATATCATCGATTCCCAGACCTTTGAAGATCCGCTGATCCTGGCGATGAACCTGCACGATTCCGTCGATGACAACCGGCGCTTTCTGGCGGAACAGGGTGGCCTGGACGATGCCGCGATAGACACCCTGTACGAGAACTACCGTCCGCTGGGCGCCTGCAGCGGTTACATCTGGAATGATATCCGCGATTATTGCGATGGCGACCTGAACCTCATGCTGGAATTCGTCCAGATCGTCCCGGTGCCGATGACAGAAAGCCTGGGAACCGTCACCGGCAAGTATCCGGCCAAGGACAAGATCACCTCGTCGTCGGTGGACCTTTTGGGCGAAGAATCGATCCAGCGCCTGCTGCATATCACCGACACCAACAACCCCTACCGCTTCGACCTGCGGCGCGGCGCGCTGGCGCGGGTCGCCGGCGGCGGCATCCATTTCTCCGACGAGATCTTCAAGAACAAAAAGGACCTGGTCCAGGTATACCTGGGCGTGATCCAGAACCGGGCCATCGAGATCGACGGCTACAAGTGGCCGATCGACTCGCTGATCATCGCCACCAGCAACAACTCCGAATTCAACCGTTTCCTGGCCGAAAAAGAGGAAGCGCCGATCGTGGACCGCTGCCGGATCTGCTATGTTTCCCACAACACCAATTACCGTCTGCAGGAAGGACTCACCGCCTACGCCATCGGCAGCGACGCCAAGACAACCCTGACCAAGGAGGCACTGCACCAGGACCCGAACCTGAACTACGCCGCTTCAGTCGGTGTAGTGCTGACCCGCTTCCCACGCTCGGAGAAGCTGACCCCGATCGAAACCATGAAACTGGCGGCCGGTGAAGTAGCCGGTGAGAAGAGCATCAAGGCGCTGGCGGAGGTGATCGACACACTCGGGCAGGACCCGGACATCACTAAGCGTTTCGGGCAGAAGGGATTGGGGCACCGCAGTCTGGGGCGTTCGATCCAGCTGCAGGTCGAGAATTCGGAGACCAACGAAGGGCGCTGCATGTTCGCCTACGACGTGTTCAAAACCCTGGAGCGGGTGGTGCTGGACTATGTGGTGGAAACCAACGATCGCGCCAAGTACCTGGAGGATCTGAAGATCGCCAAGGGACTCTACCGCGAACGGATCATGACCGAGATGTTCAACGCCTACATGGACGAACCGCACGCGATCCGCAAGGACGTGATGAACTATGTCAACATGATCATCGGCATCGACGCCGAAAACCTGGGGCCGGACCGGATGTGGAAATACAAGGATCCCCAGAACGGGGAACTGCGAGCGTTGAAGATCGACGAACGCTACGTCAAGAGCGTCGAGGAGCGCATCGGGCTGAAGACCGAGGAGCAGCGGGATTCATTCCGCACCTCGATCCGCAAGATCTATGGCCAGAAGATCTCGATGGATCCCAATTACGATTTCATGGATAACCTGGAACTGGTCAAGGCGGTCACCGACGTGCGCCTTAAATCGGACATCGCCGGCGCCGGCAGCCTGATCGGGGCGCTGGCCAACCGTACCAACGAGGAAAACCAGAAACTCTACGACCGCATGATCACGACCATGCTCGACAAACTGGGCTACTGCCGGACCTGCGCCCAGAAGACCATCGAGTATTTTTGCACGCAAGAGGATGAAAATTAATAACTGTCAGCCACAGAGGTCACAGAGCACACGGAGAAATTCAAAGACAAAAGTACAAACAACTTTATTGCATTACCCTGAAATTTAAGTTTTATTTTTCTAAAATGATTTTGGTTTTCTCTGTGACCTCTGTGTCCTCTGTGGCAAAAGTTTAAAGGTTTTTATGCGAAATGATCCCTTGACATATCTGGAAGAGTTGAAGGCGTCCGGTCTTGATCCCGAACGGGAAGCGCGGCTGCGGGAAGAGCTTGCCAGTGCGGTGAACGGTCACGGACTGCCCGCGCCAGGACTGCCTCCGGATCACGAACTGGCCGGATTCGGCCGTGGATTCTACGACAGCGGTGATCTGCTGGTGCTGCGTCAGGCGGTGACGCCTTATATCAGCGGGGCCGGACTGGCAAAATCGCTGGACGAACTCCTGGAGCGCGACCGGCAGCGGGAACAGGACGGTTTCCCGCGCAAGATCGAGGTCGGCAAACTGGTAAAACCGGGACGGGGCCGCAAGGGGAAAGTCGTGGTGATCCCGACCACGGTCGAGGAGAAGTTCTATCACGACCCGACCGTTCGTCCCCCCGGTGAAGGGGGCGCTTCGGGTGGCACCGGCGATGAGCAGGAAGGCGACGTCATCGGCGAGCAACCGGTGCGCGACGAGGGTGATCAAGCCGGCAGCGGCCCTGGCGAAGGGGGCGGCGCCAGTCACGAAACCGAATCCTCGGCCTATGACCTGGGGAAGATACTTTCGGAAAAGTTCCAGCTGCCGAATCTGCGGGAAAAGGGCAAGAAGCGCTCCTTCACCCGTTTCAGCTATGACCTGACCGACAAGCATCGCGGTTTCGGACAGGTACTGGATAAAAAGGCGACTCTGCGCAAGATCGTCGAGACCAACATCGCGCTCGGCAACCTTCCGGATGTGTCGGATATCGACCCGACCCGCTTCCTGATCGCGCCGCGCGACAAGGTTTACCGGATTCTGTCGCGCGAGAAGGATTATGAACCGCAGGCAATGCTATTCTTCCTGCGCGATTATTCCGGCTCCATGGCGGGCAAGGTCACGGACCTGGTCGTCAGCCAGCATGTGCTGATCTACAGCTGGCTGCTCTACCAGTACGGGGGCCAGGCGGAATCCCGTTTCATACTGCACGACACCGAGGCCAGGGAAGTGCCGGACTTTTACAGCTACTACAATTCAAGGGTCGCGGGGGGGACGCAGGTCTCCAGCGCCTATCGACTGGTCAACGAGATCGTGGAACGCGAAAATCTGGCAAAAGACTACAACATCTACGTTTTCCAGGGTACCGACGGCGATGACTGGGACGAGTCCGGCTCGGCGGCCATTCCTGAACTCGAAAAGATGCTGACCTACGCCAGCCGTGTGGGTGTTACCATAGCGGAACATGGGCAGGGACCCAGCACCACGGTGGCCCGCTACCTGAACAGCTCGGGGCTGCTGAGGAAAAAGCCCGAGCTGCTGCGGATGGATGTGATCCAGAAAGATGCGGATGAACAGAGACTGATCGAAGGCATCAAGCACCTGATTTCCTAGCGGCGGGATCATCCCGCGCCGGGCGCCGGAATAGCGCCCCAAAGATGGGTATTCCATGGAACTGATCAACCAACATACCAAGCGGATCATGGAAGGATGCAAGGAGCGCGCACGGGCAGCAGGCCTTTCCTTTACCGACGAAAGCCTGGAATACGTGGTCACCAACAGGGATCTGCTGGAACTGTCCCCCAAGGTGATGATTCCCACGCTCTACGACTACTGGGTTCATGACGTTGAAGTTTTGCGCGAACGGGGCAAGTACGAGCTCTATCCCAGCAATCCCTACGAGACGGTCATCAACACCCGACCGCCGATCTCCTTCTACAATGACAACAACCCTGACTGGCTCAACGTGATGATCTTCTACCATGTGCTGGCCCACATCGATTTTTTCCAGAACAACCTCTACTTCCGCCACACCTGGGACTATGACTTCACCGGTCAGGCCTTGTCGGACAAGCGGGTAATTGCAAAGCTCAGGGCGGAAAAGGGGCGCTGGGTCGATTATGTGATCGAATTTGCCAGAAGCATCGACAACCTGGTGGATTTTCATGGCGAGCTGGCGGACCTTTTCACCCCGGCGGAAGCGGCCTGTTCATCCCGCCTCAATTACTATTTCGACCATTTCCTGCAGGCTGAAAAGAAGATCTCGGTCAGTGAATACATCAAAGAGGTCGATCGCTACAACGCCTGCCTGAGAACCTACGGTGAACTGGGCGAGAAAACCTTCTTCGTCGAGGCGGAACTGCGCTACCCCGAGCTGGAAGCGCATTTCACCAGGGTCCATGAGACACGCCCGGCAAAAAAACGTGACCTGCTGCACTTTTTGCTGGATAATTCGGAATTTCTGGCCAGGGATGAAAACATCTGGATGCGTTCGATCCTGGAGATAGTCCGCAAGACGTCCATATTCTTCCAGCCCCAGATCCGGACCAAGATCCTGAACGAGGGGTGGGCCAGCTACTGGCATGAAGCGCTCTTCCTGCAGGATGACCGTATCAGGGGGCATGAGGTGGACTTTGCCAGGGTTCATGCCGGAGTCACCTCGATGCCTCGGGTGGGGATGAACCCGTACGCGCTGGGGATGAGACTTTTCGGACACATTGAGGAACAGGCCGACAAGGGACGGATCTCTTTCGACTTCCAACGCATGACCGACTCCGGCAGCCGTAAGCGCTTTGACAGCGGCGCATCGGCCGGAAAGGAATTCATCTTCAAGGTGCGTGAAAATCTCTGCGACTACCTGTTCCTGAAGAACCATCTGGATCAGGATTTCATCGACAAGCACAAACTGTTCGTCGCCGGCAAGCGCCTGGATCAGCAGCGCATGGTGTGGCAGTACTACGTAAAGAGCCGCAAGGCCGGGGATTACAAGCAGATGGTGCAGGATACGCTCTATCATCCGCCGGTCATCAGTGTGGATCAGTCCAAGGGAATCCAGGGGAGCCTATATCTGACCCATAAATTCGAAGGGAAACAGCTGGTGCAGGAATATATCGCCAACACGATGGTCGGTATAGAATACCTGTGGGGCGGCCCGGTGCACCTGGAAACCAGCGAGGCCCAGCTCATCCCGGCTCCGGCCACGACAGCAAAAACGGATCAACCGCCGGAAGGCGAGATCGCCTGGCAGCGGGTTGTATTTTCAATGAACGGCAGGGTACTGTCCAAGAAGAAACTCTAACGGTGATATATGTCGAACGTGGATAGAGCAATAAAACACCTCAACCGGAAAATCAGCGAACGGGAGCACAACCAGACCATCCCCTTCGACGACTTCTTGAAGATACTGGCTTTAAAGCCCGCCGCGCACATCCGCAACGTGTTTCAAAGCTTTCACGACATGATCAGAACCTACGTCGGCGAGGGACGCGACGAGTATCCCGATGATCCGGAATCGATCAACTATGTCTCCTACGACTGCCGCAACCTGTTCGTAAAGAATACCGACCGACCCTTCTTTGCCGACCGGCTGTTCGCCAACCGCCTGATCAACCATGTGGATGCCATGAAAGGGAGCGCCCGCCAGAACAAGATCTATATATTCGAAGGCCCCCCGGGATCCGGCAAGAGCACCTTTCTCAACAACCTGCTGTTGAAGTTTGAGGAATACGCCAACAGCGACGCCGGCAGGCGCTACGAAATCGTCTGGCGCCTCGACCGGAGGGTGCTGGCGCAAATCAATGAAACCCAGCTTTCCTCTTTTGTGGACCGGCTCTCCAACCTGCTGGACGAATACGAGCTGGGTCAGGCCGAACTGGCCGACATGAAGAGTTCCCTGCACCGCAGCGGCGACTATGTGGAGATCGCCTGCCCCTCCCACGACAATCCGCTGCTGCTGATCCCCAAGCGCGACCGGCGCCTGTTCTTTGACGACCTGTTTACCAATGACGAATTCAAATGGAAACTGTTCACCAACAAAGAGTACGAATGGGTCTTCAGTGAAAGCCCCTGCACCATCTGCAGCTCGATCTACGAAGCGCTGATCCGGCGCCTGCCCAGTTCGATGGATATCTACAAGATGATCCATGCGCGCCCCTACCGCTTCAACCGCCGCCTGGGGGAAGGAATCACGGTTTTCAACCCGGGCGACAAACCCATGAAGCTGAACATCAAGACCAATGAGCAATTGCAGCGAAAAATCGACTCTTTGCTGGGAGACAGCGATGCGGTCAAATACATCTACTCCAACTTCGCCAAGACCAACAACGGCATCTATGCGCTGATGGATGTGAAATCACACAACGCCGAGCGATTGCTGGAACTGCACAACATCATCAGCGAGGGGATTCACAAGGTCGAGGACGTGGAGGAAAACGTCAGGTCACTCTTCATCGCGCTTATGAACCCGGAAGATGAAAAAACCATCGAAGGCTTCCAATCCTTCAGCGACCGGATTGAGTACATCAACATTCCCTACGTGATGGATCTGAACACCGAGGTGGAAATCTACCGCAACATCTTCGGCAAGCATATCGACGAGAGTTTCATCCCGCGCGTTCTGCACAACTTCGCCCGCACCATCATCTCGACCCGCATGAAAAACACTTCCGAGGCTCTCCTGGAATGGATCGGCGATCCGATGAGATATGGGCAGTACTGTGACGAAAACCTGCAGATCCTCAAGATGGAAATTTACACCGGCTACATCCCGACCTGGATCTCCGATGAGGACCGCAAACGCCTGACTGCAAAGCGGAGGCGGAGAATCATCGACGAATCGGAAGTGGAAGGGGTTACCGGATTTTCAGGCCGCGATTCGATCAAGATCTTCAACGAGTTTTATTCGGCCTATGCCCGCAAGGACGAGCTGATTTCCATGTCCGCCCTGACCTCTTTCTTCACCAAATGGCGGCGTGACCTGTACGAGATGCTTCCGGACGGATTTTTGAACTCGCTGTTGCGGAACTACAACTACACCGTGCTTCAGGAGGTTAAGGAGTCGCTTTACTACTACAACGAGGAGCAAATTGCCCGGGATCTGCTCAACTACATGTTTGCGGTAAGCTTTGAGATGGGTTCGGTTGCGATTTGCCGCTATACCGGCGACAAGCTGGAAATCAGCGAAGAACTGCTCCGCAGCACAGAGAAACGGCTGATCGGCTCCGCCGTGGAGGATTCCGCGCGGCTTCAGTTCCGGCGGGAAACCCAGAAGGAATATGCCGGAAAAACTCTTACCCAGGAGATTCTGGCCGAAGGGCTAAATCCCAGGGATACCAGTCTTTACCGGACACTGCACGAGCGTTACGTGCATAATCTGAAGGAGAAAGTGCTCGATCCGTTCCTGGACAACCCCAACTTCCGCCGCGCGATCAAGGATTACGACACCGACGCCTTCAAGACCTACGACAAACGCATCCGCGATGACGTTGCGTTCCTGATCAACAACCTCTGCGGCACAAAATTCCACTACACCAAGCAGAGCGCCAGGGAAGTCTGCGTCTACGTGATCGATAACGACCTGGCCCGAAAATTCCCGGCTTGATTGCAACACCTCCCCTCCCCTGGAAAAGTCATCCTTGCCTTCGACCGGCAGTTGGTTTACCTTTTATGGTTAAACAGCTTGGCTGCAGTAAACTGTCAACGCCAACAGCATGATTGACCGCAATCAACCAGCAAAGGGACACTGATGCCAATAGAGGAAACAATTCACAACAACCCACCCGCATCCGGAAGCGATGCGATCATTGCCGCTGTCGGCGATGGAATAACCGTGCACGACAGGGATTTCAGGATCATTTACCAGAATCAGGTGATGCAGAATATTTTCGGCGACTGTGTCGGCAAGACCTGCTACGAGGCTTACAACCAATCAAGCTCGATATGCATCGAGTGTCCGGTTGCAACCTGCTTTTCCAGCGGCGAGGTTCACACCGTGGAGCGGATTGTGAACATTGCCGAAAAGACCTTTGTCTTTGAAAACTGCGCTTCGCCTATCCGTGACAAGAATGGCATGATCGTGGCCGCGGTGGAGGTTGTTCGTAATGCGACCGAACGCAAGGAAGCTGAAGAAAAGATCACCAAGCTGAAAAACCTCTACGATGCCCTGAGCCGCACTAACAAGGCCATTCTGCACAGCGGGCACAGGGACTACCTGTTCCGGGAAATCTGCCAGATCGCGGTGGAATACGGCAAACTGTCCCTGGCCGTGATCGGCACGATCGACCCGGAAACCGGCAGCGTCACTCCGGTTGCCAGCTGCGGCAAGGCCGCCAGCTACCTGGATTCGCTCACCGTTTCCTCTAACATTGATTGCGAGGAGGGGCGCGGCCCCACCGGAATAGCGATCCGCGAAGGTGTGCCGTACGTTTGCAATGATTTCCACAGCGACCCGACGACCGTTCCATGGCGGGCTGCCGCCACGGAGTATGGCATCAACTCCTCGGCGGCTTTCCCGATCAAATTCAAGGGCGAGAGCGTGGGCGTGCTGAAGGTCTATGCCGGCAAAAAGGACTTCTTTGACAGGGAAATCGTCGATCTATTCCAGGAAATGGTCGATAACGTAAGCTTCGCCATCAAGAATTATCATCGCGAGGAAATACGTCGTCTGGCCGAAATGGCGCTGCAGGAGAGCGAGGCGCGTCTGAAGCTGGTTCTTGAAGGAAGCAACGACGGCTACTGGGATTGGGACATCGACACCGGCGTTGTCAACATGAGCCCCCGTTTTGCCGAGATGATCGGCTGTGAGACGGGTGAGGCCGTAACCACCATTTCCGCGCTGATGAATCTGGTGCATGCCGATGATAAACCGCGCGTGCGCAGCGTGGTTTATGACCAGCTGTCCACGACCACCTCCGCCTTTGATACCGAATTCCGCATGGCTTGCGCCAAGGGAGGATACAACTGGATTCGCTACCGGGGAAAAGTGGTGTTCAGGGACGAACACGGCACACCGTTACGAGTGTCGGGCGTTGCCGGCAACATCACCGAGAAGAAGAAACAGGAGGAGGAGCTAAACTACCTGAGTACCCACGACGCACTGACCGGACTCTTCAACCGCGCCTATTTCGATGCCGAAATGGTGCGGATGGCGAACAGCCGTCAGTACCCGCTCGGCATGGTCGTCGCCGATGTTGATGGCTTAAAGAACATCAACGACAACTTCGGCCATGCGGAGGGAGACCAGATCATCAAACGGGCGGCGATGGCGCTTAAGAATTCCTTCCGAGGTGAAGACGTTGTAGCCCGCATCGGCGGAGACGAGTTCGCGGTTATTCTTCAAAATGCTGACGAGGCCTCGGTCAAGGAGGCGATCAAACGTGTACTTGCTTTCCAGGCGGAAAGCAACCGCGAGCAACCCGGCCATGCCTTGAGCATTTCATTGGGTTCGGCCACGGCCGAAAGCAGCGAACAGCTGCACAGCGCTTTAAAGCAGGCGGATTCCCGGATGTACTACTACAAGATCCGCCGGAAACAGGGTGACCAGAACCCATCGCAGATCAGCTGAACAATAGGCAGTCTGTCACTTATGGAGACTGCTCGAACCATTAAGAGAGTTGCTGACAGAAAGGACAACAAACCGTGAGCAAAATGATTGGCATACTAACCTCCGGTGGTGACAGCCCGGGACTGAACGCGGCTATCCGTGGTGTCGGCAAGGCGCTTCTGGGGCGATACGACATGAAGGTGATCGGGTTCCGCGACGGATTTCGCGGTATGATGGAAAACCGGACACAACGGCTGGATTCAGCGGCGCTCTCGGGCATTCTCACGCTGGGAGGCACTATTCTCGGCACGAGCCGTGACAAACCCTACGCCATGCCGGTTGCCGGCAAGTTAAAAGATATGACCGAGGTGATTGTCGACAACTACCGCAAGCACCACTTGGACGCGTTAGTCTGTCTTGGCGGTGGCGGTACGCAAAAAAACGCCTATCATCTGATGAAGCAGGGGTTGAACGTGATTACTCTGCCTAAGACGATCGACAACGATGTGATCATGACCGATGTATCCTTTGGATACGACACGGCTCTCGGAATTGCCACAGAAGCGGTCGACCGGTTACACAGCACCGCCCATAGCCATCATCGCATCCTCGTCCTGGAGCTTATGGGGAACAAGGCCGGCTGGCTGGCATTGGGGGCCGGCATCGCCGGCGGTGCCGATGTCATTTTAATTCCGGAAATTCCTTATGATGTGAAAAAAGTTGCCGCCGCAATCATGCGTCGAAGCCACAACGGCCAGGGCTTCAGCATCGTGGCAATGGCCGAAGGGGCAATTTCACGGGAAGTTGCCGTTAAAATGGCTGAAATTGACAAGAACAAGGGCAGCAAGAAGAAAGAGCCGAAAGAGCCGGCCCAGGAGAGGATTGCTGACTGCAGGCCTGGCAACAGCCTGCAACTGGCGCAACAGCTGGAGGAGCTCACCGGTCTGGAATCACGGCTCACGATTCTGGGTTACCTGCAGCGCGGGGGAACCCCTTCGGCCGGAGACCGTCTGCTGGCCACACGCCTTGGGACAGCCTGTGCTGACCTGATCAATAACGGCAAATTCGGAGTCATGGTGGCTGCACGGGGTGATGGTGTCAAACCGGTGCCGCTCAAGGACGTCGTCGGCAAACGCAAGACAGTGCCGTTGGATCACGACTGGATCGAGAGTGCCCGCAGTGTGCATACCTGTTTTGGCGATTGACGGCAGGGGAGTACCAGTGTCACTTCCCGTATTTTCAATTGCGACCTGCTGATTTACCTTTGGTCAGCAATTGTCACTGTTACAAACGTATCGGGGGTAACGACACCATGAATTTCGACCGCATTCAACACGAAGAGCTGCATGCCCTCCTCTGCCGGATGCCGAAAGCAGAACTGCATATCCACATCGAAGGCTCACTGGAACCGGAACTGATCTTTGAGCTGGCAAAACGGAACCGGGTCAAACTCCCCTACCCGACCATCGAAGAACTGCGCGCGGCCTATGCCTTTACGGATCTGCAAAGCTTCCTGGACATCTACTACGCAGGGGCCGGCGTGCTGCAAAAAGAAGATGATTTCTTCGATATGACCTGGGCTTACCTGGAGCACGCCAAAGCCGACAATGTGGTCCATGCGGAGATTTTTTTCGATCCGCAGACACATACGGCCAGGGGCATTCCGTTTGAAACGCTAATCAGCGGTCTGGACCGGGCAATCCGACGTGGCCGGGAAGAGCTGGGAGTAAGCGCCTCGCTGATACTCTGTTTTCTGCGCCACCTGAGTGAAGAGGACGCTTTCGCGGTGTTGGAAGAGGCGCTGCCGTTCCGCGACCGGTTCATCGGAATCGGCCTTGACAGCAGCGAACGCGGAAATCCGCCGGAGAAATTCGCCAGGGTATTTGCCCGCTGCCGGGAACAGGGGCTGCGGCTGGTGGCCCATGCCGGAGAAGAAGGCTCTGCCGAATACATCAGCCATGCCCTTGACCTGCTGAAAGCGGAAAGAATCGACCATGGCGTGCACTGCCTGGATGATCCGCAACTTGTCGCAAGATTGGTGCGGCAACAGATACCACTGACCGTATGTCCCCTGTCCAACGTAAAACTCCGGGTTTTTTCGCACCTTTCCGATCACAATATCGCCAGGCTGCTGGCTGCCGGTATTGCCGCAACCGTCAATTCCGATGATCCGGCCTATTTCGGCGGATACCTGAACAGTAATTACACCGCTACATTCGAGGCGCTGCCGGAGCTAGGGGCGAAAGAGGCTTATCAACTGGCTCGCAACAGTTTTCAGGCCAGTTTTGTCGATGAAAGCATCAAGGCGGGATGGATCAGAGAACTGGATGATTTTTTTACGAATTATCGTATTACGGCAAATTCAAGATAATAAGCAAGGAAACGTACCATATGAAACCTGGCTGGTTTGTTCGCGGAGATATTGACGGTTTTTTCGGGCTGTTCGTAGACAATCTGTTGCAGTTGATGCTGATCGCGGTGCTGTGCGTCAACGTATGCGGCATGCCGCCGGAGCTTGTTTATGGCAGGATTCTGCCCGGCGCGGCCCTTTCGATCCTGTTCGGCAACCTGTTCTACGCCTGGCAGGCCAGAAGGCTGGCCATCAGAAGCGGGCGGATGGATGTCACCGCCTTGCCTTACGGCATCAACACCGTCAGCCTGATCGCCTTCGTGTTCCTGATCATCGCCCCGATCTACTTCGAGACCAAGGATGCAAACCTGGCTTGGCAGGCCGGGCTGTTCGCATGCCTGGCCAGTGCCGTGCTGGAATGCATCGGCGCCTTTGTCGGCGACTGGCTCCGCCGGCATACCCCCCGGGCGGCGCTGCTGTCGTCACTGGCCGGAATCGCCATCACCTTCATCTCGATGGGCTTCGTGTTCCAGATCTTCGCAATGCCGGCCATCGCGCTTGTGCCGGCGCTGTTCGTGATCTTTGTCTATGGCGGCCGGGTCAAGCTCCCCCTGGGGCTTCCGGGCGGCTTCATCGCGGTGGCGCTGGGTGTGGCCATCGGCTGGCTGCTGCGCTGGGGCGGGTATCCCTATTTACAACCGCTTGAGGAACCGTACCGGTTCGCCCTGCACTTCCCCAAACCGGCTTTTGGCGACATGCTGGCCTTTCTGGTCAACAACCAGGGCTGGAAGTACTTCTCGGTGATTTTCCCGATGGCGCTGTTCAACGTGATCGGCTCGCTGCAGAACCTGGAAAGCGCCGAAGCGGCCGGCGACCGCTACGACACCCGTTCGTCACTGCTGGTCAACGGCATCGGCTCGATCGTAGCGGCCTGCCTGGGGAACCCTTTCCCGACCACGATCTATATCGGCCATCCGGGTTGGAAGGCTATGGGAGCCAGATGGGGCTACTCGATACTGAACGGTGTGGTGATCACGATCCTCTGCCTGATCGGCGGAGTCACACTGGTGCTCAAGGTTGTGCCGATGGAGGCGATGATCGGCATCCTGCTCTGGATCGGAATTATAATCACGGCCCAGGCGTTCCAGGAGGTTCCCAGGAAGCACAGTATCGCGGTGGCCTTGGGCCTGATGCCGGCGCTGGCGGCCTGGGCGCTGCTGTTGATCGAGACCGCCCTGCGCAAGGCCGGCACCGGTCTGTTTGAAGTTGCCCCGAAGTTCGGCGGCGACCTCTACGTGTACGGCATCATCTCCATGAGCCAGGGCTTCATGATCTCCTGCATGGTTCTTTCCGCCATGATGGTGCATGTGGTCGAGCGCCAGTTCTTCAAGGCGGCGCTCTGGACGGCTGCCGCTGCCCTGCTCTCCTTCTTCGGCGTGATCCATGCCTATGCGCTGACTCCGGCGGGGGTGCAGAACAGGTTCGGCTTTGGCGCAGCAAAGGATTTTGCGGCTGCCTACCTGATCGCGGCGCTGCTGCTGGTTGCCCTGCACTACTATAACCGGGGCAGTGAACCGGAGAGCAGCGACATCGCTGCATAGGAATCAGCGGACATAAGTCCTGCAAAGCTGAAGCGGAAAACCGCAGACACGAAAAAGCCCGGCTCATGGCCGGGCTTTTTATTTGGCGGGATACTGTTTAAACCGGATGCTACGGCAGTTCGCTGCTCCCCATCAGGTAACGATCGCACTCGCGCGCCGCGCCGCGCCCCTCGTTGAAGGCCCACACCACCAGGCTCTGGCCGCGACGGCAATCGCCGGCCGCGAATACACCCGGAATGCTGGTAGTGTACTTTTCGAACTCGGCCTTGATGTTGCTGCGATGGTCTTTTTCCAGTCCCAGTGCGTCAACCAGGGGCTGCTCGGGACCCAGAAAGCCCATCGCCAGCAGAACCAGACCCGCGGGACGCACCTGCTCGGTGCCGGGAACCGGCTGCGGCACGAACTGCCCCTTGTCGTTTTTCTGCCAGGCAACCTCGACAGTGTGTACCGCCTTGACATTGCCGTCCCGATCCCCCTCGAATTTAGTCGCGGTTGTCAGGAAAGTCCTGGGATCGGCGCCGAATCTGGCAGCGGCCTCTTCCTGGCCGTAATCCACCTTGTGCACCTTGGGCCACTCCGGCCAGGGGTTGTCGTCGGCGCGTTCATCTGGAGAACGGGGCATGATCTCCAGTTGGCTGACACTGCTGCAACCGTGACGGAGCGAAGTGCCGACACAGTCGGTGCCGGTGTCGCCACCGCCGATGATGATCACGTCCCTGTCCTTGGCCGAGATGAAATCTTCATTTCCGTTCAAGAGCGCCCTAGTGTTGGCGGTCAGAAAATCCATGGCGAAATGAATCCCCTTCAGGGTGCGCCCTTCGATCGGCAGGTCGCGCGGCTGGGTGGCTCCGGTCGTCATGATCACCGCGTCGAATCCGCTGCGCAGCTTCTTGACCGGTAAAGCCTTGCTTCCAACCTCGGTGTTGCAGACAAAGGTGATTCCCTCGGCCTCCATCAGCTTGATCCTGCGCAGCACGACCTCGCGCTTGTCCAGCTTCATGTTGGGGATGCCGTACATCAGCAGGCCGCCGGGCAGGTCGGCGCGTTCAAAAACCGTCACGCTGTGGCCGGCCTTGTTAAGCTGGGCCGCGGCGGAGAGGCCGGCGGGACCGGAACCGACGATCGCGACTTTCTTGCCGGTGCGGACAGCCGGCGGAGCCGGTACGATCCAGCCCTGCTCGAAACCGCGCTCGACGATGCTGACTTCGATGTTCTTGATCGTAACAGCCGGATCGATACTGGCCAGCGTGCAGGAGCCTTCGCAGGGTGCCGGACAGACACGGCCGGTGAACTCGGGGAAGTTGTTGGTCTTGAGCAGCCGGTCCAGCGCCTGGCTCCAGAGATTGCGATAGACCAGGTCATTCCACTCCGGTATCAGGTTGTTGATCGGACAACCGCTGGCCATGCCGCTGATCAGCACGCCGCTGTGGCAGAACGGAACGCCGCAATCCATGCAGCGCGCCCCCTGGGTGCGCAGATCCTTGTCCGGCATATGTAGATGGAATTCGTTCCAGTCTTTGATCCGCTCCAACGGCGCCCGGTCGGCAGGCACTTCGCGAGTATGTTCCATGAATCCAGTAGGTTTTCCCATGATTGTGTCCCTGTAAAAAGTTT
>Ga0209212_1000683_pt1 | contig 62796 bp, 84 predicted proteins | sample RifGroC2_FD_183996 | JGI IMG/M metagenome (GOLD analysis project Ga0209212, IMG submission 183996) | Groundwater microbial communities from Rifle, Colorado, USA - Groundwater C2 (SPAdes) (version 2) | ecosystem: Environmental > Aquatic > Deep subsurface > Groundwater | place: Rifle, Colorado...
ATTCCCTAGCCAATTTACGAGAACTAATAGATGAACCACGATCTTTGGCTAGAGATAATGGACGTGTTGATACTGATAGACTTTGGCCTGATCATGAGATGGTTTATTATGTAAATCGAGTTTATCGTGAATTGGCTAGGGAATGTAAAATTATAAAAGATAGGAATAGTACCCTCTGCTCTATTGCAGTAGATGGGACAACTACACCTGTTTTAGAAATTAATCTTGACCCACGGATTCTTTCTGTAGAAGCTGCACACTTTGTAACAAAACAAAATGTATTAAGCTTTAGCTCAGTAAAAACCTTTGAACAAAACCCACTTTGGTATACTTATGTAGGTATTCCAACAAAGTTTTGTCTTGATGCCACAAGCAAAAAACTTACATTTAATTATTTGATTGATTTTGCTGATACCTTAAAAATACGGGTATCAAGGATGCCTTTAGTACCCCTTGTTAGTGATGTGGATATTCCTGAATTTGAAGAAGAATATCATGATCATTTTCTTAATGGTATTATGGCTTGGATGTATTCTAAACAGGATGCAGATACTATTGATAAGGTTAAAGCAGAAGAGTACAGACAGAAATTTCTTATGGATATAGATAAAATTAAACGTATAGAGATATATGATCGCAATGTTCAAAATCCTTCTAATAACTCCTTACTAGCATTTAGGTAATATAATATATGGCAGATAAAGGTAAAATACTTTTAGATTACACTGGTAAACTATTAGGTGCTAAACTTGCATTTAATGGTATGAGTGCCTTAAATGATGCTGCAAATATACCTATTGACGGACCTCTCTGTTACGATATATTAAATTGTGATATAGACAACAGAGGTAATATTAGTAGACGTGATGGTTTAACACTTATTACTAATGCTGTGATAACATCAGTTTGGTCAAACGGAACTTACGTTTATTGTGTTTCTGGTGGTAAAATTTGTACTTACAATAATGCTACTACTATTACACCCCTCGTAAACTCACCAACTGTAAATGTGGTTACTGAGTTTAAACAAGTTAATAATGTAGTGGTATATTCTGATGGTACTAATGTTGGTATTATTGAGGGTACTACTTTAACTGCTATTACTACCTCTACTACCTTTGCTAATGATGCTGCAATAGCATCTCATGTGACTACTAACTTACCTGCTAACTTTCAAGCTGCTGCTAGTAACTTTGAGGTGGATGCTTTTAAACTTACTACTCCTGCGGGTAGGTGTTTAGAGTTTTATGATGGTAAACTTTACTTTGCTATTAATAACTATCTTTATTGTACAAAAACTTTTGATGTGGAGCATATTGATATTAGATATAATGTTGTAGCTGGCTTCCCTACTAATATAACAATGGTAGCTAAAGTAACAGATGGTTTATACGTAGGTACTGCTGATGGTACTTATTTCTTAAGTGGTTCTGCTACTGAACAAGGTGGCTTCTCCCAAGAACAAATATCTAAATTTGGTGTTATTTACGGTTCTAATATTACTTATCAGAGTGAAAATTCTAAGGCAACAGAGGGTGTTAATATAAATGTATATTGGACCTCTACTAATGGTATTTATTCTGGTACTAGTGGTGGTAAATATAAACACTTGTCTGAAGACCAAGTTAACATGTCTTTAGGTACTACTGCAACTGCCTTACTTAAAACTTTTGGTGAAACACAGCAATATATAGTTTGTTTTAATGCTGATGGCAATGATACATATCCTACGTGGGTGGTTAATACTGATACAAGTGCTCATAGTAGGTATTCAAAGTATACCTTTAAAAGCCTCTATACCTTTAATAACTTATATTATGGTGTTAATGCTAATGGTGTATATCAACTAATAGGTGAAGATGATTTTGGTAGTACTATAGATGCATTTGCACAGTCACCTATAACTGACTTTGAGAAAACAGAAATAAAAGCTGTTATGTATGCATATTTAAATCTTCGTGCAGATGGTGATATAGGTATAGATTTTATTATTGATGAAGAGATTGAGCGTAGTGATTATATGACTAACTTTGATTATAAAGAAGGTTCTCATCGTCGTAAATTTACTTTTCCTAAAGGTCTTAAAGGAACTAATTGGCAATTTAAAATTAAAAATATAAATGGTTCATATTTTAAGTTGTTTGATTTTGAACTAAAAGCCGCTACTTTAAAACGTAATATTTAAGTAATGGTAATTATTAATACTACAGATATACCTTCTGAAACAGTAAACCCCCTTGCGCAACAAGTATATATAGCCTTATCTAAACGTAATATATCTCGACCCTCTAAAAAAGCCCTCTCTCTTACAATAGGTACTTTAAGTGATATACCCATCTATATTGTAGATTTTGCTAAAGAACCTAAAAATGATAAAATAATAATTGTTAATGCTAATCCCTTTGTTATAACTAATGCAGTTAATGAAGAGGTTACTGGTGATTTATACCCTACCTTGTATTGGAAGGGTGGTGTGGCTCCTTTTGTAATTAAGCTTGTTTATCAAAGTGTAGATGGTAATACTATTATATACGATGTAGATACTATGAATGTAAATATAGATGATAATCTTACTGATGGTACTGGTGATATTACATATCAACGTGATTATATTATGATGAAAAAGGTTGAGGAAGATGGTTGGTGGGTTGATGATTTAGAGATAGAAGATTTAAACCATAAAAATGCTATTGGTCTACAGATTACTGATGATTTAGGACGCACTTTATTTGCTCCTTTTAAACCAGATACGGCGACTATATATACTGAATATGGACCAGAAACATGGTGTGTGCCAACGATACATTGGGCGCAACCAAGCCCTATTACCTATGGTGAAGCACTTACTGTTGGGACTGAATTGGCAGCATATACGCATATCCCCGGAACAAGCACAGCATTACCGGGGGAATTTTTTTATTGGTTAGATGCGGCTTATACTACTCCCGCTGAAAATGTAGTACCTAATGCAAACACAGGCTTGCCTCTATATACAACTTTCCAAGCAACTGATGATGTACACTACCATTTAGCTGAATATGAGACTGGTATTGTAGTTAATAAGGCTACACCTAATATTCTATGGTCACACCCACAATCTGTTGATTATAATGCATATTATAATGTATCACTTATTAGTACTGATACTTCAGGAGTAGCAACTTTTAATCCACCAAATAATACACATATTACTGCAATGGGTGATTTTACTGGTTCAATTACTTTTACCCCTACTGATCTTAATAATTATAATATTGTAAATGATTCTTATACGATACATGTAAATAAGATTGCAGCTACTATATCCATTACAGCAGGTTTAACTCAAACATGGAGTTCAAGTGAGCCTTTTTATGGTGTTAGTATTAATACAACACCAAGTGGTCTTACTTATGGTGTAACTTATGATGGTAGTACACAAGCACCTACTATGCCGGGAACTTATAATGTAGTTGCTTGGGTTATTGATAATATTTATGAGGGTACAACTTCAGATAATATGGTAGTTAATAAGGCTACACCTGTATTTACTGATGTTGATGATATTACTGGTACATACCCAGCAGATGTTAGTCAAGGGTATATTACATCTAGTTCAGGTGCTACTGTAACACTAAGTACTTCTAATTCTACGGTATGTACAGTTTTGGGTAATATGTATCAAACAACTACTAATGCAGGTGATTGTTTGATTACTGCAAGTTGTGCTGCAACTGATACTTATGCGGCTGCTAATAACATAACTGTTATTGGTATTAGTATAGCAAAAGCTAACCAAACTATATCAGTATATACTACAAGTGGTACTTGTCAAGTTGGTAATTATGGTTCTTCTCTGACTGTTGGCGGAGCATCAGGTAATCCTGTAATACTATCATCAAGTAATGAAGCTATTGCCACTATTTCAGGTTCAAATATTTACGGTGTATCTCGTGGTACTGTAACTATTTATGGAAATCAAGCAGGGAATAGTAATTATAATGCTGCACCACAAGTTAATATGGGTAACTTTATAGTTAAGGATTGGGTTACTCTTGCAGAATATACATGTGGACAGATTTCAGTATTACAATATTGGATAGGTAATGGTTATTGGTCAGCCCTTGGAACTTATATAAGAAAAGTTGATCCAACTGGAACAATGGCTGTTACATGGGGGTATTCATATAATAATACTGCTGGTACTCATTCTGCTGCTGTTGTTCCTGATTTACTTGATATAACAAGTACACAATTAAATAATTGGGCTTGGAATGGTGCTCAAGGACTTAGTTATGATGATATTCATATTCTTAAGGTAGAAAAATATATGTAATTAAGAATAGATATATTAATATTATGTTAATATAGAAGTTATAAAATATAATTAACTAAAGGGATATAAATATGCCTATATCTACACCAGCAAATCTTGCAGATTCTAATGCCGTATATATTAGTGCGATGCAATCAGCAGCAGGTACAGCGGTAACTAATTTAAATACATATGCATCTAGTTGGACAAATACTACTATAAGTGCAATTTCCCCTGCTGTTACATTGGGTACATACCCTACTGGTGAGGTTGCACTATTACCCACATATACACCTATAGATTTTACTCCTGTAACAATACCAACGCTACCAGATGCACCTAGTCTTACTGGTGGTACTACCCCTTTGTGGAATGAAACTTATTGGTCAAATCTCAAGACACTTATTACTAATTTTACTGGTAGTGTAACTTCATCTACTAATCTTGATACTGTTATAACTAATTTAACGACTGATCAAGGTAAATTAAATACTGCAATGTACGCGGCTGATCTTGAACGTAAGCAACAGGCTCTTAGAGATGCTTATAGTGCAGCTAACTCTGCTACGGGAGCAAAGGGCTTCACTTTCCCTAACAGCATGTCCAATGCCCTTAAAATGGATGCACAACAAAAGTTTCAATTTGATCTTTCCCAAACTGCTCGTGATCTTATTAAAGGTATTTTTGAGTGGGCTAAATCTAATTGGCAATTTACTATTTCACAAGGTGTTTCGGCCCATAACTCTGATGCCGAATTTAATACACGATACTTAAGTGCTATAACACAAGCATATGCAAATACTTTAAATGGGCTTCTTTCTATTTATAAAACTGAGACTGATGTTCTTATGTTACAAGTAGATACTAAAGTTAAGGAATATAATTTTTATTTAGAGAAGATTAAAGTAAAAGCAGAGATAGTAAATATTGAAGATAAAGCTAAATTAGCTAAGTTTGCAGAAGACATTAAAAATGCTGCTACTGCCGCTGAGATAACTTTAAAAGCTAATCATGATAATGCTGCAAATAAGATTGCTGCTGGTACAGCGATTATGCAGGGAGCATCATCAATAGCTGCATCAACATCTAATATAGCAATAGGTATGCTACCTACAGCATAAGGAGAAGTAAATGGCTAATAATCAATATGAAGATACTTTCAAAGGTAACTTTAATCAACATCCTATCTTAGGTAGTCTTACTGCTGGTATAGCCCCTGCTATTGCTACTGTGGGTGGGAAGTTTCTAAATACAATGACTTATCAACCAACACCAGAACAAAAGGCTATTAATGATAAGGCTTTTACAGATGGCGTTGCTGCTAGGTTCAATGGTAGTATTGGTTCTTCTCCGGGTTCTACTCGTATTGGTGTACCCACCCCTGCTGGTACTGCCCCTATTGTTTCATTAAACTTTGGAGGTAGTAATATACCTAAAACAGATTTACCAGTAATCTCTGATAGAAATGCTCTTCCAACAAAACCCTCTATAACTTCTACAGTGAGAGTAACACCCAAACCTAAAGTACAAAGTACTACTAAAAGAGTTAGTGATAAACCTAAAGTTGCAAAATCAACTAATGATATAGCTACACCAAGGGGTTTACAAACTCCCGGTTTTACTATTCCCGGTGTAGACCCTAAGATAACACACCTTCCTGTAGGTGCTGGTAGTGGTTATGAGGATTATAGTACACAAGGGGTGGAGACTTATTTACCCCCTTCTGGTGGTGGTATAGCTACAGATGGTGAGAATACTTATTTCCTTCGGGGTAACACTCCACTAGAACAAGAAAAGATTGCTACACAACCTACAGCAATACAAGCACCTGTTGGTACAACTTTTGAAAATGACCCATCTTATGCTGATCAAAGACGCTGGCAACAGCAACAGGATATTGCTGCTCTTGTACCTAAAGATGAAGAACTCGCTAAAACTGCTTGGGGTGCTAGATATGGTGCTGGTGTAGATGCAAAGCGTGTAGCTCTTATAGAGAATCAACAGAAGCTAAGTATAGACCAACAGAATGCTAATAATAGTCAGGAGTATAATAAAGGTAAGTTAGCTATAGATAGTGCACTACTTCCCGGTCAGATACAAGAACAAGGGTCAAAACTTGCTAATGAGTCGCTTATACGAGAATTATCTATAAGTAAACACCCACTTGAAATGAGTAAAATCAAGGCCGAGATAGAAGAACTTGTTGGTAGAGGAGAGTATAGAAAGGCTCAAGTACTTATTCAAAAACATGCTATAGATGCAAAATTAAAGGCAATGACAGTACAAGGTTCTGATACAGATTATTTTGACCCCGGTAAATATAATGGCACTATTGAACTTATTAAATTGATGGATTCTCAATTAAGTCTCTTAGATAAGGATAGTCCAGAAGCAAAAGATTTAATTGCTAATAGGAATTTACAAATGTCTCAACTTGCAGTATATAGAAATAAACCATCAAAACCTGCTCTTGTTAAAGAGTCATATATGCCAGTACAAACTGCTAACACAGGAGATATTTACTAATGCCTACATGGGAAGAAATTTTAGCTCAATTAGAATCAGGTACTAATCCTAATACTACAGTTATGCAAAAGGTTCCTCTTACTAAAAGACCTCCTGCACCAATTGACTTTCCTGCTTATGTTCCTACTCCACCAGAACCAGAGAAAGTTGGTGCTCTACGTTCTATTGCGGGTAATGTTGTATCTGGTGCTCTCCAAGGAACTGTTGGTACTGCTGGTAGGCTTATTGAGGGTGGTCTTCGACATGGTTTAGGGGCTACTGATCTTGCTGAAACCTATCGTCAAGGTAATGAAGGTTTTGAAGAGTGGGTGCATGATACCTTCACTAAGGATAACCTTCAAACCAAAGATATTAACGGGGTGGGTTCTGCTCTTAGATATATAGGTGAAAACGTTGGTAACTTTGCTGGTCAAATGCTCCCATCTATTTTTCTTATGGGTGGTGTTGGTGGCATAGCATCTCGTGCTGCTCTGAAGAGTGCTATTGCTGGTGGTATGGAAAAAGAAGCTGCTATTGCCTACGCTCAGAAGATGGGTGAGCGTGCTGTAATTGGTGCTGCTACAGTGAGTGAAGGTGCTCAAGAGGGTGGTATCATTTATGGGATGCAAGGTAAAAATATAGAAGAAGGTAAACAAGAGGATTATAATCATCTTCAAGGTATTGCTGGTACTAGTGCTGCCGCTGCCCTTGGTGCAGGTAGTACAATATATAATATGGGTCGTTTAGGTCTTACAAAAGCTTTAGGGGCATCTGGTGTTAAAGAAGGTGTAGAAGAATTAGGTAAAAAAATTAGTGCTAAAACACTTCTCACACAACCCTTTGTTGGTGCTCTTTCAGAAGGTGTTCAAGAGAGTGCTCAAACACTTGCAGAAAACTATGGTGCTACTAATAAGGTATTGGCTGATGGTGAAACCTTAACTCCATATAATGCTTTACGTACTGGTACTGCTGCCCTTACGGGTGGTATGCTTGGTGGAGATGTACTACAACCTACCCTGCGTAATGAAATGTTTGAATCTGGTGCTGCTGGTGCAGCGGGTGGTTTTGGTCTTGGTGCTATAGGTGCTGCTGGTAAGGGTACTATACAAGCACTAGCTACCCCACCTAAAGTTATATCTACTGATGCTACCTCTATTGGAGATAATAAAACTGGTACTACTATAGTAGAGGAGACTAAAGCTGGTCTTGGGTCTAATCAGGAAGTTCAAGGTATCCTTGGTCTGCCTACAGAAGGTGGTCTTGTAGGTGGTTTGCTTGGCAGCGAGGAAAACATCCTCAATCCTGAACTTATTAAACAAGGTAATCCAACTTCAGCAGTTGCAAAAGCAGCTAAGTTTAAATCCATACTAGAAACACAACTTAAGAATATTCCTGCTGATGCTGATTTCCAAAAGAACTTTGATAAGATTCTTAATAATGCTATTACTACGGCTAATCCTGCTACCCTACAACAGGCTTATACTACAGGTCAGGATACTACGCCTATAGAGTACGCTTATTTTGTTAAGGATGCTCTCGCTAACAATCCTGTTTATGCTAATGCATATAATAATAATAGTAAAATACAAGGGGAGAAGCGTAAGCAAGAAGCTCTTCAAAAGAAAGTAGCTAAAGAAGCTCCTCAGACTCGTTCTAACGCCTCCGAAGGTATACAAACAAGTCTTCCTATTGATAATTATATTAATAGTACTGATGGGCATGTAAGTGCGTATAATGATGATATAGCACTTAAGAGAGAACAAGCACAACAAGAAGAGATTGCTAATATGTCTAGTGGGTCACAAATAGGTATGTTTGGTGATCATACTGATAATACTGAAACAAAAGAAAGTAATATTGATTTTCCCACAAGGGATGCGGCTAAAGAAGCTATTACATCTACTATTACTAATCTTAAAAGCTTAGTTAGTAAACGTAAAGGTATAACTGCGGAAGAAAAGGTTGTTGCTCGTCAGCAAATAAAAGATTTAACTAATAAAATTGCAAAACAATACACTTCTTGGACACAACCAGAACTTAATTTTAACCCTGTTGAAGAATTAAAAATTGTACAAGAGCATAAAGAGACTGTACAAGGTTTACATGATCTTGTTACTAATGATGTAATTACTCCTGATGAAGCAACATTGTTACAGCATACACTTACTGACCAAGCTGTAGAGCACCCTATTGTTCCCCCTAAAGGTAAATTAGAGAAAAAACCACCTACGGTGAAAGTAAAACAAAAGCGGGATATAATTAAGAAGGTAGAGCCTGTTATTGCTCCTGAAGTAAAAGTTGAGTCTAAAGTAACACCTACGGCTATTACACCTAAAAAGGAGAGTAAATTAGATAAGGCGGCAAGGGAGCGTAAGGAAGCTAAAGAAGCTGAAGCAGTAGTTGTTGAAGAAGCACCTAAAAAGAGTAAAACCAAAGTAACTGAAAAGGGTCAAGAATCTACACACCCTGATTTTACCGAAGATGAAGCACAAGCACTTGTAAAAACTTTACTTGGTAATAAAGCTGAATTAGAAATAGTTGACGCTGATTATATTATTGCAACTGACCCCAATGGCAATATTGTACGAATTTCTGCACAAGCTATAGGTAAATTTATTCAGGTTGCTTCTGGTTCTGCAACTCTTTATGAGAACGTGCGTCATGAGGCTATACATGTAGCTAGGACTCTTGGTATTATTAATGATAAAGAGTGGAAAGTATTACAACTTAAAGCTAATAAATGGATAAAAGATTTTGGTATTGAAGATCGTTATAAGGGATTTACAAAAGAAGAGTTACAAGAAGAAGCGATTGCCAGAGCCTTTGAAATTAATCCAAAGGATAATACCATTTTTGGTAAGCTTAAGAACTTCTTTGAAAAAATTGTTAATACTCTCAAAGGTCTTGGTTTTAACTCATCAAAGTCAGTATTTAGTAAATTTGAATCCGGTGCTTATGCATCTCGTTCAGTAAATAAGACTCTTGATCTTGGTAGAATTATGGCATCCCTAAAAAAAGATTCTACGAGCGAAGAGATCAAAGCTGCCTTTGAAGAGAAAGGTATGATTCCCCCTGCAATACTGGAAAGTAAAAAAGAACGTGAAGATGCAGTTAAAATGTTTAATCGTCTTAAAGAGAAACCTCTTGCCCGTATTTTTAAGAGAGTAATACAAGTAGCAGAGGCAGTAAATTCTGCTGGTGTAATAAGAGGTACACATTATAATATTCCTATTAACAATCTTTATCTTACAGACCACTCTAGTTTATCTTTTGCTGATATTGTTTATGCCGAGGATACAGAAGGTCTTCTTGAGAGCATTCTTGATGACGCAGAGGATGATTTAACTAGCTCTATAATTTATAAACGTTATAAAAGTTTTAAGAAAAAGGAGGGTCTTGAGAGAGAAAAACTTACTGATGCTGAGTGGCGTAACCGTGTAGACTGGAATCTTATTAAGAAGGCTATTGAAGAGGATGATTATATTTCCTTTCACTCTGATCTTTCTCGTATGCATAATGCTACTGAGGGGGGTGATTGGGATTTAGATTGCTCTATATTCTCCTTTTATCATACTGGTTATACTGACCCGCTTTATGTACCAGAACTCTTTTTACCTCCTGCGGGAAAAGATAAAGACCTTACGGATGAATATATAGATAATGCAGAACGTATTATCAAAACTGGTTATCGAGCAAGGTTGGGTCTTGATGCAGATCATGAAGGTCTTCTTAACACACCCCTTAAGAACCTTATTAAGGACTCAAATTTAATTAAAGAAATAATAAATATTTCCAAACCAGAAAATGTTGGTACTATTATTCAGCTTAAAGATTTTAAAAGTCCTACGGATAGAAATATAGCCTCAATGACAATGTTGAATTGGTTAGAAAAGATTGGTGCTATAACAATACTTGATATTGCCGCTACTACTACTGATAAAGTAGACAAGGTTAGTGGTGAGATTAGACAGCGAATTGAATCTTTTGCTAAAGACTCTACAAACATTGCTCAATTTATGTTTGATCGAGGTTCTCATTTTGAACAAGGTACTGGTACTGAGGATGAAGAAGGTAACGTTCTTTCTCATACTTCTGATTTAACCCAAGACTTTTTCTTTAGGGATATTACTACTGATATTACTAATGGTGACACTTACATTAAATTTAATCCTGAGTTTAAAAATTATTTTATTACTCTGGCTGAAATGGATAAAGGTAGTGATTTATTTATTGATGAAATTATAGGTGGTAAACGTTATAAAATAGTAACACCTCTTGGACAAGAACTTACCGATATTATAGATACAAGAACTAAAAATGACATTGTTCGTGCTTTACAAAAAAGTGGTGCTACTCTTGATAATATAGTAGATATAGGTATAAAAAATGTAGAGCGAGAATATCAACTTGATGCATCACAACCACTAGATAAATCTTTAATGGATATAATTGATTCTTCTAAAGTGCGTTTAAGTGAGTTACGTTCAGGGGCCAAGAAAAAGTTATATAAAGCTTTAGGTAAATCTCGTAAAGATATTAAAGCCTTTTTAAAAAATGATATTGAAGCTGTGCGTAATATTAATGGTTATGAAATGCCAATAAAATATAGTGTAGCACTGTATCTTGCAGCGAAGGGTAACATTGAAGATTATAATAAATCCAGATCAACCACAATATTAAATGCATCTGGTGCTAAAGAGTTTACTGAGTTAGGTAGAAGGTTATTATTTAAAGCTTTAGGTAATGTATTATTACACCAAAAATATTTTGATGTACCTATGCCCGGAAACTATGAAGCTTTACTTAATAAGTCAATGCGTTATTTTGACCATAATGGTACTGTAGTATCAAAAGTAACTCGTGCTAATTTATTTAGTACACCGTCAACAACAGAACTTGATAATATACGTTGGGAAACTTTTACTCCCGCTATAACACAAAATATTCTTATGGCACTTAATGTTATAGATGAGTTTGGTATACCTATTGCCGACCAAGAAAATCAAATTAAGGCTCTTGAAGACCCTATTAGAACTGATTTAGTTAGTACTTATGGTTCAGTACAAAGTATCTTAGATGCTTTACAAGAGGATAATAATAGTCCTGAAGAGAGCGCTAAAATAATGCGTGCTTATTCAGCTATGATCAAACGTCTAAAAGCATCTAATGTTATAGCTAAAGCTGGTGTTACAGAAGCACAAAGCCCCATTAGACAATTAGTTAGTCATGACCCTGAGTTAATTAAAGAATATAAAAAGTTAAAGGATGGTACTACAGAAGCTAAATTCTTTAGTGATAAAGCTGCTGAGTTAGTTAACAAATATTCTGTTGAACTTTTTAAACTTCTTGAAGCACCTATTGAAGATGCTAAAGAAGCAGAAGTATCTGTAATTGATAAGAAAACTAAAGAGACAAATATAATTAAGACTATAAAATTAAGTGAAGAATCAGAAGCACGTATAAGAGAATTAGTTGAATTACTTGATCTTACTTATGAAAGTAAGAATGTATCAGAAGAGCGTAATATACAAATTAGTGTAGGTAGTATCTTTGATGCTTGGTCTAAGAATTTTTCTACACCACAACGAGATGCTATTGTCCCGCATATCAAAGACCTTATTGCTACTGTGGTTCTTGAGAATAGTACTCTTAAAGGTATTACAAACATAGTAGTATCTGAACGTAGGGTAAAGAGAGTATCAAAGGATAGTAAAGAAAGTGAAACCCTTTATTTTGATCTTAAGGCGGCAGATGATGTTAAAAATATCTCTGTAGAAGAGTATACTAAAGAGCAAAAACCTATTGTATATACCCGTAAAAGGGAATTAAGTGGTCCTGCGGCTGAAGGTGATTATGGTGTAAATATATTTGAACATATACCAACTGAAGAGGAAAAAATCGCAGCACGAAAAATTGCACTAGAAAAACACTCTGTAAGTACTACACGAGTAGTAGCAAAACCTGTACCTAAATCTTCCCCTCATGATGGTCGTATTGTAAGACCTTCAGAGAATGATAAACGTGTATCTCCTTTAGGTGGTTTTTTAAATCTTCGTGATAGGTTTGAATCTAAAGAATCTAAATCTGTAGTAAAACTCGCCAATGAAATGGGTCTTGATACAAATATTATAGAAGAGATTAAGAGGTCTGATGATAAAGCTACAAAACAAAACTTAAACGATATATTTAATAATTCACCCTTTGGTCTTTTTTATAATGCTATTATAAGTGCTAAAGAACAAATACCTACAGGACAATTTAATATTGGTTTAGTGTATAGCCGTGGTGAGTATAATCAATGGATTAAATTTTTTAATGCTTTAGAAAAGAAAGCTACTAGTATTATTGAAGATAGACTTATATCAAGTAACTCTGCTATCTCAGTAGATAAACTTAATGTGTTGAAAGCTGATCTTGAGTGGAAAATTAAAAGGTACTTTGCTAAATTTACTTGGGACATTGAACAGAAAGAAAGAACACCTATAAAAATAACACAAGATACTTCTAAAGTAGAATTATCTGCCGATCAAGTCTATAAGAGTAAAGGTACAGAAAATGAACGTGTGCGTATAGTACCTGCTACCTCGGAGAAACCTATAAAAGGTTTTGTGCGTCTTGAGGTTTTAGATTATAATAATAAGGTTGTAAATAAACGAACTGTATCAGAAAGTAAGTTTGAACGAGATTATGAGATAGATACAGAAAATACAATAAAAGATTTTAAGAAGGTAGCATTTGATGCTAAAACTAATAGAGAGATAATATCCCTTTTTAATAATTATGGTGAAGAAATGCGAGAGAATCTTGTTAAGCCTCTCCTCACATTTTTAAAGAATAATGATGCTACTTTTTATACACCTAAACAACTTACAAAATTTATTCTTGCGGGTAACGTATTAAGTCGCAGTTTATTAGAAGATAGTGGTTTAGTGTACACTTCTGAAACTGAGGCTGATTTTAAATTAGATGCTACTATCACTCGTATACTTAGTAATCTTGTAGACCTTGGTTTAGCTATACAAGGTGTTCCAAATAAGGGTGAAGGAATTTATGGTAGGAAATCAATAAAGATAAGTGAGCGATTGGTTAATTTCCTTAATAATAATAAGCTTGGCTCTACAACTAAAGCAAGTATTATCAGTGAACAAGTAAGAACTCAAAATGCAGTGCTCTCAAAGTTTGACCAAGCCTCTATAATGAAGGGTCTTAAACAAACCTTTCAAGGTGTATCTGAAATCAAACTCTTTAAGTTTATTAAGGATGCTTTTATAACTCCTTGGTATGATTCTGAGAAGCATCCGGTTCTCCGTAAATTTATGTTTACTGCTGCTGAACGTGGTGATAAAAGAGCAACCTATCTTAGTGAATTTACTGAGCCTCTTGAGGATGTTGTAGCTGATTTAAAGACTTATGGTGAGGAGCATCCTGACCAACAGGAAGCTATAAATAAACTTGTTATTAAAGGGGATATAGAAAACCAAGAATATACAACACTTAAAGAAGCACAAGCAGTAGTACCTAATATTACACAAACAAGCTTAGATAAATATATTGCTTTACGTAAGGCTCTTACTGGCTTTAGTGATACTATATTTAAAACTGGTGCCCGTGTATATATGGTTTGGGCTAATATGCGTTATGGTGAGCATGGTAGTATTAAGTTTAGTGAGAAGCTTCATGAATTAGTAGGTACTCGTGATATTAAGGAGCCTGCTGAAATAGATATTATTGTCTCAAAACTTCTTGAGATGATACCCGTAGAGAAGCGTGCTGAAGAACAAACTGAAATGAGAAAATCTGTTAGGGCTTATATTGATTGGCTCGATAAAAAACGTACCCTTATACATAAGGTAAAAGGTTGGATGCCAAGGGTAAGGTTCGTAAAAGATTATGTTGGTAGTGTGCGTGATACTTCTAAAAAGAATAACCCTCTTGTTGCTTTTAAGTATTTTAAAACATTGCGAGAGGCACAAGAATATATAAAGGGTTTTGATGGTGTGGGTTATGATAAGAATGCAGTTGCCACTGAGGTAGAAATGAAGAATCTCTTTACCTCTATGGACCAGATTAAAGGTTTTGAGAACCTTGAACACTTCTTAAAGAATGGTATGTCCGAAGATTGGGATAACCCTCAATTTGGTGTGTCTACTCTTACTGAAGGTCATAGTGGTGGTCAACACCTTATTAGACGTAAAGACCATCTTGTAGAAGGTTATGAAACTGAGAACTACTTACAGAATTATATTACTGCTGCTAACCGTATGGCTAACTCCTTTTCTCAATTAGAGTACGGTTTGGCACAACGAGAGAATCTCCACCAAGCTCGGTTATTGGAGAAAACTGTTCCTATAGTACGAGATACACTTCCTAAGTTTGTAAAACATCTCAAGGATGATTTATCTCCTGCCACTTCTTTTGAAGGTACAGCTACACAGGTACGTAATGCCACAGTATTCTACTTTATGGGTTTTAGGATGCTCCCTGCTATTATTAATACTACACAGAACTTTGTTATTGGTGTACCTAACTTGGCTAAAGAATTAACTAGTATGAATGGTAAGTCTTATGTTAAGAATCTATTTCTTGCAACTAAGATGATGCACTCTGCTATGATTGATTCAGTACGAGATTTAATTACCAACGTACTACATAAAGATAAATCCAAGATGTTAGGTTTGATTTTAAAGGCACTTGATAAAGTAGCACCAGAAGGTAAGGGTAGAATTAATATTGATAGTATGTCTGATGTTGATAATAGAGCAATAGAGGAATTTAATAAATATAATATTGCTACACAGAACCTATCTCACACAAGTTCTATTATGGATAGTTACAAAGAGGGTATGGCTGTAGCTAGACATGGTAAGGCTGGTGAGGCTGTTAATGCAATTATGAATGAGGCAATGGTTTATATGCGCCTTACAGAACAGGTAAACCGCACAGGGGCATTTCTTGCTGCTTATAGACTCTTCTCTAAAGGAGAAAATACTTTTAACCATGAGGCTGCTGAGAAAGCAGTAGAATTTGTTTATAATACAAACTTCATGATGAATAGTTTTAATATGCCTTTAAGTATTAAGAAATTGGGACCAGCAGGACGTACTATTATGACACTCTCTACTTATCCTATACATTATCTTAACTCTGTATTTAGATTATTAGGTGGTACTGAGAATGGTGGTAAAACTGTTCTTACTATGGTTGGTGCAGCAATGATGTTAGGTGGTGTAAATGCAGTACCACTTAAAGATTTCTTTAGTAAAATATTCTCTATGGTATTTAAAAAAGACCTTAACATCTCCATACGAGAATCTGTTAAAGCAATGGGTGGTAATGAGTGGTTGGCTAACACCACTATGAGGGGTTTACCCCCTACATTTGGTGTAGATGTTGCTAACAACATATCATTTAATACACCTTATATTGGTGGTTGGTTAGGTGATAAGAATGCAATGGAATCCGCAACTGGCGCGGCTGGTGGTATGGCTTCACGAGCCTCTAATGTAGTTAAGTATATTGGTGAGGGCCAATACTCTAAAGCTATTTGGGAAAACCTTATGCCAGAGGTAGTTGCCTCTCGCGCAAGGGTCATTAATCAATATAATAATGGTATGAAAACTAGCTCTGGTTCTAAACAAATGTATAAAGGACAACCTCTTGAACTTAGTTTTGGTGATGCACTTACTACGTTTATTACTACAGCTAAATCAGCAAATATGGGTACTATATCTGAGAAGCGTAACTCTATGCGTAAGCTTGAGACTCAATATAAGTCTATTGCTGCAAATGCAAGAAGGTCTTATTTAGAAGACAATGATCCATCGAAAATCAACAAGTTTAATCAGCTTATCATTAAGAATAAATTGATTGGTTTCATAAAACCAATAGGCAAAGTAAAACAACCAAAAGAAAATAGCGGAAGAATTGCTTTTGAAAACCAATTAAGCAACTAATATAGTATAATTAATTAAGTTAAACAAAAGGGGATAGCTAAATGGCTACAACTCAAATATTATCAGGTTACGTAAAAAGCCTAAATCTAACTACAGGAGCAGGTACTATTACTGCTACCCCTGCATATTACCCACAATCAGTAGAGGGTAATTTAATATCCTCTTTACCTGTTAGTGCTACTATTAATGCAACTACAGGGGCATTTACAATTACCCTTCTAAAGGGTGCTATAATTAGATTGGTAGCAAAAGATTCCCTAGGTAAAAATGTATTTGCTCAAGAGTTAACTATAACTTATAATGATACTCTTGATATTGCTGATTATCTTAATGCTAATCCTGAAGTAGAATTAATAACTCAATATACTCTTGCTACTACCTCTGCTGCCGCTGCATCTGCATCTGCTAGTGAGGCTAGTGGTTATGTAGAGGATGCAAGTGGTTTTGCTAATAATGCTTCTACTTCTGCTATTGCTGCAAGTGGGTTCGCTGATGATGCAAGTGCTTCTGCTGGTGCAGCACTTACTTCAGAAAACAATGCCTCTACCTCAGAAACTAATGCAGGTACTTCAGAAGATAACGCTGCTACTTCGGAAACTAATGCTTCTAGCTCTGCAACCCTAGCTCAAAATTGGGCTACACAACTTACTACAGAGGTTGTAACTGGACAAGGTTATAGTGCCAAACAATATGCAGCTAATGCTGCCCAATCAGCAGTAGACGCTTTAACTGCTGCTGGTGGGGGTGTACTATCTCTTAATACTAGAACAGGAAATGTAACCCTTACTAGTACTGATGTTAATCTTGGCAACGTCACCAATGATGCTCAAGTTAAAGTTTCCGAAAAGGGTGTAGCTCTTGGTGTTGTCCCACTTGATGCTGACACAAAAATTTCTAGTGATTACCTTCCTAGCTATGTTGATGATGTTCTTGAGTTTGCAAATCTTGCTGCTTTCCCTGCAAGTGGCATAAGCGGTAAAATTTATGTAGCTCTTGACACTAACAAGACTTATCGGTGGTCAGGCTCAGTATATATTTATATTACATCTGGTGCTGTTGATACAGTATTTGGGAGAAGTGGTGTTGTTGCGGCAGAAGGTGGTGACTATACTGCTGACTTGATTACTGAAACAGCTTCAAGGGTTTTTGTTACACCAACACAGGTTGCAGCTTTTCACCCTGTTGAGACAGCTACTAGTATTGGAACACTTTATAATGCTGCTGCTGTTACACTTACAAATAAGACTATAAACCTTACCAGCAATACACTTGTTACAACACTTGCGCAACTTAATAGTGCTGTAAGCGATGCTGATTTATGTCCTGTTGGCGGCCCCGGTAGTTCACAGGCGTTTGCTGTTGGTGCATTAAGTGCGACTTCTGTAGTTACAACAGGGGATGGGCGTGTAGGTTCTGCTACACCTATTTATAATGCCAGATTTGAAGTTATCAAAGGGGCGGCTGATGCTTACGTAAATGTCGGAGATGAATTTACAGCGGCAACAGCAAACAAGAATATTGCACTTGGTGCAGGTGGTTATAGAAATGTACTTACTATAAATGCACTAACAGGCTCCGTTGCAGCAACTAGGTCAACAACTGGATTGTTGCTTAACTCCTTTTATGGTTCTAATGCATACGCAGCTTCTTCTATTAACATAAACTGTAATACCGGCGTAGGAACCATACATTTTTATACTGGTACAGGTTCATCAGCAATACCAACAGAACGAGCTGTGATTAGCTCAACTGGTCTCGCTGTAACAGGTGATGTAAGTGCCACAGAAATTATAACAGCATCTAAAGGTATTGCCTTTCCTGCAACCCAAGTAGCAAGCTCCAACCCTAATACTTTGGATGACTATGAAGAGGGAACTTTCACACCAACTATAGCAGGTATAACTTCGGCTGGTGTGGGGACATACACAACCCAAATAGGTACATACACAAAAGTAGGTAACAGAGTATCTATTACTATTTACCTTATATGGTCTGCGCACACAGGCACAGGTAATATGCAAATATCAGGTTTGCCATTTGTAAGTAAAACTACAACTGGTTATGCCACTTTCTCCTTGTATGTATCAAATATTGCCTTAACAGCAGGACATGTTGTACAAACTGCTATGGGTGATGGTAGCACAAATATACCTATTTATAGTTATGCAACAGGTGGTGGAGCCTCGACAAGTGTTGCTTTAGATACTGCTGGTACAATACTGTTGTCAGGAACTTATGAAGTTTAGCCACTCTTGCCATAGCTAGGCTTATAACCGAAAAGGAGAACCTTACTCCCTGCTGTGGCAATAACTATAAGGACTGTCCAAAGGAGATAGAAATGAAAGTAAATTTATATGTAATACTAACTGATTTAAAGGGTAACGAAGTTAAACAAGGTGATGAGCTTATTTTTCTTGCTGACTTGTGTGTAAATGCTTTACTGAGTGGTGAAGGTAAAGAAGATAAACTAAAATGCTTTAAACTTGCAACTGCTATAAACACCTCCCCTGCGGAAGTTGAAATGACTGTGGAAGATGCTAGTTTCTTAAAGTCTATTTTGAATAATTCAAGTTATACCCCACTTGTTATTGGTCGTGTATTTGAAATCTTAGAGGGTTAGAGGTAAGTACTACTATGAGTGAACTTAAAGAATCTTGTGATGTGTGTCCAGCCCATAGTGGTGTTGAAGGTAAACAACAACTTATTATTTGGTTATTGGGTATTATGATTGCTATTACATTAAGTGTAGGTAGTTATACAACACTATCCTTAAATGAAATACAAAAACAAGTTTATATTATACCAACACAACTTAAGTATCTTTCTGATAATGATAATGAAATTAAAGACTCTTTTAAAAAATTAGAAGAGCGGGTTAATTTACTTGAACATACTATAAGGAACACTAAATAATGACTAAAATGTTAGGACCACCTAAAGGTATTATTATTCACCACTCCTTAACTAAGGACGGTAAAACTGAATCTTGGGCCTCTATTAAGAAATACCATATGGAGGAGAAAGGTTGGGATAATATTGGATATCATCTCGGCCTTGAGTATGTGGGTGACAAAGTAATGATTATAGAGGGTCGCCCTATGAATATGCAAGGTGGTCATTGTGTAGGCAAGAACACTTGGTTGGGTATTTGTGTTGTAGGTAATTTTGATCAAGAGAAGTGTCCCTCGGATAAGTTTGAATCTCTTGTAGAATTAGTACGAGCATTGGTAGGTCAATACAAGTTTACTAAGGAACAAATACAACCACATAATAAATATGCACCTAAGTCTTGTCCGGGCAAGCTATTTCAATTTCAGGAATTAATTACACGAGTGTTTACTTAAGTATGCAAAAATTCTTTATACATCTTTTAACTGGTCTTGATAATAGAACATATGATCTAGGAAGGGTATCACTCCTTTCAGGGTTACTTGTTTTTTATTATAATGCTATTTCTGCTTGTTATCAAACTGGTATATTTAATATGCAGGAGTTTGGGGTTGGTTTTGGAGCACTTTGTGGGGGAGTTGGTGTTCTCCTTAAACTTAAAGAGGGATCGGAACCTAAAGAATGATAAAATTCCTTGAAGAGAATAAAATAAAGATAAAACGATGGGGTTTTAAAGCCTTTATTGTTATCTGTGCTATAGCTAGTATGCTTTTTGTGTATAAACTCTTTGGCAAGGCTTCTACGCCCTCTGGTGAGGTATTAGTGGCTAATACCCCTTCTGTGGTACAGGATGTACCTACTATAGTTGTCTCAAGACCTAAAGTTAGAGTTTATGATAAGAAAAGGGTAGCAGAAGAGGTAAAGGTACAAGCAGGAATTGTTGAAGATAATACAAAGGATATATTAGCAATTAAAGAGATACCTCCTTCGGAGGGTGGCTATATTGCAACTGCTGTTTTGAATAATAGTAACGGTATAACGGATTTGCACCTTGTTGAGAAACCACAGAAGTTATTTGGTTTTGGGGGTAAAACAGAGGTGGGAGGTAGAGTTGGTTTATCTTCTAAGGGAGGTTTTGCGGTGACTGGTTTTGTAAGGCAGGATTTATTACGAGTTAATAATTTTTATACTTCTGGATATGGTGAGGTTACTGGTACTTTAGTAAATAATATAGTAGAGGATGCGGCAGCTAAAGTAATGGTAGATGTAAGTTACCGATGGTAAAGTGTATAGGTTGTCCTGTTAGATATAAGGGAGCTCTTAAATGCTCCGCTTATAAAGATTGTCAGTGGTTCCTTAAATAGGTTGTTAATAAAACAACCTTAAAATTTTAACAAAACAAAAGCCCCTACTCCTTGTTGGAGAGGGGCTTAAGTCTTTAAATAACATAGTTAATACAATTATTCCCTAATAGCTTTCTTTTTTCTCTTCTTTTCTTTCTATGGTTTAATTATACCATATTTTTATCTATAAGTCAAGACTTTCTTCTAGTTTTAAAAATCCATCCGTAATTTTACTGACACTCTCCTCTAATTCCCAAGGCCAGCGCTTTAGTAGAGATTCTCTCAACTCGTTATCTTCTATCTTCTCAATAAAAGTAAGACCACTAACATACATATTATTTACTGGTATATGTACCATCTCATGAATAATACAAGTTATAAACTTTAGTGATGTTAAATTATCTTTAATATACATATTAGCTTTTCGTGTTGTTTGATAAATGTCTGTACAACCATTGGTACTACCCTCAAATAATACCCCATGCTTCTTAGCATATTTAGCTGCTGATATTACCTGTACATTAATCTTCCAATGTTGAAGTTGAAGGAGTTCCTGATACTTGGTTACAACACTCTCCGCAAAATTCTGTAGATTCTGTAACTCTTCCTTGGATTTCGGTTCTGCATATGATATGCTCAATTTGCTTCCTTTCTAGTGCAGGAGGATTAGGAATATTTATCTCAGGACAATTTTGAATTAAGCTAGTTAAGTGTTTTAGTATTTTAGTACCATTATCATAATACCCTATAGCTTCATCTTGGTTAGAAAAGTACTTCTTAAAATCCCTCTTAAACTTATTTAAAGATATAAGAAGATGTTGTTTGGGTGTTGCTTCTTCACAGGCGCTACACATGTTTTGCCTCCCTTTTACTCATCTCTTCTTTCTTAAGCATATTTAAAGTATACTCAAGTAGTTTATCCTTCTTTTTAGCCTCTTCTTTCTCCCACTTCTTAGCCGCTTTAGCCGCCTCGTAGAGGCAGGTAGCTAAACCATCTTCAAAGATATGTTCAAAGGTACACAATCTTTTATTATTAATTTGGAGAGAGTATATTTGTCTACCTTCGCCATATCTACCCATACCTAAACTAAGCTCTTCAGTTTTATTAATTATCGCTATCATGATTCTTCCTCACTTTGCTCGTTGAATTGGGTAGGGCTTATTCTTTGTCTCGCTTAACAACATCACACTCACAATTAGGATACATTTTTTCATTTTTCCAATCATACTTATAATATTGTTTACAAATAAGGCATCTAGGTCTTTCTACTCCTGCCATATTAATCTCCTTTTCTGTAGGTGACATAAAAGAATTATCTCTTAAGAAATTTCCGAGAATCATATACTACACACCCCACCTGAACATGTACTCTCTTCTGCATATTCTATACCATGATGTTTTATTGCCTCTTCATAGGGAACTTCTGTAAGTGGTTGACCACCACGAGAACCATTAGGGTATACAGTAATACCCCTAAGTCCATGACAATAAGTAAGTAAAGTATCTGCAAGTTTCCTAGAGGTATCAATATTATTAAACTCAGTATCCCAACTAGGCAAATTAATAGTAGAGCTAATAGCCATATCAACATACTTTTGTATTTCATATTGAAATTTTATCCTTTGTTCGGGATTGGGAGCAAGGGAGTTACTTGTTTCGATAGAGTCGGGGTGTATTCCAAAATCGTTAATAAGCCGTTGAGCCGTCGAGTCAATAACATATTGATATTTCCATCGTGTGCCACCTTCAAGATAGCGTCTTTTATAAGCAACTGCAAAGAGGGGTTCAATTCCCGTTGAAGTAGCTGCTAAAATTCCTATTGTCCCGGCAGGTGCTAGTGCATTGTATTTAACACAGGGGGAGATAAAGAGTCGTTCTGTATGTTCGTCTGCTCCTCGCTTTGTTTCATCCTTCCAAACTCCCAACCAAGATTTAAGTTCATCATTTACCTCATATTTATAACCTCGTTGAATAAGCCACTCATGTACACCCATAAGACCAAGACCTATTTTACGTGCCTTCTCTCTTGTCTCATATACACGCTGATAAGGAAGATCAGCCCTGAGAGTACCACACACCAAGAACTTAGAAGCAAGACTAACCACATCTTTGAGCTCGTCGATACTAGATATGTTTCCAAGGTTAATAGAGCCAAGATTGCATACATCGGAGTCATATTCAGAAGTGACCTCGCAACACGCATTTCTACCAGTGTCATTTTCATTCTCCCAAAAGTTATAACTATGTCCCGGCTCACCGGTTTGGCACATTTTCTTTACTGAGTCATACCAAAGATCAGGAACACAACCTTTTATAAAACCCTCTTTGGTTTTCGCGTTAGCGTAACATCGTTCAAGGAATGATGTACTCCAATTGATTGAGATATTAGTCATATCTAGTGGGGCAGGGAAGTTAAAATCTTTACTCTTAGCTAGTTTGATTTCCTCTGACCAATCCTTTGTTGTTAAGAATTGAGGTGTGTCCTCATGCTGCCAGTTAAGTGAACCATATATAGCTGATCGTCTTGATCCTCCTTGCATAACATTCCTACCAATCTCGTTAGTGATGTGCATGAGGGGTATTGGACCAGAAGAGATACCTCCAGTTTTTCCCAAACTTCTTCCTTGTGGTCTAAAGATAGAGTAATCCACACCGATGCCGCCACCGGACATGAGACACGAAGTAGCATCTCCTGCGAGTCTTGCCCACTCTTCACGCGTATCCTCCATTCCCTTTAAGATAAAACAATTATTGTAAAAGCTAACAGGTCTACCTGCATAATAAAGGTAACGACCACCGGGAATAAACTTCATTTCTACCATATATTTAATAAGTTGTTCTTGATCACTTATAGACATAAGCATTGTTGTTGTAGGTTTAGCACTTAAACTTCGATCACCACATACATCATTTACCAAGCGTCTACATAGGTTAGGCCATGTATCACTTATTCCTTGGGCGTACTTTGATCTAAAGATTGCTTCCGCAAAAGGTGTTTTAAATTTAAAGTTGTTCAAATATTAATCCTCTCAATTGTTATTTTCCAATCTCCCTTTTCCACACCACCTTCAGTAACACCTTCTATAACAATTTCTGATTTAGTTGAGTTATGATCAAAGGAATTACAACAAAGTAAAGTAACACATTCCCTAAGACCTTTACCATCTTCTTCAAGAAATTTTTTAAACTCCGCTGCTTCCATCCCGCTTCCCTCCTTTGGTGGTATTACTGACCAGTACTACCATATCCCCCCTCCCCACGCTCTGTATCATCTAACTCTTTTACCTCTTCCCACTCACATCGCTCTACGGGACAAAGTACCATCTGAGCTATGCGATCACCATCTTCTACAAAATGGCCATACTTACTATGGAGGATAACCCCCACTTCACCCCTAAAGTCTGAATCAATGGTGCCAGGACTATTTGCTACGGTAACACCCTTTATACTAAGACCACTTCTACTTCGTACTTGTAACTCATAACCATAAGGAATCTCTACACTAAACCCAAGAGGGAATACCCTTGTTTCATTAGTAGGCATCCAGCCAAAGGTATAAGCATATACATCCATACCTGCACTACCATCCGTTGCATAGGTAGGTAGCTTAACATCATCGTGTAGTTTCTTAATTTTAATTTGCATTAAATTATAATCTCCAATTTAATTTTCATCGCTCTCAATAGCCTCCATTGCATCATCAAAACCTTCCCAATTATCTACACCAGCACCTTCTAAAGCCCATAGTTTATATCTATCTTGTCTAAGGGCTTGATACTCTCTGAGAGGTATTGTTATTTGATCAATCATGTATTCCCACCCATATTGCTACAATAATTGCTAAACTAATAACTACGGCTAGTGGTATCCAAAGGGGTGCTAATACCCAACACCAAGACCAAGTAATATAATTAGTTAGTTTAAGGGTTATAAAGATTAGTGTGAGGAGTGAGCAAAAACCTAGACCTGCTGACTTACTTTCCGTTTGTGTGGACATAATATGCCTCCGTTGTTTCTAACAACCTCAAAGCGTAAGCTTCTCTAAAATAATACTTCCTTGGTGAGATAGAATTTGGATTAATAAACCAATATATACTTGTTTTACCATCTCTTACTATAATCCAACCATTCATAATTAATTCCCTAAATCTATCTACATACTCTTTCCAGTTAAGCCGCATACTTCCTCCGTAGATAATCAAGGGAAAGAGGCATTTCATCTGTACTTCCATCAATTACATCATGTAAAAACCATATACCCTTCCAACATTTATTATTTTGTGCAGTCATATAATCCTCGTCATGTTGATAGAAACTACCACTGATAATCCCTGTCATACGAGTACCATCTGCCCGTTGACCATAGCTTATGTCTCGTCCTTGTTGGTGTCCAGCCACGCAAGACATATGGTGCTTAGTGAGAAGCATACGTGCGCTAGAAACCGGACGACCAAGTACACCAGAAACAAAATAGTGACTATATGCAATTCCATCAATCGTAACCACTTCAAGATAGGGGTAAACTTCCCACCCATACTCTTCATAAGTCAAGTCCTTTACACTAATGAGTCCCTCAATCTTAGGGTCACTCTCTATTGCTCGATTAATCCTATTCTCGTGGTTGCCTAATGTGAGCACCATACGAGGATTCCATCTTTTCTCTTTATTACGTATAAGGCGTTGTTGCTCTTGTCTAATAGGTTCTAGGAAGGTACACATAGCTTCTTGAGCTACTTCTATATCCTTTGTATACCGCCTACCTTCAAAGCTTTTCTTTCCTACATCATAGGAACTAAGGGAAGGCATATCAGCAAAATCACCTAAACAAATAATTGTATCAGGCCTCTTCTCTGCTATGTAACGAGCTGCCCATGTAAGATGATCTAGGGAAACACCTTCTTTTGCTTGTACGTCAGGAATTACACAATGAACACTCATTTAGTAACCTTTCTTTTAGGTGAGGATTTCGTTTCGACGAAATCGGGGAAGGGCCACATACCCTTCGCATCCCAATTAAGCTGCTTCTCCGAAGTTTGAAAAACCTTCTTACTCTTCGTCCTTTTCTCTTTTGTAGTAACTTCTTTCCCGTCTTTCTTGATCTTGTTCACGAATGTATTCTCCCTTTAGCTTTGGTTGTTTAATAATCTTCTCAAAGGTTGGTACTTCCATATCCTCATCACCCCAATAGAGAAATTTAGTCATTAATAACCTCATAATTAATAGTTGATAAACCACAAAACCCATCTATACACTCTTTATTAACCCATTGCCATGCCATACAACTATCAGCCTGACAATTAGAATTATAATAAACAGCAAAATTAGAAGAGTAACAACTTTGTTCATTTCCAATATAAGTCATGTGTGGACATATTTTTGTTTGTGCTACTTTTGGTGTCATTTAATTACCTCCAACCACTCTTTTGGCATATCAATCCCACAAGCATAGTCAATATTATTTTTTATACACCACATAGAATAAAAAGTCTTACTTCCTTTACGAATAGGTTGGTCCCTCATGAATAACAATCTAATATCAATATCGGGATGCTGTTCTTTGATAAGTAACATCTTTTTGCGATCATCGGGATCGAAGCGTCCCTTTGCCTCAACATAAAGCTTTGTCCCATCTGCTCTCGTAAAGATAAAGTCTGGTGTATACTTATGCTTAGAGGCTGGTACGGTATAATGGATAACCTCTGTCTCATACTCATAAGGAATCTTAGCCTCCTTTAAAGCCTTTTGTACCTTCTCTTCAAAACCACTTCTATAAAAATTAATCTTACGTTTTATACGAGCCATTGTTTTACAATCTCCTCTAGGTCTACAGGATAGTAATCATGCATCTCTACGCTTACGCTATAGGCATTAGGAGCGAGTCTAAGTCCTAACCCATGTGTATGTCCATGTATAAAATCCGTGTCCTTTAAAACGCCTGCTACGGCGGGATCATGTATAAGGGTAAAACCACCTTCTATTTCTAAAGAAGTGTGTACCGACTCAAAACCCATCTCAGTATATTCAAAGGGTCTAAAGAGGTCGTGATTACCGAGGATAAGAATATGTCGCCCATTAAGTTTCTCAAGGATATGCTGAATGTCTCTATAATTCTTGGAGAAAGTAAAATCTCCTAAGTGGTATGTAAGATCACCCTTTCCTACAACTTCATTATGGTGCTTAATTATATACTCATTCATTTTATTAACTGTTGGAAATACTCGTCTTGCCTTATCATCTCTCCACATAAGTATATTACTGTGGTAGAAGTGTTGGTCACTTATTAAGAAGATGGACATAAACTTTTAATCCTTTCTTAGTTGCTGTATCAATCATATGTTTAGTACCTCTACTTTTACCATCCCATATTGCTATAAGAGCGTCCGCTACTTCCGCCATTTGATTATTTCTTATAGGACCAGCTTTATTACCATATAAATCCCAATTAGCAGGAAATATCTCACAAGGAATTTTATTTCGCTCTGCCCATAATTCACCAAGTTTATCTACACCCCTAGCATGACCACTAATGACAACCGCAGGAGTCCAACCACATCTTTGTGTAGCCCTTATAATATGAGCATATTCAGTAACTTCTCGACCACCAGCAATTATAGTTCTCATATATACCTCCCTCGCATAGCAGCTTTGTATCCAGAATGGTATTCATTTAGACAACCCTTACTTATACACCACCTAGTAAAATCATTTCGCAAAGTTACTAAACCACAATGTTTACAAACTAGCTGTGGTATCCCTTTATAAAGCTTAACAAAATTATGTGGTTCATACTCATACTTTACAACAAAGTCGGATGGTCCTTGATAAGTTACCCACATCTAACTCTCCGCGATTTCAATAATAGAACCACCCTCACTTACATATTCAACAGCTTCTTCCTTAGTGTTAAAGGCGAGTAAAACACCTACACAACCATCTGCCATACTAGAGAATGGTATTTTAACTTCTTTACCTAAAATAATAACTGTTGCATCCTTCTTTAAACTAAGTGTTAACCACATAATCACCCCTGATTCTACGCCTTGCTTGAATTTGGGCTTTAGCCCATGTCTGAATACCGCGCCCTCTCCGGGTTTATTAATACTGCATGCTTACCATGCTTACCACTAATCTTATTCTTGGCAAGACGAATATATCTTATATTTTCCTCACCATCAGCACTATTACAACCTATACCAATAATTAAATCCATTTCTCCCGGTTTACCTGTATTATGGGTTACAATGTAATTTTCTAGCATATATAAACCATCACCATCTAAGGTAAAACCAGCATACTCACCCATACCTACACTTTCAATTTCCATTGGAGACGTTGTTACCTGCGTCTTTGCACAAAAAGTTGTTTGCTTTCTAGTAATCTTTGTAGGTATTTTACTTATGTCACCTGATATATATACGTAATAGTATGGTACCTCTTTAATATATTTTATTGCATAGCTAGCATACAAACCAAGCGACCTGCATAACTCAATTAAATCTAAGCATATATTAATATACTTAGTTGCAACTTCAAAGTACTGATGTGTTTTAGTACTTAAAAGACAACCATCTGTATCTATAAGACCCGCTAAAAATTTCTGTCTGTCCCAAATTGAGGTTGTAAGTACCCATTTAGGTATATGTTTATTATTAATAAGATTAAGTTTCTGCAATTCCTTTAAAACTGGATTATTACCATTTACTTTACCACAAGAAATGTGCAGAGTTTTGTATGTAGGGGAATAATCTTCTGTAATCTTCATACCAAATTTAGAAGCTACTTTCTGTACATATTCCTCTATTTCTTTATCTGCTGTTGTGATAGAAGAACTTCTTGAGGAACCATCACCTAGCCACATACCTATAAAATATGGGTCTAGTATAGATAACCAATCATTATTATACTGAATACTATCTGTATAATATCCTTTATGTCTATATCTAACTGTGGGAGATAATGCTAACCAATCATGCAGAGATTTATTAATCACTTGTTTATTTTTTATAAAGGTAGAATAGTTACCAGACATTTTAGTAGATAATATATGATTATCATTACATATAAAACTATCTCCTGTTTTAACCATAGATACTTTCCACATCTTAGATATACCTTTATCTGTAGAGATTACATTTCTAGGGGTACTATCTACACCCATTACTTGATCACCTATTTTAATATTTTCTATACACTTTAAAGAACCATCATACATACGAACCTTAGTACCAATAGCAAGACATTTTGAGAAATCCATCCAATCCATAGTAAGCCATTTCTTACCCTCTGCTTCGCCACTAGCTTGACCAACAGTAATAATAGGTATATCTAATTCTTTTGCGAGTTCCCTAAACTTTACGTAGAGAACTTTAAGCCGTTCTGTTGTAGAATAATCAGAAGCACCTTTAAATGTTACTTTATCTCCTTGATCTACTACTAGAAACTTAGGTTTATAGTCACGGCATATTTGTTGTATCTGCTCAAATGTAATTGTTGCGGAGTCTACAATCTTAATCTTTGTTCCCCACTTGGGGAGGAATACCGATAAGGCAGAATCTATCTTAGCAAGTATTTCTTCCTTTGTGGCCTTAAGAGCCGCTTGCATTGTCCTAAACTTTACTTTCTTTCCTGCCTCTTCATTATTAATCCAGATACCATATTCACCCTCTTCTAGTTGTTCTGCAAAGAAGGTAAGTTCAGAGGCTAGGAAGGTTGTTTTTCCCGTATTTCCCACCACAGCAGTAGCCAACCCCCTACGTACAAGAAGCATACCAGTACTTACAGAAAAACAATAAACCATACCAGAATAAGATGATTTCTCCTTAATAATACATTGTCCATCTACAGGTTGATAATTAGTCCTAATACTTAAGGAATATACATCATTATAACTTTCTTTCCTATTATCTTGCTTAATACTAATAAAACAATTATAACCAGCAAGAGAAGCAACGGCACTAACTATATCTGCTACAGCACCATTTGTTGTATCATATTTATAGCGTTTACTTGTTCTTCGTGTAGCATCCCAATAGGATAACTCCTCTATAAAATCTTGGGCGTATGCAGTAGATACCTCTTCTAAATCTAACCAGTTAAAATCTTTACTAAGGGGTTTTTTAGTCTTTACATAAAAACCTATATTATCCCTATTACCATCTTTATAAGTTGTGTACTCATATTGTAATTCAGCAAGAATACCTTTAAGACGATCTATCTTACATTGTTTCTTAAAACTAAAGGTGTAACCATACTCCTTATAATTTCGTGTATGACCATCTGCTTGATAAGCAATTTGTAAAGCATCAAAGGCTGTAAAAACTTTACTACCTTTACCATAACCTGCTATGTGATGCTTAACTCCTTGAAAGTATTTAATATCTCTAGCAGCTTTCTTTTGAAGACCATTACCATCAAATTCATAAACCATTTGATGCCCACCTGATACACAAAGATTAACTCTACCTAAAGTATCATGAATATTATACATTTCAATTTCTTCGTGAGCCTCTATATGGGAAGGTTTCTCAAAATGAATACCACGATTTTTATCTACACAAGCAATTTTATCTTTATAAGTTATTTGATTTACATATCGCCAACCATTAGGGGTTAAGACTTCTGTATCAGGGGTAAAACATTCTGGTCGAGCAAAGATGTGTGTAAGGGTACTACCACCAAGAGGACCAACATCATCGTTAAGGCATTGTAGCCGCCACTTAAAACCTTTACCCTCGCTTTCCTCAGTGAGAAGTTCTCGCATATCAATATCTAAGAATGGACTCTCTTTATCCTCTCTACTAATAACTTCTTGGTAGGTTAAAAGTTTTGCCTCTATTTCACCCAACTTACCATAACTACGTGTTAAGAGAGCATCTTGAGTAATATTAGATATAGCACGATAAGTATCATTTTCTATAAGTTTATGAACGTAATTCTTAATCGTATCAGAAGAGAGACACATACTATAAATAGAATCAATATAAATATCAAAGGCCGCAGTACCTCTTAATTGTGGGTAATTAGTAGAGAAGTATAGTTTTAAATCATCCTCGCTAATATAAGTGTGGTTTGGTGATTCTTGATAATAAGCATCTATAGCCTCATACAATGTTTTTAAATCTCTTGATGTAATATATTTTTGAACTATACTAAAGTACTTATCATAGTAACCACGGTTCTTAACTAAGAGCCGTAGGATTTCCATTTCATTTGTAGACTCTTCCATATTTAAAGTATCCTTGCCTCACCTTTATATTGAAGACCTTTTATTTGCTTTACTTGAATACCTACTTTCTCACCAAAGTAATTAGTAGTTTCCCGTAGGATGAAAACCGCTTCCTCCTCCGAAGAAGCGGCAACAAGAAGTTTAAAAATAGATTCTCTATAAGCATTAAGTAACGTCATTAAGAGCCTTTCGTTCTACCACCTTTGTGATGGGTAGGGTCGATTTTATTGTGGCCTGCTTTTGTTGTTACCTCAAGATTTCCACCACTATTACTAGCAGGATTACCATCTTTGTGGTGGACAATTTCATCACTTCTAAGTCGTCTACCAAGTTTCTTTTCCATCTTATATCTGTGTTCATACACATAACCCCTTCCTTTAATCCAGATCATACGATGCCCACTTTCCATTTTCTTACTCATCTCATTACCCTCCCTCTATAGGTATGTGGTCTATTCTCTTGGATTGTTACCCATCTACAAGTTTTGATTTATCCTGTGGAAGATAATCTTCAAGATTACTTTTCAGAGGAGTCTTTTGTGTTTCTTCATAAATAAGTAGATCAAGATAATGCTTTGCCTTCTTTAAATCCTCAATGCGTTTACCTTTTTCTCTACAGACGTATTTAATTATATTACCCTCAATAAAACCAAGACCATTCACATAAGAGAAATAAGCAGGTTGTATCTTCTTGGATTTATAGTGATTACCACCGATCTGTTCTTCCCATGGGCTAACCATTAATATTTACCTCCTTAAGATAATCTTGATATATACTACACTTACTATTACAAGAGCAGTAATCAATACAACGAGTAGGTTGCCCTTTACGTTCTACTAAGTATTGTTTATCATCTTGTGCTTGATCCATGAAACATACTGCATCATCTTCTTCAGAAAAAAGTCGTACCGCACTCTTTCGCCCTTCTTTCATTACTGCCCACGTAGAATCACGTACCCACATTTCTTCTTTAGTACACTCAATAAGGTCTTCATCGCTTAATGTTTCACAAGCTATAAGCATCATAACCCGCTCGTCAATAAACTCTAAACATTGCTCGTCAGACCAAAGTTCAATAGGTACTACAATAAAAGGTGTCTTAGGGTAATCAGCTTGTGCCCTCGCCTTGTTTCTATCCCAATCCCGTAGAAAGGCTGCAATATGTAAGCGATTAACCTCTATTCCATTCTGACGAAGAATATAACCATAAAGGTTAAGCTGCTCAGTCCAACCCTTTATTTTACTCTTATAAACAATACTATATGCTGATGTTACCTTATAATCTGTAATTGTACCGTGATTATAAGCATCAATCATACCACCAATAGTACGTTCTCTGTGAGTGATATAATATCGTTGTTCGGCAAAATCACCATCGGATGCATGTGTTTCCATAAGGTGATGGACTGCTGAACCAAATACCGACCAAATAGAATCCATCGCATCTTCAACTAACTCAGCATCATAACGTCTTTGAAGGTGAACTATACGAGGGGAATTAATAAGTTCTGTTACGGAATAACCATCTTTACCACGTTTATAATTATCTTTAATTATTACTTTAAGAATTGCATCAGGGAGGTTATAATTATTTGTATAAATCATGTTTTAAAACACTCCTTAAAATTAAAGTTTATAAGTTAAGGTAATCTCCCCAAATCTTTAACAATAGAACCATTAGTTTGTACTACTCTATATTTATTACGTCTATCTATTATCATATAAGTTTACCTCCACTTAGGTGTAGTTTAACCATTTTAATAATTTCTTCTCCTTCCTCATTAGGGAGATAACCAACACCCTTGCAATTATAACAAGTAGTTTTATCCATCCAACTTACACGAGCTATTACTTTTCCACTACAGCGACACCATGGACACGGATCAGTTAAAAACTTATTCGTGTACTGCTCCGTTGTCAGGCAGTCTATTGTCATATATTTTAACATTAATTAAAACCTCCGGGCATATCTAATTCAGCTTGTTCTCTAGCCTCATCAAAATAAGCTAAATCACAAGTTTCTTCTAGTACACAATTATTACAATCTTGCTCACACCTTATAAGATCATCAGGGTAATCCTCAAATTCATGTATTTCTCTATCTTCTTCTAATGTTACAGAACAAGCTACACGAACATCTTTATTACAACCTTTACAAGTATAAACGCTATTTTGATCTACAAGATAACAACTCTCACTCTTCTCAATAGTACAAATAAGATTATTACAATTAGGGCAAGTTGCCAACATGATTACACTCTCCACACCGATAACCCCATATAATGAGTCCCGGTTCTTTAATAAAATAATATCTAGGCATTTCAGAAGGTAACATAACTCGTTTACAGGAGGGGCAATAGGTCTTTACATGTGGTGGGTTTACTTTAAACATAAACACCTTCTAGGGTAAGATAAAGCCGCACTAAGAAGATTCCTAATGCGGCCTTATTTGTTTGGTGGCTCCGATGAGATTTGAACTCACACTTGTAGGGATTTTAAGTCTCTTACCTCTACCAATTGGGTTACGGAGCTACAATTTAAGAAGTGTTTTAATATTAGATACCATCTCTTGTGCTTTTAGTGAATCTTTAGTGAGGACTTCTTTTTTAATGGTAAGAGCACTAATTTCAAGGTCTACCTTTACAGCCTTTTCTGCTTGTTCTTTACAGTGAGTAGTAAGTTTATCAAGCATAGTAATGATAGGAGCAATCAAAGAATCTGTGGTAACAACTGCTTTTGCTTTAAACATAAGGTAACTCCTTTAATTAGGTGTATAATTAAATTCTAGTTGTGTAGTAGGTACAAAGCGTTGTTCATAATCGTCACAAGTGCCATCTTTATCAATATCAGGTAGATAAAGGAGAATACATTTAAATAAGTTATTATGAATACAAGTAACTGCACTACAGGTTAAGGGCTTAAAACATTGGCTCATCATCACCCCCACTAGACGGTATAATGGATTCCATACTACAAGCTACACTATCATAATCATCACTAAGGGTAACATAAGCCTCAAAGGATTTAGCGAAACGTTTTACCTCTCCAAGCAATTCATCAGGTGTTGCCTTTTTACCATATACACCATTAGCAAGAAGTCCTACAACAAAATTCATTGCAGCAGTATTAGAACTCTGACGACAGATAGACCTTTGTGTATCATCACTCTTAGCACCATAGGCTTTAGGTGCTGTTGTAGAGGTAACAGCAGATGGCGCTGTTATAGTTGCTCCGCTTGCTACACGAGTAAAACCAACTACATTAAAATAATCTTTACCATTAGAAGTATTCTTTTCATACGCTACGTCAACAACATCACCAACATTACAAACAGCTACAGCAGAATAACACTTAGCATGAGTATTAATATTTTCCCATTTATCCTTACCATCCTTTACGAGCTTAACTTGAATGTTATCAACCTGTTTACCTTTAATCTCCTTCTTGTCTGTTTTCATGTAAGCGATTGTGTACTGTGGCATTTGTTACTCCTTTGGGGTTACGCACTACCAAGACTTGCGTAGCACGTCAATTTAATTATACATATATTATAACATGGCTTGAAGCCTAAGTCAAGACAAATCTTAACTGTATCTATAAATATATCAAGGATTATAATCACCTTGTTCACCATCACAATAACCCCTACTATATCCTACAATATCCCCATCTACATAACCTTCTGCCATACCAGCATTAAAAGCCTTTTCTAAATCATTATAGTTTAAAACTTCTTCATATTTATCAAACTCTCCATAAGTTTGTCTTAACCAAATATCAAAGGGTGTGTTCATTTATTATTTAACCTCCGATTTACGTGATTCATCTCGTTCACACGTTACTTTAAACGCCCTATTAAGGGCCGTATGCCAAATAACTACACCCTCTGGTTTCATATATCCAGGTACTACTATACTACCCTCTTGATTTAATGCATCTATAATATCATTTATGGTTTCAGTTTTAAATATACCTTTATATAGAGTAGGTACTACATCACAACAAGCGGGACGCACAGACGCGTCCGACCAACGCTCTGCATTAAATAAACTAAACCGCCGTTCTTCAAGACCATAGCCTCTTTGGATACCTTTACCCCACCACTCTCCAAAATGTTGTCCCGCACCAAGCCTAAAGAGTTCAGCAGCATTTAATTTTACCCAACTAGCAAAGCCAGCATTATCATTCTTACCGGGAGTAATCCATCTAGTGCGACTACCTGCAAACATTGAGAAACCGTCTTGTCTTGCCAGTTCATAAACTAATGTATCTACACAATTATCATTTGTTTCAGTTATATATACTTGGGCATTTGTACCGTCTATTTTCTCTGTTACAATCATTTCACGATTAAGTCTTGTTAGTTTAGGAAATCCAATAAATTCCATTTATTCTACCTCACTTATTGTTCGTTGAATTTAGGTAAATAAAACTTATATTATATAAGCTCCTTTGTATATGCTAACCTACCCTCCTTACCAAACATTTTCTTCAAATCTTTATAATTATAACCAACCTCTACCTCACCTGTCATTTTAACAAACCAGTTATAATCCCAATACTTACTTATATAATCAGGTAATTTATTAAAGGTAGTCCATATTATCTCAGCAACTCTATCAGTATCTTTTGTACAAGAATCAACTACTAACGAATCATGTACTTGACATATAATCTTTGCATCTAAACCCTCATCTATAATCTGTTTACGTATTATCATAATAGCAAAGGGAACTATATCTCCTGTAGCAGTTCCTTGGACGATATAATTACATACCGCAGGACGACTATACTTTAATACTCCATGAAAATCAGGCTCTTTATGAAAGACCCACCATCGACCTGTAAAGGAACTATAATTGCCTTTAGTACAAACTTCTGTGTAGAGTTTATTTTGCCACGCTTCTAATCCTTTATATTTTGTATAAAATTTTTCCCTAATACTTTCCCACTCTCTCAAAGGTTTAGAAGGCATATTAGAATCCATAAAGAAGGCATAAGCAGACCCCCCATAAATCATTCTAAATGAAAAAACTTTTGCTAATTGCCTAGTTGCAGCATCTCCATTACCAAATATATATTCTGCATTAAATTGATGGGCATCTATACCATTTGCTATTTCTTCTATCATTACCTTATCATTAGACAATTGTGCGGCACAGCACCACTCAAGAGCACTAAGTCAAAGGTCTCCATTAATTAACATGGAGACCAACCTCCTTTCTGAATATCTTATTTCGATACTCAGTTGAACAGGAATGACTACAGAATTTTTGTTCTTGTTTAATATAAGACTCAAATTTAATAATACAATTTAAGCAATTCTTAATTATTTTATATACTTTATCTTTTCTTATACGTTTACTATTTTCTGATTTAGTAATCCATCTGCAATTTTTAGGAGTATAATCTTTATTTGAATCAATTCTATCTAAAGAGAAGTCTAAAGATGGTCTACAAGACATATCTAATAGAAATTGTTCAAATGTACCCCACTCCTTGCAAACTTTAATACCTCTACCACCATAATGTTTATAATCCTTATTTTTAGGACATTCACATCTTTGATGCATTGCTCTCCAAGACTGGTATGTTGGTGTTGTTGTGCCTCCCCTTGCGTGACCATGTGTTTTTATTTTTCTTGCTTTGAGACGCTCTCTGTTTAAGCATCCACAGGATTGTGTTTGTCCATTACGTAGAGCACTTGTTGTTGGTGTTACAATAAAATTACCACAAATACATTTACATACCCATTGTTGTTTTCTATTTTTATTAACAAGATGTTTGCGTATAACTAAAAGTTTACCAAAAGTTTTACCTATCACTAATTCTCCTTATACATATCTAGTAATAAAAGATCGTTTTACTACTACCGTCTCAGGGGTAGAGCCTCGTGGTAAGGTTTGAAAGAAACTACTTAACCTCCCCGTTACTGTAAGAGCTTGGTTAAATGGGGGATGTACTACATTAGACCCTTTAGGAATAAGCTTCTTCATACCTGTTAGGTAAGTACTTAATACCTTAGATACATCAGCCTGCTCTCGTACAATAGCGAGAAACTCTTTTGTGGTTTTAGACCCCCCTTTTAATTGGGCCATTACTTCTTTATTAGTCTTATAATAACCTTCCTTCTTAGTCTTATCAGACTCCTTGGGTTTAAAACCTAACCCCTGTACTACACACTCTTTTACACAAGCACGTTCGTAAGTACGCGGGGGTTTAGTTTTATATTCTCTTGTAACCCATTCGGTAGAATCGTACTTTACTATGCCGCCGTAAAGGATTGCCGACAGGTGATCATTTGAAGTGAGACTATAAGGTATGTCGCGTAGTTCTGGAACGTGGTCAGTGATGTAATAAGAAAGTTTTTCATTTATTCCCTCCAAGCGTTTAGTAAATAATTCTTGTTGTTTATCAAGATGAGGTATATCTACAACCATTCCATTTGACTCAATCTCCATAAGGCACTCTACAAAACTATTCTGTAGGTGCATAAGCTTCTTTAGAGACGGTATGATGGATTCTTTTTGTTGCTCCTTATACAGGTCTAGGGTAATCTCTACGTCCATGTAGCAGTACTCTAAGAGCGTCTCAAGGGGTATATCACAAGTATCTACTCCCTTGTCCCAATACTCCGTCTTAACTACATCTAGTTTAGGCTTAAGCCCTCGTCTAATACAAGAGTCTTCTAGGGAATAACCTAGACGATTATTCTGTCCATTGATAAGATATTCCATTACAAAGGTACAGTAGGGATTATTAATCTTAATACCAAGATATTGTAACCACAACATTTCAAACTTCATATTATGAGCAATTACCTTATCTGCCCTACTAAGAATATCTCTAATCTCTTGAACCATTCTACCTTGTGGTTTAATTCCTCCACTAGAATGATTGAAAACCCAATGGTAACGATCACCATCACTAGTGATAATACATACACAACTAAGATAAGAATCCTTTACCCAAGGAAAGTGACGAGGGCTACAACTTGTTTCAACATCAATAGCTAAATAAATATAAGCACCCCCATATTAACAAGATAAATCGCAAGGTCTATAACCACATGTCACACATTCAAGAGGTGAATAGCTACAATAATAATAAGCATAACCATCTACTGTAGGCTCACTACAATCTTCACAAGTACCATTAATTTCATCTTCATTATAACCTGATGGTTCACAACACATAATTACCTCCTTTAATTATAACTTACGCTACAACGGACAAGCCGTTGAGCTTGTCATTATATTTCTAACCCGAATTTTTCCCTGATTGTCTTTGCAGCATCAGGCCCGAACTCATGTGACGATGCAATTTGATAGCATTCTCTGATTGCCTTTGCTGCCCCAGTTGTCTGTGTGCAATCCAACAAAAAATCAATCAATTCACCGAATGATGTAGTATCCATTGCAGTGCTTCCACATTTTATACTGAAAAACGGTTGTTCTAACATTTCGCACTGTCGCCAATGTCGGATTGCTGCTATTCGTTCTGATCTAGTCATAAACCCTCCTGCGAAATATAACCACGGAATCCAGCCGATTCCGCTTCGTTACACGGCTAATTCCTTAGCCGTTATTTTGCTTTCAACAGTTTCGAGAAAAACTTTTGTCGGCTCTGATGATGCTTACGTTCCACGGAAAACGCCTGCGCTCGCTCCATCCATTCAGTAGGGGTAAATGATGTTGCCTCCGGATCACGGGACAGCCCCACATTTGTCTGCTCGCAATCGCGATAGTGTTTCGCCCACCATTTATGATGATCCCGCAAAATTGCCATTTCTTTCTGAGTCAACATTGATCCCTCCGATCACCGCGCAAAATAACAAAACGTTGGACGGGGACGAACCCCGCCCGTCAACTCAAGCCGTTATATTTCTACTGCGACATTATTCCCATAAAACCTCCTTTAGAGACAACCACCGCAACATCCCTCAGAAACTTGTATATTTATAGCTTCTTCAACTGCCATTTGTAAATTATCAGGGAAACCATCAGGCCAATCAGAAATTGACCACTCCCCGCTAGTAACATCTTCATTCCAATCTTCATCAAAACTTACTGAGCCACCTGATGACATACAGTAATCAGGGAATACCCACCGTGTACCATCAATAATTACTATCAATGAACCAGAACAAAGGTTTGGGTATTTACCATCATATTCTATTTTAATATTCATAATTAATCCCTCTCAATTTGATCAATATTTATTTGATGAAATATCTCCATATCCTCTAAGCGTAAGGCTAACAATCGTCCTATTTCATAAGAATAAGGTTTATAAAAGACACAACCGTTATCTATACCTATTTTATAATTAGATCGGCTACCCTCTATTTCAGTAAAATCACGTACTGTATGTCCACATATAAGAACCTTTCGATTTATCGTTTCTTTATTAACCTTACAAGACCTATCCCAAAGAAGATCATCATCTGTTGATTGTAAGTAATCAAGAGAATTAATACCTGCATGCACGAGGAAATAATCCTCTAATTCAATACTAAGAGGTAGTGTATCTATCCAATCTAACCATCCCTCTGCTTCCTTAGTAGAGCTAAAGCTTGCAAGGGTTTGACGACCCCCGTTATCCAGCCAATTCTCCCAAAGACCATAACCCCTACCATACATACTAACACCACCAGACCTAAGAGCATCTTGCATCATCTGTTCATGATTACCCTTAAGACATATAGCTTGAGGAAGTTTAGAGACTAGCTCTAAAACCCCCTTAGAATCAAGCCCACGATCAACATAATCTCCGAGGAAGTATACTACATCATCCTCTTGAAGGTTAAGTTGCTTTAGTAATGCTTGTAGGGTGCGTAAGCACCCGTGTACGTCACTTATGCAGTACCGATACAAAGTCTCCCCCTTACTTCATCTAAAGTAGTTTCATTACAGAGTTTACCATTATCAAGGATAGTTTGTAATTTATCTTCTAAGTGCCAAGCAGCCTCTCTATAAGTAAAACCATCCTCAAAATATAATTCACCATCTTTATCCTCAAGAACAACTACACGACCAGTTTGTGATTTCTTTGTACCATCATCAGTGATGGGGTCTTTAAAGATGTTGTATTCTTTACCATTAATTGTTACGTGGGTAGATTTAAGAGCAAAACCAAAAGTATCCCGAGTATTATACTGATAAGTAAAGCTACCAATACCAAATACAATATTAGTAGATGCAAAGCCTTTTGCTGCAAGTCTTGAACATATTTGTTCACAGCGGTCAAGTGTAATAGCATCTCCATAAATAGCTCCTATGTGGGGGTCGAGTACCTTATAACCTTTGTCATTGATTGTACCTCCGAAGGTATCCCACAAGAGTTCAATAACGCCTTTAAAAGCAGGTTCAGATACTTCATGATCAAAATCTTTTATATAATTAGAATAAGAAAGATTAACACCCTCACTTTTAAAAAAACCATCAAGACCACATATAATATCTACGGGATCACCCGAGTCAGGGCGGATAACAACTTTACCCTCACGCAGTATAATGGATTCTTTTAGTCTTGGGATAATATCAGTAAGAGTATTCCACAAGTCCCAAGTATCTGAAACAATAGAAACAATACCTGTGGGATATACATCTTCGATAAGTCTACGATATGTTTCAAACTCATCATTCTTACCTCCCGCACACATAACACTATGCTCCGTTGCATTTACACTACAACCAACTAATCCTTTGGATATATCTGCTCCGTAATTGTCTTCAAGGTAAAGTATGGCGGGTACACTATCAGTACCGCTAAAGCTAGTGAGATGCCCTGCACCAGAGATTTTAGCCGACTCAAGACTTCCCATACCCCGCATACTAAAGTCGTGTCCTTGGAATTGTACGAAGTCAAGATCACCCCCTGTCTTCTCAACCCATTTAGTGAGGAGTTTTTTATACTCATAAGCAAGGGTTGCACTTGTACTTGGTTGCCACAACTCACAAGAAAGGAGTGTTTCAAGATAGTTCGTGAGCCAGAAGAATCTTTTGTCTGTATTGCATATAGTAAGCATGGGTACACGTATGGGAACTAAAGTTCCTTCCGGCAGAGCAGTAATCTCTATGGGAAGATAGCCTAAATCATGTAGGTCTTCTATGTGTTGGGTATCCGGCTCGGATACGAAGAGACAATACTTAATAACCCGTTTATACTCCTCTATAATATCTACCTTATCACGGGAGAAGAAGTTTTCGTTAAAGTAGTCAATAAGGTATTCTTTTATAAATCCTTGAAAACCAAAGGCTACAACCTTATCAATACCTTTTATACGACTGGTACGTGGTGTCCATGTGGAGTACACATACTCGGTACCCTTTGGGTATTGTTCACGATGAGATACTTTATAAAAATCACAGAGAAGAGTAGCTGGTGTCTTAGCCATGTTAAGGCCTCCTTGGGCAATTTGGGTGGATATTATCATAATAATCATTACTTAAGTAGTAATTAGAATTAAATAGAATATTAGTACAAGTACCACCATCATCATTACTACTAAAATCAGGGCAATCACTACAACACATACATACATAAGATACAGCAAAGGAAAAATCATCTCTAGGCATAAGGAACCCTCTTTAAATTGCAAAGAAATTTAATACCCTTCTTCTCTACTTTTAATAACATAAGACGGTATGATGGTTAATTGTTCTTTACTTATAATCTGTCTAGCAATATTTATATCACTTAAGATTGTATTGGTTGTATACATCTTTGTTATGTGAGAAAACAAATCACCATCATATACTGTATTTTCGCAATGTCCAACTATAAGATATACATCCTTTGCTCCACGTTCCCTAAGAGCTTTAGCTGCCCCTATAAATGTACCACCCTTAGAACAAAGATCATCTATAATAACTACATTCTTACCTTTAACATCTTCCCCATATATTTCGTAAGAATCTATATTACCAGTTTCAAAGTTACGAATCTTATTACCAACTACAGTTGGATAATTATAATCCTTACTATACCGCTTCTGAGCACCAGCGTCAGGGTACATAATAACAAGATTATCTGTACCAACTTCTTCTTGAAATTGTTTAAAGAGTATAGGTATATTACCCCCTTCTATATACCTATTAAGGAGGGCACCAGTAACATCTGAGTGTGCATCATATACAGTAACAGAAGCAAAGTTCATATCATTAATCATAGTGCAAACATACTTAAGATTAAAGGTATATACGATATTATGTCTATCCATCCGACTATAAGGCATATAAAGGATTGTAAGATCAAACCTATTAAACTGAGCATATTCATCCAAATATTTCTTAAGGATAAAGAGATTAAATAAGTCTTGATCTGATTCATACTTGAGGGTGATAGTAGATTTAGTACTAAAAGCTAGTTTATTAAAATTAAGGTTACTTTCACCATTAGGGAACCTACCAAAATCCACTACATATTCATTAAGTAATATCATATTAAAAATCCTTCAAGATATATTTTTGTGATAAAACTCTAGCTTGATTAAAATGACCTTCAAGTTTAGGTGTATTATTAGGAAACTTTAAACGTAAAATAATACGCCTACCAGTACTCTTACTCATTCTCTCAGCTTGTTCTATATTCTCCCAAGCTCGTACCGGAGGAGTAATACCGCCAGACTTTATATACTTCTGTAATTTAGAATGAGAACACACATGATAAACAATCATTCTAAAATCTCCTCATATTTAATACCATAAAAGAAAGTACCATTTAAAGGTTGTCCATTTCTAAGTTTAATGTCAGGATCACATTCAAAGGGACCACTATAATAACCTTCATTATGAGAGGGTTGTGGATCAAAATAACCTATACTATTACAAACAAAATTTCTATCTTTTGTATAATAAAAATCTAATTCATGAAGTTCTAATATTCTTATTTTTATCATTTGGTAACAACCCTCTTTTTAAATTAGAGATAACTACCAATACCCTATTAGAGTAGCGATAGCTAGCAGCACCACTACCATTCCACCTAGCTGTAGCATTTGGTAAAAGAAGATTCTTTCTGAGCGAGGTAAAGATTTGATGTGCTTTTCTAGTTTGTAGATAAACATTAGAGTGGACTTTCCCCCAATGGGCAGGCTGGATTTGGAACATATACAGTGAGGAACCACCATCACCAATAGCTCTAGGGTTAAAGGTAGATTCTACTTGGGCGATAGCAATTAATGGAAGGGTATTACTCCCACCCTCGGTTAGGAGGGCGGAGGCAATATGATAAGACTCATCGTGTTGTTTAGGGGTACAAGAGGATTGTTGATCTTTACTTACGGCATAACGGATATAATGAGCGAGTTTATCAAGACGAGTGAGTTGATGGTCTTGGGTGGTTGTTAGGCTCCCCCGTCCTGCTCCCAAAAGTAGGAGGGGGAGAATAAGGGTACAGATTATAAATCTGTTCATTAAGTACACCTTTTACCAATCTTGTTGATTGGCCCTTTCTTCTTAAGATTAATAATAATTAGAACTGTGGTCTTTGCTTGTGTTTGTCTGAGTGAAACGAAGTATCTATTATATCATACTTTGAAGCTTTTGTCAAAGTAAATCTTTTGACACGTTTTGAAGATATAATAAAGGTTTATTTAAACCCCCTTCCACCACAAGCTATTGTGAAACTTCCTTCCACGGAATACTTAGTTGCTGTACCGAATGACAAGTCTTAATAAATACCCATGAGTCATTAGTTGATATTGCCCCCCTTTTAGCACACCCCTCATCATTATAAATATATTCTTCCGTCTTATGTGTTTTATAATTATAAAAAACATTAACCCAAATATCTATTGTAATAGGTTTATAATAACCAGCTAATGCACTTTTAAAAAACCCAAACACTTCGGGTTGTGGTTTAGATATACCAACCCACCAAGTACCTAGGATTTGTTCTGTTGTTGGGTTAAAGATAATCTCTACATTATTTTTCTTATATACTAAATCATCATCAGTATTAAGATAATAAAAGTTACCTATAAAATTTTGCCCATTAATATCACCTTCGTGCTGACGCATTTCTTTATATGTACCATTAACCAACAATGATACTGCTTGCACAAAAGTAAGACCAGAAAGGTATTTTTCAACACACATAATTATCTTTCTCCTTTTGTATTTTTTAAATATTTATAGACAGCATCAGCAAAACGATCAGGGTGAATAATACAATTTGAATGTGTGAATTCATTTACAGTGGTCTGCTCCGTATAGTTACCTATAAACTTCATATAGTTCCACCATCCCTGTTTCTGCGCCCACTCCCAAAGTTTACCGAAGCCTTCCCAAGTAGAGAAGTTATGCTCACCTACGGTATCGGTATCCTTGTACGCATTGCATTTTGAGCAGTCCTCAGCTTCAAATAATCCAGATTCACGCTCAACCCACTCATGCCAACACTTACCCATCGCTTCAGTAAGAAAAGCATCTCTCTTTATCATCATTCAATAATCCCCTTATTCAATTATAAAATCACTGTGATTTGGTGAAGATATACCTGTATCAGGATAAACTATAAAACCATAATGATCATATGTATTTGTTCTTTTATAATCAGTACATCTACCCTCTAAACCAAATAATTCTAACCTATCTTGTAAATTTTCTAGCACCCATAATTTTTGGCGTATATATTTTAAATCCTCTTTAAACATAAATAATCCTTTATTCTATTATTGATTTTATAATCCGATGCAGATGAGTATGAAACGTCTTATGATTCATCCTAAACAACCACTTACATGTAGTCTTAGACATATTATGTACAAAGAGCATATTAAGAATTTGTTTATCTCTTGGACAAAGTTTATCTATATTATGGTTAATAGATGAGTCTTTTAGCATAGTTACACGATTAAACCGCATAACTTAGCTCCTCATAACCAGGTTCATAATACTCAAGCTCCTCTTCTACTGGTCGTACCGAGTTGCCCATAAGCCTCATGGTACAAATACTATCTTCCATATCCAACTCGTCTTGAGGTGTAATAATATATACTTCCGCTACTACTGTTTGACAACTTCTACAAAGATCATCACCAAAAGGTACTCGTTTGTTGCACGCAATACATCTCATTAATAAACTCCTTTATTTTTGGTATTGCTCGTTGACGCTATGCAGCGCATATTTATTTCCCCCTAAGTACATCACTAATATATAAACCAGTTAGACCCATACAATCACCTGCCTCTTCATCAGCATCATCTATACGTTGTTTAAGTTGTTGTACTTCTTCTTCAAGCACCTTAATTTTATCCATGAGAGTTTTTATCATTTAATTAACCAGATAGTTTTAATTTTGGTACCTACTGTCCAACTACCACCTTGCTCTTGGTGTCCCGAGGGACTCTCCGAGTAAATCTCTCCGCCACTATTAGAACGAGTAAGGCCACCATGTACAGAGTGTTCAATACCAGTAAGTCTAAAACAACCACTCAAAAGGGTTAAAAGAATAAAATAAAGATAAATAAGTCGCATGGTTATAGTACCTCTCGTATAGCGTTAGCATAAGCTTTCAGTGTTGTACCACCAAGATGTAATCCGGGGGCTGTGTTAATCTCAAAGATAGTTACCTGTTGTGTATTATTATTCCAACCAATATCTACAGCACCAAAATCTAAACCAAGTAGCTTTACTGCCTCTATTGCTGCCTCATGTATATTAATAGGCAACGGTATAATGGATATAACACCTTCCCTTGTTTGATTGCGTACAAAGACCCAACCATTATCATGATTACGTATATCTTTACTTGGTCGTTCATTATCTCTACGAGCCTTCTTAGTGTAATCTATAACTACACCATCAAAGACATGCACTCTGAACTCATCTGTTATCTTAGCTTGTTTAACGTATAGTGGTGCATCAACAAGTTCTTCTACTGAAGAGGCAATAATTATACCACGACCTTTACTACTTGTCAATGATGTTCTGCAATACACTTTTATACCATTCTCAACCCATCGTTTAGCTATTGCTTTATATATGGTGTACTCAGGAATGTTCTCCTTAAAACCATCTACATCAAGCGCATGAAAGGTCTTAAGCTTATTACTTGCAACTAAAACATCATCACAATGATTTAACACTTCACCATAAGCAGTATCCCAATAAGGAAGTGTAGAACTACCCCAATTGATAATCAAGTGTGAGGCTTTTGGAATGTATTTACTACGCCCATCAGGGTATATACGGCGGCAATTTAACTCACGAGCCAAGAATCTAGCGGAATTAGAGGTCATTTTGTAAGGAAATATAAAGGGCTTCATTAATAAACCTCACGGTATAGTGGATTCTTTTTCTTCTTTCTTAATATCTTGATAGTGTTTAATTGCATCATCTACATCAGTCCAATAACTAAGTAAGTAAAATCGCTTACTTATAATTTCACCTACACAATACTTATCATTTATATATTTTATTAGTAAAGGATTTCTACGAGTTCGCATATTTCACTTGCATAAATATCAGTAAAACAATCCTTACACACCGTTTTATTCCCACTATACTGCGCAACATCTGATACTAACCAAATTTCAAGTAGGTTTTTACGTATAGAAATACAGGAACATATCTCACAAAAATCCTCTTCACTATCATATTCTTGATCAAACATTCTTTCCTTTACAGACTCCTCTATAACAAGAGCAGCTTCTTCCCTAAGAGAATGATTATTTTTAATTTCACCCTTTTTATTAGTTGTAAAATTTACGAGGCAGGCATTACAATAACAATTACTACCAGACCAAGTAAGATTTTCATAAAAGAAATCCTTCCTGCAAGTGGTACATGTTTCCATATATACACTTTTATCAGAAGTTAAGGTACGCTCTTTAAAATATGCTTCCCAATCCTCTTCTTCTGTACTAGTACTCTTACCCACATATTTGGTAGGTGTATAAACAATTGTTTTATAAGTCCTATTAGAATACCAATGATTATTATCCCAATAACCTTGATTTTCATTAAAGAATAAAACTTCATTATCAGAATTAAGTATAACTATTTTTGACCAACCAATATATGCATCAATCAAATCTAATACAGATTGATTAGTCTGCCAATTATCAGGCAAACCTCTAAGTACCTCCTCTGAAAATACTGACGTATCACTACGACCACCTATACATTTTGCCGCTGATATTTCTGTTATAGTACCATTGTGAATTAGAATACTGTCATCATTAATCCAAAAGGGGTGACACATATCCAACTTAGTATCACCACGAGAGGTAATACGAAAGTGAATTAACATTTGAATCTCTCCGCAACGCTCTATCACCTTATTATACTCAGAGAACCAATCTTCAAAATCCATACTTTTATATACATGAAGCTCACCATTCTCTACCCAACCCATACCACAACCATCTGGATTACTCTTAAAACCTTCACGTAGATGTTCTTCTGGCATCGGATTATTTGCCGTCTTTAATATTGCAATACACATAGATGTAACCCCTTTAAGAAGGTGTAAACCTTTGCAGGTTTTACTTGATATTATTAGGTTTATATTGTACAGGGACATACTCCAATACTATAATAAGCACATGAACAACTATCACATATAGATATAGCATCATTATTTTCATAACAATAGTCACAAACAATATGTGGTATACCAATAGAATCTAATACAGTATTTGATTCACTACTCCATTGTCGTTCATCACAACAAGGACAAGTATATGTATAGTTTTCGTAGCAAGTATTACAACAAGGGTCGTCATTTATACGTGCATTAGTACAATGGAGAGCACCACACCTTTCACACCAATCATAGCAACTACTACAAAGGTATTGGTCTGTATTAACAAGATATTCAACATCATAAATACCACTGCATATATCACATGAAGGTTGTGGTTCTTCTTCTTCCTCTTCACAACGGTCACTACTATATGTTATTGTGTATGAATTTGTTTTATACGTAGACAACTCCTTTGACTTTAACCACTCCAATAAAAATGGATAATCCCTGTAGTTTTTAAAGATAAAGGAAAAGAAGGACTTAATATCCTTAATTTTCCCTAGTCTGGTACACGCCCAAAGAGCATGTACAAACTCCACATTACGTATAGCATCCTCATTAGACATAGGTACAGCAAAATACCTATGCTCAATAGTATGCTCAGTAATATTAAGGGCAACATACCTTTCAGGAGTAACGTAATTTGCAACTCTTACCATATTAATAGGTGAGTGTGCTAATTTAGCTGAACACCACTCAGAACTCTTTGAAAATACTCGCCCCGCTATATCCGTCATAAAGGCTGCATTTTCATGGAGAAAGTGTACTATGAAGTATATTTGTTGTTTTGTACAGCTAGATTTATTAAGATGTATATGACCACCTATAACTCGCCTATCAGTATTAGATACATCATTATGCTTAAACAAATATGTAAGAGCATTAGACCAATAAAGTTTATGCCAAGCATTGAGGTCCATTGGTATAGTTATAAACTCACTACCACAAGGTATTGTTCCATCATGTTTGGCAATACTAATCTTTCTGTTAAAAGGTTTCTCTAACGCCTTATTAATTAAATAAATTGCTCGGTTAGGTTGCATTGACCAATGGTGCTTATCAGGATTTAACTCTCTTGAGATAGCAGAGTTTTTACCTGTACATAACTCTATCTCACAACCCATAAAAGGTACAACACTCTTTGTCTTTCTTCTAGCGGATAAGTTAGACAGTATAACGGAATCTTTACCCCTCCCCTTATTTATATAAGACAAACCTATAATATTATCATCTTTATAACTATAACTATACTCACACTCAAGATAATTTTCTATAGGAGTATCTGCACAATCAATACATAACCATACTGATACTCTATCCCCATGATATTCCCCACTTACTTGTTTTACTTGGTTAAAACACTCTTTAATCTCAAGACAACAATCACAACAGGTATTTTGAAAGTGTTCATCACATATATAGTTACCTTTATACAAGGCCATCCTTGAAATTAGAGTGGTAACCTCACAATCGGTACACACCGCAAAAAAATCATTACAAGTAGAGCAACCTTGAGTTAAAACAAAATCATCCCTCCTATAAAATATTGGTTGTCTTGTACCACATCTAGTACAACAACCTTGTATTATATATTTATTGGAGGGGAGATTCTTTACTACTGATCTTAATGATAATATCCTAAAATCTATATATACATAAGGGAGAAAATCTTCTCTTAAGCGAACATGAGTTATATTATAATCAAAAACAATTTCTTCTATACTTTTACAATTCCCACACTCCTCGATACACTCCCCCACATTTAATGGTATATTATTATTATGTACAAAGGATTGAATTTTATTGCATGATGGACAAATATTGTAAAGAATTGTTTCTTCTTGTAATGCTATAATTCTATTCCACCAACGAATAGTATCACAAAATAGAAACCAATCTTCTTTAGGAATTCGTATTTCCAAAGTATCGTCGCTTCTACTTCTTCCCCTCCCATACAATGTACTATTTGTATCCGCACTACACCACTCAACCATAGCACTACTTTTTATGGTAGTACCACAACTAGTTCTTTGTGGGCTAAATCCACGAGGTGCTACTTTAAAACTCACGAGTATGTGAGAATTTTGGTATGTACTAACTCTATTTATAATGAATGGTAATATCTTCTCATCTACAATATTATCATTAGGGGGTGGGGGAGGGGTGCAAACGTAACCCCACGATGGCATCTCAGGTGGTGCAACACTATTACTGTTAGTGAGACTATCATAACGCGGGTTGATTGTATCCCAAAGATTTGTATCAAGACTAGATATATCATAAGTAGGCATAAAGTAAGTTACCTTATACGCTTAACAAGTGGCGGTAGTGGTTTATCGTCGTATATATACTCCTCAAACTTAGGTAAGACTATACAATGGAGCAACCTTGTTGCGAGAGGTAGTTATTACATGACAGACGGTATAATGGATTATTGAAATAGTAAGATCAACATCCAAACAAGTATACAAAAATTACAAATACCATCGAACCTATACACAAACATAGTTTTTTTAGGTAGATTATCTATACAAATATTAATACTTCTAAAGAATATATCTATACTATATAATACAATTAATGTTATTAATAGATTATGCATAAGAAGTCACCCTTACATAATCATTAGGTAGAGGTAATGACCTACGCAATAAATCCATGTTAGGTTGAGTAACAAACGAACCAACCCTAGTTGGTCGTTCCGGTGAGGTAAAGGCTCGTGTTACACGGCTACTACGTGCATTCTTAGTTGCTCGACTACTCATGATATAACCCCTTGATAAGTAAGAGTAATTGTGGGACTGTAATTTTTAATTACTTTATCACCAACTACTGCGTCCGCAAAGCGTGCTTTGCTTTGAGCATTCTTATTACTACAAACGGAAGGACTACAGTATTTACATGATTTATCACACATAATTAAACTCTCCTTGTTCTTCGCAAACTCGAACTTGCGAGAGTGATTTAAAGTAAATAGAAAGACCACAGACCTGCTTGGTCGAGGACGACTAAGCCAACGGCTTAGGACGCAAAAAGGGCGTACCGAATTAAACGAAAACTTCTCGTCTAAAACGATACGCCTATTAATCTATACATCTATACGACTATACTGATTCTTCGTTCCTCGAATTGGGGAGAAACAAAGCCTTACAACTCCCTAATTTTAAGGGAGGTACATCTGCCTTAATAGCATTAAAAGAAATGCTAATATAACTAGAAAGAAAAGCCCATCACTCCAGCTACAAGGCGGTATAATGGATTGATTCTTCCAAGTGTTCTTGCGAACTGGTAATCTTCTATTAATCTTGTAGTCTTTAATCATCATTTTAAATAAATCTCCTTTATTTATTTGGATACTTGTTGAAAGTATTCATATGCTTTCTTAAACTCTGTATTAAAACAACGGTCGGGCGTAGTATAACTAAGCCTTTTCATACTATGATAAGCCTTCTTACGTTTACCCTTCTCCTGCTCTTTTGGGATATAAAGCCCCATTCTTTGACCGTGTAATTGTTGTAGTTTTTTATTACCATCATCTATTACTTCTTGGGGATAATCCTCATCTACCCAAACATTAATAACACCAAACAAAATCATCTCATCCCGAATTAGATTATTAATCTCTACATCCAATGATTTAATTTTAAGGTCGGCATCAAGATGCTTTCCTTGTTCCAACACAAACAAATCATAATCTGTTGTGGCTTGATAGACACGCACAAAGGGTGTCTCGTCAATTTGTTTCTCTACATTGTTAATGTAAGACATTACATCAAATCTTGGTACGCACCCGCTGGCGGAAGATATAACACTTGACATTTATTCTCCTAAGTAAAAAAAAGATAATTACAGTATATAATATATACAACTAGTATTACTTTATTACTTTACAACGTTATCAAGACTTTCCTTCTCAACCAATTCTGATACCTCTAATAAATCAAAAGCCTCTTCTTTATTGAGGTAAAGATAATAAGGACGAATACCATCTCTAGTTTGAGCCATGTACCGAGCTATTTTTACATCTAGCTTCGGTAAGTATTCTAGGATAATTTTTAAACTCTCCTCACTTGGGTGGCCTTGCTTGGCCGAGAATTGAATGTTAGCTATTGATACAAGAAACCCGCCTTGATCTGGTACAAGGAATGACACTAATACAATGTTGTTAGATAGCATATCTATACACCCCTTTCGTTGCTCGACGGTATAGTGGATTAATGACGTAAAATAACCAATACATCTTGTTTGTTTATATAAGCCTCTAAGGAAATACCCTTCCTGTCGTATTCTGTCTCTTCTTCTAAAGTATCACTTGAGGTGATAGAATAATCAAACCCACAACAATCACAAGTTACATTATCAGGATCACGATTAAAACGCTTTTTAAAAAGAGTTATAGCCCCCTCCTCATTATTAGCCTCAATATAAATATATTGGTAAGGTGTAATTTTAATATCCCCACCAGTATGCATATCCATAAATCTAGTAATCATAATTTTATATTCCTTTATTGAAAGTAGCGGGATAAAAAACAAGAAACAGATACAATTAAAAGATAAGCATACATCTTTACACCTTGCAAGACCTCTAATATACAATGGGGGCAAATCCCTAAAGATTCAAGCATGGTTTATCTCTCCTTTAACTGTTTAATATAATCTACTGTATCTTGAAAGCTAAAACCACAAGACCTTAAATACATACCAGCTTGACCCGCTGTATCAAAATCTTTTCCATCTATAATATAATGCTTGTTCCAACAAGTATCTCTATAAATATAATCAAACATAACTATACATCTCCTTTACATGACGGTATAATGGATTGATTCTATTCTTCGTCGTGCCTCCTTGAATTGGTAAGAGGCATAAGCGGGAGCGGCTAGCTTATGTATATAACACAACTTAGCACAAATTTAGGGTACAAGAAAAACCCCCCTTTCGGGGGGTTAATCGCCTTGTTCATCATTGTTCTTCAACCAACTCGAACTTGAGAGAGTAACTTGAACTTGTTAGGCAGCTTCTTTATGCTCTTCTTGCAATCCCTCAATACCAATTTCACAAATCATGTGGACCAGTTCCGGGCGTTTCTTAATTTCCATAAGTAAGATGTCGTCGGTCATGTGGGACAATTCTGCCATTGCAACTGTCAGTTTCTTTTGTGCATCGTCTTTTGCTTTTTGTGCTTTGTAAGTTTCCGTTTCGTGCTCACGTTTCGTCACAAACCTCTTGTAAATCTCTCTTAACTCCGTAAGACCTGCGGAAGTCAATTTTGTTGGAGAGTCAGCAAAGTACGCTTCGGCGGATTCCAATGTTGCATGTGAAGTGTAAAGGTATGCAACGAGTGCCTTCTTTTCAGCGGTTTGCTTGCGGTTTGTTGCGGCATTGTTCAATGCTACGGCTTGCTGTTTCTTCAAAATCTGTTCCGTTGTCAATGTTGCATTTGCCATTTGTAGTCCCCTTTTGTTTCTAAATTTGTACTTCTATCCTCATACTATAGGAACCAACGGAGGGGATAGATATGCATATATATAGATTATTGAATATATTATTATAAGTGGACAGGGTGTACCACTCGTCTTAGTGGGCGGGACAATACCCCTTACCCCCCTCAAACATTCATTACATGACAGTAAATCCCTAAACCAAGTGGGCGGATATTTGTGGAATAAAAACAATCAGTTAGTCTCCCCAATTTTTTAAAAAATATTTTAAAGAGGTGTCGGAATACTCCTCCCATTTTTATGCTAGAATAGTTCTAATCTTATATATGTCTAATATAATAACAAACAAGGAGTAACAAATGAGTAAAGAAGAAGAACTATTGTGGGATAAAAATGAAGGTTATTTAGAACTAAAAGAGGAGTTGACGACCGAAGAGAAGAAGAAGAAACATGATAATAGGAGTAGAGATAAAAAAGGAGAGCGTGAGTCTAGTTACGCCAAGTTGAAGAAGATTTACAAAGAAGAAAAGGCTTTGATGACAGACGCTAAGAGGATAGAGAAGTTTAATATTAGGACTAACTTTGCGGGGATGGCCTCCTCTGGTGGTCGGCCCAAGAAGTATACACCTATACGCCTAAAGAATAAAATCATTGACTACTTTGCTATGATTAGTGCTACGCACCGCCCTCCAACTGTCTCGGGTTTAATGGTACACTTAAAGATGAATAGAGATCAATTTTATCATTATTATACTTATCCTGAGTTTAAGGATATTATGGAACAAACTAAGAATATGATGGAGAATTGGAATGAGGAGGCACTTGTCTTAGCTAAACACAACACGGCGGGGATTATGTTTGCCCTCAAGAATAGATTCGGATGGAAGGACTTACAATCTGTAGAGACTACGGTACAAATACAAGAAGATCAATTGATTCATAGGATTGCTGCACTCGCTCCTGACCTTGTAGGATTTATTCAAGGAGCAACACAATACGAAGCAATAGAAGTAGAGAACGATAAGACAGCTATGCTGGCGGGTGAAGCCGAAGGCGAAACGTTTGACTTTATAGCCTATAAAAAGGAGAGACAAAATGGAACCGCTAAGTAAGGATGAGAAGATTCTTTTACTTGAGGAACAGATTAGATTGATGAAGGAGATTGAAAAACTAAGGGCAGAGGTAGCAAAGAAGCCTTGGCCTAATAGGGTTGCTGGCACTGATATAAGTGTGTTTTCTCCGGGTTGTTTTAGCTAACTATAAAGGGGTTATTATGAGTTTATTTGGACGAGTAGATTTCACAAAAAATAAAGAGGCTGTGATGAAATTCATAAGTAAATACATAGGCCAATGTAATTTCACCGGGCATATACCTGATGAGGTATATAAGCAATTTGTATCGTGGGGTACATTTAAACTCGGGTGGTATCTTAGTATAAGATTCCCCATTCCTTACATTAAAAGACTTATAGATGGTGAAGAGTATGCTTGTTATAAGTTACTTATCCTTTATAGGGTAACTTCTGCTAGCGAGGAAACTCCTATTGGAAATATTTGTATTAGTGGTTTAGATCTACCTATTGAGGTGTTATAATGAGCATACTAGATATATATAAGCAATTGGTTACTATAATTGCGGGGAGGCTAGAATGTCTATTCTAGACACCTTGACCGCATCTCTTGTTGAGAAGTATACTGAACACCTTAGTGAGAGTAAGAAGCGAGAACTCTTTAAGGCTATAGAAGACCTCTCAACTCTTAAGAAACACAGGATGTTCTACGAGACTTTCCCCGAGAAAGGTAAATTAAGTAGGCACGCTTATGCAAAGCATTGGGAGTTTATAAAGGCGGGGCAAAGCCACCGAGAACGTCTGTTCATGGCAGGTAACAGGATTGGTAAGACGATACTTGGAGCCTATGAGGTTGTTGCACATGCTACGGGTCAGTACCCACAGCATTGGGAAGGTAGGAGATTTAATCGTAGTGTTAAGATTTGGATTGGTGGTGATACATCCATATCGGTACGTGATATTATCCAAGAGAAGCTTTTGGGTAAGGTTGGGGAGTTTGGTACGGGGATGCTCCCAAAGGATTCTATTGTCTCTACGAAGACTAAACGCAATATTCCTGATGCTATTGAGACGATACAGATCAAGCATATCAGTGGTGGGACTAGTACGATTGTCTTCAAGACCTATGAGCAAGGAAGAGAGCTTTGGCAAGGTACTGAGATAGATGTTGTTTGGTTGGACGAAGAGCCACCTATGGAAGTGTACGCAGAGGCACTTATTAGGACCATGACGACCAATGGAATACTTCTCCTTACCTTTACCCCTCTAAATGGTATGTCGGACGTTGTAACGAGTTTTATTGATGCTCAAAGTAATACTGATCCAAGTCTTACGACTTCTCAGCGTGATGAAGAGAGTAGTAAGTACATGATTATGGCATCTTGGGATGATGCCCCTCACCTTACCCCCGAAGCTAAGAAAGAGATGCTTAAGACTATACCTCCTAATCAGAGGAAGGCACGTAGTGAGGGTGTACCCGTAATAGGTGCTGGTCTTATCTATCCTATTGATGAGGATGTATGTTTCGTTAAGGATTTTGAGATACCAAAGCATTGGCCTAAATTCTACGGGATGGACGTTGGTTGGAATGTTACGGGTGTAGTGTTTTGTGCCTTGAATAGAGAAGATGATTGTGTTTATATTTATAGTGAGCACTATGGGCAACAGAGTGAACCTGTGATTCATGCTGATGCAATCAAGCGTCGGGGCGGATGGATGAAGGGAGTTGTTGACCCCGCCGCCCGTGGCCGTTCTCAGGCCGACGGTAAGGCTTTATTTGATATATACAAGGATTTAGGTTTAAAGATAGTTCCGGCTAAGAATGCAGTAGAGGCAGGGATATATGATGTGTGGTCTAGGTTTACAAGTGGTAGACTTAAAATCTTTAATAGTTGTGTTAACCTAAAGCGAGAGTTGAGTATGTATCATAGGGATAATGAGGGTAGGATTGTTAAGAAGCATGACCACCTTCTTGACTGTACGAGGTACGCTATAGTTAGTGGTATTGATGTTGCTTCGGTCAGTATGACCTTATTGCCTCAGAAACCTAAAACTATATCAACCCTAGCGTGGTGCTAAGGTTTAATAAGACTACTAGTTATTAAAGGATAAAAAAAAATAGGGGGAAGCGTATGCTATCCCCCTTCTACCCCTTAATCTACCCAAGGTAGAGATGTATTATTTTTTGATTCTATAAAGTATTTACCAACTATAACACCATATGATTTTGTATTTACTCTTTCTATATTTTTCTTATCTCTTTGTTTGTTTACTTCTTTAAGGCAGGACTTACAAAGCTGTTGATTGATAGGTGGTTGTTCTGATTGTTTAAATCCTTTAAGTCTTCTCTCTAATCTACACAACGAGTTGTTTTGTTTCTTATTTAGGAGGTGGTAAATCTTACCACCACATTCTCTTATTAAAAACATTATTTCCTTTCGCTTCTTCGTTTGTTCTACGAAGCTTCTTATCCCTCTTGTATCGCCGCCTTAATTAGTCTCGGCGGCTCTTTATAAAATCTTACTATAAAACATATCTTCTTAGGAAATAAAAACAGTAACAAAGATAATACCCGGAAATGGAATAAATCCCCCCTACCCCCAAGTCTTAAAAATATATTAAGAGGGGTAGTAATATTAAGTTAGTCTGCCACACAGACTGACTACATCTAACAGGAAGATGTTTCGGAAGTTCCCCACGGCACGGTTATGGTTTCTAGTAAATACTCCCTTTTACTCCCAACACTCGCTGGTTTCATCAGACACTCAACTAGATTTGCTCGTGGACTCTGTGTCTCTTTTTTGTTCACATCTTCTTGAGGTATCTAAAGAAAAAGCAAACCCGCAAAGAAACAAATCCCCCAAAAAAGGAAAGCGGAAAAGAAAAAGAAAAACATTTACTACTCAATAATTATATCATACCTTTTTTAAAAAGGGAACAATTATTTTTATATTATGGTATTATTTATTTATTATTAAAATTAATCGAGGTGAAAATGATTTCTTCTCCAAGTGATGCCGCTTCACTAGCGCAACAGATAGAACTTAAACAATATGCCCAAGATACACGAGAGAAGCGCACTATGGACTCCCTCTCAAGTCATATTGCTAAGATTTGGGAAAAGGTACGGGATGAGAATAAAACCGTAAGACAACAGATGGTGGAAGAGTTAGATATTTGTAAGGGTAAATATCCTAATGATAAGCTAGCCGCAATTAAACAATTTGGGGGCAGTACTTCCTACTTTAGACTCTTAGAGAATAAGTGTCGTGCCGCCTCTTCTTGGGTTGCAGATATTTATTGGTCGAATGGTAAACCTCCTTATGGTATTAACCCTACACCCATTCCTGAACTACCTGAAGATTCTCAAGCTAAGATACAACAGCTTCTAATTGGTGTTCAGCAGCAGATGATGCAAGATGCCCAAATGCGTCAACAGGCAGGGGAGCAAGTAGACCCTCAGATGTATCAAGCACAACTAGAAGAAATTAAGGAGCAAGTACAGCAAAAAGAGATTACACGTATTAAGGAAGAGGCTCAAGAGAAGGCAGATAATATGCTCCGTCTCATTGAAGACCAGAATGAGCAAGGAGGTTTTAAGAAAGCCTTCCATGACTTCCTCTACTATCTTGTACGAGTTAAAGCTGGTATCCTAAAAGGACCAATTGTACGTAAGAAGAAGCAACAGGTTTGGTCTAAGTCACCAGAGGGTGAGTACGCCCTTGAGTATAAAGACGTGCTTGTACCTGAAGTATATTGTGTATCTCCCTTTAACTTTTATCCTAGTATTGGTATGACCTCTCCTGATGATGGGGATATTATAGAGATTCATGAATTAACTAAAACTGCTATTGCAGATTTGCTAGGTGTTCCGGGCTACAATGATATAAAGATACGAGCAGTATTAGATGAGGTAAATAAAGGTTCCCTTAAAGATTGGATTAATATTGATGATGCTGATACTGTTAAGCGCACAGAGAAAAGTGCTGAAGCAGCACAAGCTCAAGTAACACCAGATAAGATTAAGGCAATGGAATTTTGGGGTTCTGTACCCGGCTCCTTCTTAATTGATTGGGGTATTGAGGGGGAAATTGACCCTGAGATGCAGTATGAAATTGATGCTTGGAAGATAGGTACACACGTTATTAAGGCTGTAATTAACCCTGATAAGCTTGGACGCAAGCCATATAGTGTAACCTCTTGGGCTAAGAACCCTGCTTGGATTTGGGGGGATGGTCTTGTAGACTTTGGTAAAGATGTTGAAGAGGCTATGTTGGCACTCGTTAGAGCAGGTATCAATAACGTAGCTATTGCCTCCGGCCCACAGGTAGAGCGTAATACTGATAGATGTAATGATCGTACACCAATGTTCCCTTGGAAGATTTGGGATGCTACAAGTGCTCAGATGAAAGAAGCACCAGCAATGAATTTCTATCAACCACAGATGCACATTGCGGAAATACAAGGTGGTTATAATTTCTTTGGGAGGATTCTTGATGAACTCACAGTACCAGCATTTGCTCATGGTGATTCAATGGTTGGGGGTGCAGGAAATACCGCTTCTGGCCTCAATATGCTTATCCAAAATGCTTCTAGGTCTATAAAGGCAGTTATTAGGAATATTGATAATGATATTATTGTACCCTATATTCAGCGTTGTTATGATTTTAATATGTTATATTCTGATGACCTCTCAATAAAAGGGGATGCTAAGATTACTGCTGAAGGGGTAAGTTACCTCACGACTAAGGAACAACAAGCTACTCGTAAGAATGAACTTCTTATGGCCCTTTCTAATCCTATGTTTGCTCAACTAATGGGACAACCTAAACTTCAATACGTATTGGATGAAGTTGTAAAGGCACATGATATAGATTTTCCTAGTGATGTGGTAAAGGAAACTAAAAGACAGCAAGCACAAGCAATGATACAACCACCCCAAGGTGCTGACCCTGCACAACAAGCTGCGGGAAACCCTGCTTCTGGTGGCTCACCCGCTGCACCACAGACTATAGGTCAAGATGGTGGTAATATGGGGGGTAATATAGGTGGTTAACTTTCATTGCCCTTGTTGTAAGAAAGAATTTCCTGATAGAGTTATGTATTGTAATCACTTAATACAATGTTTAAAACTAAAAGAGGTGAAAATCAATGGACAAACAAGTATTGCTTCAGATAAGCACAATTAAGAACCAAATCAATGGTGCTACATTTATAAATGAGGTAAAAGAGCGTAGAGATAGGGCTTTTATGAACTTTTTGGCTGATGAAGACAGTGAAAAGGTATATAAAGGACAGCTTAGAGAGCTTACTTTTATCCTTGATTTATTGGAAAATACTGCTGAAAAACTAGAAAATCTAGAGAAATATGAAGAAAATTATACAATCGGGAAGGCTTTTTAGTATTAATTAAGTATAATTATAAGTGTAAAAGTTGTTCTCTAATAATTGTAATATTTTGACAAAGGTAATGGGATACTTAAATGCCCCAAATTCCTTATTGATAAATAATGTAACATAACTTATGGGAAACCGTTAAGTCGGCCCCAACATGGAGGTAACATGTCTGTAGAAGATGGAGTCCCAACACAAGTAGATCGTGATGCAGAGGAAGCTTTAGAATATCTTAAGCAACTCGCTACACAGCAAGAAGAAGCACCTACTCAAGAAGAAAATGTTGTAGAGACTGATAAAGAAGACGGTGAGGGAGAAGTTGAAGATGTAGTAGTTGAAACAAAGCCGGAACCTTGGAAAGATAGGTTTCTTACCCTTAAGGGAAAGTATGATGCAGAAGTACCACGACTTTCTCAAGATATTAAGGAACTAAAAGAACTCCTAACTAGAAAAGATACTCCTATTGTTGAAGATACTACTGATGATACTGAAGACCCTTTTGCTACCTTCTCTGAAGAGTACGGTGATGATTTCGCTGAAGCGATTAGAAAACTTGTAGTACGTGAAACAGCTAAAACAGTTGCACCTGTCACAACTAAAGTAGATAAGGTTGAGGATGTGCAAATTAAGGCTGCTCGTAATCAATTTGAAGCAACACTAGATACAAAGGCAGAAGGTTGGCGGGATTTGTGGGATGGTAAAGACCCTAACTTTGTTAATTTTCTAGCACAACCTGACCCTAGTGGGCTTTACACTTATGGTGATTTGGTTACGGCGTACAACCAGAATTGGGATGCAGACAAACTTGGTATAGTTTTTAAAACGTACATGGACACTAAACAAACACCCACTAAACAAAAACCTAGTACTACTACAAAGGTTCCAGATAGTATGATTGCACCAAATACATCCGCAAATAGAACTGCACCAGCTAATAATGAAAAACGTTCTTGGACTATGGCATCAATTAGTCAGTTTGAGAAAGATGATCTAGCTGGTAAATATTCTGCAAGTGAAAGTGATGCAATTTGGAATGATATACTATTGGCTCCTGCGGAAGGTAGAATCAGGTAAACTAAAGGAGACACATCATGGCTGTATACCCTGTCGCACCCGGAGCACCGGATTATTCAAGTACTTCTACTAACAAGTATATCTCTAGCGTTTACTCTAAGCTGCTTGTTAAAAAATTCTACCCTGCAACTCTTTGGGGAGCAATCTCTAATACTGCATATGAAGGGGAGATTAAAGGCCAAGGCGATACTATTCATATCCGTACTCGCCCGACGATTGATACCTTTGCGTATAAAAAAGGTATGGTTCTGCCGGTTCAGAATCCTGAAAGCCCTTACATTGAGTTGAAAATCAATCAGGGTGAGGGTTTCTCCTTCGCAATTGATAAAGTCGATGAGTTCCAGACGGATATTCCGTTGATGAATGAGTGGGCTACTGATGCTGCGGAGCAGATGAAGCAGGTTATTGATAAGAAAGTACTTGAGTATCTCTGTACTGGTGCTTGTGATAATGACCCTGAGATTATAGGTTCTTATACCTCTAAAGCTGGTGTAGTGCACACTCTTGGTACTCTTGCTGGTGACGGTACTGACTTCTCTATTGCTACTAACACTAATATTGCTGGTGTAGGTAATGCATTGCTGGCACGTATCATTGAGTATGGTCAGATTCTTGATGAGAATAACATTCCTGAAAGTGAGCGTTTTGTTGTGCTTCCTGCTTGGGCAACTGCTGCTCTCAAACAGTCCGATCTGAAGGCTGTTTACCTTACTGGTGATGGTAAGACCCCTCTCCGTAATGGTGAGATTGGTACTATTGATAGGTTTAAAGTTTATGTTTCTAATAACCTTTATTCTGCTAATGATAGTGAAACTGAGAAGTGCTTTGGTGTTATCTTCGGTCATAAATACGCCACCACTTTTGCAACTCAGATTACTGAGAGCCGTATCATCGACAATCCTTTTGCATTCGGTAAGATGATGCAGGGACTTCAGATTTACGGTTTCAACGTCATTAAAGGCGATGCAATCGGTGTTGACTTCATCAGTCAGGTTGCTAAAACTGCCTAATTAACTACTAACCAACTAGGCGGGGAGCAATCCCCGCTTACATACATTTAAGGAGAATATATTATGGCTATTACATCTACCCCTACTGTTACTAATGTTAAACCTGCTGCTATTACTGCAACAGGACTCAATAGTATTCAGACTAAAAAGGTTACTTTTGCAGTACCTACTAGTACCTCATCTGATGGTTATTATACTGGTGATACTATTTCACTTCGGAATGTTGTTCCTGTAGGTTGCGCTGTAACTGGTCTTTGGTATAAAGTTACTACAACTCAAGGTGCAACACTTACCTTTGCAGCTAATCTTGATGGTCAGACAGCTTTTGTAGCTGCTACTAGTCTTACTGCTACCGTTCCAACTGCTCTTACTGTAGTTCCTGCTAATTCTTTTGCTACTACTGGTAATATTAACCTAGTACTTGCAGGTACTACTGTTGGTTGTACTGCTGCTGCTATTACTCTATATATGACATTGGCTGCATTTGGTCCGGTCTAATCTTAAATTTCTAAGGGGGTCTAAAAGCCCCCTTATTTACACTATCTCTTAGGAGTTTATTATATGTCACAAGTAATGATGCGTAAAAAAGGTACACAAATTGTTTGTCCTTATGATGCAGTAAAGTTTAAAGAATATGGTTGGTATGAGATGTATGAACCATTGATTCAAAAAGAGACTATTGCAGTGAAGATTGAAGAAGAAAAGAAAGAGATTGTAGAAGAAAAACGAAGTGGTTTTAATCACATGAATGACGAAGACAAAATTCAGAGTATTAAGAATGCTATTGCTATTATTCCACCTAATATTTTTGTAAATTATCAGGGACGTATGCAACCTAAACTCTCAGATGTAGAGGCTATTGTAGGGTTTAAGATGAATAGTAAAATGCTTCAAGAGGCTCTTAATTTTAATATAGAGGAGTAATCCCTTTGAATTTACGAGAACTAATAGATGAACCACGATCTTTGGCTAGAGATAATGGACGTGTTGATACTGATAGACTTTGGCCTGATCATGAGATGGTTTATTATGTAAATCGAGTTTATCGTGAATTGGCT